>Ga0163163_10005616_pt1 | contig 10868 bp, 5 predicted proteins | sample S65metaG_FD_119766 | JGI IMG/M metagenome (GOLD analysis project Ga0163163, IMG submission 119766) | Switchgrass rhizosphere microbial communities from Kellogg Biological Station, Michigan, USA - S6-5 metaG | ecosystem: Host-associated > Plants > Roots > Rhizosphere > Soil | place: USA: Michigan... | reverse complement strand
GACTTCGACAAGCCTCTGCCTCCACTCCCGCTTACGACATGGAATGATCTGAGCTGGGGGCATTTGGCCCAAACCGAAATTGAATTGAAGACGCAGTCGTACGCTTCAGTCAAAACCGTGCTACCCGACATTGAGAACGAGAAAGCGAAGTGGGGCATAGATTCCAACTCGGCGCACCATGCGTACATCACGCTGCAACGTCCGGTGCGCATCGCTATTCACGCATCGCAAATGATCAAGCTAGCTTAGAATAATGCGCACTCCCAATCCTGATATTCCAAGCATTCCGAATACGCCTGAAGTTGGAACTCAACTCTCGTTCGGTCCTGCTCAGCCGCTCGTCTTGTTTCCCGTACGCTTGGAAACGCGTTTCTTTCCGCAAGGTGATGGCACCTTCGAGCTTCGCGTGCGCATCTACCCCGACAAAATTCACATTGATTCGCACGAGCCTCAGTTAACAAACGACGAACTGATCTGGGGAAAACATTTTTGGGAACAGACCTGGCGTGCCGCCGATGATGTAGAACGCGCCAAAGCGGCCTGGCAGCAACTCGCTGAACGTTACGACCCTCCGCGCGCCGCGTGGATTGCCCACACACTCAAACCACTAAATCCGGACGATCGACCAAAAACGCCAATCGCGCTTGATAAGCCATTGGAAAAGCCCGTGCACTTTCCGACGCCGGCAACTCAAGTCGAGGCGTGGATGCGCGCACCGGAAACGCGTGTGTTACCTAACTTCTGGGTTGCACTTGGCTACAAGGATGGGCGACTCGTATTGAACCTCAAGGGTGGTCCGATTCAGGATCCACTGGCGGTTGGCCCAGACCCCTCCCCATCAGCGGTACCCGATGAATTGGGTATTGATGAGCGGATGAAGTGGATGGTGGATTTTGATGCCGCCGAACAAGCCGGGATGGGAATCCGCGCCAAGTTGAAACCAGCGGACGCAACTGCGGGACTCGACTTTCTGTTGGTGTTGGGCATCAGGGATTCAATGGACGTCGCAACGGATTGGACGCCGCGGTTGACTGAACTGTTTACCGCACACCACTTCACCAACGGTGTGAGCTTCATCACGTCCGGCACGCCTTCAAATAACACAGAAGATGCTCCATCGGGTTTCAGTTCGAACGACCCGGGTCAGGAAACTAGTTATCTGGCCGAACGCGTCGCGACTGCGTTCAAGCGCGGAGATGGATCGAATGGCGATCTCTTGAGCGCAGCGTTTGGATTATCCGAAGAGGTTTTTACCAATCTTACAGATGCAGCGACGATCGAACAGCGAGGCGCGCGAGAAATGAACACCGCGCTGTGGCAAGCGACCCTGGGTTACTTCCTATTGCAGATGTTGGGCGTCGGCGAAACAAGTGACAGTCCGCTGAGCGACGACGACATCGCGTGGGTCCGCAACCACTTCATTGAGTTTGTGCGTTCGAATGGGCCGCTACCCGCCATCCGCATCGGCAGACAGCCCTATGGTGTGTTACCGGTCACTTCGCTAAACGCCTGGAGGCCACCCACTGGAGAGGAGAGTCAATTCCAACGCGACGGAGTGTTACGCGATTTTCTTGTCCGGCTGCGCGATATTTGGCGGCGCAACTATTCAGACGTGCCGCGACTTGGTCGCACCGACGATAGTCCAACTGAGAAGGGTATCGACAAGGATCTCATCGAGGTGCTGAGCATGGACGGTCTCTCGTCCAGCTACTCGATGCGCAACTTGATGGGTCGACACTATCTGGAACATCTGCTCGTGTTCATGAGTGCCGACTACTTTTTGGACATCTGGAATAATCCTGGTCCGACCGAGCCGCCGGAGGAGGAAGCTCCTGAGTTGGAGGAGCCGGATCCTGATTTGCAACCACGATTCAGGGCGGAGTTCATTAGGAGACAACGCGAGGCACTACTTGCGTTTCAACGGAGGCAACGTGACAGGGCGTTGGCTTTCGCGCGCGAGCGCGCAACTTTTGTCTCTCTTGTTAACAACAAACGGAATTCAATTAACGAGTGGTGGAACGCGCAAGAACGGCTCGCTACCAACGTGTTGCCCGAGCTCGGAATTACGTGGCGACCAAGACTGGCCCATGGTGTGTTTGCGCCACCTGTTACGACGCTTACCGGTGCATTAGTCCAGGCAGATCAAAGCTTGACACTGTCGCCGAATTACATCGAAGCGCTTTTGGCGGCGCGCGATCTCGTCAAAGAGGTTCGCTTCCACGACCTATCGATTGAACAACCGCCGCCGCACACGTTGTTACACCTGCTGCTGCGCCACTCGATGTTGTTGGAATACACGTCCGCCGGCTCGCGCTTGCTGATCAATCGTGGCTTGTTGACACGCGCGCAACGGCGCGAACCGGAGTTGGTGGATCTGCCTGTGGGACACTTGATGTTAACTGTCTGGCGGCAGATGGCAACAAAGATCACGGTGACTGATGCGGGTGAGATGGAACTTGGGCATTACCTCCTCGGTAGCACGCCGGATGGCGAACCGGACCTTGCCAGAGAGCCAGATCTAAAGCAGGTGAGTGAATTTCGGGCGAGTCTTGCGCACCTAAAATCTCTCCCGGTAGACAAGCTCGAAAAATTAATGGCGGGGACACTCGATCTTTGTTCGCACCGGTTGGATGCATGGATCACATCTTTGGCGACAAAGCGATTGACCGAGCTTCGCAACGCGAGTCCTACGAGTGTGTTGTTCGGTGGTTATGGTTGGGTCATGAACCTTAAGCCTACCGACGCCCAAACTAGAGTGACGCCCACGCCGGAAGGTGAACAAGACCCTGTCTTCCAATCGTCAAACAATGCAGGTTTTGTTCATACGCCTTCACTGACTCAGGCCTCCACGGTCGCCATTCTTCGCAGCGGTCATCTAACTCATGCCGGTGCAACGAACCAGGCGCCAGACGATCTGCTGGCGATCGATTTGTCGTCGGAGCGGGTGCGGTTGGCCACGTGGCTGTTGGACGGCGTGAGGCAAGGACAACCGCTCGGCGCACTGCTCGGCTATCGATTCGAGCGACGCTTGCAAGAAGCAGGGAAGCCGCAATTCATTGCACCGTTCCGTGAACTAGCACCATTGGTGGCGCGCAAGTTGGAACCACCGGATCCTGACAACCCTCAACCATTGGAAGCCATTGCTGCCAACAACGTCGTCGACGGACTAGCGTTGCTCAGGCGTTTGCAGAAAGGCAAGAGCACCACCCCGCCGCAATGGACCAAGGACACGATTCCTTTTGGGCAAGCCGTCGGTGAACAGAAAACTATCCTTCCACCGGTCGATCCTAACAACGCCGACTTTCAAGTGCTTCAAACTGAACTTGGAGTCCTGGAAGAAGCGGTGGACGCGGTCAGCGATGCGCTGGTGGCCGAGAGCGTCTATCAAGTAGTGCGCGGAAACCCGTTGCGCGCCGCAAGTACAGTGGACTCCATTGCCGGTGGAGAAACACCGCCACCCGAACTCGAGGTAGTGCGCACGCCACGCACAGGCATCGCATTGACGCATCGGTTGATTACTTTGTTTAGCGGAGAGCCCGTGCTGTCGCCCGGATGGCCATCACCTGGGAACTCGGCACGGGCTGACGCTGAGCCGCACCTGAACGCGTGGGCGGCGAAACTGCTTGGTAATCCCGGCAAATTGCGTTGCGTGATTGAACGATTGGAACTCGAGACCGGTACCGTTCTGGAGTCGAAAGAACTGGTGTTGGACCAACTGCGATTAGCCCCACTCGACTTCATCTATGCCGTCGAAGGTGGCGAGGGTGGACAGCAAGCGGAGATTGAGCAACGCATCTTCTATACGATCACCCGCCAGGCAGAAGGTTTCGCACCCGGATCGTTTCTCCGCATTAATCCAAAACGCAAATCAGAATGGAAGCAAGACGAGCTCGGCTATGGGGAGTTCAGTGAGTTACTGCGGACGGCGCGAAAACTGTTCAGCGGAGTGCGTGGAATTGATGACGAAGATTTGAACCCTCCCGAGCGCACGGCCACTTTGAGCATTAATGTTGCGGAATTGGAAGAACGCGCGTCGAGTGCAGAGCAGGCGTTGCGCCGCAGTCTCGAAGATTTTGAGCCGGCACTTGCTGCTCCTGACACGACTGAACTCGAGGTGATGCGCGATCTAATTCTTCGTGCAGCTGGTTTCGGGGTGACTGGTGCGGTTCCACTTTCCGCCGCAGGTACTTCGCCATTCGATCGAGAAACCCTGCTCACGCAGGCGGGATCGATCCAAAAGGAGTTGTCACAACGTGACGAGCAGTTGAAAAAGCTCGGCGCCATTTCCAACACCGCGACCGTTGAAGAAAGACGCGATAGCGCAGTGAGACGGTTGCGTATCGTCTTCGGCAAGTCGTTTATTGTCCTACCGCGTTTCACACCCGCGAACGCGGAGGAGCTTGAACAAGCACTTGCTAACAGCACAAAACTACTGGATGGCGATCTGTTTTCGGCGAGTACCTGGTTTCAGCGGATGGCGCGTGTGCGCGATGGTGCGAGTCGACTCAATGCGATGCTTAATTATTCCGAGGCACTTAACACTGGTGAAAAGCAGAGACTAAATGTCGCGCAGCTTCCATTCGACGCCGAAGATCGTTGGGTCGGATTGCCATTAGAAGACGGAAAGAGTCTGCCCGGCGGAAAGCTCTCAATTGTCATTCAATCAAGTGCGCCAGTTGATATGCGTCAACCGCTGGCGGGATTGCTGATCGATGAATGGGTCGAAGTTGTACCGAGCCCGAAGGAAACTACAGGAATCGCGTTGCAGTACGATCAGCCCAACTCAGCACCACCACAAACCATTCTGATCGCCGTGCCACCCGAAATTGGATCGCCGTGGACAGTTTGGTCGTTGCAGCAGGTGCTGTTGGAAACGCTCGACTTAGCCAGAATTCGTGCGGTTGATCTCGATGCGCTGAACGACATCGGGCACTACCTGCCCGCGTTGTACTTTGCTTTTAATACTGGGACCGACGCGGTTTCAACAGACTTCACGACTATCAAATAGTTGTTGTCGCTGTTGATTCCACCCACGGCTAGGCTGGGTCAGAACCCTAATTTGCCTTGGGATTTTGTTAACACGAATAAGAAACTGACGGCAATCCGAGTTTTGACACCGTCTCTAGCGACCGTGGTACTAACGCGTCGACCAAGACCAAAGTAGAGGAGAATCATGCCATCAATTACGAGTTGGATGAGACTGGAGCCGCGGAGCCGCAGCGCCGAAATGCGTACCAGCTTGCAGGCCAGAGTCTACGATCCACTCTGGCTGTTGGCGCGGCAATGGCAGTTCGGCGAGTTTCAAGGCGAAGACAATGGCTCGCCGATAACAGCGCATTGGCGCGGAGAATCTGCCCGACTGACTCGATATCATTCTGGAGCCATTGCGTCCAACACCAGGGTCGAGGCTCCGAGGTACGACGCCAGTATGCCGCTCGAAACCGTCGTCGAGCGAGAGACGACTACGTTGTCTAATCAAGTAGTAAAGCTGGAAAAACTGAGACTCGCCGCCGAAGCCGGCCAGCACTTCCTGCGAATGCTGGAACAGTTAAGAGAACAGGGAGTGGTAACGCGAGACTATCGTGCGGCCTTCCTGCAAGAATATTTGTTTCCTGAATTGACGACAGAGCAACTTGCCACGCTCGATAGCGACAGTCTCAACTTTTTTGATTTGATGGGCGCGCGAGTTCCCGATGGTCGGCGGCTTTATGCCGACTTCAATTCACCCGGGGGAATTGTTATCAAGCCCGTGCTGCAAGTTGTTCAGGGCGATATAGCGGAAGTTAAAGAGACCGCAAGGCTCTGGGTGCAGTGGCTTGAAACACTTTTCAGCGAGCCCGTTGGGGAAAATCCATCCTGGTCGTCCGAACGCATGGAGTATGCCTTCTCAGTCGGAACGCGGTTCAATGATGGCGAGCGAGTGTTGACTGCACCCGAGTACTTTGATGGACATTTGGATTGGTACGCATTCGATGCGAATGCCGAGGTGACGCTCGGAGGGGCAACAGACGATGCCACGACCGAAATCAAGTGCACGGCAATACCGGCTCCGGTAACTTTTCGCGGGATGCCTGCGGCTCGCTTCTGGGAATTTGAAGACGCCCAGGTTGACTTCGGTTCGGTGGACGCCGGGCCAACCGATCTGCTGCGTTTGCTCCTGGTTGAATTTGCGCTTGCATACAGCAACGACTGGTTTGTTATTCCTGTTGAGCTGGAGATCGGTTCTATCCATCGGAGTCATTCCTTAGTTATCACCGACACGTTCGGCGTCCGCACTTTGATTAGACCCGCCAGCGAATTGGCTGCGCCCTTTTCCACGTGGCGAATGTTTCAGCATTCACATTTGCGGGGTAGTGGACAGGGAGCGGCGCCTGATCTTCTCTTCCTGCCGCCAGCGCTGCTCAAGTGTTTGGAGAGTCGGCCCATCGAAGAGGTGTTATTCCTGCGAGATGAAATGGCGAATTTAGCCTGGGCGATTGAGCGTGTAGTTGAAAGTCCCGCCGAACGCCCGCTCAGCCGCTTTGAAGGTGAACTGGAGCAGAAACGTCGCACCGAACAGGAGTCGCCGTCGCCATCGGTGGCGCTTTCCGAGGCATTGCGTTATCGGCTGTCAACCGAAACTCCGGATTATTGGGTGCCTTTGCTGCCGGTGCGAACTAAGGACGGGCTGCGACTGAAGCGTGGCGCCGTTCTCAAGATTGATGGCGAGCCGGAACCTGTTCACGCAGTCGGCCGCATCCTGGAATCGGATAACGATTTATCACTCTTTGAAGAAGAGGTGCCTCGCGAAGGCGTACGCGTTACGCGCACTTATCAATTTACTCGCTGGATTGATGGTTCATCTCATTGTTGGATCGGGCGTCGCAAAAGTGTAGGGCGCGGCGAAGGTTCGAGCGGGTTGCAATTTGATTCGCTGTTGAAGGGAGAGCAGTAGTCACTCATCACGCCTTACCTTAAGCGCACGTTATCGAAAAGAGATTGAAGTAACAGACTTTCTAGATTTACGACATCTCACGGAGTGGGCGACACGAATGGATAGGTCGCAGGAGCCTCATCTCCGATCTTAGTCCCGTTTCTGTAGGTGTTGAGGCAAACCGGGTGCGCAAATACGGAAGGCGGATCAGGCAACGAGTAGACGATGTCGTCAACTAGTGCGCCACCCGGAGGATTAAGACTTGCCAGATCTCTAACTCGCTTTGCAATTTCGTGGTCGGCACATGATGTATCACCGCTGACCCCCAAAGCTCCAATGATTTTGCCGTTGCGATATAAGGGGACTCCTCCGCCGAAGAATATCAGACCACCAGCGATTTGATTCTTTCCACCAGCGTGCCCATCTGTCGAAGCGAGGAACTGTGGATTAAATAAATTAGATTGACCCAAGCTCCATAGTGAATGCCCGGGTTGAGTGAAGGTGTAGAGCCGTGCCGTCGACAGAGCAAGAGTGTCAAGGCTGAAAGCGTTTGCGGTGTAGGCTTTGGATTTTGCGATTGCCTGACTACCCGGCCAGACTTGTGTCGGGTCAGTCGTTGACGTGGCATAGGCACAGACTTCGCCATCACGATCGACAACTGCTCCCCACATGCGCGTACCCTCAAAGAGACCACCTATTGGCTTGTTGACATTCTGAGCCTGAATAAGGAACTGTCGCAATTGAAGAGCTGAAGGCAGATTTTGGCAGGCGCCGCCACTAGTTTGTGCATTGGGGCCGGCTACTTGTGACATTGCAGTGAGCGACGCGAAGGTGAGCATCGCCGATGTCATGATGAAGATAGACAAAGCGCGGTTCATTGTGATTTTCCTTTCGATGTAACGACCATGACGATTCGAGTTTGGGGGATGTGGCGAGTGCTTCTATACCAACGATAGCTTGTGAGTCAAGACTGTTCTTTACCCTGTGCCGCAGTTACTTCATAATCACGCACCCTTTCGCATTCCAAAGAACAATGGTCAAGAAACGATGATGCTTCGCTCAGTCAAATGTATTGTGGTGAGTTTGTGTGCTGTCACTCTGTTTGTTGGGGTTGCCAACTCCAAAGTATGGTTCCAAAACTCTTCATCTACTCCATCTACAGTCGCTGTCGGCGCGGTACTTACTGTTGTCTTTGCCGACGACCGTTACTTCGAAGGCCCAAGCTGGGACTCACTTGGCAACCGGCTATTCTTTTGTGCGTTTGGAAAGGGAAATGAGCAAGTTCTCCGACTGGATGCGCCGGGCAAGGTCACGGTTGTGATGGACCATACACAGGGCATTAACGGAACATATTTTTCTCGTGACGGCAGACTCCTCGCAGCACAGGCATTTGGCCACAACTTGTTAAGTCTGAAGATGGGCGCTGATGGCGCTGAAGATACCAAAGTCCTAGCTTCCGGGTTTGAAGGATTACCGTTCATTCAACCAAATGATGTCGCCGAATCGCCAGTTACAGGCGGAATCTACTTTTCTGATCCAAACTTCAAGGGAAAGACGCATAGTGCAGTTTACTATTTGAGTCGCGAAGGATTCGTCCGTCGCGTAATCGATAATCTGAAACTACCCAATGGCCTGGAGGTTTCAAACGATGGTGCGACTCTCTACGTTAGCGACAGCTTTGAAAAGAGAATCTACTCTTATCCGATAATGACAGATGGCGGCGTAGATCAATCGCAAGTGAAAATATTCTTTGATCCTGCTACTGAAAATACTGCAGATCCAGACGGCATGTGTTCGGACGCGCTTGGCAATCTGTATTTTGCAATGCGTGGCGGTGTGTGGGTTGTATCGAAAGAAGGGAAGTCTCTCGGCCTCATTCCAGTCCCCGAGTTCGCCAGTAATGTAACTTTTGGAGGAACTGATGGTCAGACGCTGTACATCACGTGTGACAAGAAAGTCTACAGTCTTGCCATGGGTGTGAAGGGCGCACAGTTTCTCAACCGCAGGTAATCCACCCTTACGATACCCGACAATTTGGCCATAGGTTTGATCCGTTTCATCTGTGGCGACATTCGAAGCAAACCTACAAATTTAGAAGTGACGAAGATTCGCGATCCAAATACAAAGTGACGTTGTCATGTTTCTGAAGTATCGAAGCTGGTCGCATTGGGCTAACTTCAAATTCAACACAGTTTCTTACTGCCTCTGCTTTTCGTTTGTCTGGAACAATGCAGAGTATCTGGCGAGTCTTCATTATCTGCTGAATCGACATTGAAATGGCCTGGGTGGGAACCTCGTCGACACTACTGAACCATCCTTCTCCGACCTGTTGCTTACGACAAGCGGAATCCAAATCCACAACGATGTATGGCTCACGTGTTTCAAAATCTGCAGGAGGATCATTGAAGGCCAAGTGTCCGTTTTCTCCTATTCCCACGAACGCAGCATCAATCTGTTGTTGTGAAATCAACTCTCCCACTCTGCGGCACTCCTGACCAGCATCCTTGGAATCACCATTAATAAAGTGAAACGCACGAGGCCGCACACGCTCCACAATGCGTTCTTTCAGATAACGGCGAAAGCTTGCCGGATGTGTCTCAGGTAAACCGACATATTCGTCCAAATGAAAAAAGACCACGCGAGTCCAATCGATGTTGAAAAGGACCAGGGCATCAAGAAATTCAAACTGTGAGGCACCGGTGGCAGCGATTAAATAGGCCACGCTCCTATCGGCAATCGCCTGTTGGATTAGCTTTTCAGCATGCGCAGCGGCTGCTTGTCCCATGTTCAACTTTGTGTCGAGTACTTCAGTGATCATTTGCCCATCCGGTTTTGTTGTTAGACATTTTCCCACTTCCGTGACATTGAGGATCGTTCAACAGCGTCGAGCACTCGCTGGTTCTTAACACCATCCTCGAAATTGGGTGTTGGGAGTCTGTCCTCTTCGAGTGCCAGCAGCAATTCCAAGACTGTATGCGTGAACGTATGCTCGTAGCCAATGATGTGACCGGGAGGCCACCAGCCACTTAAATAAGGATGAGCTTTGTCTGTTGCCTGGATCGTCTTGAAACCGCTATTTGGTCCTTCATCTGAATAAAACTCGAGCTCATTCATTCGCTCCAGATTAAATGACAGACTCCCTTTGCTACCGTTGATCTCGAACCAGTTGAAGTTCTTTCGCCCGGTCGCATATCTCGTCGCTTCAATCGTACCAATTGCGCTGTTATCAAACCTCACGAGTGACAGAGCAGCATCATCTACATCAACGTCGGCGGTCTCGTTGCTATCGAGCACGGGCCGCTTTTGAACGAAAGTATTGAGCAGCGCTGTGACTTCGGTGATTTCACCCACTAAAAAGCGAGCTAGATCGGTGGAATGTGAAAAGAGATCTCCTAGTGCACCTGATCCCGCCTTTGCTTTATCAAGACGCCATCGTGTTGGGAACTGCGGATTACGAAGCCACTCCTGTAGGTAAGTCGCTCTGTAGTGGTAGATATCACCGACGCCGCCTTGTTCGATAAGGTTGCGAGCGAGAGACACTGCGGGTGCTCGTCGATAGTTATGACAAATCATGTGTAAGCAATTGTTCTTCTGTGCCGCTTCGAGCATTTGCTGTGCTTCGGTCAATGTATTTGCCAGGGGCTTTTCACAGAACAGAATCTTCTTTGCCGCCGCGGCGCGAAGAACAATCGGTGCATGTGTGTAACCGGGTGAACAGACATCAACAACGTCAATGTCTGCACGTTCCACGACATCTTCCCATCTTGTTGAATACTCTTCCCAACCAAAACGGTCGGCAACTTTCGTAACCTCGGATTCGTTGCGGCCACAGATAACTTTGAGTACCGGTTCGTAGGGGACATCGAAGAAGCTGCGCACTTGTCTCCATGCGTTGCTGTGGGCGCGCCCCATGAAGCCGTAACCAATCATCGCGATGTTCAGTTTGCGCATTGTG
>Ga0163163_10005614_pt1 | contig 10870 bp, 7 predicted proteins | sample S65metaG_FD_119766 | JGI IMG/M metagenome (GOLD analysis project Ga0163163, IMG submission 119766) | Switchgrass rhizosphere microbial communities from Kellogg Biological Station, Michigan, USA - S6-5 metaG | ecosystem: Host-associated > Plants > Roots > Rhizosphere > Soil | place: USA: Michigan... | reverse complement strand
TTTCACGCTCCCAGCCAAGGACACCGGAGAGAACGGCAGCTACAAGAAGGCGAAGTACGATTCCGACATCCTGATTCCAGTGTGCAAATAAACCTCCCGATATTTGCTCCACATACAAAGAATGATGCAGAAAATGTTAATTCTGTGGCTGAAGCCAACCGGCAAGTCTGCATGGGCGTAGAATGTCGCTCCGTCGGGCAGATTGCTAACCGAGTCAATTACCAAGAATTCAAGGAGTAGAAATATGGCAAATGTGAAACCAATCCCTGAGGGCTATCACAGCGTAACTCCATACCTGGTCGTAAAGGGTGCGGCCAAGGCAATCGATTTTTATAAAAAAGCATTTGGAGCGAAAGAGCTATTCCGCATGGAAGGCCCGGGCGGAACTGTCGCACACGCAGAACTTGAAATTGGCGACTCTCGCATAATGCTTGCTGACGAATCTCCACAGATGGGCTACACGGGTCCGGAGCCCGGCAGTCGCACCTCCGTTGGCCTGATGATTTACGTAAACGATGTGGACAAGACTGCTGCCCAGGCGGTAGCAGCCGGAATCAAAACAGAACGCGAAGTGCAGGACCAGTTCTACGGCGATCGTAGCGGCAACTTCGTGGATCCGTTCGGCCACCGATGGACGATCGCAACTCACAAGGAAGATGTGAGTAAGGAAGAGATGGACCGTCGCATGGCATCAATGATGGCCAAGTCGGCATAGTGACTTCCGTACTTGCTCAGCATCGCGGGGCGTGACCGTCCCGCGATTTCTTTGTTACACTGGAAGTCGACCAGTGGCTACTCTCGCGGAGAGGTGCGTGAGCTGGTTGAAACGATCCGCCTCGAAAGCGGACATACCTTAACGGGTATCGGGGGTTCGAATCCCTCCCTCTCCGCCACTAATCCGCTTCTAATTTCTTCTCGAAAACCGCAGAAATCTTTACCATCCGATATTTTTCCCGCAGATAGAACCGGTGCGCATCCTCGCGCTTGGTGTTTGAACGTACCAGCACCTTTTCAACCTCCCGCTCAGCAGCCCATTGCTCGGCATATGCGACCAATTCCCTGCCGATACCCTGGCTTCGCGCCGACGCGGCGACCACGAGGCCTCCGATCTCGCAGTACGTTCCGGACTGCAGGTGGAACGTAAGCCCGACGTCCATCCACCCGATCACCGTGCCGTCTGGCCCACACGCCACGATCACAGCGTGGTCCTTTTTATCAGCTATCGCACGAACACGCCGCTTGATCTCCTCCACCGGAACCGCATAGCCCAACTGACTCGTGAGTTCCGCAATTGTTCCAGAATCCTCCAGCCGGCATTCACGGATTTCACACTTCATCTTCCCGGTCCTCCTGCAAAGATGTCATTCGATCGAGAACACATTATCAATCCCAAATTGTCGGAACTTCTTCCGATGACCTCGTCGAACAATGAAAAAGGGCAGAACCGGAGTTCTGCCCACTTTGGTTCCGTACGGGCTAGGCCACAAAATACTTTGCCGACGGATGGTGGACGATGATCGCGCTCGTACTTTGTTCTGGCTCGATCAGGAACCCGGTGGTTAGGCGCACACCGATATTCTCCTCCGGCTTGAGTAGGGCAAACAACTTCGTTTGATCTTCCAAGTTCGGACATGCTGGATATCCAAACGAATACCGGGAGCCCCGATACTTCTGGTGGAACAGATCGCTGATGCGCTCCGAATCGTCTTTGCCAATGCCCAACTCTGCGCGAGTTTCTTTGTGCATGTATTCAGCCAGAGCCTCGGCCGTCTCTACGCTCAAGCCATGCAGGTAGAGATACTTTGTGTATTCCCCGGCCTCAAAGAGTTTCTGGGTCTCGTGGGACGCACGATCCCCTATCGTGACCACAGAAAGCCCGATCACATCGATGCGACCCGAGGCCTTCGATAAAAAGAAGTCCGAGATGTTAAGGCGCCGCCCTTCGCGCTGCCTAGGGAAGGTGAAGCGTTGAATCTCTTTCAAGTCTGCTGGAGCCTGCGAACCGGCACGAGCACCCTCAAAAGGTTCGTAGACGACTACGGAGTTGCCGTCGCTCTGGCATGGGAAGTAGCCGTACACCACCTTCGGATCGAACCAGCCCTCACGCAGAACTTCTTCTTCAAGTCCCTTCAGTATCGGCCGGTATTTTTCCTCGACCAACCTCGCATAATCCTGCTGCGAGGCCGTCTTCAATTGCCACTGGTTCTTAAACAGTGCCGTCTCGTTGATGTACTGGAACAACGTCGGCAGATCGAAATCACGCCGCACGCGCAATCCCCAGAACGGAGGCTGCGGAATGTCAGGCGAGGGCTGAACTACCGAACTTGGGGTCGTGTCTCCACTATCGGCGGTCGCTATGGCGGCTCGCGCGAACTCCTTTACTACTTTTCCCTGTTCGATCGCTTCAGCGCGTTTCTCGCCTACCAGGGATTCCATGTAATGAAGTCCGCTGAATGCATCATCAGCGTAGAAGACTGCTGATGAGTACTCGCGGCGAAGGTCATCCTCGACATACTTCCGCGTGAGAGCCGCACCGCCGCAGATCACCGGGAACACCAACTTCTTCAACTCGAGGTCCTGCAGCACGTACTTCATTTCCAGCGTGGACTTCACAAGTAGCCCGCTCAGCCCAATCGCATCCGCCTTGTGCTCGACCGCCGCATCGATGATTGTGTTGGCCGGCTGCTTGATACCCAGGTTCACCACCTTGTACCCGTTGTTACTCAGGATGATGTCCACAAGGTTCTTGCCGATGTCGTGGACGTCTCCCTTGACGGTCGCAAGCACCAGTGTGCCCTTCTGCGATCCCTCAACCTTCTCCATCTTCGGCTCGAGATACGCCACGGCAGCCTTCATCACCGAGGCTGAATCGAGCACTGACGGAAGCTGCATCTTGCGCGCGCCAAACAGATCGCCGACCGTCCTCATGCCGTCGAGCAGAACCGTATTGATCAGTTCCAGCGGCGTGTAGTTCGCAAGCGCGTCTTCGAGAAGCTGGTCCAGCGCACGTTTGTTAGCCCCGTCGCCGATAGTCTTTTCGCCCTGGATTATGCAGAACTTCAACTTATCTTCCACCGACAACGAGTCAACTTGTGCCGTCTGGACGACCTGTTGCTGACCCTTCATCGCATCGAAATGCCCCATGTACTTCTGGAGCGGATCGCCCTGGGAGCGGTCGTGGAAGATCAGCTTTCTCGCGAGTTCAACCTCGGCTTCGGGAATCTTATAGAGCGGGTAGATCTTGCTGTAGTTAACGATTGCGATATCGAGACCGCGCTCGACGGCCTCGTGCATAAAGACAGAGTTCAGCACTCGACGGGAATACGCGTTCAGTCCGAAAGAAATATTGCTGACGCCGAGCAGCGTCTTGCAATCCGGCAGCTCTCGCTTGAGGCGCTCAATGGCGTTCAGAGTTTCGATGCCCGCCGTACGGTAATCTTCCTGCCCAGTCGAGATTGGTAGTGTCAGAGCATCGAAGATGAGATCTTGCGGCCTCATCCCATACTTGTTCACGGCGAGATCGAAGATGCGCTTTGCAATCGCAACTTTCTTCTCGGCCGTCAGCGCCATTCCGTTTTCGTCGATGGTGAGCGCAATCACCGCAGCGCCATATTTCTTTGCCATCGGAAGCACGAGACTCGTTCGCTTTTCACCATCTTCAAGGTTGATCGAGTTGATGATCGGCTTGCCCGGAACCCGCTTCAAGGCCTCTTCAATAACGTCGGCTTCGGTCGAATCGATGAGGATTGGCGCAGGTACGCGGGTGGCAATCTTCTCGAGCACCGACGACATGTACTTCTTCTCGTCCTCGCCCACGATGGCGCAACACAGGTCGAGCATGTGTGAGCCCTCGTTCACCAATTTCTTGGCCAGGGTGAGAATGCCGTCATAGTTTCCGCTGCGAACGAGGTCGCGGAAATGCTCGAGCCTCGTGGTGGTGTTCATTTCCTCGGCAACGACCAACGGTTTCGGCTCAAGATCAAGCGGTACGGAGGTGTACGCACTGGCAGCGGAAGCGTTCTGCTTTACCTCTCTTCGCGCGGGTTCGATCCCGGTCACTGCTTCAACCACTGCTTTAAGGTGCTCGGGAGTTGTTCCGCAACACCCACCCACGATACGTACGCCATAGTCCTGCACGAAGTGCTTATGGAAACTTGCGAGGTCAGCCGGTTGCAGCTTGTAGACTGCCCGGCCGCCCTCGTTCTGCGGCAGACCGGCATTCGGCAAGACACAGACCGCTTTGGGCGAATTGATGCTCAGATAACGAACGGCGTCATTCATCTCGGCAGGGCCGGTCGCGCAGTTCAATCCGATTGCATCCACGTCGAAGACTTCGAGGGTGGTAAGGGCCGCTCCTATTTCCGTTCCAAGCAGCATCGTCCCCGTAGCTTCAAGTGTTACTTGAACCTGTATCGGGATCTGCTTCCCTGTCTTCTTTCGGGCGTCGAATGCTGCGACCAGAGCCGCTTTCGTCTGCAGGATGTCCTGGGAGGTTTCAATCAGCAGCACATCCACGCCGCCTTCAATCAGAGCAACCATTTGCTCGAGGAACGCCGCCGACATGTCGTCGAAACTTATGTGTCCGAGCGATGGCAACTTCGTCGTCGGTCCGATCGATCCCGCCACGTATCGCGGACGATCCGGCGTCGAGAAGTCTTGCGCGACTTTCTTGGCCAACTTGGCGGCAACCAGGTTCAGTTCAGCAACCTTGTCCTCCAGCTGATACTCCGCAAGAACGATCCGTGTGGATCCGAACGTGTTCGTCTCCACCACGTCGCAACCCACTTTGAAGAATGCTGCATGGATATCGCTGATGATGTCAGGACGACTGAGGACCAGCAATTCATTGCAGCCCTCCTTGCCCCAGAAATCGTCGACTGAAGGGTTGCGGAACTGAATGTTTGTGCCCATGGCGCCGTCATAGACGACGACGCGTTCCTGCACGCTTTGAAGGAAAGTTTTCACCGTGAAGATAGACCTCCGTGCCGCGCCCACACTGGCTGCAGCCGGAATAACAACACTTTGATTCTACAGGTCGCGCGCGGGTTCGAGAAACTCGCGCAGGTATTCAGGACGGAACCCCGTCCCGTGGATTCCACAGGCGGTGAGAAATCCTTTTGTGATGTGAACTTGAAGTTATTTCTGTTCCTGGTTGAACTTCTCAATATCCATCACGTTGAAGCGCTGGTTATTTCCGAGATGCGCCGGACCGGGCGCAAGTAACTGGTCCTTGCGATAGATAAGATTGGTCGCGTTTAAAGTTGCAAGTTCAAATCCATGGCCATGCGTGATCGCGTCGGTTGGGCAGGCCTCGACACAATATCCGCAGAAAATACAGCGGTTGTAGTCGATGTTGTAGACCTTGGCATACCGCTCCGCACCGGAAACGCGGTTCTCTTCGGTGTTTTCTGCCGCCTCAATGTAAATGCAATTCGAGGGGCATGCAGCCGCACACAGGAAACAAGCGACGCACTTCTCCAGCCCGTTCTCGTCGCGTTGCAGGACGTGCAGTCCCCGGAACCGCTCCTGAAAAACTGCACCCCTGAGGGGCCCTGGCCCATCCGGATAATTCTCAACGACCGTCGGCTTGAACATCTCCCGGAAGGTGATGCTCATGCCTTTGGCGATAGCGGCGATGTTATTGATAATTCCCATATGCGAGTCGGAACAAATCAGTATAAATGGTTCTCTTTGCAACGCGCCAGCCTGTCCGGCTAGGGCTCGCCTATCCTGTCGAAAACCGTCTAAATTCACGATATCATTACTGCAACAAGGGTGAGGGTGTATTAAGTGGCAGCCGCTGATCAATCCATACCAAGCAATGGGAAGCCTATTTCTCCCATCGCACGTTTTGGCATCTTCCAGCTGAATCGTCGCACCGCGGAACTGTTCCGCAACGGAGTACGCGTCAAGGTTCAGGAGCAACCCATGCAGGTGCTCCTCATGCTGCTCGAACAAAACGGCGAGATCGTTACCCGCGAGGAGATTTGCCAGCGCCTTTGGCCCGCTGACACATTCGTTGAGTTCGATCACAGCGTCAACACCGCCATCAAGAAATTGCGACAGACTCTGAACGACGACGCCGACAATCCTCGCTTCATCGAGACTGTTCCGAAGAAGGGCTATCGATTCATTTCACCCGTACACGATGGGATGGCGGAAGTGCCGCCGGTCCCTGCGGTCGGTATCGATGAAACAGCGCCTCTCTCGGATGACACGCGGAGATTCCGCACCGCTGGTTTGATCATTGCCGCCTGTGCAGTGGTGGCGCTGCTGGTGGGCGGAGCATGGCTCATTCTCCGCTCAAGGCCGCAGCCCTCTACCGCTGGGCTCGATATTGTTCCCTTCACAACCTACCCCGGTTTCGAAGATCAGGCCGCGCTCTCTCCGGACGGCAAGAAGGTTGCGTTCATTTGGGGCAAACCGCTGGACAAAGGACGTGGACTCGACGGACCTCATATTTACGTGAAGCAGATCGGTATCGAGCAGCCGCTACAGCTTACAAAGAGCAATGACTTTGAGTTCTCTCCTGTCTGGTCACCGGATGGAAACTCTCTGACATTCATGAGATGTCCCCTGGGAGTGGATCGGAACACGCGATGCGGCGTGTATCTCACGTCTACTTTAGGGGGCGCAGAACGGTTGCTACTGACGATCGACAGCCAGACGGATTTTGGTTCTGCTGGATTGGGTCCCGTGTTTGCATGGTCTCCGGACGGGAAGACGCTAGCCTATATCGATCGTACCCAGGATAATACCGCGGCCGTCTTTTTGTTCGATTCCGCGAGTTTGCAGACGCGGCAATTGACGTCTCCAAAGCCACCACTCATCGGAGATACCAGTCCGTCATTCTCACCGGACGGGCGAGAGATCGCATTCTCACGCAATGGGAAGGAAGTTTCGGACGTCTGGGTTGTTTCGACAAGAGGCGGAGAACCGGAGCGCCTATCGCACACCAATCAGCTCTGCAGTCCTGGGATCGCATGGACTGTCGACGGAAAATCGCTCATCTTCGGAGGGCAGGCTCTTTACCGGATATCGCGTCAAGGCGGAGCTGCAGAAGTGCTGGCTACCGCCGGACTCTTCGGCAATCCCACGATCCGCGGTAATCGGCTGGTCTTCTCCCAGTACCGCTGGGACAAGGGAATATGGAACCTTCCGTTGACGCCGAGCGGCGACGCTTCCGGGAAGGCCGAGCGCATCCTGGAGTCCACGCGCGATCAGGATGGGCCCTCTTACTCACCGGATGCGAAGCGGCTCGTGTTCGGATCGCAACGCACTGGGTACACGGAAATCTGGCGTTCTGATGCTGATGGCAACAATTTACTGCAGCTTACGAATTTCCGTGGACCTCTGACCGGAACTCCCAGCTTCTCTCCGGACGCTTCGACCGTTCTGTTTGATTCGCGCATCGACGGACACGCTCACCTGTTCACTGTGAGCGCCGAGGCCGGCCCTATCCGTCAACTCACCACCGGTGACTCGGACGAGGTGATGCCTAGCTATTCGCATGATGGCCGGTGGGTTTACTTCCCTTCGAACCGCAACGGCACTTGGAATGTCTGGAAAATGCCAGCCAACGGTGGCGACCCTGTACAACTGACGAAGCAAGGCGGATACAGGGCCCTGGAATCCGACGACGGCAAGTTTGTGTACTACGCCAAAGGCAGTACACAACCCGGAATTTGGCGCGTACCAGTGGGTGGCGGAGTAGAAGAAGAGATCGTGCGCGAACTTCCGCCGGGGCTGAATGGGCACTGGGTTATTCACGGAGAGCGTATCTACTTCGTGGTGTCGCTGATCGACCTGAAGTCACAATCGATGACCATCCACTGCTTTGATATTGCTACGCGCAAGACGCGGCAAATCGCAAAGCTTGATATGCCTCCTGCTTTCGGGGCGGCTGGTATGGCCATCTCTCCCGACGGGCGGCAGTTACTCTTCGTGGCCCAGCAGAATGCAAGCGCTGATCTGCAGCTAGTGGAGAACTTCCGCTAGAAAGATATGAGGCCGGCACATTGTGCCGGCCTGCAAACCCCGAGACTCCGTTCCTACTTCTTCATGGCCAACTGAATGTGACGTTCGCCTGTTTCGCTTGCGATTTCCATCTCAGCCTTGCTCGTGACAACCGATCGTCCTAGTTCCGATCCCTGGAACCAAACCTGCGAGAGGAAATACTGGTTGCCGTATACGTTGAACTCGAGCATGTCTTTCTTCGCAGTCTGCTTGCGCTCGGCTCGCAAGGTTACAATTCCGACGCCCTTGGCGCTGTCGACCGGGCGGATCTGCACAAAGTGGTCGGTCACCTTGACGATGTAGTTGCCGGCGGGTAAAACCTTGCCTGCCAGCTGGAATTCGAACGGGATCGTCGCCTTATATTGCGTTGCGCCCATCTGGGCAAGACCAAGGTTAGAGATCAGAAGGGTGGCGGCCAGAACGGCCAAGAGAGTTAGTTTCTTCAGGTTTGAGCGTTTCATTGTCATCTTCTCCAAAGTTAGTGTTCGCTTGTCGCGATCTGGTGCGAGATTGCGCTGGTTCAGAAAACGGGACAATGCACCGCTGCTGGACCGACTCAAGACCGCACCTGAACAGATAACTCCTGCAATAACAATGTCTTAGCTGCTCACCTGAACTGCGTTTTCAGACATAGAAAAAGGGCGTCAGCAAACCCAGTGGCTTCCTGACGCCCTTGTTCAGAACTTTGCTGCCTTAATGACGATGACTGTCTGGCATTCCCATGTGCCTGGCGGTCTCGCCTTCGAAGTCGAACTCGATTAATACGGCTGACTCATTACCCACGACCCGGCCATCATGCCCGGGTTCGATTTCCACAACCTGGGGTGCCGTGAATTTCTTCTTGCACCCGTCTGGAAACTCGACCTCGACAGTTCCCTTCACGATGAAGCCTACATGGGCGTGCATGCAATGACTGGTCCCGACCGAAGGTTTGATATCCCGCGACCAGTGAAATCCTGGAGGGTAGACGACTCGTTTCACACGGCCGGTTCCGACTCGAGCGATGTCCATTTGAACTCCGCCGAGTTCTTTATGTTCGGTTCCCTTCATGGGTGCCAGCAGCGGATCGGATGTACTCATATTAACGACCTCCAGAGGCGGGAAATCATACACCAGGGGTGAGGAAAAGGCTGGAAAAGGCCCAGGTTGGCGACTATGCCGCGAACCTGGGTCACCATCGAGTGCTGGGGGCCACTCCGCTTATTTCAGCTCGACTGTTTGTGTAAGCGGCAGTTCTTTGGAGGAGCCTCCGACCATGAGGGTGTAGCTGCCTGGGAGCAGCTGCCAGCTGTTCTTTGCCTCGTCGAAGATCGAGAGATATTTCGGGCTAATCGGAATCATGACGTCTTTGCTTTCGCCCGCCTTCAGCCAGACCTTGCTGAAGCCGACGAGCCGCTTTGGTGGCTCGGCTGCGCTTGCCGGGAGTGAAGCATAGACCTGAGCGACTTCGCCGCCATCTCTCTGACCGGTGTTTTTCACGGTGAAGGTTACGCTTGTCTGACCCTCGGAGCTAACCTTCAGTCCCGAGTAGGCAAATGTGGTGTACGACAATCCGTGTCCGAATGGGAACAGCACTTGCTTTTTTTCGGCGTCGTACCACTTGTATCCGACCTTGAGGCCTTCGTCGTACTTCACGCCGAATGTCGGCTTAGCTTCTCCAGTGCGCATGACGGCTTCTTGTCCCTGTGCGCCCGGGGGCGGAATGATCAACTTCGGATGCGGGAGATCGGCTTCGCTCTTCGGGAACGTCATCGGCAACTTCGCGCTCGGATTCACATCACCGAACAGGATGTTGGCAACCGCGTCAGCTCCCTTGCTGCCTGCGTACCAGGCTTCGAGGACACCGCTGACCTTCTCGATCCACGGCATCGTAACGGCGGTACCGGACTCAATCACCACGATGGTTTTCGGATTAGCCGCCGCTACAGCGTCGATGACGGCGTCCTGTTTATCCGGAAGCGACAAATCCCGGAGATCCATACCTTCGCTCATCCACTGGTGTACGAAGACGATTGCGACGTCGGAGTCTTTTGCTAACGCTGCAGCCGCAGCGAGGTCTTCTCCGGAATTGAACTTTACCGAACCACCAGGAAGCTTCGCGGTCACGGCTTTGAGAGGCGACGTCGGGAACCAAACATGGGCCTGCCATTTCGACGGCGGCCCCGGCGGATCCACCTGCGCTGAACCACCACCGGAGATCATGCCGTAGTCCGCGTTTCCACCGATCACTGCAATGGAGTGGATCTTGGATCTATCCAATGGGAGAACGCCGTTCGCATTCTTCAGCAGGACGGTGCTTTGCTCGGCAAGCTTGCGGGCGATTTCGAAACCACCTTCGACGTCCACGACCGCTTTCTTCAGCGGGTTGTCGACGATGCCGCTTGCGAACTCCGAGCGCAAGACGCGCCGAGCGTGATCATCTAACTCGGCCATTGAAATCTTTCCCGACTGCACGGCCTCCTTCAACTTCGCGCCAAAGAAATCGTCAAGAGGTTGCTCATTGTCAAGACCGGCGGCCGATGCCTTCACGGTGCTATGGGTTCCACCCCAGTCTGACACGACGAATCCGGGGAACTTCCACTCTTTCTTGAGAACGTCGGTGAGGAGGTACTTGTTCTCGCAGGCGAAGTCCCCATTCAGGGAGTTATAAGAACACATGACAGCGCCAGGCTGACCGATGGCGATGCCAATCTCGAAGGCGAGCAGATCGCTTTCGCGAAGTGCACGCTTACCGATGATTGAGTCAACCTCGTTGCGCCCGCTCTCCTGGTCGTTTACCGCGTAGTGCTTGATGTCGCCGATGACATTCTGCGCCTGCTCGCACTTGATGCGGTTGCCGACGAGAGTGCCGGCC
>Ga0163163_10005613_pt1 | contig 10871 bp, 6 predicted proteins | sample S65metaG_FD_119766 | JGI IMG/M metagenome (GOLD analysis project Ga0163163, IMG submission 119766) | Switchgrass rhizosphere microbial communities from Kellogg Biological Station, Michigan, USA - S6-5 metaG | ecosystem: Host-associated > Plants > Roots > Rhizosphere > Soil | place: USA: Michigan... | reverse complement strand
GGAGGCAGAAATGAACGTTCTCCTTCTATCCATGCCGGACTCCTTCGAGCACATGCCGGAACTCGTGATCCGAATGCCAAACGGCGCTCTCACGTCTCTTGCAGGAAACATCGACCCGCATCACAAAGTCGCGGTCGCAGACCTGATACTGGTTCAGCGCCATGTTCGGGAAACCGTCGAACGACTGGTTCTGGAGACGGATCCCGATGTCGTCGGATTGTCCGTCATGACATTTCAGCGAGGCACAGCAATGCGCATCATTCATTTGATTCGATCGCTCCGCCCCGCCACGCGAATTGTCGTTGGCGGTTACGACCCGAGCCTCGCCCCGGATTCCTACATGGAAAATCCGGAAATTGAATTTATCGTCCGAGGCGAAGGCGAGATCACGTTTCGCGAACTGTTGCGCTCCATCGAAAACAACAGTGGTTACGGCGGCATTGCCGGTCTGAGCTACCGTACCCCTGAAGGGTTTCAACATAACGCCGATCGTCCTGTAAGCCCGCTGACGACTTCCGATATCCAGCCTCCCCGACGGGAGGCACGCATACTTCAGGGATACACGATGATGGGACGTCAGGTCGACGTCGTGGAAACCTCCCGCGGCTGCACTTTTGACTGCAGCTTCTGTTCGATTATCGAAATGCGCGGACGCAACTTCCACATGTATGACTTTGATCGCGTGATCGCCGATATCCGCGATGCCCACACTCGTGGTGCGCGGGCGATATTTCTCGTCGACGACAACATCACCCTCAACATTCCTCGATTCGAAGCACTTTGCCGGAAAATCATTGACGCAAAGCTGAACCACATTGACTACATCGTTCAGGCGATGACCTCGAGCATTGGCAATCACGGCGACACCCTGGCGCCGCTGATGCGAAGAGCAGGCTTCCGCTATGTGTTCCTCGGAATCGAAAATATTCTCGATAAAGACCTCGGGTTCCTGAAGGCCCGCTCGAAAAATGAAGCGCGCGACCAGGGCCGTATCGTCGGGAATGCGACACTGAAGGCGATCGACCACATCCGGCGAAATAAGATGTTTGTCGTCGGGGGATTGATTGTCGGCAACCCGGACGACACGCCGGAATCCATCGAAGCCAACCTGGAGTTTGCACGGCGATATGTGGACTGGCCATACATCCAGCATCCGACGCCGTACCCCCGTACACCTATGACACAGGATCTGAAGGAGAAGGGGTTGATCGCTCATGACCGGGTGGATGAGTATGACGGCACGACGGCAGTCCTGAACACTCCGGGAATCGCACCATTGGAAATCGAGTTCATGCGCTGGCGGGCTGAACGGTGGATGAAGACGCGCCACATGCCGAAGGTTCTGATCCACACGCCGTGGTTCATCCTTCGCAACGGATTTCGAATGCTGAACCACACCTTCCGAGGCTGCGGTCTGAAGAGTCTGTTCGGGCTGAAGGCAGAGCGACGCGCTTTCGAGCGCTACCGGGAGCTGCGGGCGAAGGAACGAATCTACGTTTGAGCTGATCGTGTGGAGTGCATCGATTTGCTTGTCACATCGCTGTAGGCGCGGTCTGCGACCGCGCACGATCTTTCGGAGAAAGCGGGCGGTCATAGACCGCCCCTACAACAGGCTTCAAATCCTCAGTAGCGATACACTCCGGATTGAACACGAAGCCGCTGAACCGTATCCATGACTTCTTTGGGTCTTGTCAGGTAGGCATTCCCAAGATTGGTTGTCCAGCTGATGTTGCTGCTGAGGCGTTTGATCAAATCCGGGTATCCCGCAAGCGCCTGAATGCTGGGATCCCATTGCGGCTGGGGCGTATTGCGATTTGACTGCAGGAACTGACTGGCTTCGACGACTTCCAGAGGATGCGTGGATGCCGCAAGTACATACGGAAGGATCGTATCCGGATAAAGCGCTACCGGGGAAACCAGGTTATCCAGATTGTTCACATAGACAACCTGGGGAACAGGCTGTGGCGCGGGAATGTACTGAGTGACTGCAACAGGCGGAGCCTGTACAACGGGAGGAGCCACCGCTGCCCGCGGAGCCGGGCTTGGTTTGACTTCCGCCACCTGGCGCTCGACATAAATCGGGCTCATCAGCTTCACATACAGACGGGTTTCCACAGGCAATTCCACATCCGGTCCACGACCGGGTGTGGCCATAATCTGGAAAATGGTAGTGGGTGGGAACAGAAGGAAGAACGTATCCCGTTTGGCATGACCGGGCCCGTTGATCTCGCCGCCAGGCCTGATCTCGCCCTTCTCATTCTTGATTTTTCCGATTTCGACGACCTTGGTGGAAAGCCCATCGTACACACGATCCGCCGTCACGATTTCCTGAATCCGGATATCGATGGCTGACCGGCCGTACAGATATCCCGCACGATCAATCTTGGTGATTCGTCCTACGACGCTGGAGCCCCGTGGAATCAGGACAGGTCCCCGTTTACCGCCGGCGCGGATGTCATCCGCGAGGGTGAACAGCACGGGATCGTTTTCCTGAAGCGTCTTGGTACTGATTCTTTCGTTAACAATCACTGGCAATACCGTGCCTTCAGGAATCATTGTTTCCTGAGGTTCAGCTAACAGCATTAGCGCAAGCAGAAGGGAAGAAACCATGGGATCTCCTTTTGGCTTCTGTTTGGAACGGAGTGAAGTCCCGATATTCCAAGGAAACCTATGCGATTTGCTAAGTATCTACTCATTTCTGTGGATGACTGTCAATGAACATTCCTGCAATGCCCGTCCCGATCGTCCTACACAATCGGAGGGAATCGATCGGGATCCGCATCGCGCATCATCTCGTAGACTGCTTCGACAGTTTGTTCGCGATTCGGTTTAGAAAAATAGTCGCCATCGGAGCCGTAAGCCGGGCGGTGCGGCTTCGCGGAGAGCGTTCGAGGCGGCGCATCGAGCCACTGGAACGCGCCCTGACGCTCGAGGACGTCCTGCATCATGTAGGCCGTGGTTCCACCAGGACAATCTTCGTCGAGGAAAAGCACACGGCTGGTCTTCCGAATCGATTCTGCAATAACGCACTTGAGGTCAAAAGGTAGAAGCGTCCGGACGTCGATGATTTCGATTTCAATTCCCGCCGCAGCCAGCAGTACTGCCGCCTCTTCCGCGATCTCGCAGCAGGCTCCATAAGTCACGACGGTAACGTCGCGCCCGACGCGAAGAATTTCCGGCACCCCCAGCGGGAGTGTGTATTCCCCGATGTTGCTCGGAAGCAGTTCTCTTTTGTAGTACGCATTCAGAACTTCCACGACGATGGCGGCATCATCGGAAAGGAGCATCGTGTTGTAAAAGCCGGCGGCCTGGACGGAGTTTCTTGGCACACACACATAGATTCCGCGAACGAGATTGATGATGCCAGCCATTGGTGAACCGGAGTGCCAGATGCCTTCGAGCCTGTGCCCGCGGGTGCTGATAATGACCGGAGCCTTCTGTCCACCGTGCGTGCGCCAGCGGAGACTGGCCAGATCATCGGAAATGATTTGCAGGGCGTAAAGAAAATAGTCCAGGTACTGGATCTCGGCGATCGGCCTCAATCCTCGAAGCGCCATTCCGATGGCTTCTCCTACGATGGTGGCCTCGCGAATGCCGGTATCGGTGATGCGTTGCGGTCCGTATCTTTCCTGAAGGTGAGCCCAACCCTGATTCACTCCACCCAGAAGACCAACATCCTCTCCCATTGCCACCAGATTGGGCGTTCGAGCAAATGCGGCGTCAAAGCAGGCTTTGATGACCTCGAATCCCTTGAGCAATGGGGGATCGTTCGAATAGACAGCAGGAACCACTGGGACTTTCAACACGGATTCGGCCGATTCGCTGTAAAGGTCGGAACTGTATCGCCGAAGATTCACCTTGTCCTGATCCTCCTTCCACTGTCTCAGTTCCGCCGTCCTCGATTGGGGATCATCCTTTGCAAGCAGCAAGACTTCCGTCACCGCTGCCATCACATGCCGGCGCAACGGGGCCTCTGCGACTTTCAGTTCTCGTGCGAGTTCCTGGACTTTTTCTTTCTGACGAGATTGCGATGCCAGTGTTTCAGTCATCCGCAGTACGGTTCGGCGCTCTTCCTCAATCGGCTCCCTGAGAGCCTGCCAAGCCTTTTCCCTGGCCTCGAGCACATCCTGTTTCTCCAGACCCTCCAGATCGTCCAGCTCGCTCTCCGATGCAAGTTTCTTCTCGAGCATCCATTCGCGCATCTTTTTCAGGCAGTCGAATTCCTTTTCCCATTCGAGCCGTTCATGCGATTTGTAGCGTTCATGATTTCCGGAAGTGGAGTGTCCGAATGGCTGTGTCAGTTCCGTCACGTGCAATATGGCCGGCGTGTGATTCAGCCGGACAAGGTCTGCTGCTTCGAGATATGTCGAACACAATTCCGGATAGTCCCATCCACGCACAACGTAAAGATCAATGCCGGGGCGGCCGCCCGGACGGTGCCCGAAGCCTTCCAGGATTCTGGCGATGTCGCCCTTCGTCATTTGAAACGCATTGGGAACAGAAATACCGAATCCGTCGTCCCAGATTGAAAGCAGCATCGGCGCCTGCAGCACGCCAACCGCATTGACGGATTCCCAGAAAAGACCCTCTGCACAGCTGGCATTTCCGATTGTGCCAAAGACAATCTCGTCGCCATTGCATGTGAAGAGACTGGCCCCGGCACGAAGTTCCGGTGACTGCCGATAGAGTTTTGAGGCGTAAGCCAGGCCCACCAGGCGCGGCATCTGTGACGCCGTCGGAGAGAGATCCGCGGAGGAGTTGTAGCGATCTGTTTGTGGAAGAAACTTCCCATCCGCGTCCAGCAGACGTGTTGCAAAATGGCCTGTCATGGAGCGGCCTCCGAATGCGGGTTCGGCGGCGATTTCAGGATTGGCATAAAGCTGTGCGAAGAATTGTTCGGCAGTCAGCAGGTCGAGCGCGAACATGACGGTCTGGTCGCGGTAGTATCCGGATCGGAAGTCTCCCTTTCGGAAGGCATACGCCATGGCCAGTTGCGCGATTTCCTTGCCTTCGCCGAAAATTCCGAACTTTGCTCTTCCAGCAAATACTTCACGGCGGCCCAAAATGCTGCATTGCCTGCTGCGATAGGCGATTCGATAGTCGCGCAGCACCGCATCCAGATTCCATCCCCGGTCCTGGCGGTCTTCATGGAATGGAGAATTCAGGGACATCAATGGGAGTGTATAGAAAAGAAAAGGCTGTCCAAATTGAAAGATGTTTGGGCAAATCCCTCTCCCGAAGGGAGAGGGTGACCCGAAGGGTCGGGTGAGGGGTGCAGAAATCTCTTCACCCCTCACCCGCCGCTTCGCGGCACCCTCTCCCTTCGGGAGGGATTCAGTGGGTCATGGCGTACAGCACGTAGTTCACGCCAAGTTTGTATCCTTGTGCGGTCATTGCGACCGGATAGTTGGGATCGTCGGCATGTTCCCAGGAGTCGCCCATATCCATATTGAAGTTAATGGCGACCATCAGATGTCCCTTGTCATCGTAAATTCCGCGCCAGTGTTGCGGGCCTTCCATTTGAGCAACGATCTCGCCTCCGAAACCTCTCCGCAGGTGCCTGTCGCCCGGAACCTGAATGCCTCGATCCAGATCAAAGAAGCTGTGCATGATGGGGTCACTCTCCGGAATCTCGACGATTTCACGATCCGGAAAAACGGTATTGAGGGCGGCTGCAAGAATGGACCAGTCGTATTCGCTATGGAGGTCATCAATCAACAGGAATCCTCCGCGCAACAAATGTTCCCTCAACTGCGCAGCTTCTTTTGTCGTGGGATTCCAGAAACCTCGGCCGGGCTGCTGCAGAAACAGAAACGGATACAGAAACAGCCGCTCATCGGTCAATTCCAGCTGAATACTGTCATCGGCCACCGACATGTTGGTCATACGTCGCAGCGCGGGCAGGAAATGACCTTCCGCCAGCGGGTAGTCGATGGCCCACCAGGGCTGACGGCATCCATGGGAGCCACCACCACCCACGGTCGGATAGATAACTCGCGCCATATGGAACTCGCCCTCGGGAAAGTCCTTGATTGTGCCGGTGCATGGATTCGACAGCTGGCTGTTGGCGCTGTCGCAAAGCACACAGATGAACAATGCGGCGCCGGCCAGCTTCAACGGAATCCGCCGTAATGTCGACGCGAGATAGGTTGTGACCATGCGAACCATCAGGTCCCGCATTCTACAGCAGGAAGGCAGCGGAGTGTGGGCTCACTTGTTTTGGGCGTAAATCCAACGTTCGAGACTGGCACGATATGCGGCCACACGAGCTTCTTCCTTGGCCGACAGGTCCTGCGTTTCCGATGGATCCACACACACGTCATAGAGCCTTGAGCGGCGAGAGTCCGTTTCGAAAATCATCTTCCAGCAGGAATCGTAAAGACCCAGAAGGCCCAGGGAATAGTCGGTAAAGAACAGCACCATGTGCGGCGCCTCATCGAGCAACGACAGACCCTGAAATCGCTGCGGAATTGGCAGGCCGAGAAGATCCAGTATCGTCGGAGCCGTGTCGATAAGACTCGCACCGTTACGAATGCGTTCCTGATTTTGAATCAGGCTCGGTGCAGCAATGATGTACGGAACCCGAACGTTCTCGTCGTAGATGAAGAAAGAGTGTCCGTAATTCCCTTCGTGCTGGCCAAAGGCTTCCCCGTGATCGCCAAAAATGATGAACACCGTCTGCCCATCGAGCTTGCGCGACCGCAGTCCCTCCAGAAGTTCACCAAGTGCGGCATCGCCGTAGTGCAACGCGTTTCGATAATTCGAAATCTCGCTGTTGTTGGGAAATGGGCCCGGATCCGGAGTCGCATAGGGATGATGGCCGGCCACCGGAATGTAGGTCAGAAAGAAATGTTTGCCGGCGGGCACCGAATCGACCCATGATAGCATTCGTTTCACGGCGGACGGCTCATCCACGCCAAAACTGGAGTTTACATTGCCTCCGATGTCACCCGCGTCCTCCAGCGTATCGAAACCACGGTTTTCGACAACCGATTTCATTCCCAGATACATGAAGCGGCCGGAATGAAACAGCGCAGTCCTGTAGCCAATCTGACGAAGCTGCTCCGCAATCGACACGCAGGGCGCCGCAGGATAATCGTCCGGCGGCGCTCCAAACTTCGGATACTGCGAACACAATACCGAGAACAATCCACGAATGCTTTCCGGATATACGGCGTAAGCGTTTTCAAAAACCAGCGACTGAGATCCGAGCCGCGTCAAATTCGGCGTGGGATCTTCGGCGGCTCCATACAAACGCAAGTAGCGGGATGCCGTGGATTCCAGCAGCACGAGCACCACATTCCGGCCGGCCGCGGTACCGTGGTAGTGCGAAGTATTTCCCGTAGTCGTGGCCGAGGGAAATGGACTGGTTCGCCTGTCGGAGCTTCGGTCCATTCCGGAGTACACCGGAAGACGAGCGGGAATGAGCGCACCAAATGCATTGCGATGCAGCCCGACCGTCTCTACCTTCGACACAGCCACGGGGCCAATCGTTACAACCGCAACCCCGATGATCACCATCGGAGCGGCGAATCTCAGTTTCGCTCGAGAAAGAAGCAGTGGGAAACCGGCTCCGGACGCAAGGACCAGAATGATGGCTCCCAGGTTGAGCGGAGTGAAGTAGTAGGCGATGGAATCGCCCAGCGGGCCTCGGGTGGCGCGCAGCATTGGCAGCGTTAGAGGCGTTGAGAGCAGGCGCGTTACCGGTACGTTGATCGCCACATACATCACGAGCAGGGCGTAAATGACCCAGATTGCGCTTCTGCGTTTCATGAAGAAATCGAGCAAGGCAAATAACAACGCCACAAAGACGTCCTGCCAGAACAATGCGATTGGCATCCATGCCGAAAACGCGATGTGACGTCCGAACAGGCTCATCAGATGTGCGAGAACCAGAACGCAGAATAGGCTCAGAGCTTTCAATGGACTCTCAATCGGATCGCAAAATGAGATTGATTCGCTTCAGCAGCAGGACGCAGACAACGGCGCCGCTGCCGTGCCTGGACCAGATCCAGTCATGGACCAGCACCCGGCGTGCCGGCGGATTGCGATAGATCTCCCCGCGGTCTCCGATAAAGGAGAGGGGTATGACGATCAGGTCCGCGTCCTCCGAGACTGCGGAATCAAACAGGCGCACCTCGGAATCCACGTGCTCGGCAAGAAATGACGCGGCCGTTTCGATATGCCCAGCATTGGCATCCACGATGGTGATTGCCGCATCAGGAATCAGCTTCCGCAAAAGCATCGCGGTTCGCGGGAACATTCCACCACCAATGACCTTCACGCTGCGAACATCCGAGAGCGCAGGCAGGAGACGCCGCAGAGCGCGCTCATGAGTCCTCAGAAGAAACTTTTGAAGCACCGGGGACTGGAGTGCGATCCGTTCGAGCGATTCGATACTGATGTATTCAATCCACCGAAGCACGGCAGGCCACGAACTCGCGCGTACGCCGGGGCGGACATAATCCGGAAGCCGCGTCCAGTGCTCGCCCGGAAGCCGGTGATGTTCGACGTGGTAGCCATCATTAAAGAACGACACGTTGTAGAGGAAACCATAGTGACTCGTGGTGCCTCCAGCGTGCTCAAAGTATCCGTGCAAAGAACACAAACAAAGACCGAGCGCATATCCGGGAAGATAAACGAACAGGAAGAAACCAGGAACCGTGTACAACAGGAATCCCCACAATGCCAGTACGGCGCCAAGCTCAAGGGCAATGGCCGTCGAAAAACGCAGGCTGCTTCGATGCCCGCTGTGATGACCCAGATGCCGGTCCCGCCAGACAGTCTGCGGAAAGCCCAGCAGCAGACTGAGAAAAATGGCAAACGCGCGGTTCCATCGGCTCGAACGAAAGAACGGCAGATGGATGAAATTGTGCGAGATGGTGTTGGAGTTCCACCACAGCCCGATGGCGATGACCGGTATTGAAGGGACCAGGAACATCACCACCGGATAAAGAAGGGACAGCCCGATGAGAATGGCGTCCCATCTCGAGTGGCGGAGCAGTCCGCGCGAAATACTGTGGGCGGCGACAGTTTCCATGCAGTGCCGGTATTCTATATTCTTTACGACGTCTTCAGCGCAGCCTTCAGCTGGGCAATGATGTCCGTCATGTTGTCCTGATAGCCCGGGGCTGGATTGACCTTGGTGACACCGATACCATTGACGAGAGTGTCTGAATAGGAGTCTGGCGAACCCGGCTTCTCCGAGTCCACACGAACCTTTCCGAGCGGCGCGTAACGGGTGCCGAATGCGATTCCCTGTCCGGTTCCCGCGACAGCCTTAAAATCGGCCCACTCTTTCAAGGCAGTCGATTCCTTGCCTTTCGGCAACGAGTAATATAAATATCCGTGTTGCGGCTTTGTATAGGAGTTGCCTCCGCGCACGGTATCGGCGAGCGCGAACACGCCCCAAATCTGAATCCGCTCTGGGGCTTTGTCATTGGGCTCGAAAACAACCTTCTGAACAATCGCGTATACGCCTACAGGATCGCTGGCGCTGAGCGTCGCTGCCGTGAATATCAGTGTCACTCCGACAAGAAGCGTTGCGGTGAGCTTTAGTGTCTTCATGGATTCTTCCTTTCTTAGGTCTGCTGAACATTTGTCGGCAATTAGACGCATCGACAAATCGGTTTCTTCCATTTGAAGTCGAGAAAACATGGGCTTGACCAAACTGTCGAGTACCGGAGATCTCGCAGCGATTGTCAATCCGCTGCAGCGGGCCCTGAAGCCTTGAAGGATTTGAAGGCTTGATCAGCCGCCACTTTCCAAATGGCGCTTCAATTCGAAAGAAGTAAGTTCAGCCGCTCGCTGCTCCTGGATCCGCGCGAACGCATGGGTTGGCACTTCAATTTCCCGCGATTCTATATCAGGACAGCCGGCGGATCAGAGCATTCGCGAATTCGCGAGTGGAAGCGGAACCACCAAGGTCCCGTGTGCGTACGGCGTCCTGGTTCAAAGTGAAATCGATCGCCTGCCGCAGACGTTTCGCAAGGTCGTGACTTCCGACGTGTGCGAGCATCATCGCCGATGCGAGAATCAGCGCGAGTGGATTCGCAATGCCTTTACCGGCAATATCGGGTGCCGAACCGTGAACGGCTTCAAAGATTGCAACCTTTTCTCCGATGTTGGCGCCCGGCGCCATGCCCAGTCCGCCCACCAGTCCGGCGATTTCATCGGAGAGAATATCCCCGAAGAGATTCGTCGTCACGATCACGTCGAACTGCCATGGATTCAGAACCAGCTGCATGGCACAGGCATCCACGATCCGCTCTTCCGTTTGCACTCGCCCTTCGTATTGGCGTCCAACTTCGATTGCCGTTTCCCGAAAAAGCCCGGTCAGCGCTTTCAGGATATTGGCCTTGTGCACAATGGTCACTTTGCGGCGCCCGTTCTTTACTGCGTATTCATATGCGAATTCGGCAATACGCCGGCAACCCGCGCGCGTGTTCACTCCGGACCCGATGGCAACAGCGTGCATGTCTCCATCGATGGGAATGTAATGCTCGAAACCAACGTACAGGCCCTCGGTATTCTCTCGAATCGTGACCAGATTGATGTTCTCGTATCGACCGCCGGGCATCAGCGAGAGAGCCGGACGCACATTGGCAAAGAGATGGAATTCTTCACGCAGTCGAACATTGGATGAACGAAAACCGCCGCCCACCGGCGTTTCGAGAGGACCTTTCAGGGCCAATCCCGTACGCCGGATACTCTCGATGGTTTCAGGAGGCAGCGGATCGCCACTCGCTTTCACACCTGCCAGTCCTGCCGTACATGTTTCCCAATCAAATGGGGCGTGCAACGCCTCAAGAACCTTCGTCGCGGCATCGACAATTTCCGGGCCGATACCGTCGCCGGGGATAAGAGTCGCG
>Ga0163163_10005610_pt1 | contig 10872 bp, 8 predicted proteins | sample S65metaG_FD_119766 | JGI IMG/M metagenome (GOLD analysis project Ga0163163, IMG submission 119766) | Switchgrass rhizosphere microbial communities from Kellogg Biological Station, Michigan, USA - S6-5 metaG | ecosystem: Host-associated > Plants > Roots > Rhizosphere > Soil | place: USA: Michigan... | reverse complement strand
TCAGCGCTCAACCGCCAGCGCTACCGAGTTCCCTCCACCCAGGCAAAGCGCCGCGACACCCTTCTTCGCATCGCGCCGAATCATCTCGTGAATCAGCGTGACCAGAACGCGCGCTCCGCTGGCGCCAATCGGATGCCCGATCGCCACCGCACCGCCATTGACATTCACCCGCGAGGCATCGAGCCCAAGTTCCTTCATCACCCCAAGCGCCTGAACGCTGAAGGCCTCATTCAACTCGAACAGATCCACCTCATCGCGCTCCCATCCCGCGCGTTGGAGTACTTTTTGCACTCCGGTCACCGGTGCGAGCATGACCCACTTCGGTGCGACTCCGCTGGTTGCCTGCGCCTTGATCGTCACCATCGGCTTCAGCCCAAGCTCCTTCGCCTTTGCCGCCGACATCACCACGACCGCCGCAGCAGCGTCATTGACTCCAGGCGCATTGCCCGCCGTCACCGTTCCGTCCTTCTTAAACGCTGGCTTCAACGCAGCCAGCGCCTCAATTGAAGCATCCTCCCGCACGCTCTCGTCCCGCTTCACAATCGTCACTGCGCCCTTCTTGCCCGGTACCTCCACAGGAACCACCTCCGCATCGAACCGCCCTTCGCGCCAGGCAGCGCTCGCCTTGCGATGCGACTCCAGCGCGTACGCGTCTTGTTGTTCGCGCGTGATGTTGTGCTTTTCGGCGACCATCTCGCCAGTCATGCCCATGTGCCAGTCCTCGCACGCACACCACAGGCCGTCGCGAATCATCGAGTCCACAACGGAGGAGTCACCCATTCGTAACCCCCTTCTTGCACCGGGCAGAAGGTACGGAGCATTCGTCATCGACTCCATTCCGCCGGCCACAACGACCTCCGCATCACCCATCATCACGTTCTGCGCCGCGAGAGCAACCGTACGCAGGCCGCTGCCGCACACCATGTTCACCGTCAACGCGGAGACGGTATCAGAGAGCCCGCCGCGCAGCGCTGCCTGCCGTGCAGGATTCTGTCCTAGACCCGCCGGCAACACGCAACCCATCACGCACTCGTCTACGCTGGATGCGTTAATCCCCGCTCTGCGCGCGGCTTCCCGCACTGCAACGGCACCAAGCTCCACTGCCGACAACTCGTTGAAAGCCCCTTGAAATTTTCCCACCGGAGTCCGCACAGCAGAGACAATCACCACGTCATTCATCCCTACACCTCAATCGAAAATCTGCAGCAAAGAACGCGTCAGTATATTCCTCGCAAACATCCAACGACACTCCACGCAGGAGTCAACAAGCATCGTGGTCGTCGAAAGAGCGTCCGCGTTCGCTTCATCTCACCCGAAGCACCCTAAAAAAAATTCTCCAAAACGTTCGATTTTTCTTGACAGTGAATTTTCGTAAATCTATACCTTCGTTAGCTGCAACGAAGCGTGTTGCAGAGCAATGTCTTATCACTAGGGAGAATAGGCAAAATGGCAACGAAGAAGGCAGCCAAGAAGGCACCCGCAAAGAAGGCAGCAAAGAAGGCAACCAAGAAGAAGTAAACCAACTAAGGCAAAGCAGAACGGGGGACGCAAACTGCGTCCCCCGTTCTGCTTTTGCGTCATTGTTCACTACTGCGCTACAGCTTGCCTTTCGGCGTCGAAAGATAACCCGACACCTTGTTCTTGTCGATCGCGTTCACGACCAGTTCGTACAGCACCGGATCCTTGCCGGTGTAGAACTGCACCGGTTCATCCAGTCCCTTGTCCTTCTTCTCAATGATCTTGTCGTCGGAACTCACGTTCAGGGTATAGCGCGAGTGCTTCTGATCGGCCTTCTTCAGTTGCAGCTTGACGGTAGACAGCAGTGTGGGCTGAGCTCCCTTTTGCAGGGTGAACTCGTAGTAGTTCCGGTCGCCTTTGTGCTTCAGGACCTCAAGCTCGTCGTGGTTCTTAGCGATCAGGCCACTCATCACTCCGGCATCGCCCATCACGCGGGTAAGCTGTGTCTTGGTCTGCTCAAGGTCGGTCCTAGTGGCGGCAACGTCGGTCTTCACTCCGCCCACATCGGTCTTCACGCTTGAGACCTCAGTCGAGACCGCGCCAATCTGTTTCTGGGTCGCCGCCTGGGCTTCCTCCATCTTCGCCTGGGCCGCCTTCTGCTGAGCCATGATGCTCTGCGCCCTTATCTCAATCTGCTTCTGTGTCATTCCCACGCTCTGGCCCAGCGTCTCGCTGGTCGCACGCAGACGCGCGTTGGTCGCCTCCAGCTTCTGGGCCAGATCCACATTCTTCTGTTCGGCAGCCGCCAGTTTGGTTTGCGCGAGCCCGAGATTCTTCTGCAACGAGTAACACCACACCAGACCGCCCAGTGCGGCCAGAAGCGAAACCACTATGGTTACCAGCAGTGCCCCAGAGACCGACCGTTGCTCTTCCATGTACGTTTCTTCACTCATCGAAACTCTCCTTAAGACTGCCCCGTCACTTGGACGTTCCGCCGGCCTGATCATCACCACAAGCTGATAAACCGGGAAACTGATACAACCAGACTACATCGCGCCTCAGAAGCCATCTAGACTTAACCTATGGTTCAACCCGAGATATGCATCGCCGGAGCTGGCATCATCGGTCTCTCGCTGGCGCTCGAGCTGCAAAGCCGGGGAGCACGTGTGACCGTTCTCGATCGGGGCGAGCCTTTGGCCGAAGCCTCTTCCGCTGCCGCAGGAATGCTTGCCGCGTACGATCCGGAGAATCCACCGGAGCTCCTTCCTCTCTCCGAACTCAGCCTCTCACTCTATCCGGGGTTTCTCGATCGCCTGTTCGATCTCTCCGGCCTCGCGGTCCCCCTTCACACCAGCACAACCCTCCAAGCTCTCCCGACGACACACGAGGTCTCAGCAGAGCAACCTGTCCTCGCTCCGGAAATTCTGCCTCTCCTCGTCCCCGGGCTCGAGCCCGGAAGCAAACGCTTTTTCTTGCTTAGTGAGCACAGCCTGAACCCTCGTGAACTCGCCACCGCATTGTTAATGGCGGTCCGTTTGACGGACATTGACCTGCGTGCCAACACGCCCATCCGTCTTATTCGCTCCGACTCCGGCGTTGTCCAGATCCATACCCCCACAGAAGCTCTGCGCGCGGGCCGCTTTGTCGACTGCACCGGAGCCTGGTCGGCGGCCTCCACGCTTCCCTCTCACCTTCGCATCTCGCCGCGAAAGGGCCAGATGCTTGCCGTCGCTCTTCCGCGGTCCACTCCACTCCATGTCGTCTTGCGAACTCCCGAAGTCTATATAGTCCCGCGAACCACCGACGCAGCCGGAATCCGCGCCATCATCGGAGCCACTGTCGAGGACGACGGATTCGATAAGACCGTTCGCCCCGCCGCCATTGCACACCTTCGAGCACTGGCGGCAAAACTGTTTCCCCCCATCGCAGAGGCACCAGAACTGGAGACCTGGGCCGGCCTGCGTCCTTCAACCCCCGACAATCTGCCTCTGCTCGGCCCTATCCCCGGCCAGGAAAACCAGTTCCTCGCCACCGGCCACTATCGCAACGGCATCCTCCTGGCACCTGCGACCGCCCGCGTCATGGCCGAGCTCATCATGGGAGAGCCACCGTCAGTAGATCTCGCTCCGTTTTCTCCGCTCCGCCCCCGCCGTCCCGAGCGCTAAAAAGACCTCGCACGTCGCTACCGATATTCGCCCGACCGTCGTGACAATCGTTTCTCCGCTGCGCTATAACCAGATGAACTTTAGTTTCGCCGGGAGAAGCTCACATTATGTCCACCGCCGTCGCACCGAAGGGCCTCGAAGGTATCGTCGCCACCAACTCGTCGATCTGCTGGATCGACGGCGACGCGGGGGTCCTCTCCTACCGCGGAATCGACATTCACGAGCTCGCCCAGCGCTCGACCTTCGAAGAGACCACCTACCTGCTCTGGTTCGGCAAGCTGCCCACCGCCGCCGAACTCGCCGACTTCACAAAGAAGCTCGCCGAAGCCCGCAAACTCGATCCCAAGATCATCGAATTGCTCCGTACCGTTCCCTCAAGCGGCTCTCCCATGGAGGTCTTGCGCACGGCAGTCTCGATGCTCAGCCTCTACGACGCCGACGAGAAGGACAACTCGCACAACGCTAACGTTCGCAAGGCCTACCGGCTCACCTCGCAGATCGCCATGATCGTCGCCACCTTCGATCGCATCCGCAAGGGCAAGCCCGTCGTCGAAGCTGACCCTTCGCTCTCGCACGCCGCCAACTTCCTCTGGATGCTCAACGGCGAGAAACCCTCCGACACGGCAGTCAAAACCTTCGACATCGCGCTCATCCTCCACGCCGACCACGAGCTGAACGCCAGCACCTTCGCCGCGCGCGTCATCGCCGCCACCCTTGCAGACATCCACTCCGCGATCACCGGCGCTATTGGCGCCCTCAAGGGACCTCTGCACGGCGGAGCCAACGAGGCCACCATGCGCCTTCTCTACGCCATCGACAAAGCGGGCGAAGATCCCGTCGCGCACGTCCGCAAGATGTTCGCCGAGAAGAAGAAGATCTCCGGCTTTGGTCACCGTGTCTACCACACCGAAGACCCCCGCGCCACGCACCTGCGCCGGATGTCCGAGGAGCTCAGCAAGGCCTCCGGCGATACAAAGTGGTTCGATATGTCGCGCCAGATTGAGCTCTTCGTCAAGCAGGAGAAGAAGCTCAACGCCAACGTCGACTTCTACTCCGCCTCCACCTACACCCTGCTCGGCATCGATATCGATCTCTTCACCCCGATCTTCGCCGTCAGCCGCATCGCCGGCTGGGCCGCGCACGTCATCGAGCAGCACGACGACAACCGCCTTATCCGTCCACGTGCCGAGTACCTCGGTCCCGCATACCCCGCGCCCTACGTCCCAGTAGCAAACCGCTAGGCCAAATCCAGACAAACGAAAGCCGTGGCCAGTGCTGGCCACGGCTTTTTCGTGTCCTTATCCGACAGCTACTTCTTCTCGCTGGCCGGAGGAATAACCCCGTTCATGCGCAGGTACTCTGCCAGCTGTCCATAGTGATCGAACCCGTGCGCCACCAGGAAGCCTGCAACGCTCGCCCGTGTCGCGTCGGGCCCCAGGGCCTTGAAAGTTACGCCCTCAAAAGCATTTTGCGCCGTCAGTGTCGCCATCGCCTTATGGGCGAAGTCGAAAGATCCCTGAACCGCCGCCACGATCTGATCTTTGTCTTTCAGACTTCCGATCGCCTTTACATCTACGTCGGGCTTCATCCCGCTGACCATGCCCGCAAAAAAGTAGTTCGCCTGGGCGACATGCGCCACCATCTGTCCGAAGGTCCTCACGCCCTGGTTATTCGGGGAAAGATAGTCCGTCTTCTGCGACTCCGCAAAGATCGCCGCGCTCGGCGCGAAGTTATACTTCTCCGCCGGCATCGCCTTCGCCACTCCCATGAACTGTCCCTCAAAGGCAGTCAGCACACCATCGAACGACTTCGACGGTTCCATCGCAGCCTTCGGACTCGCCGCAGGCGCCTGTGCCTGCATTCCCGTTACGCAACAACCCATCAGGGCTATCGCCACAACCATCTGCTTCATCATGTCCTTCTCCCGTTCAACTAGATATGCGGTCAGCCTTCCCGCAGAAACCGCGCTAAGGCTACCAGAACCAACACACTCTCTCTATGGCGTTCATCCCAAAAAACCCTTATTCACCGTCGCGAAGTAAAATAGTTGTATGCAGCGCATTTACATGGACGCTAACGCCACCACACCTCTCCTTCCTGAGGTCTTTGAGGCAATGCGTCCTTTCTACCTCGAGCACTACGGCAACGCCAGTTCCATCCATCAGCAGGGCCAGCACGCACGCGCCGCCGTCGATCACGCGCGTGAGTCCATCGCCCGCATGCTTCACTGCCGCCCCGCCGAGGTCGTCTTCACCTCCGGCGGCACTGAGAGCGACAATCTCGCCCTCTTCGGCGTCCTCGCACCCGGCGACCACCTCATCACCACCGCCATTGAGCATCACGCCGTCCTGCACGCGGCCCAGTCGCTCGCCTCGCGCGGCGTCGAAGTCACGTTCCTGCCCGTTACCCCGCAGGGCACCGTCGAGCCCGCCGCGCTTCTCGCCGCGCTCCAGCCCAACACGCGCCTCGTCAGCATCATGTACGCCAATAACGAGACTGGCGTTATCCAGCCCATCGACGCCCTCGCCGGAATCGCTCACGCCGGCGGCGCTCTTTTCCACACCGACGCCGTCCAGGCCGGCGGCAAGCTCCCTCTCGACGTCAGCCCGCACGGCTTCCTCAAGGACGTCGACCTCCTCACCCTCTCCGGCCACAAGCTCTACGCGCCTAAGGGAATCGGCATCCTCTATGTCCGGCGCAGCGTGCGACTCTCGCCCATGTTCCACGGCGGCGCGCACGAACGTCAGCGCCGCGCCGGCACCGAGAACGTCCCCGGAATCGTCGGCCTCGGCAAAGCTGCTGAAGTCTCCACCGAGTGGATCAAGCACGACGGCCCGGCGCAGCTAGGCATCCTCCGCGACCGCCTCGAACAAGGCATCCTCGCCGCAGTGGATGAGACCGGACTGAACGGCGCAGGCGTCTCACGCGTGTGCAACACCTCCAGCATCTACTTCGACCATGTCGAAGCCGAAGCCCTTCTCATCGCGCTCGACCTCAAGGGCCTCTCCGTCAGCGGAGGAAGCGCGTGCCAGTCCGGTGCGTCCGAACCCTCGCACGTTCTCACCGCTATGGGCCTTTCAGCCGCCCGCGCCCGCGCCACCCTCCGCTTCTCGCTTTCAAAGCTCACCACCGAAGCGGAGATCGAAGAAGCTCTCAAAATCATCCCCGCAGCCGTCGCGCATCTGCGCGAACTTTCACCCACCTATAAAAAGTCGGAGGCAGTCACCTCCGCATAAGTCAGGCCATCACTCGCTCCCGGGCCGCGATTCGCCAATCCCTCTGCGGAGCAAATCCATGCAGCCCACTCTGGCTTCCGGAAAACGCCTCACCCGACGTGTCCTCATCGCGCTGCTTCTATGCAGCGCGATTCTTCTCCCCGTCGCTCACGCTCAATCCGGCTTCGACGACGATCGTGTCATGCTACAGGGCTTCTACTGGGAGTCCTCCCGCTTCGGACACACCAACGGCCCAAAGCTCTGGTATGAAATCGTAAAGTCCGACGCAGCCGCCATTGCCGCTGCAAACTTCGACCTCATCTGGCTCCCCCCTCCCGAGTACGCCGGCGACTCCAGCGTCGGCTACAACCCCAAACAGTTCTTCGTCCTCGACAATGCTTACGGCTCCCGCAAGCAGCAGCAGGCCGCGCTCGCCGCCCTGCTTCAGGATGGCGTCGAGCCGATCGCAGACCTCGTCCTCAACCATCGTGACGGAACCAACAGCTGGGCCGACTTCAAAAACCCAACCTGGGGGCCATGGGCCATCTGCGCCGACGACGAGGCCTTCTCCAACCCCGCCTCCGGAATATCCTCCACACCTGTAGCTCAGCGCGGCAAGTGCGAAGAGACCGTCTCCTACCGACCCGAGGGAACATATCCTTACCCCTCCTTTCGCGACATCGCCCACACCGATATCCGCGTCCGTCGCGACATCGTTCGTTACCTCCTCGCGCTTCAGTCACTCGGCTATCGCGGCTGGCGCTACGACATGGTCCACGGCTACGGAGCCCAGTGGATCGCGCAGTACAACAGCGTCACTAAACCCACCTTCTCCGTCGGCGAGTACGACTGGGATAAGCAAGCCGAACAACGCGGCTGGGTCTGGGCCACCGCGACCGACCCCGCGCCCACCGGCGCCGACCACCTCCACACCTCAAGCGATGTCTTCGACTTTCAGACGCAGTTCTCGCTGAAATCCATCGTCAGCAGCGACTACACAAAACTCTACGGCTTCGGCAGCGGCATCGGTCTCGTCGGCGACACCACCGACGGTCTCCCTTGGAAGCAGCGTGCCGTCACCTTCGTCGAAAACCACGACACCGGCTTCCGCACCAACGACGACGGCACACCGCAGTCCGACCATCAGTCCGACAACTTCGCCAACAACTGGCAGGTCGAGCAGGCCTACGCCGTCATCCTCACCCACCCCGGCATACCCTGCGTCTACTGGAAACACTTCTTCGAGTGGGGCCCTGATCTACAGGCAAAAATCAAAGCGCTCATCAACGCTCGCAAAGTCGCAGGCATCAACTCCGGCAGCGCCGTCGATCTCGAAAACAACGCACGCACAAACGGCGTCTACGCCGCTCACGTCCACGGCACCCATGGTGATCTCTACGTCCGCGTTGGCGGAGATGACAGCAAATGGCAGCCCTCCGACTCAGGCTTCCAGAGCTACCGCGAATATGCCGCAGGCTCAGGCTGGCGTGTCTGGGTCGCCATTCCAGGAAACCCTCCCATCGTCACCGCGCCCCACCACGCAGCCTTCCCCGTCCCCACCTACAAACAGGCAAGCAAACAGAAGCCGCCGTTCTAGCGCCTCACAGATACCACGGAATATTCACCACAATAATCCGCTGATTCCCCTTCAGAAGCAGCAACAGCTTCAGCAACTGCACACGCTGATTATGCAGCGCGTTCTCCCACCAGTGTCGCACCACTAGCTCTGGCAGCAGCACTGCAACCTTCCGGCCCGGATTCGTCTGCTCCAATTCAAGGATGTAGTCCATTAGTGGATTGATGATGAACCTGTACGACGAAGGAATCGAGACCAGCTCCGGCATCGGCAGCCCTTCCTTCTCAATCGGTGCCTTGATCTTCTCGTCCCAATCATCCTCCAGCCCCGCATGCTCATCCTCCGAGTGCACATGCACGATCTTCAGATCCTTCGACAACAGCAGCCCAAACCGCAGCGCCTTCTCTGCAATCCGATCCCAACGCGCCATCGGAATCACCACCAGCGGCTGCTCCAGATTGGTCAGGTTCAGCGGAGTCATGTCCTTCATCTCCCGCTTCACCCGCGTGTAGTGGCGCTTGACGATCATCATCAGCCCGATCAGCACCGGCACCAGCAGCGCAGTCACCCACGCGCCCGCCATAAACTTCGCGACTAGCACCACGATCAGCGTGATACCGGTCGCCACAGCGCCAAAGCCGTTCACAAAGGCGTGCCACAGCCGGCCTGGATGCTTTTCCATCTTCAGCCAGTGCACCACCATTCCTGCCTGCGAAAGCGTAAACGCAAGAAACGCGCCAATCGCATACAGCGGAATCAGTTTGTCGGTGACGCCTTTGAACAGGATCAGGATGATCGCCGTAAAAGTCGTCAACGCATACACGCCGTGCGAATACAGGAGCCTTCTCCCCCGTATCGTAAACACGTGCGGAAGGTAGTCGTGCACCGAGATCGCGCGCGCCAGCCGCGGAAAATCCGCGAACGCCGTGTTCGCACTCAGCGAAAGCGCCAGCAGCACGCTGCCCATCGTCAGGTAGTAGAACCATCCGCGCCCGAAAACTGCCGTCGTCAGAATGCTCAGCACGCTCTGGTAGTTGTGCACCTCCGGCTCCATCGCCGTCACGCCATACGCCTTTGAGAGCCACGCAATTCCGAACAGCAGCACAATCAGCGTCACGACGATAATTGTCAGCGTCCGCTGCGCATTCTTCGCCCGCGGCTCTTCGAACGCCATCACTCCGTTCGACACTGCTTCCACGCCCGTCATCGCCGCACAGCCACTGGCAAACGTCTTCAGCAGCAGCCATATCCCCAGGTACTTCACCGTAGCCACAGCCGGCGGCGGCGGAATCACCAGCGGTGTCGGATGCCCGCCGCTGCTCCACGCGCGAAACGCACCCACACCGATCACCACCAGCAGCGAGGCCACAAAAAGAAACGTCGGGATAATGAACGCCGCGCCGGTGTCCTTCACGCCACGCAGGTTCACAATCGCAAGAAGACCCAGGATGACCAGGCAGATCGACAGAGTGTGATGATGCAAGGTCGGCACCGCGGAGGTCAGCGCCGTCACACCCGCCGAGATTCCTACCGCTGCCGTCAGAATGTAGTCGATCATCAACGCCGCAGCCGCCAGCAGACCCGCAAAATCTCCCAGATTCTCCGACGCCACGGTGTAACTCCCACCGCCATGCGGATACGCCGCAATCGTCTGCCGGTAACTGAAGAAAACGATCACCAGCAGAATCAGGATCGCCGAGATAACCGGCACAATATGGTCCACCCCGTGGACCCCCATCGGGATCAGGAGGGTCATCGCGGCCTCTGGTCCGTATGCCGCACTCGTCAGAGCATCCAGCCCAAAGATCGGAATACCCGCAGCTATGCCGATATGCTCGGCACGTTCCTCACTGGTCGCAAGCGGCCTACCAAAAAGTACATCTGTAAATGTCATGGTCTTCGTCAATCTTACTTGTACCCACCTAAAGAAGCCGTAAATTCTCCGGAAACCCCTCCCTGCATCAACAACCGCCGAACGATACACTTTACCTATGGCGAATATCTACGAGATTCCAGTCCAAACCATCAATGGCGAGTCCACCTCGCTCGCTGACTATCGCGGCAAGGTCCTGCTCATCGTCAACGTAGCGTCCCAATGCGGCCTTACCCCTCAGTACGAGGCCCTCGAGAAGGTCTACAAGCGTTTCAGCCCCAAGGGGCTCGTCGTATGCGGCTTTCCTGCCAACGACTTCGGCGCCCAGGAGCCCGGAACCAACCAGGAGATCTACAAGTTCTGCACCGGCACCTACGCCGTCGACTTCCCTCTCTTCGCCAAGATCACCGTCACCGGCCCCGACACCCATCCCCTCTACCAAGCCCTCATCGCTGCTCAGCCTGAAGCCGACGGTATCAACCGTGACAGCTTCCGAGCGCGCCTCAACGGCTTCCTCAAGGAGAAGCACAACGGCGCCACCACCAACCCCGAGCCCGGCATCCTCTGGAACTTCGAGAAGTTCCT
>Ga0163163_10005608_pt1 | contig 10874 bp, 7 predicted proteins | sample S65metaG_FD_119766 | JGI IMG/M metagenome (GOLD analysis project Ga0163163, IMG submission 119766) | Switchgrass rhizosphere microbial communities from Kellogg Biological Station, Michigan, USA - S6-5 metaG | ecosystem: Host-associated > Plants > Roots > Rhizosphere > Soil | place: USA: Michigan... | reverse complement strand
CACAATGAGCAGACACGCCAGCCCGGCACGCGGGAAACGCGTGCCTTCGATGGCCTGAGGAAAGCCCGGAAGCGCCAGCCCCGCGATGATGGCAGTGAGAATCATGGCGTCAAACATGTGGTTCGGCCCCGCGCCTGCTCCGCCGCAGAAAATTGCTCCGACGATGTGTGCAATAGGGAAGCCCCAGAGCAGAAAGCCTGTGGAATCGATCCTGCGGGCGTGCAACATCCAGACCATCGCAACCAGGAACCCTCCCTGTATGAAATAGAGATATCGTCCGGCGCTCCCCCAGATGCCGTTGGCGTAGAAAGGGCGCGGGCTGAGCAGATGATCAAAGAAGTACTTGCCATCCAGCGCAAGCGTGAGAAGCAATAAGATGCCGCAGGCTGCGGCGGCCGCGCCCAGCCAGATCGCAAAGCGCTTTCGTGACGTCAGGAAGAGTTGAATGGCCACGGCGGCCGGAAACGCTACCAGGCTTTGCTTGGTGAACAGACTGACGGCAAACACGACTGCTGAAGTGCACAGCCAGGCTGTGGACTCCGGGTTGCGCACGAAGCAGAATAGTCCCGCCAGGCTGAAGGCCAAGCCCAACAAGTGGGGATCGTTTAAGGCGACGCGCCCCACGTCGAAAGCGGCCATCCAGATCAGCCAGCACAAACCCGAGTAAGCCGCATAGCGCCAGGATTGACTGAGGCGTTCCACAATCAACGCGATCAGTCCGCCAATTGCCAGGTAAGCAAAAAAGGAAAGCCATCGCCCGGTGAGGTTGATATCGTGCGTGAGGGCCGACAGCCATCCGATCAGATGATAGGAAATGGGCGGGTAATTAGCGTATGTATAAACCGGCGCGTTGCCATAGATTTTCTCGCCGGCTGCCACGGCGGCTGCATAATAAGTGTTGAAGCCCTCGTTGGAACTCAAGGAATAATGTGCCGAGAGGTTCGATGCAGGGTACCAGACGAAGGTGAGCAGAAGCATCCCGAGAATGCACCACGTCAGGGTCCACGGGAGTTCGGGAGTCTCTCCGGCGGCTTCGGGTGGGGCCTCCGCCAACGCGTAGTCGGATTTCTCCGGACTCGCCGGTACTCGTCCCTTCTTTTTTTCCATAAAACCTAAGATAGCGTTACGCGCGCCGCGATGCATGCGATGTATGCGTGGTGTGCGACTGGTGGCATTCGCATCTCATTCTGCGATAGAGTAACGGAAAGTCGCCTGCGATGCTGAATTCCCGTTCTTTAGCGCTGTCGCTGATCTATCTCTCGACGTGCTGTACGCTTGCCGCCGCCACTACGCCCCGGTTCGAAGCCGACGTTCTGCCCATCCTGCAGGCCAAATGCGTGATCTGCCATGGAGCGACGCCGCAGGGGAAATTGGACCTGCGCAGCCAACAAGCCATCCTGAACGGCGGCGCGTCAGGGCCCGTGGTGGTGCCGGGCGAATCCGGCAAGAGTCTGCTGTTGACCAAGGTGGTCACGCGGCAAATGCCGCCGGGCAACGTGAAACTTACCGAGGCGGAAATCGAGCAGATCCGTGCGTGGATCGACAAGGGCCTTACGGTGGCCGCGCTGGTCACAGTCTCGGAGCACGACGTGCGCGCGATTTTTCAGGTCCGCTGCGTGCTCTGTCATGGCTCCGGCGATCGCAACGGCGGACTCGATATGCGCACCGTGGCCAGCCGTCTGAAAGGCGGCAAGAGCGGTCCCGGCCTGGTACCCGGCAAGCCGGGAGAGAGCCTGATCTATCAGCGCATCGTCAAAGGCGAGATGCCGCCGGACAAACTCGCCAAGGATCTGGCGGTGGAACTACCCACTGCGAGCGAAACCGAAAAGATCCGCGCGTGGATCGCTGCAGGCGCACCCGGACCCGAGACGATCGTCCTGCCGCCCGACGCCGTGGTGAAGGATGCGGACCGGCAGTTCTGGAGCTTCCAGCCACCCAAGCGGCCCGCGGTTCCGGCAGTCAAGAACCAGGTACTGGTGCGCAACCCGATCGACGCATTCCTGCTGGAGAAACTGGAAGCCAAAGGCTTACGCTACTCGCGCGAGGCCGACCGGCTCGCACTCATGCGACGAGCTTATCTGGACGTCACCGGCATCCCACCCACCCCGGCGGAGATCGACGCATATCGCAAAGATCAATCGCCCGACGCGTACGAAAAGCTGGTGGACCGTCTGCTCGCCTCGCCGCGCTACGGCGAGCGATGGGGGCAGCACTGGCTCGACCTGGCCGGCTACTCCGACTCCGAAGGCTTCGGACAGGACGATGGCGTACGCCCGTCGGCATGGCGCTATCGGGATTATGTGATCCGCTCGCTCAACGCCGATAAGCCTTACACGCGATTCATCACCGAACAGATCGCCGGGGATGAAATGTCCGACGACTGGAAGAATGCCAAGGGCGCGGCGCCGCAGGAAATCATCGACCGCCTGGCCGCCACCGGCTTTCTGCGCACCGTGCCGGACCCCACCGACTCCAATGAGCGCGGCCTGATTGCCGAACGCATGAACGTGCTGGCCGACGAAGTGGAGGTGCTGACTTCTTCCGTGATGGGGATCACGGTGGGCTGCGCGCGCTGCCACAATCACAAATACGACCCGATTCCACAGCGCGACTACTATCGCCTGTCTGCCATCCTTCAAGGCGCCTACGACCCTTACGAATGGAAAGGTCCTAAGAAGCGGGAACTCGATCTGGCAACCGAGGCGGAGCGCAAGTCCGTCGCCGAACGCAACGCGCCGCTCGAGGTCGAGATCAAACGAATTCAGCAACAGATCCGCGAAGCCACCGAGCCTTACCGCGTTCAAGCGGTAGATGAAGCCATCGCGGCGCTGCCCGCCGAGGTTCGCGCGGAAGTCCGGGCCGTGGCGGACACGCCCGCCGACAAACGCACCGAGGCGCAGCGAATGCTGGCCGAAAAGTACAAGAGCGCGCTTGAGTTCTCCGATCGGGAGCTGTCGCGGAAATATTCGGAGCTTTCCACCAAAACGCAGGGCTTGCAGAAAGATCTCACGACAGCCCGCCAGAAACTTGCCCCTCCACCGCGCGTGCGCGTCCTGGCGGATAACCTGGAGCCGTCGCAGGCTTACCTGCTGCAGCGCGGAGATCCGGTGGGTTTCGGCGTCCCCGTGGAGCCTGGCGTTCCGGGCGTATTGCAGAGCGCGGCGCTGAAGCCGTTTGCTCCGGTTCCTCCGTTCGCCGGCACCAGCGGCCGCCGGCTGGCGCTGGCCAACTGGCTGACGCAGCCCAATCATCCGCTGACCGCGCGCGTGATGGTCAATCAGATGTGGCTGCGCCATTTCGGCCGCGGGATCGTGGCGAGCGTTTCGAATTTCGGCCGTTCGGGAGTGCCGCCCAGTCATCCGGAACTGCTGGACTGGCTGGCCACCGAATTTGTGGCACGGGGCTGGAGTATGAAGTCCATGCACCGGCTGATGCTGACTTCACAGGCCTACCGGCAGACATCGCGCGTGGACGAGGCGTTGATCGCGGCCGACCCGGAGAACACGCTGCTTTCGCGTATGCCGCTGCAGCGCATGGACGCGGAAACGCTCTACGATTCGTTGATGTCGGTAGCGGGGCGGCTCGATTCGACGCTGTTCGGCCAGCCGTCTGAGGTGGACGTGCGGCCCGACAAGGAAGTGGTGGTGAAGCCCACCTCCGCAGGCTTCCGGCGCAGCATCTATGTACTGCACCGGCGGCAGACGCCGGTCTCGCTGCTCGACGCATTCGACCAGCCCGCGATGACGCCGAATTGCACGGAGCGCCGCCGCTCCAACGTCGCGACACAGGCGCTGCACATGATGAACGGATCGATGGCGTGGGACCTGGCGCGCTACATGGCCGGCCGCGTAATCGACGAAGCCGGAGCCGACACGGCAAAACAGATCGAGTCGATTTACCTGCGCGCCTTTTCGCGCCGACCGGCGCCCGACGAGGTCGTGGAAGGGCAGCGTGCGATCGCCGAGTTCCGCGAGTCATGGCCTGCACGGCTTGCCAAGGACAACGGAGATGCGCCCCGCGAGGCTGCCGCGAGCTGGCTGGCGCTGGCCAACTATTGCCACGCTCTGCTGAATTCGGCGGAGTTCAGTTTTATCGATTGAGGTCAGGACTAATGGCAAACCGAACGCGCCGCGATTTTTTTTCGAGCATGGTGGACGGGCTGCACGGCACCGCGCTGGCAACGCTGCTGGGCGCCGACTTGTTCAGCGCCGCGCAGGCCGGCGCGAGCGAACCGGCGTCGCATATCTATGACCTGAAGCCGAAGGCTCCGCAGTTTCCGGCACGCGCCAAGAGCGTGATCCACCTGTTCATGAACGGCGGTCCGAGCCAGATGGACCTGTTCGACCCCAAGCCGACTTTGAAGCGTTTGGCCGGCACCGCGCCCAGCCGGGAACTGAGTTTCGCCATCTCTAACGGCAAGGTTGCCGGCACGCTATTTCCTTCGCCCTTCGAGTTCAAGAGGGCAGGGAAGTGCGGCATGGAAATCTCCGACATGCTGCCGCACCTGCAGGGGTGCGCCGACGACATCGCGCTGATCCGCTCCATGTACGGCGAGCATGCCAATCACGAGCCGGCGCTGTTTCTGATGCATACCGGGCGAACGATCGCCAGCCGGCCGTCGATGGGCGCGTGGGTGGCCTACGGACTGGGCACGGAGAATCAGAATCTGCCGGCGTACGTGGTGCTCGACGACCCAAAGGGCCTGCCGATCAATGGAATTTCGAACTGGCAATCGGCCTGGCTGCCGCCGATTTACCAGGGCACGAGATTTCGCGCCGAAGGCACTCCGGTGTTGAATCTGGAACCGCGCGCGGAAGTGCCTGCGCCGCTGGTGGAGGCGGAGCGCAGTTTGCTGCGCAAGCTGGACGAGGCGCATCGGAAAGAGCGTCCTTATCAACCGGAATTGGATGCGCGGATTTCCAGCTATGAACTCTCTGCGCGCATGCAGTTGGCGGCGTCGGATGCGCTGGATGTGAACAAAGAGACGGAGGCCACGCGTGAGGCTTACGGGTTGAACGATTCGCTCACGGCATCGTACGGCAAACGCTGCTTGATGGCGCGTCGCCTGGTAGAGCGCGGCGTGCGTTTCGTGCAGCTATACATCGAGAGCCAGATTTTCGACACGCATGGCGATTTGCAGGCCGGCCTGCAATACGCATGCGGTAAGACCGACAAACCGGTGGCGGCGCTGATCAAAGATCTGAAGCAGCGCGGCCTGTTGGATTCGACGTTGATTGTGTGGGGCGGGGAATTTGGGCGTCTGCCGATTTCGGAAGGCGAAGGTAAACCGGGCCGCGACCATGGTCCTTCCGGTTTTAGCGTCTGGATGGCAGGCGGTGGCACGAAGGGCGGCACGGTGCACGGCGCCACCGACGACATCGGGTTCAAAGCGGTGGAGAACCGGGTGAGCGTGCATGACTTCCACGCTACGATTCTGCACTTGTTGGGCTTGAATTGCCGCGACCTCTTTCTGGATCGCCACGGCTTGAAGGAGCGCCTGACCGACCAGTTCCCGGCACGCGTAGTTTCCGAGATTCTGGCGTAACGCAGACTGCGTTTGTTTGTGTGAGTGTCGAGTACACCAAACGACCACCTTGGAACGTGAAGACCGCGTCATAGCAGTCGTGCCCTGTATCGAAGGCCGGGCCTAGCGGCGTTCTATCGACTGTGATGCTCATGTCGCGGTACAGCAGACGGGTCAGGAAGAGCAGGAAGTAGTCGTCACTGGCGAACGGGTCGCCTACAAACAGCACGCGCGCGCCGCGGGAAAGGTGAGGTCTTAGCGCAATCATTTCCCCGGCCAGCCGGCGCGAAGGCGGTTGGACACTTTCGAAGATGCGAAACGTCTTCAAACTTTCGCGCCGGTGGCAGGGGGCGAGGAACAGCGCCAGCAAGACGGGTAGCGCCACTACGGATGCGATCTGTAAGTGCTCCGCCCGGCGGAGAAGCAGACCTGCGAGCAGCTTTCGAGCGTTGACTAATAGCACGGCGGCGTAGAGCGACCAGCCGGCCATCGGGAGATACAGGAAAAATCCCGCGTAGTGAGCGATAAAGGCCACGGGTAGCAGGCTTACCAGCACCCAGCACCAGGCAAACAGCAACGGACGGCTGCGCGTGCATAGAGCGAACGCCAGCATCACCGATAGAAGTTGTACCGTGTTCGAATCACGGAATAAGTGCTGCTGGTAAAGCAACGGATTGAGATACAGATGGAATGTGTCGAGGTAACGGCCAGGTGAGATGGCCAGCCGGTATGCCGGGTTCTCCACGAGGCTTCCCGAGCCCATGAGCTTGCCGGCGATATAGGGCAGGCTGAGCAGGCCGGTAACGACAATGCCGCGGCCGCTCCGCTGCAATGGCCGTCCGTGATAGATAGTCTCGAAGGCGGCCAGCAGCAATGGCAGAGTCACGGCCATCTCTTTCGCATTGAGCGCACACACATACAGAGCGGCCAAGATTCCCAAGTGACGCCAGGTTAAGGCAAGGCCTCGGGCACGGACGCTCAGGTACAGGTTGAACGCGCCCAGGTAGAAGGAATAGCAGAGCAGTTCATACACGGTGCCGGTGCTGTAGTAGAGATCGACGAACCAGGCATGGTAAGAGGCAATCAACAAGGCCAGGAATGCGACTTCGCGGGAAGTCGACAGGCGCAGTATGAAGCGCCAGAGTAAGCCCAGGTTAAGCGCCAATAAGCCGAAGCAGAGCACACGGAAGGGCAGCGGGTCAAAGCCGAAGCATTTGTAGAGTGCGACGTAGCAGAGTCCGCCAAGTGGACGGTAGGAGGTGGACCAGTAGCGCAGATTGTCCACGATGAGCGAGACAGGCGCGCGGCTGAGATGGCCATGCAGGTTCATCAAATCATCGCCCGAGAACGGCGCCGTGAGACCGTCGTGTGCAAAGAGCAGGAGCCAGCCGAAGGCGACTAAGACGAGAAGAGTGTTGACCGCTGACGCGTGCAAACGCATTGGAGTTGACGCGCAGGGCGGCGCGTTATCGAAGACGATCGTTCACCGCGGCGACTGCCGCGGCCGTCGCCGAATGCCATGTGAATGGCACGAACGGTTCTCACCCTAATAGAGTCGGAACGCCGCGAATTCAACTACACCGCCTTGCGGAAAAAGGCGTGAGGCCGGTAAGGAAATCGTCGGGAATCTTTCAGGATTCGGGAGTAATTCGCAGTTCGAGACGCTCACAACCAGACAAGCCCGAACGAAAGGGCGAGTTAACCAAACAAGGAGAAAGATATGCCTCACGTAGCGTTTTATCGGGTCGTCAGCGACCTAAAGGAACTCGATTTTCCCAGCGGCGGCAATACGCAGGAACTGACATTCAATGCGACGAATGACATCGTGCTCAACGAATCGTCGGCTCGTCCGATGGTTTGCTTCCAAATGGATCCCGGCTCTCAGAACGAGACACCGAAGGCCAGGATCGAGGTGTTCGTCAGACATACGGCCGGAGATCACAAGATCTGTGAATACAACCTGTCCGGCGAGACATCGCGTTGGACCATGGAGCCGGTCAACCCGGATTGGGTGGGGAAGGGGGACAACAAACTCATCTTCAAGGCCGATGTGGATGTCGGGAAGCTGGTCATCCGCAATGTGGTTGTCTTCTACCAGCGCAGCGTCTGAAGAAGAAGGTCAGTCGGGCCAGAGGCGATGTAGCAGTGCCTCAAACCTGGGATCGGAGCGCAGGGGATCGAACCGGGGATTCACTCTCAAAGAGACCAGTTCGATCCTATGCGCCCTGGCCATCTGTTCGAGAGCTGAAAATGCGAGATCGATCTCACCGCTATCGATGGCAGGCAGCACCATCACCACGGGGTCGGCGCCATTGGCGACCAGCGTTCGCCGTTCGGCTAAGAGATCCCGGGCCTGCCGGGTATTGCCCGTGAGAGAGGCAAGCCAGGCTTCGTCGGTGGCGATTAAGGACGGATGAAGCCGGGAGCTGCGTAGATGCGGGAGCGCCTCGGCGGGCCGGCCGAGTTGACCGAGCGACATTGCGAGGTAGTAGTGTGCTTGTGAAAACGATGGCTCGCGTTCCAGCACGTCGCGCAGAATCGCGATGGCGTGCTGATACCGGCGGGCATAATACTCGATGCGTCCGGCTGTGACGGCCATCAGCGGCGATACGGGGTCGATTTCCTGAGCGCGACGGATGGTCTGTTGCGCCTCCGCTGTCCGGCCCCAGTGAGAGAGCAAGCATGCGTAGCCGTGATAGGCCGGCGCCAGGCGGCGATCCAGTTGGATCGCCCGCCGGAACTCCGCCTCCGAGGCTCTCCAGTCGAAATCTGCCATGATCCGGACGTATCCGAGACTCACATGCGGCCGGGCGAGAGTCCGATCGAGCGCGACCGCCCGCTCGGCGGCAGCCCGCGCACGAGAGAGATTTGCGGTTACCGGTCCAACCGCCAAAATGGCGCTGCTGGTGTAGGTGTCGGCCAGTCCCGCATGTGCCAATGCCGAGTTGGGCGCCAGTTCCACTGCTCTTTGAAATCTCTCCAGGGCCTTCTGCACTTCCGAACGGTCAAACTTGCTCCACATGTAACGGCCGATCAAATACTCGCGATCCGCGTCGGTCAGGAGAAGATCGGCTGGATCCTGCCGCGAGGGGTAGAGAACAAACGCCATCAGCAAGGCGGCGAGAAGCGCGGCGCCTGGCAGCATTGGCGAGGGCAATCGCGGCGGGGATTTGGGAAGTTCGGGTTGGCGAACGGATGCGGCCGGCGGATGTGCCTCGTGGGCATCGCACCGTTCCACACGAACGTTCAACTTGTAGCCGCGCTTGGAAACTGTCTGGATGGCGGACTCGCCTGGATTGCCTTCATCCAACACCTTCCGAATCATCGAGACATTCTTGGTGAGACTAGATTCGGCTAGGAATACGCCAGGCCAGACGGAACGTAATAGATATTGCTTGTCGACGACTTCTCCGGCGTTTTCTACCAGCAGGAACAGGGTATCGACGGCTTTTGGCGGCAGCGCAACCAGAGCCCCCGAGCGCTTGAGGATTCTGGGAGAGACGGTCAGCTCGAAAGCGCCGAATTTGTAGACTGTGGATTGGTCTGGCGTTGTGAGAGCAGTCACCGCAACACGGTCCTCTCCGACAGTTAGTGCCTTGGCGGAGCGAAGCGTTACAAATCTCGCGTCAAATCAGACGGCGTAATACCAGCGAAACGTCGAACAACTGGTCGCCGCGCTGAATTCTGAGCAGCTGCGTGCTGCCATCGCGCTTGAGGATTTCGAGGATCTCGCCAAGCGAGAGCGTCTTTGCGGGCCGCCCGTCGATCTCGATCAGGCGGTCGCCTTCCTGAAGCTTCGCTTGCGCGGACGGGGAATTCTGGACGACGCCGGTAACTACAAACTCGCGGAGATCTCCGCCGGGGGAGCGAAGTCTTATTCCGGAGGCATCATATCGGAAGGGCTGGGTAAGCGCCGCTTTGGGCTCCAGAATCAGGCGTTCGCGGGAGAAGTCGAAGATTAACCGGAAGCGCCGCAAGATCTCGGCTCCCAGGATGCCGGCGAATTCGGTCTGCGCCAGCGCGCCCGCCTTCGCCCGGGAAAAACCCGCCACGGGCTCGTGCAGGGAAAATGGTCCCATCTTGAGTTCGACAATTCGGCTGTAGAGCACCTCGCTTTTCCCGTTCACACCCTCGGTGTACTGAGTGACCAGAGGGCGATGGTCCCGCCGCATTGCTTCTAGGAGCTGGTTTTCCTCGACAAACGGCCGATTCACAACGATCGTGCCGGGGTGCGGACAATCCACCAGGAACAGTCCCTCGACCGGCGGCGCCCCGGGAACGGACAGTTGCAGGCGTATGAAGGGCATACCGCCCGCCACGACCAGGGGCAGTACGGCTCCCTCTCCGGAGTAGCGGTACGCCGAGGGTTCATGCAGGGCCATCCGACGCTGTTCCCAATCGAGTTCCACGACGTAGTGTGCCAGCAGTTCAGCTCCAACGACTCCATCCATGCGGCGGCCATAAACGGCACTCACCTGACGCAAGGGAACTACGCCTATGGCAGGCAGGTCCAGGGCTGCGCCCGGCATCGTGAGGCCGACGGCGCCGGTTCTGCCGATGCGCGCGAGTCCATCGCCTGAGCCGGCGTTGAGGCGTTCGCCGAGGGCGATGAACGGTAGCTTCTGTTCTTCGGCACGGTCCCAGTCGATGGCGCTGCGGGCGGCGGCGCTGTCGAAAGCGAACGTCAGTAGGGGGCCGCCGGCCACGCGGACCGGAATCCAGATCACATGTTTGTAGGGGTCGAACGCGATTGTTGACTCTTCGGCGGCGGAGACGCAGACGGCCAGGATCGAGGCCGCCAGGATTGGAAAGCGGGAACTCGCGATCATACCTTTGCAGACACCGGGACGCGCGTGAATGTTTCAGACTAGCAGGCCTGAATATAAAAAACAGGTTTCACGCAAGGCGCGGAGTTCGCAAAGAATAGCTGGTTCGTCGTTAGAGGCTGTGGCAGAGGCCGCAGCCGGCTTCGCTGGTTGCGGCCAGACGATGCGCGGGGATTTCGGAACCGGTATGGGCCAACAAAATTGTGGCCTTGCCGGCGCTCATCCGCAAAGGTATCGCCCCGTTGCCGTCACAGCGGGCGAGGCTTTCGAGTTCACCGGCCGGAGTGAAGCGCAATTCGCGCGCCTCTGTCTGGCGGAGATCCAGCGCCGCGGTCCGGCCGGCGGCATAGCCGGCGCCGATGATCAGGACGACGGCGGCAGCTACTGCGAGCGCCACCCGAGGGAATACCCAAGGCTTGGCCTGCGCCAGCCCGAGGCGAATTCTCAGCGCTTCCGGCGCAGCTACCGGGGCCAATCCACGCGCCAATTCCCGTTCCAGCCAATCAGACATACGAGCTTCCTTT
>Ga0163163_10005602_pt1 | contig 10880 bp, 11 predicted proteins | sample S65metaG_FD_119766 | JGI IMG/M metagenome (GOLD analysis project Ga0163163, IMG submission 119766) | Switchgrass rhizosphere microbial communities from Kellogg Biological Station, Michigan, USA - S6-5 metaG | ecosystem: Host-associated > Plants > Roots > Rhizosphere > Soil | place: USA... | reverse complement strand
CGTGGCGACGCGCCAACCGTCGTTGACCGTGCCGATCACGTCGCCGGCCGGGATCCGGACATCGTCGAAGAACACCTCGTTGAAGTCCGACGTGCCGGTCATCTCCCGCAAGGGCCGCACGTCGATGCCGGGCAGGCTCATGTCCAACGCGAACGCGGTGATCCCGGCCTGCTTGACCACGTCCGGATCGGTCCGGGCCAGCAGGTAGCCCCGCTCGGCGAAGGCCGCGTTCGTGCTCCACACCTTCTGGCCGTTCAGGACGAACACGTCGCCGTCGCGCTCGGCGCGCGCCCTCATCGACGCCAGGTCGCTCCCCGCCTCGGGTTCACTGAAGAGCTGGCACCAGACGTCGTCGTAGGCCCGGATGCGGGGCAGGAACCGGCGTTGCTGCTCGGGCGACCCGAAGCCCAAGATGGCGTGGGCGGCCAGGCTCCCCGCCCCGATCGGGATCGGCGCCCGGGCCCGCGCCACCTCCTCGCTCACCACGAACTCGGCGAGGGGATCGACACCGCCCCGGCCCCCGAACTCGACCGGCCAGTCCGCGCCGTAGTACCCGGCCTCGTACAACGCCGCGCTCCAGCGCCGCAGCACGTCCGCTTGCTCGCGACTTTCAGGCGTCCGCACCCCCGACCGGACCCGCATCTTCGGGGCCCGCTCGGCCAGGAAGCTCCGCACCTCGGCCCGCAGGTGGTCGAGGTCCGACGCGGCCGCCGGCTCCCTCGGCCTCGTTGCCGCTCTCGTCTCCTCGGTCATGGCCCGATCGTCCGACACGGCGTGACGGCCTACCACCTCCGGCGCCGCCGTCTCTAGAGTGCGAGCGCAGCCAGCCACGAACGGGGGTTCGTTCTCATGGAACAGCGTCAGATCGGTTCGCTTGGGGTGTCGGTGCTCGGTTTGGGGTGCAATCAGTTCGGGACGCGGGCGTGTGATCCGGCGACCAGCGAGCGGGTGATCTTGGAGGCGCATGATGCGGGGATCACGTTCTTCGATGTGGCGGATGAGTACGGCCAGAACTACGCGGATCGGTCGGTGGTGGGTGGTTGGGGGGCGTCGGAGGAGATCCTCGGACGGGCCTTGAAGGATCGACGCGACGACGTGGTGATCGCGACCAAGTTCGGGTCGCACCCGAACGGCGATGAGAGCAGGGGAGGCAACTCCCCGGCGTGGGTTCGTGTCGCGGTGGAGGACAGCCTGCGCCGCCTCGGCACCGATCGCATCGACCTGTACCAGGCGCACTTCCCCGACCCCTCGGTCCCGATCGCGGAGACGCTGGGCGTGCTCAACGAGCTGATCGCGGAGGGCAAGGTCCGCGAGATCGGCTGCTGCAACTTCACCGCCGCCATGCTCACCGAAGCCGACGAGGCGGCCCGGAGCGACGGACTCCAGGGGTTCGCCAGCGTCCAGAACCCGTTGAACCTCTTCCAGCGCAAGGAGCTGACCGAGGCCATCCCAGCCTGCGAGACGCTGGGTCTGGCCTTCATCCCGTACTATCCGCTGGCCAGCGGCATGCTGACGGGGAAGTACCGCCGTGGCGATGAGCTGCCCTCGGACACGAGGCTCACCGATGGCTTCATGGTCACGCCGGCGGTGCGCGACAAGCTGTTCTCGGACAAGACGTTCGACCGCCTCGAGGCGTTGGAGGCCTTCGCCCGCAGCCACGACCGGTCGATGCTCGAGCTCGCCATCGGCTGGCTGCTCGCCCAACCGCCGGTGGCTGCGGTGATCGGCGGGGCCTCCAAACCCGGCCAGGCCACCACCAACGCGGGCGCGGCCGGCTGGCACATGTCTCGCGACGAGGCCGCCGAGGCGACGAGCCTGGTGGCGTAGGCGGGGGCCGGGTCAGGCCCGTGACGGAGGACGCGCCGGCTCCGGCGCGCCGAAGTCAGGGGTGCTCGGCCAGGTAGGAGCGGATCGCGGTGTCGAGATCCTCGGTGGCGGTCGCCGTGTCGGCCGAGTTGCCGTCCGCAGCAGCGTTGTCGATGGCGGTCATGGCGTCCTCGACCTGCAGGTAGAGGTCGGGCTCGTTGCCCTTGAAGGTGCCCTCGATCTGCTCCCAGTCGACCTCGAGTTGATCCTGGGCGTGCTCGACCTTGCTGCCTGCAGCGACGGTGGCGGCGATCTTCGCGGCGGTCGTCGTCATGCGACCGAGTCCCGCGGTGACGTCGGCGTCGCTGGCGTGGCGCTCCTCGGGCGCCGCGGTCGCCGCGGGACTGGCCGGCTTCGAGTCCGACGAGCACGACGTGACGAGCAATATGCCGACAGCCACGGCCGACAGCAGCCCGCACCGTCGGACAGGACGCCGGATGCCACGAGACAGGGTCACCATGTGCAACATGTTAGGCAGCCCATACAGCAGCCGGCAAGGAGAGGCGCCCCGCGCTCGGCCTCGGCCCGGCTATTGGTCGTCGCAGGCCGCGAGCAGCGCTCGCAGGCTGGCGGCGGCGGCCGTCGCCGCATCGATGGATGTCATCGCGTAGAGGTCGGCGTTGAAGACCTCGACGCCCACGGGTAGCTCGGGATGGGCGCGCCGGACCGGCGAGAGGATGTCGACCAGGGGCAGGTCACCGTCGCCGGGCAACAGTCGCTCGGGTCCGTCGGGTGCGTCGATGAACAGGTCGTCCATCTGCAGGAGCCCGACCAGGTCGGCGTCCGCCGCCACCTCGGTGGCGTGACCGCCCGAACGCACCAGGTGCCGGCAGTCGAGTGTGATGCCCAGGTTGGACGCACCGACCGCTCGCACGCACCCGGCGGCGGTGGCGAAGTCGGGGATGCCGGTGCCGGGCAGGAACTCCAGCGCGATCCGGAGGCCCTGGGCGGCCGCTCGCTCGGTCACCTCGCCGATCCGATCGACGAGGGCGGCTTCGTCGGTGTTCGGGTCACCGGCGAAATGGACGAGGTTGACCGAGTCGCCGCCGAGGGCATGGGCCGTCCGGTAGAAGTCGTCCTCGGGCGTCGTGAAGGTGCGCCGGACGTCTCGACCGTGGAAGTCGCGATACGGCTCGATCGCCGCTCCGACGGGGATCCCGGGGAGGACGCTGCCCATGCCGTCGATGTTGGTCACGCGCACGCCGGCGTCCGCCATCATCGCCCGCAGCGTCGAGTCGTCCACGCCGGCCTGCGCGTAGTGCGTCGGGTTGGTGGTGATCGCCGAGAACCCGGCGCGGCCGGCCACGTCGATCAGCTCGACCAGCCCGGCCTGACGCACCGTGCCCGTGCACAACTCGAGCTCGGTGGTCATGACGTGCCCGCCAGGATCCCGTCAGGCTGCGCCATGGTGAGTGTGATCGCTCCATCTCCCCTTCGCCGCCCTGTGTCCTAGCGCAAGCCGCCGCGCGGTCGCATCATCCGCGACCGGTGCGGTGGGTGGGCCGGGTGCCGGCGGCCAGGAGCGTGTCGACGAGGGCGGCGGCGGTGCGCGAGTCGGTGTCGAGCACCACCGACGGAACATCGGCCAGGACCGCTCGGCGACTCCGTCTCGTGCCTGCCGGTTGCACCGCCACCACCGGCACGCGGTGGCGTCGAGCGGCCCGGACCTCGAGCTCGCACCAGGACGTCCACCACTTCGGGGTGCTGGCGACGAGGAGGACCGACGCGTGTCGGATGATCTCGTCGAGCCGCCCGCGCGTGTCGTCGTCCGGGATCCGCTCGCTCGTGCGGTACGCCCAGGACGTCAGACCGGCGTGCGACAGCACCGGGCGGACCCGATCATGGACGAACGCGCCGTCCGCGCCGAAGTGGTACGAGATGAACACGTAGCCGGCCGGGAGGTCGAGAACTGCCCTTGATCCGCCCAGGATCTCCAGCAGATTGGCGAACCCGGCGTCGCCTTTGCCCGCGGGCGTCCGAACAGGCTGGTAGTAGTCGTCCCAGAGCGCGAGCGCATGAGTCCGGCCGGGACAGTCGTCTCGACCGAGGATCGTTCCGTTGCGCCGAGCCACGATGTACGCGCCCCCGTCGGCCCGCACCCGGCGCACCAGCGCGCCCGGCGGTTCGAGGCGACCTCCGTCGTTCCAGCTCCTCACCACGAGGAGCGCACCGGGGTCGATGTCGGGCCCGAGCCGGGCGGGCGCCTCGAGCCCGAGCACGTCGAGGCCGCGAGCTCGCAGATCGAGGAGCAGGCACGCGCCCCAGTCGGCATCGTCGGGGCCGTAGAGCGCGAGCACCGGTGCCGCTGGACTCATTTGGCGCGTCCCTCCGGGGCTATGGCGCACGGTCATCAACGCCGGAGGATGAAGCGCTCGACGGCCGTCGCGAAGCCTTCGTCGTCGTTGGACGCCGTCACGCGGCGGGCGGCCCGCTGCACCTCGACGTCTGCGTTGCCCATGGCGATGCTCAGCCCCGAGTGGGCGAACATCAACACATCGTTGGGCATGTCGCCGATGGTGGCGATCCGCTCGGGCGGCAGCTCGTAGAGCTCGGCGAGATGCTGGGCGACCGCGCCCTTGTTGGCGAGCGGGTGGGTCACGTCGACGTAGTACGGCTGCGATCGCGCGGCCGTCACGTCGTCACCGAAACGGTCGTGGACGGCGGCACAGGCGGACACGATCGCTTCGTGGTCGTCGCTCACGCCGACGATCTTCACGATGTCGTTGGTGAGGTCGTCGTAGGTGCTGACCACGGTCGGAGGGAACTGCACCGTCCATGCCTCGCGGTCCACGTGAGGGCCTTTGGGGTCGAGGACGTACCAGTCCGCACCCCGGTAGATCCACACCGCGACGCCGAAGGTCCCCAGCAGCGAGATCACCGGGTCGACCAGGTCGGAGGGCAGGACCCGCTGCTCGACCACCGACATGTCCCGATCGACCAGGACACCACCGTTGAAAGCGGCGAGCGGCGTCTGGAGCCGGAGGGCATCGATGAGCATGGACATGCCACGAGGTGGGCGGCCACTTGTTATCGCGAAGCGGATGCCGGCCTCGTCCAGGCTCCGGACCGCTTCGATGGAGCGGGTCGTGAGGACCTTCTCCGACGTGACGAGGGTGCCGTCCACGTCGGCGAGGAGCAGGCCGATCGCCGACCTTGCCGACTTCGCTGATGCCGCCGGAGCGGGCGGCGTCGCGGCGCTCGCCGGCGGGTCGGCTGTCATCGCAGACGGAGCATAGGCGGGCGGCACCGGCCCGACACCGGGGCGTGGGAGCCGGGCCTCGTGCCATCGCGACGGTCTGACCGGTGCCGTACCGCAGCGTCAAGCGTCGCGGCGCAAGGTGACCAGCACGGCGACGGCGGTCAGGACCGCCGCCAAGCCGACGAACAAGAGGCTCTCGGTCCACTGGAAGCGCCAATAGCTCGACGCCGGGTGGAACTTGACGACTTGGTGGAACCCGAGCCGCTCGAGGCACGAGTCGGCACCGGCGCGGGAGCCCGCGACACAAGAGTCCGGCACGCGCAACGGGCCATTGGCCACGTGACCGGACGGATCCACCACGTTCTCCGAGATCCGCCACGACCCGGGGGCGAGCTGCGCACCGCCGACCGGACCGTCGAAGGGCGTCGAGAGGACGTGGGCCGCGGCATAGCGTGGCCGGAGGTAGACGGCGACGACGATCCGCGCCGCGATGAACACGCCGACCGTCGTCGCGATGGCCGGTAGCACCCGCCGCAGGACGGCCCCGGCGGCGATGCCGAGCGCCACCGCGAAGAGGGCGTGGGCGACCGGGACGATGTTCTGGGTGTCGAACTGGGCGCCTTGGAACCGGTCGCCGTTCAGGGAGTTCGGGGTCCCCGACCACCAGGTGACGAGCACGGAGGTCAGACCGGCTGCGATGAGGGTCGCCACGAGGGCGAACGCGACCTTCGTGAGGAGCCAGCGGCGGCGGGTGACGCCTTGCGTCCAGACGAGCACGTTGGTGTGCGGCTCGGTCTCCCGGGCGACGAGCGTGGCGCCCAGGAACGCGCCGAGCACGACCGGGAGGACCAGCGTGAGGTGAACGATGTCGATGATCGCCCCGTAGCCGTTGAACAGACTGCCGAGGTACCGGTCGCAGGTACCTCCGCTGCCCACGGTGCAGCTCTGCCGCGCCGAGTCGTAGAGGTGGGCCATGTGCACGCCGGTGATCCACAGGGCGATGGCGAACGCCAACGTGATCGCGAGGAAGACGACGGCTCCATTGCGATGTTGCCGCCACAACAGCCAGTTCATCGCTCCTCCCTCAGCAAGGTGAGCGACGCCGGTGCCGTGGCCGGTGGGCCGGCCGACTGGGCGACACCGAGGTAGGCGAGCACGATCTCCTCGAGTGACACCTCGGTGACGTCCCAGTCCGGCTCGAGCGGCGCGGCGCCGACCCGGACCACACCGGTGACCTGTCGGGGTGTCCGTTGGATCGTGATCACGTCGTGGACGCGCTCCAGAGCGGTCGTGTCGCGGGCCGCCGCGGTCAGCACCCGGTGGGTGGCGAGCACGTGGTCGATGTCGTCGGCGAGCACCATCCGGCCGCCGGCGAGAACGATCAGGTGGTCGCAGATCCGTTCCAGGTCGGGCAACAGGTGGCTCGACAAGAGGACGGTCAGGGGGCGGTCGACCACCGCCGTCGCCACCGTCGACAGGAAGTCCCGCCGGGCCAGCGGGTCCAGTGCGGCGAGCGGCTCGTCGAGCAGCAGCACGTCCGGCCGCTTGCCGAGCGCGAGGGCCAGGGCGACCTGGGCCCTCATGCCCCCCGACAGCGCCGCCACCTTGCGGTCCAACGGGATGCTGAGGGCGCGCAGCCTCTCCCGGGCGCCGGCGTCGTCGAAGTCCTCGTTGAGCTCGGTTCCGAGCTTCAGCTGGTCCGCCACCTTCCACCGGCCGTACAAGGGCATGTCCTGCGCGACGTAGCTGATGCGACGGAGGAACCCGACGTCGTCGGCCGGATGCTGCCCCGCGACGGTGATCGTGCCCGCCGACGGCGTGGCCACCCCGGCCAGCATGCGCAGCAACGTCGTCTTCCCGGCGCCGTTGGCCCCTACGAGCGCACTGATCCGGCCGGGTGGGACGGTCAGCGTGACGTCCTGCAACGCCCAGGTCGAGCCGTACCGCTTGCCGAGGCCGGTCGTCTCGATGGTCGCCGCGGTCACGCCGTCGCCTCGCGCTCGTCGAGGTCGAACATGACCTGACGGACGAGGCCTTCGATCGACCGGTCGTCCATGCCGCTCAGCCGAGCCTGGTTGACCCAGCGTTCCAGCGACCGTCGCAGCTTGATGTGGTGGCTCGCCGACGGACCGGGCGGGCGGCGCAGCACGAAGGTGCCGGCGCCCGGTCGACCCTCGACGAGACCCTCGAACTCCAGTTCCCGCAGGCTCTTGAACACGGTGTTCGGGTTCACGGCCACCATCGCCACCATCTCCTTGACCGTCGGCAGCTGGTCGCCGGGAACCAGCACGCCGGCCACGATCGCCTGTCGGATCTGTTGCGCGATCTGCAGGTAAGGCGGCACACCTGACCGTCCGTCGACTCGCAGGGTCACATCCACGACTCGCCCAAATCACTAGTCATATAGGTAATTAGGGCAGACCGGCTCAGCGGTTGTCAACCCCTCCGGCGGCGGCCGACCGGTATGGGAGGATCCGCGCATGACCACCGCATCGACGCGCCACACCATCCTCGTCACCGGCGGCGCCGGGGGGCTCGGGCTGGCGATGGCCCGCCTCTTCCACGAGCGGGGCCACCGCGTGATCGTGTGTGCCCGGACCGAGTCCGCCTTGGAGGACGCGGCGTCCGAGATGCCGGGTGCCGTCGCGATCAGGGCGGATGTCAGCGTCGCGGCCGACCGGGAGGCCCTGATGGCGCAGGCGACGACCGAAGGCTTGGACATCCTCGTGAACAACGCGGCCATCTCGCGGGCGCACGACTACGTGAACGACTACACGCTCGAGGTCGATCGAGCCGAAGCAGAGATCGCGACGAACCTGACGGCGCCGATCGAGCTGACGCGCCTCTTCCTCCTCTCGCGCCGAGTGGGCGGCCGGGACGCCACGCCGGCCTCGATCGTGAACGTCGGCACGCCGGGCGCGCTCTTCCCGCTCGAAGCCAACCCGCTCTACTGCGTGACGAAGGCGGGGCTCCGAATGTTCACGCTGGCGCTGCGGCGGCAGCTCGCGGCCACGCCCGTGCGCGTCATCGAGGTGTTCCCGCCGGCGCTCGACACCGGCCTCGCGCGCGACCTCGACAACCCCCACATGGATGCCAACGGGGAAGAGGTCATCGCCTTCGTGGCCGCGAACTGCGTGGACGGGATCCTGCGCGGCGACGAAGTCGTCCTGCCGCACCCCGCCGCGTCCGCCATGTACGAGCAGTTCGCACCGAAGGTCGAGGGTGAGCTCCTCGACCAGATCAACACGCGTGTGAAGCGGCGGGCCGGTTGGGACGTCGCACCGACCTGAGCGCGACGCGGATCGCTCGCCGTCCGGCCCGGCGGTCGCACCGACGGAGCCACCAGCTTGCGCCAGCGGCGCCGCTCGTTGAGGATCGCGACCGGGAACCACAGGGGAGGGCGGGTCATCCGGCCGCCCCTTCGTCGGCGCGAGCGCGCCACGACCAGAGGAGGATCACATGGCCGGTCGAGTCGAGGGCAAGGTCGCGTTCGTCACGGGCGCGGCGCGGGGGCAGGGCCGCAGCCACGCGGTGCGTCTCGCGCAGGAGGGCGCCGACATCATCGCCGTGGACATCTGCGCGGACATCGCGACGAACGAGTACCCGCTGTCCCGCCCGGAGGACCTGGAGGAGACGGCCCGTCAGATCGAGAAGCTGGACCGCCGGGTGGTCACCCGCATCGCCGACGTGCGCGAGCGGAGTCAGCTCGTCGCGGCCGTGAACGAAGGCGTGGCCGAGCTCGGCAAGCTCGACGTCGTGGTGGCGAACGCGGGCATCTGCAACCTGGGGGGCCATCTCGGGCCGCAGGCCTGGATCGACGTGGTGGACGTGAACCTCGCCGGCGTGACCAACGCCATCAGCGCCACGGTGCCGCACCTGGGCCAGGGTGCGTCCATCATCTGCACCGGCTCGCTGGCCGCGTTCCTCCAGCACACGACCGACAACCCCGCCCAGGGCCCCGGGGGCGCCGGCTACAGCTTCGCCAAGCGGACCGTCGGCATGCTGGCCCACGACATGGCGTTGGCCCTTGCGCCGTTCGGCATCCGGGTGAACGCGGTGCACCCGACGAACTGCAACACCGACATGCTGCAGAGCCAGCCGATGTACAACGGCTTCCGCCCCGACCTCGAGAACCCGACGAAGGAGGACTGCATGGACAGCTTCCCGGCGATGACGGCCATGGGGAACCCGTGGGTCGAGCCGGTCGACATCTCGAACGGCGTGCTGTTCCTCGCGTCCGACGAGGCCCGCTACGTCACCGGACTGCAGCTGCGTGTGGACGCCGGGGGCTTCGTGAAGTACCAGCCCTACCGCATCCCCTGAGTGGAGCCCTCACCGGTCCGGTATGCCCGCTCCGGGCAGGTCAACGTCGCCTACCAGACGGTGGGCGACGGGCCGGTCGACGTGGTCTACGTGCCGGGCTGGGTGTCGAACATCGAGATGGTCTGGGAGGAGCCGACGTACGCGCGGTTCCTGAGGCGGATCGCCTCGTTCTCCCGGTTGATCCTGTTCGACAAACGGGGGACCGGGCTCTCCGATCGCGTCTCCGACGACCGGTTGCCGACCCTCGAGGAACGGGTCGACGACATGCGGGCCGTCATGGACGCCGCCGGATCGCGGTCCGCCGTCGTGTTCGGCAACTCGGAGGGCGGCAGCATGAGCGTGCTGTTCGCGGCCACCTATCCCGAGCGCACCGTCGCGCTGGCGACCTTCGGCATCTTCGCGGCGCGGGTCTGGTCGGAGGAGTACCCGTGGGCGCCCCGACCGCCCGAGCGGGACGCGTGGTACGACGCCATCGAACGGCACTGGGGCGGTCCGGTCGATATCGACGACCTGGCGCCGAGCCGCGCCGACGACGAGGCCTTCCAGCGCTGGGCGGCCGCGTTCTTCCGCCGGAGCGCCAGTCCTGGCGCGGCGGTCGCCCTCGCCCGCATGAACACCCTTATCGACATCCGAGACGTGCTCCCGGCCGTTCGAGTCCCGACCCTCGTGATGCACCGCGTCGGGGATCGAGACGCGGACGTCGACGAGGCCCGCTACATCGCCTCGCGCATACCGGGCGCCAAGCTCGTCGTGCTCCCGGGTGAGGATCACCTCGTCTGGTCGCAGGCGCCCGACGATGTGGTCGATGAGCTCGAGGAGTTCGTCACCGGGACCAGACCGGCGCCCGAGCCGGACCGGGTGCTGGCCACCGTGCTGTTCACCGACATCGTCGGCTCGACCGAGCGGGCCGCCGCCGAGGGCGATCGACGGTGGCGTGATCTCCTGGCCGCACATCACGCCGCGGTCCGCCGGGAGCTGGAGCGCTTCAGGGGGAGGGAGGTCAACACCAGCGGTGACGGGTTCCTCGCCGTGTTCGACGGACCGGCCCGGGCGGTGCGGTGCGCGGTCGCCATAGGGCGCGCCGTGCGCGACCTCGGCCTCGAGGTCCGGGCCGGCGTCCACACCGGCGAGTGCGAGCTCGTCGGTCGGGAGGTCCAGGGGCTGGCGGTGCACATCGGGGCCCGGATCGGGGCCTTGGCCGGCGCCGGCGAGGTCCTCGCGTCGTCGACGGTGAAGGACCTCGTCGCGGGTTCGAGCATCGTGTTCGAGGACCGCGGTGAGCACGTGCTCAAGGGGGTCCCCGCTACGTGGCGGGTGTTCTCGGTCGACCGCAGCTCCGTGGAGTAGGCGCGTCGCTGCTCGGCGGCCACCACACCCGCCCCTTCGCCGGCTCAGCCGACCGGCGGTACCGTGCGGACTGACAGCGGGGCGCGGACCGGAGGGACGAGATGGAGCTGGCTGGCAAGGTCGCGATCATCACCGGCGCGAGCCG
>Ga0163163_10005601_pt1 | contig 10880 bp, 10 predicted proteins | sample S65metaG_FD_119766 | JGI IMG/M metagenome (GOLD analysis project Ga0163163, IMG submission 119766) | Switchgrass rhizosphere microbial communities from Kellogg Biological Station, Michigan, USA - S6-5 metaG | ecosystem: Host-associated > Plants > Roots > Rhizosphere > Soil | place: USA... | reverse complement strand
GCTCCTGAAACACGGTTCCACCGAACAGATGCGGCACGAGCGCGACGACACGTCGCGCGCCCCATCGCGGGGTAAAGAGCGGCATCTTATTGATGTCTTCCACGAGGACGTCGTGGGGGTGGCCTCGAAAGAGGCGGCGGTACGCCCCCCGTGCGAGGGCGGGCCACGTGAGCCTCGTGCCGACGCGAATCACATCGATCCCATCGAGCGTCGCCCGCGGCGGACAATCCGGCCAGCCACCGCAAAGGAGCGTCACTTCGTGTCCGCGCGCGGCCAGTCGTCCGAAGATCTCGTGCAGATGAATCTCCGCCCCGCCCGCCTGCGGATTTTCTCGGTCCTGCCAATTGACGACCAAGATCTTCACGAGAGCGTTAACCGCACAGGTTACAGGTTACTGGAGCTGGTTACTGGTTATGAGAACCCTCGGGATGCACACCTCGCTCAGCGAGACATCCCGAGGGTTCTGATTACCTGTAACCAGTTCCAGTAACCAATTACCAGTGGGTTGCGCTCTCATAGCCTTCCCATTCGTCGAGCGAGTGCGTCGAGCACGCCATTCACGAACCGCGCACTCTGCGCGCTGCCGTATCGCTCGGCGAGTCGTATCGACTCCTGAAGCACGACACGCGGCGGAGTCTCCGCGATTGCGAGCTCGGTGGCAGCGAGACGCAGCACCGAGCGTTCGATCGCGCCCAGACGTTCGAGTCGCCAGTTCTCGGTCACCGCCTTGAGCTCACGATCGAGCTCCGCACGACGGCCCGAAAACACGTGAATGAGCGTCGCGGCGACTTTCCGCTCCTCGGGAGCGACGGCGAGGTCATCCCACACACGATGGGCGACGCGCTCGAGGTCGCGTTCGCCGCGCATGTCCCACGCGTACATCGCCTGCAGCGCGCGCGAGCGCGCGCGCGTCTCAGTCCTCCGCCGAGCCATCGACCTGATCGAAGAGGTCGGCCATCTCGAGCGCGGCGAGCGCCGCGTCCCAGCCCTTGTTTCCGTGCTCACCCCCGGCGCGCGCTTCGGCCTGCGCGAGAGTGTCGCACGTCAGGACGCCGAAGGCGATCGGGATGTCGAAGTCCGCGCTGGCGAGCGCGAGCCCGCGCGACGCTTCACCGGCCACGTAGTCGAAGTGCGGCGTATCGCCGCGGATCACCGCGCCCAACGCGACCAGGGCATCGTAGCGTTCCGTCGCGGAGACACGGCGCGCGGCGGCCGGGAGCTCCCAGGCACCCGGAACCCAGAACACGTCGACGTCGTCGAACGGCACGCCGTGCCGGACGAACGCATCGAGCGCCCCCTCGAGCAGCCGCTGCGTGATGGTGTCGTTGAACCGGCTCACCACGACGGCACACCGTCGGCCTTGCCCCCGAGGAGCCCCGCTGAACTCAGGACTCATTTACAGCGCGCGCAGGTGACCGAGCTTCTGCACCTTCGTGGCGAGATATCCGGCGTTCTCCTCCGTCGTCGGCGCCTCGATCCGCACGCGATCGACGACGCGCAAGCCGTAGCCCTCGAGGCCCACGAGCTTCTTCGGGTTGTTGGTCAGCACGCGAATGGACTTGAGCCCGAGGTCGAGCAGGATCTGCGCACCTATGCCGTAGTTGCGGAGATCAGGCTTGAATCCCAGCGCCTCGTTCGCCTCGACGGTATCGTGACCGGTGTCCTGCAGCTCGTACGCCTTGAGCTTGTTGAGGAGCCCGATGCCGCGTCCTTCCTGGTCGAGGTACACCACCACGCCGCGGCCCTCGTGCGCGATCATCTGCATGGCGGTGTGCAGCTGCCAGCCGCAGTCACAGCGCATGGAGTGAAAGACGTCACCCGTTAGGCACTTCGAGTGCATGCGAACGAGCACGCTCTCGCCGTCGGCGATCTCGCCGTACACGAGCGCCACGTGCTCGCGCGAATCGACGTCGTTGCGGTAGCCGATGATGCGCCAATCCTTGCCAGCAATGTCGGTCGGCAAGCGGGCTTCGGCGACGCGATGGACGAGTCGCTCGTTGCTCAGGCGATACGCGACGAGCTGCGCGACCGTGATGAACGTGAGCCCGTGTTCGGCCGCAAAGCGCGCGAGGCCGTCGCGCTTCATGGTGCTGCCATCGTCGTTGAGGATCTCGCAGATCACGCCGGCGGGATACAGTCCGGCGAGGCGCGCGAGGTCCACCGCCGCTTCGGTGTGCCCCACGCGCTGCAGCACTCCACCGTCGCGGGCACGCAGCGGGTGCACGTGACCGGGCCGCCGCAGATCGCCACGAACGGTGGCCGGGTCGACCGCAACCTGGATCGTTTTGGCTCGGTCAGCCGCGCTGATGCCGGTCGTCACGCCGAAGCGCGGCGCGGCATCGATGCTGACGGTGAACGCCGTCCGGAAAGCGTCGGTGTTCTCGTCGCCCTGCGGCGTCAGGCCAAGCTGATCGACGCGCTCACCGGTGAGCGCGAGGCAGATCATGCCCTTGGCCTTGAGCATGAAGTTCACGAGCGCCGGCGTGATGAGCTGTGCCGCGCAGATCAGATCGCCCTCGTTCTCACGATCCTCGTCGTCGGCAACGACGACCAGCTTGCCCGCTCTGATGTCCGCGATGGCTTGCGGGATAGTTCCGAAGTTCATGGGGAATCGGGAATAGGGAATCGGAAATCGGGAACCGCGGGAGCCTTCGATTCCCGATTCCCTATTCCCGATTCCCGCAGATATGGAGTCATGAGTTGCCTAACATACTTTCCAATCACATCGCCCTCCACGTGCACCGCATCGCCCGACTTGAGGTCGCCGAGCGTCGTGTGGCGAAGCGTGTACTCGATCAGCGACAGCTGGACTACGGACGGCTGCGGAATCGCATTCACGGTGAGGCTCACGCCATCGACCGTGATCGAACCGTGTGGCACGAGCAGCTCCGCAATCTCGCTCGGCACGGACACGTCCACGAGGACCGCGTCGCCCGATCGCGCGACTGCACGCACGGTTCCGACGCCATCGACGTGGCCCTGCACGATGTGGCCGCCGAGCCGATCCGACGCCTTGAGGGCGCGCTCGAGGTTGACCCGCCTGCCCGCCACCCAACCACTCATGGCCGTGCGGCCCAGCGTAGTAACGACCGCCGCGACCGCGAAGCGGCCATCGGCCCGATCGTACACGGTTAAGCAGGCGCCGTTGACGGCCACGCTTTCACCATCATCGAGGTCGTCGTAGCGCGATCGAATGAGGAACTCGCGCCCCGCCGGCGTATCCGTGACGCGATCGATCGTGCCGACAGCATCGACGAGCCCGGTGAACATCAGACGGAGTGGAGAGCGTACACGGTCATGAGATCATCGTCGAGCTCGACTCGGCGCACGATGGGCAACCGCCGCGCGCCCGACGCCGCGATGCTTGGCGCGTTCTCGAACCCCGGCAAAGAGCCGGCCCCGAGCAGGACTGGTGCCTGAAAGATAATCAGCCGGTCCACGAGGTTGGCGCCGAGCAGCGCGCCCGTGATCCCCGCACCGCCCTCCACCAGTAGCGATCGGATTCCGCGCTGCTTGAGGGCTCGCACGCCTTCTTCGACGGATGTTCCGGCCAGGACCTCGACCCCCAGGGCCATGAGGCGGCGCGCGTACGCGAGATCGACGGATTCCGCGAGCACGATGGTGGGCACCTCGGTCGCGGTACGCGCGAGCGCGCTCGTGAGCGGCAGCTGTCCGCGACGCGTGAACACGACGCGGGCGGGCATTACCCTTGGCGGCGCGACGTCGCGCACGGTGAGCTCAGGGTTGTCCGCGCGAACGGTGCCCAGGCCGACGCCGATGGCGTCGTTGCTGGCGCGGAGCCGGTGCACCTCACGCCGTGCTTTTTTCCCAGTGAGCCACGCAGGCGCTCGGCTCGCGTCGGCGATCGCGCCGTCGATCGAGAGCGCGAGCTTGAGGGTCACCCACGGCCGGTCGGAGTGGACGGCGTGAAAGAACGGCGCGTTGAGCTCCCGTGCGGGAGCCGACTCGATGTCGAACGCGACGTCGATCCCGGCCGCTCGAAGTCGTTCGGCGCCGCCGCCCGCTGTGGGCGATGGGTCGCGCGTCGCCGCCACCACGCGCGACACTCCAGCCGCGATCAACGCGTCGACGCACGGCGGCGTCTTGCCGAAATGATTGCACGGCTCGAGCGACACGTAGACGGTCGCCCCACGGGCGCGTTCCCCGGCCGCGCGCAGTGCTTCCGTCTCCGCGTGTGCTTCGCCGTATCGGGCGTGGTATCCCTCACCAACGACCACGTTTTCCTTTACGACCACGGCGCCGACCATCGGGTTCGGCGCCGTCTGTCCCCACCCTTTCTTCGCGAGGGTGAGCGCGCGCCGCATGAACCCGGCGTCACGCGCGTCTGCGCGCTCGGAGGCTACGCTCATGTGGAGTTCGGCATTGAGCACTGAAAATAACGACTCCACTGGCGCGGCACGAAGAACCCGCAAGGCAATCCAGGAACGCAGAAGGCAGATGGCAGAGAGGGCTCCATCCTCTGCCATCTGCCTTCTGCGTTCTGCCTTCTCGAGCTACAGGCGCTACCGCGAAGCAATCAGGATCATCTAGCGATGCGGAATCCGACCGACGCGTACGTCAACGCATCATCCGCCCGCTTACCCGAGAACGTGTTGTACGTGTCGATCTTTCCGCCCGACACCCGCCCGACCTCTGCAGCGAACTTGATGAACGGGAAGTTGAACGAGAAGTCCGCGAACATGTTCGCCCGGGTCACCTTCTGCGACAGTTCATAGGGGCCGCCGTCGACGACGCCGCCCGCATCGTTCACCCGAACAGCCGCCGTGGCGCGATTGTCGTACATGTCCTGCCCGGCGCCGAGCGCAATGCCGAAGAACCCGAGCGACTTGCCCGCGACTGCCCGCCACGCCGACGTCTTCACGCCGATGTTCGACACCACGATGTCATCGTCGCCCGACGAGGCGCTGATGCTCGTAGTCGGGAGGTCGCGCTTCAGGTACGTGATCGATACGGCCGGTATCGCGAACGATTCCGTCAGCACACCGAGTCGCGCGCCGTACCCGAGCTTGAGCGACCCGTCGGGAAGCGAGACGGCCATGTTGCTGTTGTTGAACGCGGGCACGTAGCTCGCGCTCACGAGACCATCGAGCGCGAACGCGTGCGACAGGCCGAGTGGAAGACCTCCGAACAGACCGATCGCGGCGTCGACGGCCGGCAGCCCGACGACCTGGTCCTGGACGCCGAAGTCACTCTGCTGGGCGCCAGTGACCGAGTAGCTCACGTCCGAGACCTGTGGCACCCGCCCGCGCGTCGCGTTCCCGCGCACGCCGATCGAGAAGTGGCCGATCCCGCCTAACGCGCTCGTCGCGCCGAGCGTCGCGTTACCGCCCACGAGGCCGATGCCGAGCTGCGGCGTCATGAACGCGAAAATGTCCACCGCCTTCTGACACGCATCCTGCGTCGTTTGCTCGGTGAGCGAGCCACCGGGGCAGCGGGTATCAATGCCCTGCGCCGACGCGATCGCCGGCGCGCCGGCAAGCGACAGCATGAGCAGCGCGCCAGTCGATGTGAACGAGAGTCCGTACCTCGAGCGGAGATGCATTCGCGAAGAATCCTCATCTGAGAGATGTGAGCGACCGCACGATCGGCGCCCGGACACGGCGGCGGCGCGGCTGTGTTTGCTTCGCCCACCTACCCGACGATAAAGGCCGCGGATGAGTAATCCGTTGCACCGGCGCGTCAGCCGACGTCACGCTCCGTCAGTCGGGCAGATCCTCCTCGAAGGCGACGAGTCGCCGAAACGCCGTGAGCCGATCACGAATCTCCGCGGTTCCGATCTCGAGCAGGCGTTCGATCGAGAATCGCTCGACGGCGAACGACCCCATCGCCGATCCATACACCACGGCGCGCCGCATGGTGTCATCGTCGATGCGACCGGTGCGCGCGAGGTACCCCATGAATCCGCCGGCGAACGAATCGCCCGCCCCCGTTGGATCGAACACGTTCTCCAGCGGGTACGCCGGCGCAAAGAACACCGAGCGATCAGTGAACATGAACGCGCCGTGCTCTCCCTTCTTGATGATCACGTGACGCGGCCCGCGCTTCATGATCCAGCGCGCGGCCTTCACGAGATTCGTCTCCTCGCTGAGCTGGCGCGCCTCGCCATCGTTGAGCGTGATCAGATCCACGCGCTCGAGGAGCGCGAGCAGATCGGACCGACGGCTCTCGATCCAGAAGTTCATCGTGTCGCACGCGACGAGCGTCGGCTTCTCGACCTGATTGAGGACGTCGAGCTGCAGTCGCGGATCGATGTTGGCGAGAAACACGAAGGGCGCCGCGCGAAACTGCTCGGGGATCTTCGGCCGGAAATGCGAGAACACGCCCAGCCGCGTTTCCAGCGTCTCGGCGGAATTGAGATCGTGACGGTATCGGCCGCGCCACCGGAACGACTCACCGTCCGCCTGCTCGAGACCCGACAAGTCGACCCCGCGCTGCTTCAATGGCGCGAGCTTGTCGACGGGATAATCGCTGCCGACGACGCCGACGAGCTGCACCGGCGCGAAGTGGCTCGCCGACGCGGAAAAGAATGTCCCCGACCCGCCTAACACATCCTCGGCCTTGCCGAACGGCGTTTCGACGGAATCGAGCGCGACGGAGCCAACTACGAGAACGGTCATAAGGGCCGGGATGAGGGATGAGGGACGAGGGACGAGGGATTGGAGCGACGGGCGCCGTTAACCCCATCCCTCATCCCGCATCCCACATCCCGGTGTTCACATTCGCTCCGGTGCGGTGATGCCCAGAATGCCTAACGCATTGCGAAGCACGACCTGCGTCGCGCGCGCGAGGACCAGGCGAGCGCTGCGCAGCGGCTCGGGCTGATCCAGCACGTGGTGCTCGTGGTACCACTTGTGTGCCAGGCCGGAGGTCTCCAGCAGGTAGGCCGCCACGCGGTGCGGCTCGAGAGCCTCCGCCGCACCCGCCACGAGCGACGGGAAATCCACCAGCTTCTTCGCGAGCTCGCGCTCTTCCGTCTTGTCGAGCACCGCGAGGTCCGCCGTGCTCGCGTCGATCGACGCCGGATCGATACCGCCCTGACGGAAGATGCCGCACATCCGCGCGTGCGCCATCTGAATGCGGTAGATCGGATTCTCGTCAGACTGTGTGCGCGCGAGGTCCACGTCGAACCGGAGCTGTGACTCCGGCTTGAGCATGAGGTAGAAGTAGCGCACGGCGTCGCGACCCACCCACTCCACCAGGTCGCGCACCGTGACGATGTCGCCGGCACGCTTGGAGAACTTCACCTCCTGGCCCTCGCGCATCACCGTCACCATCTGGTGCAGCGCGTACTCCGGATACCCTTGCGGGATTCCCATGCCTAACGCCTGCAACCCCGCGCGGACGCGCGTGACCGTGCTGTGGTGGTCGGCGCCCTGGACGTTGATCGCGCGGCGATATCCCCGCCCCCACTTGTCCACGTGGTACGCGACATCCGGCAGGAAGTACGTGAAGTCGCCGCCGCGCGCCGCGCTCCGCCGCATGACGCGATCCTTGTCGTCGCCGAACTCGGTCGTCCGGAGAAAGAGCGCGCCATCCTGCTCGAACGTGTGGCCCGACGCCACGAGCGCCCCGACCGTGGCGTCGACCTTGCCGTCCGTATACAGCGAGCTTTCGAGGAAATACTTGTCGAACTTCACGCCGAACGCCTGAAGATCGATGTCCTGCTCCTTGCGAAGCTCCGCGACCGCGAACCGACGCACCGCATCGTCGTCGCGACCGTCCGTATCCCCCGGATGCGCGTCGACGTACTTGGCCGCGATCTCCGCGATGTATTCGCCGTGGTAACCGCCCTCGGGAATCTCGAGTGTACCCGTGCGCATCTCGGCGATGCGCGCCTGCACGCTGCGCGTGAGGTTCGAGATCTGCGCGCCGGCATCGTTGTAATAGAACTCCCGCGTGACGTCCCAGCCGGTCCACTCGAGCAGGCTCGCGATGGCATCGCCTAACGCCGCCTGACGCCCGTGGCCGACGTGCAGCGGGCCCGTGGGGTTCGCGGACACGAACTCCACGTTGACCTGCTGGCCCTGACCGACGTTCGAGTGTCCGTACTGCGTGTCGGCAGCGACGATGTCGTGAAGCCCCGCGGCCACCGTGCCGGCATCGAGGCGGAAATTGATGAACCCGGGGCCGGCGACGTACGCGTCGCTCACCGTGGCGCGCTTCAGGTTCATCCGCCCAATCAAGTCGTTCGCGATTTCCTGGGGCTTCCGCTTGAGCGGTTTCGCCAGCGTCATGGCGAGGTTCGTCGTCCACTCGCCGAACGACGGATCGCGCGGCCGCTCGAGGACCGGCGCCACCGAATCGGGCGCGCCAAGGTCGCGGGCCGCACGAGTCAGCTCATCGCGGATGAGATCAGGTGCGGTCATTTGCTGTCGTTGCCCTTGGTCTTGCCGGACCCCTTGCTATCCGTTGCCTTCGGCTCAGGCTTGGGCGCGCTTGCACTGTCGGATTTCGGCGCGGTCGCCGAGCTCGCATCGCTCGTCGCGGAATCGCCACCGCTCCCGCTCGACTCGCCACCCGAACTGGATCCTGATGTAGCGGGCCCGCCTTTCCGGTGTGCGTTCTTGCCGTAATCGGTGAGGTAGAACCCGCTGCCCTTGAAGAGGAGGCCGGCGCCGCCCGAGACACGCCGAGTTCCCAACGCCCCGCACACGGGACATTCGAGCTCGGTTGTCGCGTCGCTGATTTTTCGGAAAAAGTGTTCGAAATCGTGCCCGTTAGGGCAACGATAGTCGTAAGTTGGCATTGATTCGATACTTAGGAAGGCGGGCGAGTCCGAAACATAGCGGGCGCCAACACCGCGCTCAAGTTGGGCGATACTCTCCCCAGCTCGACCGAAGCGTGTCCGATATCTCCCCCACGGTCGAACGCGCCCGGACCGCCTCGACGATCAGCGGCATCAGCGCCGGCCTGCCGGTGGCGTTCGAGTCCGCGTACGACCCGGCCGCCGCGCGAATCGCGGCGAGCGCCTCTTCCGCACGCCTCGTATCGCGGCCTGCTCGCACTGACCTAACGCGATCGACCTGTTCGCGCTCCAGCGCCGAAAAATCCGGCGTGGGGATGGTCGGCGGGTCAACGGCGTCGGCAAAGCGGTTCACGCCCACGACGACCGTCTCGCCCGCCTCGACGCGCAGCTGCTGCGCGTACGCACTCCGCGCGATCTCCTCCTGGAAAAACCCGGCCGCAATAGCGCGCGCGGCACCGCCCAATTCGTCGACCTTCTCGATGAGCGCGGTCGCCTGTCGCTCGATCTCCGTCGTCAGGGCTTCGACGAAATAGCTCCCCGCCAGCGGGTCGACTGTGTTCGCGACACCCGACTCGTACGCCACGATCTGCTGCGTGCGGAGGGCAAGCGTCGCCGCCTCGGCGGTCGGCAGCGCGAGCGCCTCATCGAAGCCGTTCGTGTGCAGCGACTGCGTGCCGCCTAACGTCGCAGCCAACGTTTGGACGGCGACGCGCACCACGTTGTTGAGCGGCTGCTGCGCCGTGAGCGTCACGCCGCCGGTCTGGGTGTGAAACCGCATCCGGCAACTCGCGTCGTTGGCCGCAAACCGGTCGCGCATGAGGCGAGCGTAGATCCGCCGCGCGGCGCGAAACTTCGCGATCTCCTCGAAGAGATCATTGTGTGCCGCAAAGAAGAACGAGAGCCGCGGCGCGAAAACATCCACTGCCAGCCCGGCCGCCTGCGCCTGCTCCACGTACTCGATCGTGTTCGCGAACGTGAACGCTAGCTCCTGAATGGCCGTCGATCCCGCCTCGCGGATGTGGTAGCCGGAAATGGAAATCGGGTTCCAGTTGGGCACCTCGGTCGCGCAGAACCTGAAGATCTCGGCAATGAGCCCGAGACTGGGCCCGGGTGGATAGATGTAGGTACCTCGCGCGATGTACTCCTTGAGCACGTCATTCTGGATCGTGCCGCTCACCTTGTCGCGCGAGATCCCGCGCTCCTCGGCCACGACGATGTACATCGCCAGCAGAATCGCCGCCGTGGCGTTGATGGTCATCGACGTCGAGACCGTGTCGAGCGGCAGCCCCGCGAGCAGCACGTGCATGTCTTCGACCGAATCGATCGCCACACCCACTCGTCCTACTTCGCCAAGCGCACGCGGGGAGTCGGAGTCGATACCCATCTGCGTGGGCAGGTCGAACGCGACCGAGAGCCCCGTCTGCCCTGCGCCCAGCAGATGGTGGAACCGCCGATTCGTCTCGGCAGCGGTTCCGAACCCGGCGTACTGACGCATGGTCCACAGCCGGCCGCGATACATGGTGGGCTGGACGCCACGCGTGAACGGAAAGCGGCCGGGATCACCGAGGTCCTGCTCGTAGTCGGTCTGCGCGTCGTTAGGCCGATAAACCGGCTGGACGCTAATCCCAGACGGCGTTACGCGTTCGTCGGGCTTTGGTTGGGGGCGAGAAGTCGCAGTCAGAAGCCAGACTCGCGAAAGGGCGGACGTTGGGCTGGCATCGCGAAATCGTCATGGCGAGTGATCGGTTGCGGGTCTTGGGTCATCGGTATTCGGTAGTCGGTTCAAACACCGATGACCGAAAACCAATGGCCCAACACCCACAACTCACGCCTCGCCGAGCCCGGTCGCCGTGCCAGCCTGAGGACTCCCGGAAGATAGCCGGGCGGCCGCCTACACGACTGCGGAGAGGGGCCGCTCGGGGGCGAGCATCGCGCTCGCCGCCTCGACCTCGGACCGGCTCCCGATGAACAGCGGCGTCCGCTGGTGAAGCTCCGTAGGGTTGACGTCGACGATGCGCTGCCGGCCGTCGGTTGCGAGCCCGCCAGCCTGTTCCACGACGAACGCCAACGGGTTGGCCTCATAGAGCAGCCGCAGCTTTCCGTTGGGACTCCT
>Ga0163163_10005599_pt1 | contig 10882 bp, 10 predicted proteins | sample S65metaG_FD_119766 | JGI IMG/M metagenome (GOLD analysis project Ga0163163, IMG submission 119766) | Switchgrass rhizosphere microbial communities from Kellogg Biological Station, Michigan, USA - S6-5 metaG | ecosystem: Host-associated > Plants > Roots > Rhizosphere > Soil | place: USA... | reverse complement strand
CACTCGACGAATGGTCCGGTAATCGCACGAAACTTACCCGGCGCATAGTCGCGCACCAGCATCTTGAACAGCAGCTCGAGGAACATGCGCATGCTGCCGATCGTCGCCAGCAGCAGGAAGGCGGGATCAGCGGTGTGGCCCGATGCGATCACGCCGCCGATCGAGCCGAAAATCGGACTCTTGAAGAACTTGAACCACGAAAAGCCCTCGATGGTGCCGTCCTTGTATCCGCCGGCGATCGCCTCGGCTGTGCCGATCCCGAGGCCGACCAGTAAGCCGTGGAGCCAGTTGGGCATCCACGACGGAATCAGCCGGAACGCCGCGTAACAGCCGTAGATCGAGGCCAGGAATCCGATCCCGAACAGCAGCCGGATGATCGGGTTGTGGACGACCCCGACGACCCAGTGCATCTGGGTGGGGATGCGGAAGTCGCTCTGCGGCTCGACGCGCACGAACAGCTTCCAGAATTCCGTCACGATTCGCGTCAACGCAAACAACCCGAGATACACCGTGAACGCCGACTGATGATTCACCCCGGGCAGGGCCATCGGCAGGGCGATGGCAGCGGTCAAGGCGAACGCGACTTCGCGAGTGAATCGGCGCAGGAGAAATGACTCGTGCGGCGAATCCTTGTACGCGCCGTACAACGCTCCATGCAGTCCCGCGATCGTTCCCAAGCCAAGCAGCGGTGCAATGCCCATATCAGCCTCCCTGCACCGGAATGCGGAAAGGCTGAGCCAATCGGCTCATGTAGGATCGGAAGGTGGCGGGACGCGGATGAAGCGGTTGGTGTGGCTGGCGGCGGTTGCGGTACCGCTGGCGTTTGGAAGCGCCGTCCACTCGGCCGAATTGAGGTCACCGACGATCGAGGCGTTCGACCGCTACACACGGATTGCGGAATCGAACATCGAAGCCGAAGTCACCGCTCCCGATCGCTTCCTTCATGTCTTTCACGGCGATGCCGCCGAACGAACGAAAACCGACCGCGCCTTGCGACGCGGCGAGATCGCAATCGAACGGCTCAAGGCCACCGACCACGGGCGGCGCATCGACGTCCCGGAGGGGTTGATCCATCACTGGATTGGTTCGATCTACGTGCCAGACGTCACCCTGCGAAGCGCGGTCGCCGTGCTGCAGGACTTCGACCAGCACGCCGAGCTGTTCCGCCCCAATATCGCGCGCTCGAAGATTCTCGAGCATGACGGCGATCGCTTTCGCCTGGCGCTGCGCTTCAACATGAAGAAAATCATCTCGGTCACCGTCGACACCGAGTCGCTGGCCGAATTCACGCCGCGTGGCCCGGATCGCGAAACCAGCGCCATCCGCAGCGTGCGCGTCAACGAAGTCGAAAACGCCGGCACCCCCGAGGAGCGCCAGAAGGCGGCGGGCCGCGGCGGCGGTTACATGTGGCGGATGAATACCTACTGGCGGTTCCTCGAACGGGACGGCGGGACCTACGTCGAGTGTGAAGCACTGACCTTGTCCCGGAACATTCCGAGTGGCCTTGGCTGGTTGATTGGGCCGGTCGTGTCGAGCATTCCGCGCGAGATGCTGACCTCTGCGCTGCAAGCGACGCGGAAGAGCCTGGCGAACAAAGCCAAATTGTAGGAGACGGCCTTCAGGCCGTCCCGCGAGGAACGCCCTGAAGGGCGTTCCCTACTTCGCTCGCGCACACTGAGCGGTGGCCATCTGCTCCAGCATCGGCTCGGTCTGCTCCAGCGAGATGCACGCGTCGGTAATGCTCTGTCCATAGACGGCCGGCCGGCCCGGTACGTAATCCTGCCGGCCCGCAACCAGATGACTCTCGATCATCGCCCCCATCACCTGGTGCGATCCGGACGCCACCTGCTCGCAAATCGACGCCGCCACGTCCTTCTGCTTTTCGTGATCCTTGAGGCTGTTGCCATGCGAGCAATCGATCATGACGCAGTCGCGGAGTCCCTTGCTGGCGAGCTTCGCCGACACTTTTGACACGTGCTCGGCGTCGTAATTGGGCCCGGTGCGGGTGCCGCCGCGCAGAATCACGTGACACGTGGCATTGCCGGTCGTCTGGAAGATTGCCGACACACCCTCTTTCGTGACCGACGGAAACCAGTGCGGCGAACGCGCGGACAGGATGGCGTCCACGGCGACTTGTGTGTTGCCGTCAGTGCCGTTCTTGAAACCCACCGGCATCGACAGCCCCGATGCCAGCTCACGGTGCACCTGACTCTCGGTCGTCCGCGCGCCGATCGCCACCCACGACGTCAGATCGGCGATGTGCTGCGGGATCTGGGTGTCGAGAAACTCGGAACCGGTCGGCAGCCCCATGTCATTCACGTCGAGCAGCAGCTTGCGCGCCGCGCGCAAGCCCTTGTTGATGTGGAACGTCTCGTCGAGGTCGGGATCGTTGATGAAGCCCTTCCAGCCGACCGACGTCCGCGGCTTTTCGAAATAGCTGCGCATCACGATGATCAAATGATCGCCGTAGCGGGTGGCCAGCACCTTCAGCCGCTCGGCGTATTCGAGCGCAGCCTTGGCGTCGTGGATCGAACAGGGGCCGACGACGACGATGAGACGGGCGTCGCGTCCCTCGAGCACATTGGCGATGGCGGTCCGCGTATCGGCGACGACGTTCGAAGCCCGTTCGCTGATCGGAATCTCTTCGAGGAGGATCGCCGGCGGAATCAGTGGACGGACCTGTGTGATCCGGAGGTCGTCGGTGCGCTTGAACATGGGTCTAAAAAGATTACTTCACCTCGCGAAGGTAGGGGACTCGCGAAGGTAGGGGACGCCCTTAAGGGCGTCCCCTACAAGTCCCTACAAGGGCGTCCCCTACAAGTCCCCAAAAAGGGCGGCCCCTACAAGGGCGTCCCTGCAATCGAGAGTAGAATGCCGCCGCTATGACAAGACATCTCCTCGGCGCGGCTGTCGCGCTGCTCCTGGCGGCCACCGCCGGAGCTTCCTCCGGGTTCGCTCGTGCTCCCCAGGCGCCCGCGGCGGCGCGTGCCGAGAGCCGCGGACCCGACGCCATTGTGCCCTTCAAGATCCAGGTGCCGGACGAGGTGCTGCGCGATCTCAAGGCGCGGCTCGCCCGGACCCGGTTCCCCGACGAGATTCCGGGCACGAACTGGGACTACGGCACGGACCTCGCCTACCTGAAATCGCTCGTCACCTACTGGCGCGATCGGTTCGACTGGCGCGCCCAGGAGAGAAAGCTGAACGAGTTCGACCAGTTCAAAACGACGATCGACGGCGTCGAGATCCATTTCATTCATCAGAAGTCGAAGGTGCCGAACGCCTTCCCGCTCGCCGTCACCCACGGCTGGCCCGGTTCGATCGTCGAGTTCACGAAAATCATCGGTCCGTTGACCGATCCGGTGAAATACGGCGGCCGCCCCGAAGACGCGTTCAATGTCGTCGCCATCTCGCTTCCCGGCTTCGGTTTCTCAGGCAAGCCGCAGGAGCGCGGCTACAGCCCGGAGAAGATGGGCACCATCATTGCCAAGTTGATGGCGCGTCTTGGCTACCAGCGCTACGGCATACAGGGCGGCGACTGGGGCGGGATCATCAGCCGCCTCATCGCGCTCGACGATCCCACGCACGTGGCCGGATTGCACCTGAATTTCTGTATCGCCGGCCCGCCGCCTGGACCCAATCCCAACGAGGGCGTGCCGCCGGCTGAACTTCAGCGCTACCAGGCGCGACAGACCTACATGGAGAACGAGCGCGCGTACCAGCAGATTCAGGGCACCAAGCCGCAGACGCTTGGCTTCGCGCTCGACGACTCGCCGGCCGGGCTTGCCGCGTGGATTGTCGAGAAGTTCCACGCCTGGTGCGACTGCGACGGCAACGTCGAGAGCCGCTTCACCAAGGACGAACTGCTGACCAACATCACTCTCTACTGGGTCACGCAGACCGGCACGTCGTCGACGCGCATCTATTTTGAAAATCGCGTCGCGACGGGCAATCCCGGGAAGGTGACGGTTCCCACGGCCTGCGCGCTGTTTCCCAAAGAAATCACCGTGCCGCCACGCAAGTGGGTGGAGGCGCGCTACAACCTGGTGCGCTGGACCGAGATGCCGCGCGGCGGACACTTCGCCGCGCTCGAGCAGCCCGATCTGCTCGTCAACGATGTGCGCGAGTTCTTCCGCGGCATAAGATAGAGGGGATGGCCGAAGGCGGACCGAAGTCGGCGTTCGAATTGGCGATGGAACGGCTGCGCAGCAAGGATGCCGCGGCGGGCATCGAGCACAAGCCGCTGACCGACGAGCAGAAAGCCAAGATCGCCGAGATTCGCAATTTCTATCAAGCGAAGCTTGCCGAGCTCGAAGTGCTGCACCAGGGGAGACTCAAGACCATTGCCGACCTGGAAGAGCGCGCCGCCCGTGAGGCCGAGTACCACCGCGACCGCGACCGCCTCAACTCCGAGCGCGACGCCAAAATCGAAAAAGCGCGAGCCTGACACGATGGATGCTTCCGAACGCTACGAGCAGCTGATCGCGTATCTCTCCACCCATCTGCCGGCGCCGGTCGAGCAGGAAGACCACAACGGGCTGCTGACGATGACCGGCGGGGCGCCAGGCGAAGTGATTGCCAGACTCACCCACACCTCGGTCATCATCGAGGAGTACGCCGTGCGGTGGGAAACGCCGTTCAAGCCGGTCGTCCATCCGCGCCGCGTCGGCGTCGTCAACTGGCGCCGGCTGTCCGAGACCATCCTGATGACCGTCGTCGGACAGTTGATCAAAGGCGCCCGCGAAATGCGCCTGTCGCGGTACCGGACCTGCCGATTCTGCGGCCGCACCAACCCGCCCGAATGGCAGCACGGCGAAGATACCTGTCAGTCGTGCGCGGCCAACGAACTCGGTTCAGTACACTGACGTGAAGTAGCCGCTGACCGAGAACTCGCCGAGACCAGGAATTGGCTCAGCGTGCTCTGCGAGTTCTGCGGCCAACGTGGACATGCCCATTCGACGGCTCGCTCCTCATCGCGTCGTCTGCATCGACGATCTCCGGCGTGCGGCGAAGCGCCGGCTGCCTCGCGTCGTCTTCGACTACATCGACGGCGGCGCCGAAGCCGAGACCACGCTCGGCGAAAATTGCCGCGCCTTCGATCGCATCGCACTCCGTCCGCGTTCTGCGGTCGCGGTGCCACACGTTGATATCACTGCGACGGTTCTGAACACTCGACTCGATGTGCCGTTTATCCTGGCCCCCATTGGCAGCAGCCGCTTGTTCTATCCGCATGCCGAGGAGCATGCGGCGCGAGCAGCGGGCGCCGCCGGCACCATCTACACGCTGTCCACGCTGTCGGGCACCAGGCTCGAAGACGTGAAGAAGGCGACACGCGGTGCGGCGTGGTATCAGCTGTACCTGGTGGGGGGACGCGACGTCGCGATGGCCGCAATCGAACGTGCGCGGACGGCCGGCTACTCGGCGCTCGTCGTCACCATCGACACGCCGGTCGCCGGCATGCGCGAGCGCGATATCCGCAACGGGATGAAAGCGCTGGTCGACGGACGGCTGGGTCCGATGCTGCCGTTTCTGCCGCAGTTCGTCGCCAAGCCAGGCTGGCTCGCGGGATTTCTTGGCGACGGCGGCCTGATGAATTTTCCCAACGTGGTGCTCGACAAAGGCGCGATGCCGTACGCCGATGTCGGAGCCGCTCTCGCGCAATCCGTCGTGTCATGGGCTGATTTCAAGTGGATCCACGATGTCTGGCGCGGACCGATCGTCGTCAAGGGCGTGCATACAGCAGACGATGGGCGACGGGCCGTGGATGAAGGCGCACAGGCCATCATCGTCTCGAACCACGGCGGGCGTCAGCTGGACGGAGTGGCGGCGACGATTCGCGTGCTGCCGGAGGTCGCGACGGCGGTCGGCAATCGCGTCGAGGTACTGATGGACGGCGGCATCCGCCGCGGCGGCGACATCGTCAAAGCGATCTGCCTCGGCGCGCGGGCTGTTCTGATCGGCCGCGCTTACACCTACGGGCTCGCAGCGGCGGGCGAAGCAGGCGTCACGCGCGCGATCGACATCCTTCGCGCAGATCTGCTGCGCACGATGGCCCTTCTGGGATGCCCGTCGCTCGGCGCGCTCGATCGGTCCTACGTAGATGCGCGACCGTAGTCCTTCGACTTAGCCCTTAGCGTCCTTAGCTGAGGCCAGCCAAGGCCGACGGTGTCCAAGGTCCAAGGCCTAAGGTCTAAAAACGAATCAGTGCGTCATGCCGTAGATCAAGTAGTTCACACCGAGTTTGTAGGCTTCGTTGGTGTCGTCGATCGGCCTGAAGCCGCGTCCCGACCATTCCCAGAACTGCGAGATATCGGTGTTGTAGTTGACGATCATGAGCAGTCGCTTGCGCGGGTCATTGTCCTCGTACACGCCGCGGAAGTACGGCTTGCCGTCGTTGTAGGCCTGGGGAAAATTGTTCAGGAACTTGATCTCGAAGAACGAGTGAAAGATCGGATCGTCCTGGCTCATCTCGAAAAACCGCGCGCCAGGCAGCACCCGCTGAATGTTGTCGGCAAACGGCTGCCATCCGCCGCCGACAATCCCCCGCCAGCCATCCGGCTTGAAATCGTCGACGATGAGGAAACCGCCCTTGTGCAGATAGTTGCGAAGGCCGGTCGCTTCTTTTTCGTTCATCGTCCAGAAGCCGGTCTCGATGATGTAGGCGATTGGATACTTGAACAGATCGGGATCGTCGAGCGTGACGACGTTGATGTCGTCGGTATGGACATCGAGAAAACAGATGTCCTTCATGATGCGCATCAGGTTCTGTTCGGCGAGCGGATAACCGTGAACCCATGACGGCCGGCCGCCGGCCCAATACCCTTCCGGCGTCGGCTGGTAGCGAACCCGTACGAAGGTGAACCGCCCGTCGTAGGGAGTGTTGCGCACCGACGGATCCCACCCGTAGAAGAATCGGCGCTGCGCGAAGGCCGCCGTCGCGAGTAAACACAACACGACGATGGCCGCTAACCAGAGCCGCGGGCGCATGACGGCTCCGAGAATAGCATCGCGGCGGCGCGCCGAACATTAAGGTTGCGATAAGTCCGGTCCCGCCGTAGCCTTCGGCGGAGGCGGACAGGCACTACCTGCGACGCAGCGGCGCTGAGGCCGGACACTACGTACTTCAAATGAAAATCTACCGTTCGATTACGCGCGTGCCTGGCGGGATGATGGTCGTGCCGCTCTTCATCGGCATGGTGCTCAACACGTTCTTCCCAAGGCTGATGCAGATTGGCGGCTTCACCCAGGCGCTGACCGGTGTGGGGTATCCGACCATCCTCGGGATGTATCTATTCACCGTCGGCACCAAGATGACCGTACGCACGGCGCCACGCATGCTGGCGCGCGGCCTCGGCCTGATGGTCGCGAAAGTCGGGACGGCGACGATCTTCGCGCTCGCGGTCGCGCACCTCTTTGGCGGCAACGTGCTTGGCTTGAGCACACTCGCCGTCATGGTCGCCATGAGCGACACCAATGGCGGGATGTTTCTCGCCCTGACCAGCGTCATGGGCGACAAGGAAGACGCCGGCACCTACGTCGTGCAAAGCATCGAGACCGGACCCTTTCTGACGATGCTGATCTTCGTCGGGGCGGGCCTGGCCATCATTCCATGGCTGACCATGGTGTCGGTGATCGCGCCGATCGCCGTTGGCGCGCTCCTTGGCAACCTCGACGAGGAGCTCAAGACGTTCTTCGGATCGCACGAGCCGATCATCGTGCCGTTCATGGCCTTCACCCTCGGCCAGACCATCAACTTGAACGCCGTGGTCACCGCCGGCGCGCCGGGACTGGTGCTGGGGCTGACGGTGGTCATCGTGACCGGGTTCGTCTGCATTGTGGCCGACACGCTGCTGGGCGGCTCGGGCATTGCCGGCGCCGCCGCGTCGAGTACGGCCGGCAATTCGGCGGCGGTGCCTCAGGCCGTGGCCCTGGCCGACCCCTCGTATGCCGGCGTGGCCCCGGCGGCCACGGTTCAAGTGGCCGCTTCGGTGATCGTCACCGCCGTTTTGACGCCGTTTCTGACGTCCTGGTGGTATCGACGGGTAAAACGACGTCGCGCGGGTTCGGCGTGACCAGTTGCATTACACTATCGTCGCTTCCGGTCATTTGGAGGACTTCTTATGCGAGCCCGCACGCGCATCCCGGTCGCCTTCATCGGCGCCGCTGTCGCTTCGACCATCCTTTCCGCGGCTGACTACACGATTACGGTCAGCCAGGACCGCTTGAACAACGCGCTGAACGAGCCGCAGAACTGGTTGCTGATGAACGGCGACTACGGCTCGACGCGTTTTTCGAAGCTGACGCAAATCAATCGGGACAACGTCAAGAACCTGCGCATGGTGTGGGCGATGGCGCTCGGCGGCATGCAGGACGTTGGACAGAACGGTCCCGAGAACGAAGTGAACCCGCTCATCGACAACGGGTTCATGTACACCACCGACGGATGGGGCACCGTCTACAAGATTGACGCGCGCGACGGCGATCGCGGCAAGTTCGTGTGGGTGGCCGATCCGGGCGTTCAGCACGAAGGCAACGCGCCGCGCACCCGCGGCATCGCGCTGTGGCAGGACCGCGTGATTGCCAACCTGCCCGACGGCCGCGTGATCGCGATCAATCGCGACAACGGCGAAATCGTCTGGGACAAGAAGATCGCCAAGAAGAACGAGTTTGGCGGCCAGGAACGATTCTTCACGGCCCCGGTCGTCGCCGACGGCAAGGTGATCGTCCAGAACGGCGCCGGCGACGCCGGCACCAGAGGATGGATCGCCGCGCTCGACGTGAAGACCGGCGATGAATTGTGGCGCTTCTACACCGTGCCGAAACCCGGCGATCCCGGCAGCGAGAGCTGGAAGGACGATCACAGCGCGTGGAAGACTGGCGGCGGCGGCATCTGGCAGACCGGCTCGTACGATCCGGTCCAGAAGCTCTACATCGTCGGCACCGGCAACCCGTATCCGATTTACGACCCCCAGTTCCGACCGGGCGACAACCTCTATACGAACTCCGCGGTTGCCCTCAATGTCGACACCGGAAAACTCGCCTGGTATTTCCAGTACACGCCGAATGACTCGTGGGATTTCGACGAAGTCGGTGTGCACATGCTGTACGACGCCACGATTGACGGCGTGAAGCGGAAGGTCGTCGGCCATTACGCGCGCAACGGCTTCTACTACACGCTCGATCGGACCAACGGCAAGTTCATCAAGTCGGAGAAGTACGTGAACGACTTGAACTGGACCAAGGGCATCGATCAGAAGACCGGCAAGCCGATGGAATACAGCTCGAAGCTGGACGTCCAGTTGTACAACCCGGAAGCGCGCGCGCTGCGCGGCGACGGCACCAAGCGTACGTGCCCGACGTGGCACGGCGGCATCGCCCATCAGCCGCTCGCCTTCAACCCGATCAAGAACATCGCCTACGGCGTCGGCACCGAAGGCTGCTTCTCGCAGAACGGCGCCGCCGTGAAATCGCGCGGACCCGAAGGCGGCGTCGACAACCGCGGCAGCGAGCCGCGGAAGTACAGCAGCGATCTGTATTACGGCGCGGTCACGGCGTTCGACGCCGTCAACCACAAGGTTCTCGCCAAAGCGGTGACCGACATCGAAATCCGATCGGGCGTGACGGCGACGGCGGGCGGCCTGGTCTTCACCGCGCTCCAGGACGGCTGGCTGGTGGCCTATAACGACGAGACACTCGAGGAACTCTGGCGCTTCAATCTCGGCACGCCGCTCAAGGGCTCGCCAGTGACCTACGCCATCGGCCCGAAACAGTACGTCGCGGTTCAGGCCAGCGGACGCCACCTGCACCCGGTGAAGTTCGATAACCTGGAAAATTCGAGCTACTTGTTTGTGTTTGCTTTGAACTAAGGCTTCTCACGAAGACTGAAGAGCACGAAGGACACGAACCACAACCTTAACGGTTCTCGTGTTGTTCGTGCCCTTCGTTTCTTCGTGATCTACCAGCGCCCGGCCTGTTGAAGGGCTACTGCGGGAATTCCTTGCACGCCTCGACGTCCGATCCCCAGAACTCGATGCACGCTGTCCGGTTCATCGGGCCTTTTCCAATCACTTTTGCGAACAGAAAATCGGTGACCTGCTCGATCTCGCGCGGTTGAAGTGTGGCAGCGGGTTCGGGAAGCCCGCCGAGGCGCTCGACGTCGGCCGTCTTCAGATTGTTGCAGCGGCCGTCGCTGTAGGCGAGGCGATCGAACGCCGGCATTTCCCTGCCGGGGCGCCCGCACTTGATGGCGGTCATGATGCCGTTGCGATTGAGCCGCGTGGTGCGCAGGTTGGCGCCGTCGGGCATCTGTGTGTCCATTTTGCGGCCGTCGCCCGCCCAGCCGTGACAACTCTGGCAATCGGCCTTGGACCGGAAGATCCGGAGGCCCGCAGCCACGTCGGCCGGGTCCGGCGCCTCGGGCGCCTGCGCCGTGGCGAGCGCCACGGTCACCGCCGGCACGGCGACGGCGAGTGACAGAGCGACGACCAACCGTTTCGAGAATCGAGTGTTCACGCGGGTCCTCCCGGGCATGTCCTCCGGCAAGTGTAGCGCAGGCAGGATTACGCGTATCATCGGTCGTCACTCAGCCGCAGAGCTCGCGGAGTTCGCCGACCCCGGAGAAATACGGCTCACCATCGACCATGCGATTTCCCCCTGCCGCGTCCGCGACGGTGTCCGCTTAACCGTGCCGTTCTGTTCCTGGCTCGACGCGCACGGATCGAGCTGCCTCGAAGCCGTCGCCGTGCTCTTCGGCATCGTCAGCGTGTTTTTGAGCGTGCGCCAGAACATCTGGAGCTGGCCGACTGCGCTCGTCAATGTGTCGCTGTACTTTGCGTTGTTTTATCAGTCGGGCCTCTATTCCGACATGGGGCTGCAGGTCGTGTAT
>Ga0163163_10005596_pt1 | contig 10885 bp, 12 predicted proteins | sample S65metaG_FD_119766 | JGI IMG/M metagenome (GOLD analysis project Ga0163163, IMG submission 119766) | Switchgrass rhizosphere microbial communities from Kellogg Biological Station, Michigan, USA - S6-5 metaG | ecosystem: Host-associated > Plants > Roots > Rhizosphere > Soil | place: USA... | reverse complement strand
GTCGACGCGTAGATGAAGCGGGGGATCGCCTGCAGCCGGCACGCGGACGCGAGTGCCTGGGCGGCCAGCACGTTGGTCTCGATCGTCTCGGCTGGGCGGACCTTGGAGGCGGGGTCGCCGACGATCGCCGCCAGCAGCACCACGCCGTGCACACCGTCGAGCGCCGTGACGCAGGTGTGGATGTTGCGCATGTCGCCTTCGACGATCTCCAGGTGCTCGTCGCCGATCAGGTCCTCGAGGGCGCGCCGGCCATAGATGAAGCTGTCCAGCACCCGGACCGAGTAGCCGGCGGCGAGCAGCTTGCGGGTCAGCACGCTGCCCAGGTAGCCCGCCCCGCCGACGACGAGGATCTTCTCCCGCACGGCTGGCGCGGCGTCGATGGTCTGGCCCAGCGTCTTCTGCAGGTCATCGACGGAGGTCACGTCCGCGACCTCGCCGGTCGGCGTCAGCATCGGGACGTAGTGGGCGCCGGCGAGCCGGGCGTCGGCCAACGCGGCCTCGAGGCGCTGCGGGTCGCCCAGGTCCTGGCCGGAGATGCTGACGGTGAACTTCACCGGGTACGCCCCGACCTCGTCGGACTCGCTCACCCCGCTGACCAGCAGCCGGCGCATGTCGGCGATGGAGATCCCGCCGATGTACCGCTGGTCGGCGTCGACCACGACGGCCTCGTTGTACCGACTCCGGCCGATGGTCTGGATCGCCTCGCGGATCGGCGTGCTGGCCGTGATCAGCGGCAGTTCGTACAACACGTCAGCGCCCCCCTGCCTCGTTCTTGAGGTACCAGTTCACGTAGTGCTCCATGGCTTCCTGGTACCCGAGCTGCGCCTCCCAGCCCAGCGTGGTCTTCGCCTTGGCGGACGAGATGAACCGTCCCTTGAAGTTGCCCGCGCGGTCCTCGACGAACGTGACGTTCGCCTTCTTGTCCAGGAGCGGTTCGAGGGTACGGACGATCTCGAGCACACTGACCTTCTGGCGACCGTTGAGGTTGAAGATCTCGTTGGCCGCGGCCGGGTCCAGGCAGGCCACGTTGCCGCGAGCCAGGTCCTTGACGTAGATGAACTGCCGGGTCTGGCTGCCGTCGCCGTGGATCGTGATCGGCTCGTCGTGCAGCAGCTTGCGGATGAAGATGGGAGTCACCGTCTCCGGCCGCGCCCGCTCGCCGAACGGGATGCCGAACCGCATGATCGTGTAGTCCACGCCGTAGAGCCGCTGGTAGTTCTTGCAGAACAGCTCGGCCGCGATCTTCGACGAGGTGTACAGGTGATCCGGCGCCTGCGCGTACGGCGTCTCCTCGGTGATCTGCTGGTCGCCCTCCTCGGCCAGCGACCCGTAGATCCACTCGGTCGAGGCGAGGATGACCCGCGGCGAGCCGGCCCGGCGGGAGGCCTCGAGCACGTTCAACGTGGCGCTCGCGGTGATGTCGTTGGAGTAGAGCGGGCTCTCGAAGAACCGGTTCACGTTCGCCTCGGCCGCGAGGTGGTAGATCACGTCGGCGCCCTTGGCCGCGGCCGTCAACCGGTCCAGGTCGCGAGCGTCGCCGCGGATGAACCCGCAGGGCTGGCCGTGGCGCGGGGCGTCCACGTCGTAGATGTTGACCTCGTGGTTCTGGGCCAGCAGCTCATCGACGACGTGCGATCCGATGAACCCCGACCCTCCCGTCACGAGTACCTTCATCGCGTTCCTTTCGCGGGCGGCGGGCAGACCGATTCTTTCAGCTCCCGAGGTTCAGCCGGCGTAAATCCCGGCCGGGCAACGCTACGACGAGCGACGGTACGGATCACGGCCGGGCTCCCCGTCACCAACCGTCACCGGATGAAAGCGCTCCCATGGCTCCCCGGTGGGCCGCGATCATGAGGCTGTCGTCATGATCCGCACCCTGCATCATGGGCGTCCAACCTCATGATCGACGGGATCTTGGTCAGGCGCGGCGGGGGCGGGCGGCCGCCGGCAGGTCGGCCGAGATCCGGGCCGCCGCGGCCAGCAGCGGCGGGACGAGCGTGCGTCGCACCGACTCCAGCGACGAGCGGGCGGCGTGGGTGGAGACGTTGATCGCGGCCACAACCCGGCCGGCGCGGTCCCGGATCGGGGCGGCGACCGAGCGCAGGCCCTCCTCCAGCTCCTGGTCAACGATCGCGTAGCCCTGGGTGCGGACCTTGGTCAGCTCGGTGCGCAGCCCGGAGACGCTGGCCACCGTACGGGTGGTGAGCCGGCTCAGCTGTACCGAGTCGAGGTAGGCGTCGAGCTCGGCCGGCTCGAGACCGGCGAGCAGGACCCGGCCCATCGAGGTCGCGAACGCCGGGAAGCGGGTGCCGACGCTGATGGCCACCGTCATGATCCGGGACACCGGTACCCGGGCCACGTAGACCACGTCCGGGCCGTCGAGCACGGAGACCGACGAGGACTCGTTGACCTCGGCGACAAGTGCCTCCAGGTGCGGCTCGGCCACCTCCGGCAGGGACAGGCTGGACAGGTACGCGTACCCGAGCTCCAGCACCCGCGGGGTGAGGGAGAAGAACCGGCCGTCGCTGCGCACGTAGCCGAGGCGTTCCAGGGTGAGCAGGAACCGACGCGCGGTGGCCCGGGTGACGCCGGTGGTCGCGGCCACCTCGCTCAGGGTCAGCTCGGCGTGGTCGCGGTCGAACGCGCAGATCACCGCGAGGCCGCGCTCCAGCGACTGTACGAAGTCGGCGTCACGCTCGAGGGTCATGCGGACTCGTCCCGCACGGCCGAGGGCTCGCCGAGCTCGGCCAGGACCCGCTGGGCGACGCCGAAGGCGGTGTTGGCCGCGGGTACGCCGGCGTAGACCGCGGTATGCATCAGCACCTCCCGGATCTCGGCGGCGGTGACTCCGTTGCCGACCGCGGCCCGCACGTGCAGACCCAGCTCATGCTGGTGGCCCAGCCCGGCCAGCAAAGCCAGCGTGATCATGCTACGGGTACGCCGGTCCAGGCCGGGCCGGGTCCAGACCGCGCCCCACGCGTGATCGGTGACGAACTCCTGCCACGGCGCGGAGAACTCGCTCGCCGCGGCGGCCGACCGGTCCACGTGCTCGTCGCCGAGGACGTCGCGCCGTACCGCCGCCGCGTCCTCGGTCATGACAGGTCCTTCGCGACGGACTCGTCGGACGCCAGGAACGAGACCAGCAGCGACGTCACGGTGTCCACATGGGACAGATTGGCCAGATGGCTCGCGCCGTCGACGACCTCCACCCGGGCGCCCGGGATCAGCGAACCGATCCGGTGCGCGTGCTCGGGCGGGGTCGGCACGTCCTCGCTGCCCGCGATCACCAGCGTGGGCGCGGTGATCCGCGGCAGGTCGTCCAGCAGGTCCATGGTCTGGATCGCCCCGCAGCAGCCGGCGTACCCCTCGGCGGGAGTGTCGAGCAGGCCCTGCCGGACCGCGTCCACGACGGACGGGTTGGCCGCGACGAACCCGGGCGTGAACCAGCGCCCGATCACCATCTCCGTCAGGGCCGCCATGCCGCCGACCCGGACCATCTCAATCCGTTCGGTCCAGATCTCCGGTGGGCCCAGCTTGGCCGACGTGCAGACCAGCGCCAGCCGGTCGACCCGGTCGGGCGCGTGGGAGGCGACCCACATGGAGACCATGCCGCCCAGCGACAGCCCGCCCAGGTGGACCCGGTCCAGCTGCAGGGCGTCCATCAGCGCCAGCACGTCCGCTCCGAGTTCGGCCAGCTCGTACGGGCCGGGCGGTACGGGGGAGCGGCCGTGGCCGCGGTGGTCGTAGCGGACCACCCGAAAGTGCTCGCTGAGCGCCGGGATCTGCGGGTCCCACATCGAACCGCTGGTGCCCAGCGACGAGCCGAGCACCAGCACCGGTGCGTCCCGCGGACCGTCCACTCTGTAGGCGAGCGCCGTCACGGATCCTCCCTCGCGGCCAGCGCGTCGTCCACCATGGACACCGCTTCGCCGACATCCAGGCCGCCCACGACCTCGGCCAGTTCCTCCGCATGCGTCCGCATGGTCTCCGGCTCCACCACCAGGTGGGTGAGCGCGTCGCGGACCCAGGCGGCCGCCGATCCGGTCACGACGAGCAGGTCGCGCAGCGTGAGCCACTCGGAGTGCCAGGCTCCGGCGGCCCGCTCGTGTTCCTGCACCATCGCGGCGTAGAGGGTGGCGACCAGGCCAGGCGCCCGCATCGCCGCCCCGAGCGCGCTCACCGACGCGACCGCGTTCTGCTTGTGCGCCATCGCGGACGATCCGCCGGGCGCGCCCTCGTGCGCCTCGGCCACCTCGTCCTGGGCGAGCAGGGTGATGTCGCGGGCAACCTTGCCGGCCGTGCCCGCGGCGGCCCCGAGCGCACCCGCGAGCTCGGCGATCCGGCCGCGGTCGGTATGCCAGGGCAGGACCGCCTCGGCGAGGCCCAGATCCCCGGCCATGGCGCGGGCGATCCGCGCGCCCTGACCGGACAGGCCAGCCCGGTTGCCGGCGGCCCCGCCGTACTGGACGGCGAGGCGGGGTTTTAGAGCAGCGAGCCGGTCGGCCGACTCGTCGAGCGCGACCATCCATCCGGCCGCCTTGAGCCCGAACGTGGTCGGCACCGCCCGGCGCAGCAGCGTCCGCGCGGCCATCGGGGTGTCCTGGTAGGCGCGGGCCAGGCCGGCGGCCGCGTCCGCCGCGCCCCGCAGGTCGGCCAGCAGCGGCTCCAGAGCGCGGGAGGCGAGGAGCATCGCCGCCGTGTCGAGGATGTCCTGGCTCGTCGCTCCCTTGTGGACGAACTCCCTCGCCGACGGGCCCACCGCGCTACGCAGGCGGGCCACCAGCGGTACGACCGGGTTCCCGCTCGCCGCGGCGTCGGCGGAGAGCTCGGCCACCGGGACGTCCAGCTCGCGGCAGGCGACCGCGATCTCGGTCCCGGCGGCGGCCGGGATCAGGCCCGCGTCCGCGGTGGCCCGGGCGAGCGCCGCCTCCACCTCCAGGAGGGCGCCCAACCACGCGTCGTCGGCGACCCGCGCGCGAACCTCGCCCCGCGCGAGCGTGCCGTCGAAGAGACCAGGACTGTCAGAACTCGAAGAAAACGGTCTCACCCTCCCCCTGCAGGCGGATGTCGAACCGGTATCCGTCCTCGTGCGGCGTCGCGACCAGGGTAGCCCGCCGGGAAGGGTCCACTGTGGACAAAATGGGATCGGCCCCGTCTTCGAAGTAGATCCGGGTCACCACCCGGTCGAGCAGGCCGCGGGCGAAGACCGACACGGCCAGGTGCGGGGCCTGGGGTCGGCCGTCCGGCCCGGGTACCGGTCCCGGCCGGCGGGTGCGGATGGCGTAGGACCCGTCGGGACCGGTCGCGCAGCGGGTGAACCCCCGGAAGTCGGTGGGGGACGTCTGCCAGGTCTCGATCAGCGCGTCGGGCACCGGGTCGCCGGCCCCGTCGTACACGGTGCCGCGCACCCAGATCGCGTCCGGCGCGTCCTGCTCGCATGCGTACGGCCCGGCCTCGAACGGCAGCCCGATCGCGAAGAACGGCCCGACCGTCTGGGACGGCGTGAGGCCGGTCATGACTCGTCCTCGAAGACCGACGCGTGCGAACCCCGCAGCACGACGTCCCACCGGTACGCCAGCGCCCACTCCGGTTCGGTCGCCTCCAGGTCGAACGCGGAGACCATCCGCTGCCGGGCGGCGAGGTCCGGCACCGAGTTGAAGATGGGGTCGTGGTCGAAGAGCGGGTCGCCCGGGAAGTACATCTGGGTCACCAGACGCTGGGTGAAGGCCCGCCCGAAAAGGGAGAAGTGGATGTGGGCCGGCCGCCACGCGTTGTGGTGGTTCTTCCACGGGTACGCGCCCGGCTTGACCGTTACGAACCGGTACCGCCCCTGCGCGTCGGTCAGGCAGCGGCCGGCGCCGGAGAAGTTCGGGTCCAGCGGGGCCGGGTGCCGGTCGAGGTCGTGCAGGTAACGCCCGGCCGCGTTGGCCTGCCACACCTCGACCAGCGTGTCCGGGATGGGCCGGCCGTCGCCGTCGAGCACCCGGCCGTGCACGACGATGCGCTCGCCGAGCGGCTCACCGGCGTGCTGGCGGGTGAGGTCGGCGTCGAGCGGCCCGAGGTCACGCTCGCCCAGCACCGGCCCGGTCACCTCGGTGACGGTCTGCGGGATCACCAGCGGCGTCATCGTCGGGTGGCGGAGCCGGGACGACCCGTAGGAGGGGCTGTCCAGCGGGGGATGCGTACCCGCGGGCGGTTTTTCGTAGGAGCCCATCAACCCTCCTGTGTGGACTGTGTGCGCCGCGCGGCCAGGTCGCGCAGCACGGTGAGCTCCGCCTCGGTCGGCGCCTCGGTGGTGGTCAGGTCGGGTGACACCTTCAGCGGCCAGCCGGTCACCTCGAGCACGTCGGCCACCGCGATGCCGGGGTGGACCGCGGTCAGGGTCAGCTCGCACGTGTCCGGGTCGGGCCGCAGGATGCCGAGGTCGGTGATGACCAGCGTCGGGCCCTTGCCGCGCAGGCCCAACCGCTCCCGACTGCCGGGCCCGTCGCCGTACCCGACCGAGGTGACGAAGTCGACCCGCTCCACAAAGGACCGTTTGAGCTGGCGCAGGACGACGAACACCTCACCGCAGTTGGCCGCGATCTCGGGCGCGCCGCCGGCCCCGGGCAGCCGGACGGTCGGCTTGCGGTAGTCGGACCCGATGACCGTGGTGTTGATGTTCGCGTACCGGTCCAGCTGTGCGGCGCCGAGGAAGCCGACCTCGATCCGGCCGGGCTGCAACCAGTAGTTGAAGATCTCCACGCAGCTGACCACGGTGTCGGCGGTCTCGGCCAGCTCACCGTCCCCGATGGACAGTGGCGGCACGGTCGGCTTGGCCCCGATCGGGCCGGACTCGTAGATCAGGCACAGGTCCGGGCTGTGCGTGCGCCGGGCCAGGTTCGCCGCCATGCTGGGCTGCCCGATGCCGACGAAGCAGACCCGGCGTCCCTGCAGCGCCCGGGCGGCGGCGACGGTCATCATCTCGTCGGCGGTCCAGTCTCGCGTCGTACCGGCGGTCATGAGGACACCGTCCCGTAGACGTTGTCGGACAGCCAGGCGGCGAACCGGTCGCGGTCGCGGCTGACCTCGTCCCAGGCCCGGTAGGCGGCGTTGTCGCGGTCGTAGTACCCCTGCGCGTACGAGGGGTAGGCGCCGCGCGGTGCGACCGCGACCGCGGTGACCGCCCAGTCCGGCAGCACCACGGCGCCCGGCACCGGGTCGAGCGTGTCCACGATCTCCTCCACGGTGACCAGCGACCGGCGCGAGGCGAGCACGACCTCCTTCTGCACGCCGGTGATGCCCCACATCTGGATGTTCCCGCGCCGGTCGGCCCGCTGGGCGTGAATGATGCCGACGTCCGGGTTGAGCGCCGGCACCGCGGTCAGCACCTCGCCGGTGAAGGGGCAGGTGACGGTGGCGATGGTCGCGGTGTGCTCGACCAGGTCGGTGCCGGTGTAGCCGCGCATCACCGCGAACGGCAGCCCGGACGCGCCGGCCGCGTACCGGTTGGCCATGCCGGCGTGGCTGTGCTCCTCGATGCGCAACGGCCCCGGCCAGCCGTCCTGCATCGCCTCGCGCATGCGGTGCAGCGAACCGCCGCCCGGGTTGCCGCCCCAGGAGAACACCAGCGCGCTCGCGCAGCCGGCACCGATCATCTGGTCGTAGATGAGGTCCGGCGTCATCCGGATCAGGGTGAGGTCGCGGCGGCGCTGGCGGATGATCTCCTGCCCGGCCGCCATCGGGATCAGGTGGGTGAAGCCCTCCAGCGCCACGGAGTCGCCGTCGTGCACGAGCTCCGCCACGGCCCGGGCCAGCGTGGTGATGTCGGCCAACGATGCTCCTCCGGCGCACTCGCGGCCCGCTCGAATCTGTTCGCAATGCGAACGGGCCATCCTCCACGAGCCTAGGGACAGTTATTCGCACAGTCAAACAAGTGTGGCCATTGACGACCATGGTCGCCGGTCATATGTTCTCTGCGAGAACGTGCGTGCGACTTCCGAACGTCCCCCCTCGAAGGCGAGTCGACCATGATCCGAAAAACATCAGCGTTCATCGCTACCACCCTTCTCGTCGCCTCGATGGCGGCGTGCTCCTCCTCGTCCACCCCCAATGCGCCGTCCAGCTCCGGCCCGGCCGTCGACGACAAGGTGACCGTGGGCGTCATCGCGATCCTTGACGTCGCACCGATCTATCTCGGCCGGGACAAGGGCATCTTCCACAAGCACGGCATCGAACTGACCATGCAGCAGGCCCAGGGCGGCGCGGCCATCGTCCCCGCTGTCGTGAGCGGGCAGTACCAGTTCGGGTTCAGTAACGTGGTCTCGCTGTTGCTGGCCAAGTCGCAGAACGTGCCGATCAAGGCCGTGGCCAACGGCAACAACTCGACCGGCTCGACCAGCGCGGACTTCGGCGGCCTCTTCGTCAAGGACCCGAACATCAAGAGCCCCAAGGATCTGGTCGGCAAGAAGGTCGCCACCAACACGCTGAAGAACATCGTGGACACCACCGTGAAGGCCATCGTGGCCAAGGACGGCGGCGACGCGTCGAAGGTGAACTTCGTCGAGCTGGCGTTCCCCAACATGGCCCCCGCACTGGACGCCGGGAACGTGGACGCCATCTTCGTGGTGGAGCCTTTCCTGTCCGCCGCCAAGGCGAAGGGCTGGAAGCAGATCGGCTCGTACGCCGACGTCGACCCGAACCTGTGCGTGGCGCTCTACTTCACCTCGACCCAGCTGATGACCCAGAAGCCGGATCTGGTGAAGCGGTTCACCGACGCCATGAAGGAGTCGCTGGCCTACGCGCAGGCCCACCCGGATGAGGCCCGCGCCGAGCTGACCACGTACACGACGATCAAGGCAGACGACACCAAGAACCTGATCCTGCCGAAGTGGCCGGGCGACATCGACAAGACCTCCATCGACAAGCTGGCCGGCCTCGCCGTCACGTACGGACTGTTGACCTCCAAGCCTGACCTCACGACACTTCTCCCGTGACCCAAGCCATCGCCAAGGGCAGGACCGGCGCCCCGCCGGTCCTGCTCGGCGCGGCGGGGTTGGTCGCCTTCGTGGGCCTGTTCGAGGTGCTGCCCCGAGTCGGCATCCTCCCCGAGGCGTACTTCCCCACCGCCAGCACCATCGGGCGCACCATGGCCACCCTCGTGACCGAGTCGTCGTTCTGGGTCTCCTTCGGCGAGACCGTGCAGACGTGGGCGCTCGGCCTGGCCATCGCGGTCGCCGCCGGCATCGTGCTCGGCGTGGTCATCGGCACCGTGCCGGTGCTGCGGGCCGCGACCGCCTCCACAATCGAGTTCCTGCGGCCGATCCCGTCGGTCGCGCTGATCCCACTCGTCATCGTGCTCGTCGGCACCGACATGGAGTCCACCCTGATCCTCGTCGTGTACGCGTCGTTCTGGCAGATGCTGATCCAGGTGCTCTACGGCGTGGCCGACGTCGACCCGGTGGCCCGCGAGACCGCCCTGTCGTACCGGCTCGGGCCGTGGGACCGCATCCGGTACCTGGTCTTCCCGACCGCCCTGCCGTACGCGTTGACCGGCGTGCGCCTGGCCGCCTCGGTGGCGTTGATCCTCGCCGTCACCGGTGAGCTCGTCATCGGGAGCCCCGGCCTCGGCCACGACATCGAGACCGCCAACAGCAGCAACTCGATCCCGCGGGTGTACGCGCTGATCGTGGTGACCGGACTCATCGGACTGGCGGCCAACCTGGTCGCCCGGGCCGTCGAGCGGTACGCGCTGGCCTGGCACCCCTCCGTCCGGGCGGATGTGCCCGCGTGAGTCAGACCGTCGCCGTCCTGAAGCGGGTTGGGCTGATCCTCGGCCTGCCGGCGGTGCTCGTCGCGACGTGGTGGTTCACCAGCGCCGATAGCCAGGAGTTCTACCAGCCGCCGCTGTCGAAGATCGTCGAGGTGTTCCCGAAGACGTGGACGAGCCAACGGATCGTCGACGATGTGGTGCCCTCGCTGGGTCGCTTCGTCGTCGGGTTCCTGCTCGCGGTCGCGACCGGCATCGCGGTCGGCGTGGCCATCGGGTCCAACCGGGCGCTGCGGGCGTTCTTCGAGCCGGTGCTCGAGTTCCTCCGGGCCATCCCACCGCCCGTACTGGTGCCCATCCTCATCCTCGTGGCCGGCATCGGGAACGACCAGAAGGTCCTCGTCATCGTCTCCGGCGCGATCTGGCCGGTGCTGCTCAACACCATCGAGGGCGTGCGGTCGGTCGACCCGGTGCTGGTCGACACCTGCCGCAGCTACCGGGTGCGCGGTGCGTTGCGGCTGCGGATGTTCGTGCTCCGCGCGGCCAGCCCGCAGATCATGACCGGGGTCCGGCAGGCCCAGCAGATCGCGCTGATCCTCATGGTGATCAGCGAGCTGGTCGCGGCCGAGAACGGGCTGGGCTACTCCATCGTCCAGTTCCAGCGCGGCTTCCAGATCCCGGAGATGTGGAGCGGGGTCATCGTGCTCGGCGTCATCGGGGTGTTGCTGGCGCTGCTGCTGCGACTGGTTGAACGGCGGGTTCTGGTCTGGTACCACGGGGTACGAGCGGCCGAACGCAGCCAGCGGTAGAGGAGTCGGAGTGCTTGAGATCCAGTCGCTGCGCAAGGTCTACGACGGCCACGGCCGCCAGGTGGAGGCCCTGCGGGACGTGACGTTCTCCGTCGGTGACGGGGAGTTCGTCTGCGTGGTCGGGCCGTCCGGCTGCGGCAAGACGACGCTGCTGCGGACCATCGGCGGACTGCTGGCGCCGACGTCGGGCACGGTGACGGTCGCTGGGCAGACGGTGTCCGGGCCGCCCGACCAGTTGGCGGTCGTCTTCCAGGAGTACGGGCGTAGTCTGTTCCCCTGGCTGAAGGTGTACGAGAACGTGGAACTCCCGCTCAAGGCGAAGGGTATG
>Ga0163163_10005590_pt1 | contig 10892 bp, 9 predicted proteins | sample S65metaG_FD_119766 | JGI IMG/M metagenome (GOLD analysis project Ga0163163, IMG submission 119766) | Switchgrass rhizosphere microbial communities from Kellogg Biological Station, Michigan, USA - S6-5 metaG | ecosystem: Host-associated > Plants > Roots > Rhizosphere > Soil | place: USA: Michigan... | reverse complement strand
AGCGCGTCGCCCACTTCGCTGGCCTGTCCGTCGAACAGGTGATTGGCGCTGTCGATCTCCACGAGCTCCTTCGGATCCTTGAGCGCCGCGTAGAACTGCCGCACCAGCTTGAGCGAGATCAGCTCGTCCATCTCGCCGTGGATGACGAACTTCGGCTTGGTGGACAGCTTCACCGACCCGAACTCGTAGCGGTCCACCGGCGGCGCAATTCCGATCATGGCGCAGATCCGGTCGTCCTCGCACGCGCTGGTCATGGCGATGTACGACCCGAACGAGAACCCGGCGGCCCACAACTCGAGGCCGGGATGCGCGGCGGCCATGTAGTCCACGGCTTTGCGGTAGTCGTCCATCTCCCCGCGCCCCTCGTCCCAGGCACCGGCGCTGCGGCCGACACCGCGGAAGTTGAAGCGCAACACCACGCAGCCGATGCCCGCCAGCGCCTTGGCGCTCTGATACACGACCTTGGTGTGCATGGTGCCGCCCTCGATCGGCAGCGGGTGGGCAAACACCACGGCCGCGCGCGGCTCGGTCTTCGGGCGATCGATCAGGCATTCGAGCGGCCCGATCGCCCCGGGAATCTCACGAATCACGTCAGCCAACCCGTCTCTCCGATACGTCGCGACGACACGACTCACTGAAGCCAGCGATCACGCGTGCGAATTCGTCCGCCCGTGTGACCAGGCCAAGGTGGCCGGTGCGCTCGAGCGTCACCGCGGCGGCATGCGGCCAGATGCGCGTGTATTCCGCGGTGAGCTGCGTCGGCACCACGCGGTCGAGTCCCGCCTGGCCGGTGACCACGAGCACCGGCACCTTCACCGACGCGAGCCCATCGACCTGTGCGTCTGCCGCAATTCGTGCCCGCCTCGCCATGCGCGCCGGCGCCGGGAAGTGCGCCAGCGCTCGCGCGCCCTGCCGCACCGCCGCCCACACGCCGCTCCACCAGTGATCGTTAGCGGCCGCGATCTCGGGATACAGCCGCACCGATCCCAGCAGGAAGAGCGGTAGCAGCAGGTTCGGGCTGCCCATGAAGAACTCCGCACGCGCGTCCGGCCGCCACGACGGCGGGATGGCCGACACGAGCGCGAGCCCTGCGACGCGCTCGGAGTACCGGCGCGCGAACGCCGCGGCCACGAGGCCGCCGTACGACACCCCGCACACGACCGCCCGTTCGAGGCGGGAGGCGTCGAGCGCCTGCGCCACCTGCTCGACGTAGTCGTCGAAACCGGCGCCGCGCGACGGCCATTCGGCGCTCGGCTCGTCGGCCAGCGAGAACGTGATCACTCGGCAATGCGCGGCCAGCGCGTCCACGGCGGGCGCCATCCATTCCCAGCGCCCCTGGATCCCTGGAATGAGCACGACGGGCACACCGCTCCCGCGGTCGACGATCTTCATGGCCGCACCGGCAACCTCTGGATAGTATGGCTCGTATACCCGGCTGTGCCTTCGCTGACGCGCGTCTTCCACATCCTGCCGGTGGCGGTTCTGCTGTGGATGGCCATCGGGGCCGGTTTCATCTTCAGGCCGGACCTCGGACGCCGCGATCCGCGTGGCTTCGGCATCGCGGTGTCGCTCTGGGGAATGTTCGGTGTGATGCAGCTGGGGACGCTGGCTCCCCTGTGGATGGCCGCCATCGCGATGGCCGGCTTCGCCACGTCGCTGGTGATCTTCCACTGGGCCGCGTTCTCGATCCGCGGCCGGGAGTTCTCGTACGCGGGCAACGACGATCTGCCGCAGTTCGTTCACACCGCCGGTCCGTACGCCTACGTGCGCAACCCGTTCTATCTGAGCTATCTCCTCTGCGAGATCTCGACGGTGGTGTTGTGGCCTAGCCTCTGGGGCGCGGTCTTCATCGTGCTGGCCACGCTGTATTTCCAGTGGCTGGCCCGCTATGAGGAAGCCAAGTTCGCACGCAGTCCGGTGGCGGAGGAGTACGCGCGCTACAAGGCGGGGACAGGGCGGCTGTTGCCACGCTGGCGCCTGTAGGGGCCGCCTTCAGGCGGCCCATGATCAATTCCGCAGCGGCTTTCCGGTCGTCAGCGTGTGCTGAATCCGCGCCCGCGTCTTGGGCTCGCCGAGCAGGCTCAGAAATGCCTCGCGTTCCAGGTCCAGCAGATGCTGCTCGCTCACCGTGGTGGGGTGCGGCACCTCTCCTCCCGCCATGATCGACGCCAGCTTGCGGCCGATCAGCGCGTCGTGGTCGCTGATGCGGGCGGCGCGCCACGCCAGGTGGATGCCGAGCTTCAGCGGCGCCAGCACGGTATCGCCGCCGACGGGGATGGCGCCGCGCGGCACCGGCCGCTGGTAGCCGTCGGCCACGCGTTGCCGCGCGTGCGCCTTGGCGTCGGCAATCAGCCGGTCGCGGTTCATCGTGATCGCATCCGCGCTGCGCAAGTAGCCGAGGCGCATCGCATCGGGGCCGCTGGTGGAGGTCTTCGCGAAGCCGATGGTCTCGAACGCCTTCTGAATCGGCGGCATCAGGTCCGCGCCGGGCGCGACGCTGTCCGCCGCGCGCGCCGTCATCTCCTTGGTGCCGCCGCCCGCCGGAATCACGCCGACGCCCACTTCCACGAGGCCGATATAGGTTTCGGCCGCCGCCTGCACGCGATCGCCGTGCAGGGCGATCTCGCAGCCGCCGCCGAGCGCGAGCCCCGCGGGCGCCACGATCACCGGTACGTCAGCGTAGCGGAGCGCCATCGTCGCACCCTGGAATGCGCGGACCATCAGGTCCAGCTCCTCCCAGTTCTCGTCCTGCGCTTCGATCAGGACGAGCATCAGGTTGGCGCCGGCCGAGAAGTGCAGCCCGTCGTTGCCGACGACGAGCGCCGTGAAGTTCTTTGCCGCCTCCCGCACGCCGGCCTGCAGCATCTGCACGGTGTCGGCGCCGATCGCGTTCATCTTCGAGTGGAACTCGACGCACAGCACGCCATCGCCCAGGTCGACGAGGCTCGCGCCCGGATTCGCCTTGACGATCGCGGACCGGTCGTGGGCGCTGCGCAGCAGCGTCACCGTAGGGCGGAGCTCGCCGGCCGGGATGCCGATCGCCGCCATGATCTCGAACGGACCGAGCTCCCAGCCGAATCCCCAGCGCATCACGCGATCGACGTCGTCGGGCGAGTGCGCAATCGTTGGCGTCACCGTCTTCGTGTACTCGAGGGTCGGGCCCAGCGTGTGCCGGAGAAACTCGCCCACGCGGTCCGTGCCCTTGAACAGCTTCGCGATGCGCTCGCCCATGTTGGTGACCGGCTCCACCGCCGCCAGCGCCGTCAGCTTCGGCTTCGTCTGCGGGTGGTACTCGAGCGTCGCCGGATCGATCACGAGGATCTGCGACTCGCCGCCCTCGCCTTTGACGCGTTTGTAGAACCCCTGTCCGGCCTTCTCGCCCGTCCACCCGCGCGCGAGCATCTGCTCGACGAACGGCGGCAGGACGAAGGTCGTTCGCGCGGCCGGATCGGTCAGGCGCTCACCGAGATTGCGCACCACGTGGGCCAGGATGTCGATGCCGGCGAGATCGAGCGTACGGAAGGTGGCACTCTTGGGACGCCCGATCGGCGGGCCGGTGATCGCGTCGATCTCCTCGATTGAATAGGTGCCAGCGGCCACGAGCGCGAGGGCGCGTACCACGTCGAAGAGCGCCAGGTGGTTGCCGATGAAGTTGGGCGAGTCCTTCGCCACCACCACGCCCTTGCCCAGGTGTCGATCGGCAAACTCGGCGATGCCATCGAGGAGCGCGCGGTCCGTGTCGGGCGTCGGAATCAGCTCGAGCAGCCGGAGATAACGCGGCGGGTTGAAGAAGTGCGTGCCGAGCCAGTGCCGGCGGAAGTCATCGCTGCGTCCTTCTGCCAGCACGCCGATCGGGATGCCGGAGGTGTTGGAGCTGACGACGCTCCCGGCGCGGCGGGCCTTGTCCAAGCGCTCGAGCAGTGCGCGCTTGACATCGAGCTGCTCGACCACGCACTCGAGAATCCAGTCGACGTCGGACAGGCGGGGCATGCCCTCGTCGAACGAACCGGTCGTGACGAGCTTCCACCCGTCAGGCACGAAGAAGGGGTCGGGCTTGAGCCCGCGCGCCCGCTTCAGCCCCTGCGCAGCGGCATCCGCCGTCACGTCGAGCAGAAGCGACGGCACGCCCGCGTTGGCGAAGTGCGCGGCAATCTGGGAGCCCATGACGCCGGCGCCCAGCACGGCTACGGAACGGATGATCATCGAGCGCGACGAGAGGCCTTGTACAAAGCATAGCCCGCGACGAGCACGCCGATCCCGATCGACGCGTCGCGCGGTGCACCGACGACGACGCCGGCAAAGATCGCGAGATACCCGGCAATGACGACCAGAACGGTCCAGGGCGCGCCCCAGACGCGGAACGGGCGCGGCAGCTGGGGTTCGGTTCGCCGCAGCACGAGCAGCGATACCAGCGCGCTCAGGTAGCCGGTGATCATGAAGATGGTGGCGACCGTCGCCACCGATTCGAATCCGCCGAGCTGCACGAGCGCAAGCGCCGCGGCCGTGGAGCAGGCCAGCCCGGCCAGCGGCGTTCCCCGACCGTCGGTACGCCCGAGTGCCAGCGGAAGCAGGCCGTCGCTGCCCATGGCGTAGAGGATGCGCGTCAGGCACAGCAGCGTTGCGCTCATGATCGTCAGCGGCGACCAGATCGCAATCAGCGTCACCGCCGTTGCCCCGCGTGCGCCGAATACCTGCGAGGCCGCTTGCGCAATCGGCAGCGCCGAGGCGGCAATGGTGTCCGCGCTCAGCACGTGCTGGACCGCGAGGTTGAGGAGCACGTACACCCCCATGACGATGGCGGTGCCCCCGATGAAGGCACGCGGCAGGTTGCGGCCCGGGTCCACGTCTTCACCGGCGAAGTAGCTGCCGCTTTGCGAGCCGTCGTAGGCGCCGCGGGCCAGCTGCACCGCAAGGGCAAGCGACACCAGATCGACGGGCTGCACCCCGGCTCGAGACACCGCGGGCGCAGACGCGGGCGCATCGGCTGTGAAGAACGCCACGACCAACACCGCGAACGCCAGCGTTTTGGTCAGGCTCAGCCCCTCCTGCAGACGGCCGCTCGCGCGCGCGCCCACGAGCTGCAGCAGCGCCATCACCACGATCGACGCCGATGCGGCGAGTGCCTGATGCGGCGCCAGCGCCGGCAGCAGGATGCCGAGATACTCGGCTCCCGCCACCGCCACGAACGCGACCGCCGCGGAGTTGGCGAACCAGTCGGCGGAGCCGGCGATGAAGCCGAAGCCGTCGCCGAGCGCGCGCTGGGCGAACACATAGAAGCCGCCGGACTTGGGGATCGCCGCCGCGAGCTCGGCGAGCGACGCTGCCGCGGCCATCGCAAACACGCCGGCGACGATCCAGACGGTGATCGCGAGCGCCGGTGATCCGGCGTGCGACATCACCAGGTTCGGCGTCCGCAGGATGCCGGCGCCGATGGTGCCGCCGATGACGATCGCGACGCCGAACCAGACGCCGAGAATCCGGAGCAGGGGCATTCGGGCGCAGCGAGCTAGCGGGTGCGCACGAGCGGGCGGGTCAGGCAGGTGGGACCGCCGGCACCCTTCACGCTGATCTCTGTGCCGGTGTACTCCGTAACCGCGGCCCCCGCGCGTTCGAGCGCCGTTCGTGTCCGCGGGTTGCCCGAGAGCATCACGCACCGCCGTGGCGCCAGCGCCAGGACGTTGGTGCCCATCGAGTCGAACTCCTCGTCTGGCGTCTCGACCAGGGTGATGCCGCGGGCGAGGAGCCGTTCGTGGAAGGGCACGGGGAGGAGCCGCGAGTATACGACGGCCAGGTCGCGATCCACGGGGCTGATCAGCGACATCAGATGCATCACGTCGCCCGGCCCCTTCCAGTGGGGCAGCGGCACTTCGATGACGTCGACTGCCGGCCCGAGCAGCGCGGCGAACTGACGGATGCCGTCCGCGTTGCTCCGATAGCCGCGCCCCACCGCCACCGTCCGCTCGTCGAGCCACACCACGTCGCCGCCTTCGATGCGTCCGGGCGGCTCGATCGTTCCGGCCACTGTCGTCCAGCGGCGGGCGGCCGCGGTGAACGCGCGCCCCTGCGCCGCCGGCTCGCCGTGACGCGCCGGCTTGCCCATCGTGCAGAGGACGATCCCCTTCGGTGTGATCAGCGACGCATCGCGCGCGTAGATCGAGTCGATCGTGGTGCCGGCGTCGGCGGGAAGCAGCGTGAGCTCGGCGCCGTGCGCCTCGAGGATCTCGAGAAAGGCGTCGTGCTCGCGGCAGGCGGCGTCGAAGTCCGGCGCTGCGGTGAACCCGTGCGATGCCCACTGCCGCGCCAGCACGCCCGCGCTGACGAAGGCGTCGCGCGCGTGCTTCACCGCCACGTGCGCGAGCCGGTCGTACTCGTTGAACGTCACTTCCATCGCGTGAGGATTGTCTCCCGATCGAAGAGCGACACGCCCAGGCGAATCAGACCGGCGTTGATGGCCGCCAGCCCCCCCGTGATGAGCAGGATGATCGGCATCGTCACCACGAACCCCACCGCGATCTGGGCGACGAGCAGCCCGGTGATCGGCAGGACGACCAGCACCGCGAGCTGCTGCGCGCTGCGCGCATCGTTGACGCGCGACGACACGCACACGGCGAGCGTGAGCGCGGTCAGCGACGCCATCGGCCCCATCAGGAAGAGCACGCCGATCGGCCGCGCGGTGAACAGCGCCCGCGCGACGCCCGGCTGGGCGAGCAGTGCCGCCGCCGCGAGGTACACGGAAAAGCAGGCAAACGAGAGCGCGAGCGCCGGCAGGAACGCTCCGAGAATCTTGGCGATCAGCAGTTCGAAGGTGGTGAGCGGCGTGGCGAGCAGCGGCTCCAGCGTGCGCGCCTGTTTCTCTCCGACGACGCTCGAGGCGGCAATCGACATCGCCGCGGCCACCGGCGACAGGACGAGCAGCACCAGGAACTGCTGGAAGAGCGCGGCCTGGATGGCCGCCTCGGGCTCGAGCGCCCGCGCCCACGGTTGCTGGCGGTACAGCTCGAGCGCGATCTGGAAGTCGGACGAATCCGCAAGCCGCTCGCCCGAGAACGCCGGCACGAGCACCGCGACGAACACCGGCATGAACGTGGCAATCGCCCCGGTGAAGAGCGCCGGGAAGAGCAGCCCCGGCCGGCCGCGGAGGTCGGCCAGCTCCTTGCCGACCAGCGCCGAGACACGTGACCAGCTCACGAGCCGCCGCCCTGACGTACGTGGGGGCCGCCTTCAGGCGGCCCGTTCACTTCAGGCGGCCCGTTCAGCAGTCGCAGATAGACCTGCTCCAGCGACGGCTCCTCGGGTTCCACCGCTTCGATGTCTGCTCCCGCGTCCACCAGCGTCCGGATCAGATCGGGCGTACGCAGCCCTCCCGCCGGCGCGAGCGACACGGTATCGCCATCGAGCTGCATGTCGTCGACGCCGACCGCGCGCAGCGTTCCGGCGTGCGCCTCGGCAGGGCCGGCAAATCGGATGCGCACGCGCGCGGCGAACGCGCGCGCCCGCAGCGATTGCGGCGTGTCGAGCGCCACCAGCCGCGTGTTCAACAGCGCGACGCGATCGGCCAGGCGATCGACCTCGTCGAGGTTGTGCGTCGAGATGAGGACGGCCCGCCGCTCGTGCCGCAGCCGCACGATCAGCTCGCGCACGTCGCGGGCGCTCTCGGGATCGAGCCCCGACGTCGGCTCGTCGAGCAGCACCGCCTTCGGGTCGTGCAGAAGCGCCCGCGCCAGCGCGACGCGCTGCCGCAGCCCCTTCGACAGCACCGCCGTCAACTCGCCGGCGCGCTCGGTGATGCCGAAGAGATCCATCGCCGCATCGACGGCGCGGGCGGGTTGCGGCAGCCCGTGGAGGCGGGCATAGACGTTCAGGTTCTGGCGCACCGTCAGGCGATCCCAGAGGCCCGGCGCTTCGGTGAGGAAGCCGATGCCCTGCCCGCCATATCGCACCGCGCCCGACGACGGCGCGATCAGCCCGGCCAGCATGCGGAGCGTCGTCGTCTTGCCGGCGCCGTTCGGCCCGACGAGCGCGAAGATCTCGCCCGCCCGCACGTTGAACGAGACACGTTCGACGGCCACACGCGGACCGAACGTCTTCGTCAGCGACTCGGCAACGAGCATGGGTGTCCGCTAGCTCGCGGGGAACTCGTAGCAGCCGGGCGTCACCAGCACCGTACCGCTGCGGCTGAAGGCCAGACTCGTCGGACCGACGAGCCCCGCGCCGTAGAACTGGATCGTCCGGCTCTTGTCGCCCTGCCGGTCGTAGACGTAGGTGTACGGTACCGCCATCGAGATCCACAGCTCGCCCTTCGGGCTCACGGCGGCGGCGCGAATCACCGGCGAGACGAAGGGGACTTCGCGATCGTCGATGCGGCGTCGCGGCCACACCGTGGGCTGTCCGTCCAGGAGCGCATCGATTTCCGCCCCCTCGATGTGACGCTCGAACACGAGCATGCCGTTCGCGTCGTACTTCCGGAAGATCGGGCGTCCCGTGAGAAACACGAAGAAGAAGCCGCCCGTGGGATCGGCCAGCGGCAGCCCCGCGTTGTGCGCGAGGTGCAGCTCGCGATCGGATTCGAACCCCGTGCGCCGCAGCTGGCCGAAGGTCTGTGCGGAGTAGCCGGCCGGTGAGTACGACGTCACCAGGGCGCCGCTCTCGGGATGGCTCAAGAGGAGCTGCGTGCCAGACCAATGCACCGCGCCCGTGCCGTTCAGCATCAGGTTGTCCACCACGACCTGCGCGGCCGGCTGCCCCGGCAGGTAGAACCCCGCCAGCCGCGTGCCGGCACCGTCGAACACCTGAATCCGATGGCGGTTCCGCGGCGCGTCGGCCACCACGATCCGGCCATCGGCCGCGACGTCGAATCCCTTCGGCTGGATCAGCCGCCCTTCCTCCTGACCGATGTCCACGACCGTCCGCACCGCGGTGCGGGCGGCGTTCACCGCGAATACCGCGTGCGCGCGCCGATCGAAGACGTAGTAGGTGCCGTCGGGCCCCTGCTGAAAACCGACCGCCTCGGTGAAGCCGCCGGCAATGTGCGGCGGCAGGCCGCCGATCGAGCGCAGCATCTCGACGCGCAGAGCCTGGCTCCGCGCGCCAGCCAGCAGCGCGAGCGCCACGGTGAGCGTGACACCAGCGCGCCATCTCCTCATCGTGGGTACACCCGCTCGGCGAAGAACGCGCCCAGATTGCGCCCGCTCGACGCTTCGAACGAGCGCTGCAGGTCGGACGACGTCACGGCCTTGCCGGCATGCTCGCGGGTATACGCGCGGATGGCCGTCCAGAACGGCGCATCGCCGAGCAGCTCCCGCAGCTGGTGCAGCGCCAGCGCGCCCTTCTGGTACACCACTGCGCGATCGTCGGCGGTGGGGCGGTTCCACTCAGGAAAGACCAGCGGCTTGTCGGCGCCCTTGTCGCGGAGCTGTTCCACCCGCTTCCGCCACCCGTCGACGTCCGCCATGTAGGCGTCGTGCCCGCGGGCGTGCTCTTTGAAGGCCGCGGCCATGAACGTGGCGAACCCTTCGTTGAGCCAGAAGTGCGTCCAGTCGCGATTGGTCAGCAGGTCACCCCACCACTGGTGCGCGAGCTCGTGGGCGATGAGCGAGGTCGCCGTCGCGTCGCCGAGCACCGTGCGCCCGTACGCTTCCGACATGTGCGCCAGCCCGGCGAGTTCCTGTCCGCCGCTCATGGCGACGAGCGCTTGTGTGTAGCTGTTGGCGGGGTAGGGCAGGCCGGCCCGCTCTTCGAAGAAGGCGACCATGTCCGGCGTGTCGTGGAAGATGCGTTGTAGATCGGCGGACGAGAACGGCCCGCCCAGGTAGCGAAGCGACACCTTGCCGCGTTTCTCCGTGGCTTCGGCGAACGTCCCGGCCACGAACCCATAGAGGAAACTCGACGTCTCCCGCTCCTGGCGCCAGCGATAGAGCGTCTTGCCCTCGCGAGCGCGATGCTCGACTTCGTCGCCGCTGCCGGCGGCGCGCCACCCCTCGGGCATCGACACTTCGAGATCGAGCGTCGCGCGATCGGCCGGTGCGTTGACGACCGGCATCCACTGGCTCGTCGAGAACGTCGTGTAGGCCTGGGCGCTGCCCGGCACCAGCGTCAGGCCGTTGCTTCGAGCGCCGTGGTAACGGATGTCGAGACGCCGCCGATCGCCCGCACGCGCTGCGGCCGGCAGCGTGATGCTCAAGCGCTGCGCGCTCTGCGTGAAGGAGAGGGGCGCACCGCCGCTCTGCACCGAATCGACGGCGAGCGCGCCGCTGTCGAGCGCGATCACCGTTCCCGGCGCGCGCAGCGTCAATTCCACCCGCTCGGTTCCGGTGATCGTTCCGTGGTCCACGTCGAGGTCGAGCGCGACCGTGTAGTGGGACACGTCGATCGGCGTGGCTTCGGCGACGGTGGCCGGCTGCGCGGAGACGAGCGCTGCCGCTGCGACGAGGAGCAGGGCGAGCCCGCCGCTAATACTTGGCGACGGAGCGGATGGCGGCGAGCACATCGGCCGATCCTGGCAGGATGGCCTCTTCGAGCACGGGCGCGTAGGCCACCGGCGTGTCGAGCGCCGCCACGCGCTTCACCGGCGCGTCGAGGTATTCGAACAGCTCGTCCGAGATGCGCGCGACGATCTCGGCGCCGAAGCCGCAGGTGAGCTGGTCTTCGTGCGCCACTACCACGCGGCTGGTGCGCTGCGTGTAGGCGGCGATCGTGTCCCAGTCGAGCGGTGCGATCGTCCGCAGATCGATGACCGCCACGCTGATGCCGTCGTAGTCCTGCGCCTGCTGTGCCGCGAAGAGCGAGCGCTGCACGAGCGCGCCCCACGTGAACACCACCACGTCGGCGCCGTCACGCGCCACCGCCGCCTTGCCGAACGGCAGCGTGTAGTCGGCGCCGGGATACGGACGCTT
>Ga0163163_10005589_pt1 | contig 10894 bp, 8 predicted proteins | sample S65metaG_FD_119766 | JGI IMG/M metagenome (GOLD analysis project Ga0163163, IMG submission 119766) | Switchgrass rhizosphere microbial communities from Kellogg Biological Station, Michigan, USA - S6-5 metaG | ecosystem: Host-associated > Plants > Roots > Rhizosphere > Soil | place: USA: Michigan... | reverse complement strand
TCGTGCAGGTGCACTGGGTGCCGGCGGGTGGCGGGCAGTACGGGGAGATGCGGCCGGTCCGCGTCGGCAGCCGCCGCGGCGCCGCGGTCTACATCCGGCCGGACACGAACGGGCTCGGCCCGGACATCGCGGCGGCGGCCAAGAAGGATCCGCTCCTGCGCGACACGATCGTGTATCTGACCTGCGTGCACGAGATCGGGCACGCGCTCGGGCTCCCCCACACCGACGACTTCCGCGACATCATGTATTTCTTCGGGTTCGGCGGCGACATCCCGGCCTTCTTCGGCCGCTATCGCGTCGGGCTCCGCACCCGGACCGACATTGCCGGCACCGCCGGCTTGTCCGAAGGCGATATCGAGCGTCTGCGCACGCTCTACCCCGCCCGTTAGCATCGCCACTCACCATGCTGAAACGTCTGATTCCCCTCGTCGTCATCCTCGCCATCGGCGGGGGCATCTACTGGTATTCCACCCGGCCCATCACCTCGCTCACGCTCACCGGCACCGTCACCACCCACGAGATCGTCGTGAGCCCGCAGATTGGCGGCCGCATCGAGAAGCTGCTGGTCAACGAGGGCGACACGGTGACCAAGGACCAGCTGGTGGCGGTGCTGGCCCCGGCCGAACTGATGCAGGAGCGCGCCTACTACGACGCCGGCGTCGAGGGTGCGGGGTCGCAGGTGGCCGAAAGCGAAGCGGCGCTGCGGCTGCAGGAACGGCAGACGATCGACCAGATCAAGCAGGCGCAGGCCACGCTGGCCGCCACCGAGGCGCAGCACCAGGCAGCGGAGGCGCAGCTCGAGGACGCGCGCATCGGGCTCGAACGGCAGCAGCGCATGATGAAGGACGGGGTCGGCACCCAGGAGCAGCTCGATCGCGCGCGCACCGGCGCCGACGTCGCCCGCTCGCAGCTCGCCGCGCTCGCCAAGCAGGTGGACGCGCAGCGTTCGGCGGTCGCGCTCGCCGAGGCCAGCGCGGAGCAGGTGTCGGTGCGGCGCAGCCAGGTGCGCTCCAACCGCCAGCAGCAGGCCGCGGTGGTGGCGCAGCGCGCCAAGGCCGACGTGCGGCTGGCCTACACCGAGATTCACGCGCCGATCGCCGGCATCGTCGACGTGCGAGTGGCGCTCCCGGGCGAGGTGGTCAACCCGGGCCAGCCGGTCATCACGCTCGTCAACCCCGACGATCTGTGGGTGCGGGCCGACGTGGAAGAGACCTACATCGACCGGGTGAAGATGGGCGACAAGATGAAGATCCGCCTACCGTCGGGCGACGAGGTGGAGGGCGAGGTGTTCTACCGCCGCGTGGACGCCGGTTTTGCCACCCAGCGCGACGTCAGCCGCACCAAGCGCGACATCAAGACGTTCGAGATCCGCCTGAAGGTGGACAACAAGGATCGCCGCCTGGCCGTCGGCATGACCACCTACGTGGAGCTGCCCATCTCGTGAGCACGATCGAGGTCAACAGCATCGTCAAGAAGTTCGGCGACTTCACCGCCGTCGACGGCGTCACGTTCAAGGTGGAAGCGGGGGAGATCTTCGGACTGCTCGGTCCCAACGGCGCCGGCAAGTCCACGCTCATCCGCATGCTGGTGACGCTGCTGCCGCCCACCTCCGGGTCCGCGGCGATCAACGGCTTCGACGTGGTGAAGAAGGCCGACGACGTGCGCCGCTCGATCGGCGTGATTCCGCAGGCGATGACCAGCGACCTGGAGCTGACCGTCGAAGAGAACCTGATCATCTTCGCCAAGCTGTACGGCGTGCCCCGCGCCAAGCGGAACCGGCTGATCGCCGAGCTCATCGCGGCCGTCGAGCTCACCCAGTGGGCCGACAAGCCGGTGAAGAACCTGTCGGGCGGCATGCGGCGGCGCGTGGAGATTGCCCGCGGCCTGGTGCACGAACCGAAGGTGTTCTTCCTCGACGAGCCGACCACGGGCCTCGATCCGGTCTCGCGCACCGGCGCCTGGGCGATGCTGGAAAAGATCAAGTCGGAGCGCGACCTGACCGTGCTACTCACGACGCACTACATGGACGAGGCCGACAAGCTCTGCGACCGCATCGCGATCGTGGACCACGGCAAGCTGGTGGCGCTCGACACGCCCGCGCGGCTGAAGGCGTCGATCCCGGATGCGTCGGAGAAGACCACGCTCGACGACGTGTTCGTGCACTATGCCGGCCGCGATCTGCGCGACGCGCTGCAGGCGCCCTCGGCTGCTGACAGCCCGTTCATGATCAAAAGGTAGGCGGGACCCCATGCACCGGACAATGGCCATCATCGAGCGGGAGATGCGGCGGTTCAGCAAGAGCCCCATGCTGATCATCATGTCGATGGTCTTCCCGCTGCTCCAGCTCGTCGTGCTCGGCTACGCCTTCGGCGGCAACGTCAAGCACCTCACGCTGGCAATCGTCGACGAAGATCACGGCCTGCAGGCGGTGAAGGTGCGCGAGCTGGCGGGCGCCGTCTCCTCGGGCGCGCACACGGTAGACCTCCTCACCTACGCCGACCGCGGCACCGCCCTCACCGACCTGCGCAACGGCCGGGTGAACGGCGTGCTCACCATCCCGCCCGACTTTTCGCGCCGCGTGCATGCCCACAACCAGCCGCGGGTAGCGCTGGCCTCGGACAACACCGACACCTTCGTGTCGGCCACGCTGGCGGCCACGGTCGGCAGCATCGTCGGCGGGCTGAACGCGGACCTCGTGACCGAACGGCTGCCGGGCTCGGCTTCGCTCGAGCTCGTCGAGGTCTACCCCTACGTGCCGTACATCATGTACCTGCTGCCAGGCTCGATCACGATGTCGATCTTCATGATGGTGATGATGGGCGGCGGCATCATCTTCATCGACGACAAGATGCGAGGCCTGCACGAAGGCTATCTGGTGACGCCGATCACCAAGCTCGAGCTGGTGGCCGGTTTCAACATCTCGGGCACGATGAAAGCGATGCTGGCCGGGTTCTTCATCACCATCATCGGCTCGCTGATTGCCGGCGTGCCAAACCCGTTGGACCCGATGCGGCTCGTGCGGATGTTTGTCGTCATCACCGTCACCTCGTTCGCGCTCGTGAGCCTGATGTTCTTCCTGATGGCGCGCATGAACGACCCGATGCTGCCGCGCGCCATGTTCGGCGTGCTCAACACGGTGCTCTACTTTCCGAGCGGCGCCGTCTATCCGCAGCAGGGCTTCCCGGACTGGATGAAGGTGATTGCGAAGATCGATCCTTTCACCTACGCCGTGCACGCGTTCAAGAACCTGCTCCTCAAGAACACCGGCTGGGAGGCCATCAGCTACGACATCGGCTTTCTGGTGGTCTTCTCTGCCGTCGCCATGACCGCCGCCACCGCGTTGTTCAAACGAACGCTGTAGCCGGAAGCCGCAAGCCGGGAGCCTTCACGAATGCACGCCCGGGGCTTCGTGCCCCGTGCGCTGCACGTACTCGACGTAGGAGCCTGGATAGAGGTGCGGTTCCCTGTCCAGGCCGGTCTCCCCACCCAGTTCGAGCACCCGGTTGCTGAGCGCGCGCAAGAAGGCGCGATCGTGCGATACGAAGAGCATCGTGCCCTCGTAATCCTTGAGCGCCTCGATCAGCATCTCCTTCGTGAACAGATCCAGGTGGTTGGTGGGCTCGTCGAGCACCAGGACATTGGGGGGATGCAGGAGCATGCGCGCCATCACGAGCCGCGTCTTCTCGCCGCCCGAGAGCGACCGGATCTTCTTGTCGGTGTCGTCGCCCGAGAACTGGAACGCGCCAGCCAGATTACGCAGCACGCCGATCGACTCGTGCGGGAAGTCCTTCTGCAGCTGCTCTTCGACGGTGAGGTCGGCGTCCAGCAAATCGAGCGCCTGCTGTGCGAAGTAGCCCATCTTCACGCTGGCGCCGACGGTCACCGTGCCGTCATCGGGCGTCAGCGCCCCCGCCACCATCTTGAGCAGCGTGGTCTTGCCGGCGCCGTTCTTCCCCATCACGCACCAGCGCTCCCCACGGCGGATGGTCATGCTGAGGCCGTCGTAGACCACGCGAGGGCCATAGGCCTTCGACACCTTGTCGATGACGAACACCTGGTCGCCTGATCGCGGCGGCGGGGGAAAATCGAACTTGACCACCTTCCGCTTCTTGGGTAGCTCGACTTTCTCGATCTTCTCCAAGGCTTTCACCCGGCTCTGCACCTGCGCCGCTTTGGCCGCGTGCGCCGCGAAGCGCTCGATGAAGCGTTGCTCCTTGGCCAGCATCGCCTGCTGCCGCGCGTAGGCGGCTTCGCGGTTGGTCTCGCGGATGGCGCGCTCGCGCTCGTAGAAATCGTAATTGCCCGAGTAGGACGTGATTTCGCCGCCGTCGATCTCGGCGATGCGGCCGACGATGCGGTTCATGAACTCGCGGTCGTGGCTGGTCATGAGCAGCGCGCCGGGCAACGACTTGAGGAACTGCTCGAGCCAGATGATCGACTCGATGTCGAGGTGGTTGGTCGGCTCGTCCATCAGCAGGACGTCCGGCCGGCCGAGCAGCACCCGCGCCATGGCGACGCGCATCTTCCAGCCACCGGACAAGGTGCCCACGTCGCCGTCGATGCGGTCGTCGTCGAACCCGAGGCCGTGCAGCACCTCGCGCGCCTGCGCCTCGAGGCCGTAGCCGCCCAGATGCTCGTATTCCTCCTGCACCTCGCCGAAGCGGGCCAGGATGCGGTCGAGGTCATCTCCCTTGGCGGGATCGGCCATGTCGCGTTGCAGCGCCTCGAGCTCATGGTGCAGGTCGCCCAGGCGGCCGCTGCCGGCAATGGCTTCGTCGAGCACCGTCCGCCCGGCCATCTCCTCGACGTCCTGCCGGAAGTAGCCGACCGTCAGGCGCTTCGGAACCGACACGTCGCCTTCGTCCGGATTTTCCTCGCCCACGATCATGCGGAAGAGCGTGGTCTTGCCGGCGCCATTGGGCCCGACGAGGCCGACTTTCTCGCCGGCATTCAGCTGAAAGGAGGCGTCGACGAACAGGACCTGTTTGCCGTACTGCTTGCCGATCTTCGAGAAGGAGATCAAGGCGTCCGCTTCAACCGGCGACCCACGGCGAGACCGAAGTGATAGGCGCCTTCCTGCTGCAGCCAGACGTGGCGCGCGTGGTTGTCGGCCAGCTCCACGATGAGCACGCGCGCCTGCTCGGGGAGCACCGCGGCGATCTGCTCCACCAGCTGCTCCTGCCGCTGCACGTCCACCGGCGCGAACAGCTCGTCCTCGTGAATCGCCTGGAGCAGCGCCTCGTATTCGTCCTCGGCCTGCTCCTCGGCGTCGGAAAACGACGGCAGGGACCGCTGCCGGACGTCGAGATCGAGCTTCGCGGCGCAGCGCTCCGCCAGATCGAGTAGTTCCTGTGAGGTCGGCATCGTCCTAGTTTATGCCCGCCCGTTTGGCTTCCAGCAGCGTCGCCGCCCGGTCGGCCGCCTCGCGCACCAGGAAGCCCATCTTGGGGTGCGACGGCTCCATGTCGATGGCTATCCCCTCGGCTCGCAGCGTCTCGGACGTCGTGGGTCCGATCGATGCCACCATCACGCGGCCGAGAGCCGCGCGCACTCCTTCGTCCAACCCCATCTGACCGGCCACTTGGAGCAGATGCGTCACCTGTGTGGCCGTCGTCAGCAGGACCACATCGATGCCACCGTCCACCAGCGACCGGCACGCCTGCCTCAGCGGCTCCACATCTTCGGGCAGCGCCCACTGGTAGATCGGTACGCGCGTCAGCAGCGCTCCGCGCTCTTCGAGCGCCTGGAGCAGCTCGGGGTTCGGAGCGCCATACTCCTGCACGGCCACGCGCCGGGCGCGCAGCGGCATCTCCTCGCTTCGCTGATCGAGCGACGTCAGGAGCTCGCGCCAAGTGTTCGGCTCGGGCGCCTGCAGCCAGGGGGTGACGCCGACGTCCCGCAGTACCGCCGTCGGCTTGGGGCCGCGCACGGCGATCGGGATCCGCTTCAGCGCGGCAATGAAGCCGTCGCGCTGCGCGCGCACCGTCTCCACGAGTTCCAGGAGCGCCCGCGTGCCGACGCCCGTCAGCAGGATGATGAGGTCGAATTCGAGGCGGAGGACCGCGTCGGCAAAGGCCAGCGCCTCGGTGTTCGATTCAAGCGGGATCTCGCGCATCGAAGGCGCGATGATGGGCCGGCCGCCGTAGGACTCGACGATCGAGCCGAGCTCCTTTGCGCGGCGGCTCTCGAGGACGAGTACGGCACGGCCGTCGAAGCTGGGTTGGCTCACTCTGCGATTTTACTGGCCCTGGGCTTTGAGCCCAGAGCCAGCCAAGGCCCGGAGCCCAAAGCCCAACGCCTTCGTGCGCTACTTCTGTCCGCCGCCTTCGTGCAGGTAGGCCTCTTCGCCGTGCTGCGTGAGGTCGAGACCCGTGCTTTCGTCGGAAGCGTCGACGCGAATCGGGATCACGAGGTTGATGGCCTTGAGCAGCACGAAGCTCATGACGCCGCTGTAGACAATCGCGGTCAGAACGGCCATCGCCTGGATGCCCACCTGGCCCGGGTTGCCGGCGATGAGGCCGTCGAACACACCGTTGATCGACTTCTCGGCGAAGACGCCCGTGAGGAGGGCGCCGACTGTCCCGCCGACGCCGTGCGCCGCCACGACGTCGAGGGAGTCGTCGAGCGTCGTCTTGGCGCGGATGATCAGCGCGATGTAGCTCGGCACTGCGGCAATCATGCCGAGAATCAGGCCGTTCATCGGGCTGATGAAGCCCGCCGCCGGGGTGATGGCCACCAGGCCGACGACGATGGCGGTACCGGCGCCGACGGCGGTCGCCTTGCCGAGGCGGACCCAGTCGAGGATGGTCCACACCACGAGGGTGCCGGCGGGGGCCAGCATCGTGGTGACGAACGCGAGGCCGGCGATCGGGCTGGCCGCGAGGGCGCTGCCGGCATTGAAGCCGAACCAGCCGAACCAGAGCAGGCCGGCGCCCAGAAGCACCAGCGGCACACTGTGCGGCAGGAGCGACGACGACGGATAACCCTGGCGTTTGCCCAAAACGAGGGCCGCGACGAGAGCCGCCGACGCCGCGTTCACGTGCACCACCGTGCCGCCGGCGAAGTCCCAGGCACCCATATCGGCGAGGAACCCGCCGCCCCACACCCAGTGCGCGAGCGGCGCGTACACCACGATCGACCACAGCGTGATGAACACGACGTAGGCGCTGAACCGCATGCGCTCGACGATGGCGCCCGAAATCAGCGCCGCCGTGATGATGCAGAAGGTGGCCTGGAAGGCCATGTAGAGAGCGTGCGGAATGGTGAGCGGGACGATGGCGCCTTTCTCGCTCAGGTCAACGCCGCTCAGGAACAGGTACCGCAAGTCCCCGATGAAGTTCTCGGATGCCCCGCTGCCGGCCGAGAGCGCCAGGGAATAGCCGACGAGGGCCCACGCCACCCCGACGAACCCGAGCGAGATGAAGCTCATCATCATGGTGTTGAGCGCGTTTTTGGAGCGCACCAACCCGCCATAGAAAAACGCGAGGGCTGGCGTCATGAGCAGCACCAGCGCCGTCGATATCAACATCCAAGCTGTGTCGGCTTGATTCATTCTTCACCTCGATGGTGGCGACCGTCGCGGCCGCCTCAGCCTGGGCCATAAGGCAAGGAAAATGCCACGGTTCGGCTGGCCCGAAGTGAAAAATTGGCCCTGTTTCTGAGTGGTCCGCAGCGACGATCCAACTCTTTTGGTACTGAATCATTGCCTTCCTACAACAATGAAACACTGGAAGGACGTAGGACCTGTTGGGCTGAGATGCGGTGTATTGGCGAGTGCCGGTTCTAGACAAGGATGTCGATGGATCGAGTCCAGTTCGACAAATATGTCTAAATGAGGCTTCGCCTCATTTAGACCACAGCGTTTAATTGCCCGCGCTCCGCGCGGGCCGAGAGGCTCCGCCTCGTTTAGACGACCAGTATCTAATTGCCCGCGCTCCGCGCGGGCGGAGCCGAGGCGAGAACGGCGGCGAGAGCCGGGGTGATTGGCGGTCCCGGAGAGAAGACGTCTTCGTTGGCTTGCCATGGCGTCCGGCACGCCTGACCGCGCTCGTACAGCTGCAAATTCGCGGTCATCCGCCGGACATCGGGGTTGAGGCCGGCACGCGCGGTGGCATTGAGAACGCTGCGCTGCACCGCCACCGCCTCGGCGAAGTTCCCCGCCTCGGCGTATGCCATTGCGAGCGTCTCGCCCAGCTGGGTGGTCTTCTTGTCGCCCATCGCGGCCTCGAGCTGCTGCGCAATCGACAACGCCCGGCGGCCGTCGCGCGCGGCAGCGTCCGGCGCGGCGGCCAGCACCCGCGCCAGCGCGTGAAGCAGCTGCATGTCGTCCGGCAGCAGCCGGATGGCTTCCGCCAGCCAGTCACGCGCCTCCCGGTAGCGATTCAGCCGCACCAACGCCATGGCGTACCCGAACCGCGCCTCGGCCGCTCGCGGATTCAGGCGAACGACCTCGGCGTACTGCGGCAGCGCCGCCTCGGGCCGGCCCGCGCGACTCAGCCCGTCCCCCAGGGCCTGGCGGGCTTCCAGATAGTTGGGGTTGAACTTCACGGCGGCCTGCAAGTGCGCCACCGCCTCACGTCCGCGCCCCGCTGACGCCAGCAGCACACCGATGCTGTAGTGGGCTTTGGCCGCGGTTTCGTCCGGACCGTCCTGCGGTGCCAGCTTCACCACCTCGTTGAACTGCTCGAAGGCGCCACGGACGTCGCCCTGGAGCACCAGCGCCGTGGCCAGCTTGTGGCGGAGCGAGCGCCCCAGCATGGTGTCGCCGGGAGCAAGCGGTATGCCTTTTCGGAAGAAATCCTCCGCCTTCTTGTAGTCGTGCGCTTCCAGGGCGCGGACGCCGCGCAGCTCGAACGACAGCCCGCTCTCCATCAGGAGATCGAGCTCCTGCCGCACCGGGTCGGGGACCAGCACCTCGGTGTTCTTCCACTCCTTGAGGTGCGCCTCGGCCTTGGCGGTGTCTCCCAGTCCGCGATACGCCATCGCCAGCGGCGAGTGGACGCTCGCCGCCGTCGGATGGACGCGCAGTGCCTCTTCGAGCACGCTCGCGGCGCGCGCGTAGTCCTTCTGCGCCAGCGCCGCCTGCCCGAGGCCGACGATGCCGGCCACGACGTCGGGCCGCAGCGACTGCGCCCGTTCGAAGAGCGGCTGCGCTTTGGCGGGCTCGCCGCGATCGAGATAGAGACGCCCCAGCCAGATGAGGGTCGGCACGTCGTCGGGTTTGAGCTGGAGGGCGCGCGTGAAGTCGGCCAGCGCCTTATCCGGCTCGCCCCGGCTCTTGTGGAGGTGGGCCAGCAGGTAGGGCCAGCGGGCGTCGGCGGGCGCCAGGTCCTCGGCGTTCTGGTAGGCCGGCTCGGCCGCCTCGTAGTACTCACCGGCGTGCAGCAGCATTGCGAGCCTGCCGTACGCCTGCCCTTTCTCCGCGGCGGTAACGTCGGTCTTCGTCCGCATCGCCTGCAGGGCGTCGAACAGCTCTTTTCCCTGCTTCCGGACCGACGGCTCGACGCGGGACAGATCGGGAAGCGCGACGGGACGTTCCACCGGCCCCCGCGACGGCTTCGCGCACGCCGCCGCCACGGCGAGCGCCGCGCTCAGGACCGCGACCGCCGCGGGGTGGCCATATCTCACTTCGCGTGGCCTTCCATCAGGGTGGTGTAGCGACCGGTCGGCACCGCGGTCCATTCCTCGGTCTTCCCGTCGGGCCACAGGACGCGCACGCCGACCGAGGCGGGTGCCGACGGGCCGAGGCCGACCAGCACGCGGGGATCGTTGGCCGAGGCATAGCTGCCGTCGGCGCGCGCGCGCCGCCACAGCGGTGTCGCATTCGGCCGCAGAATCGCCACGCGAGCGCCAAGCGCGTCGCGTTTGCCCCCTGCTGCGACCACTCGCAGCCCGATCCACTTGTTGATGTTGCCGACGTTGTTGATCAGCACGCGGGTGGGGCCGGCGGCGACGCCCACCACCACGTCCACGTCGCCGTCGTTGTCCAGGTCACCGAAGGCGCCGCCGCGGCTCACTTCTTCGAGCTGGAACACGGCGCCCGCGCGGGCCGAGATGTCCTCGAACCGCCCGTTGCCCAGATTCCGATAGAGCTGGTTCTTCATCTTGAGCGGGAACGGATCCTTGGCGCGCGCCTGCGCCTCGATGATCGAGACGCTCCCGTTGAGCGTCAGCAGGTCGAGCCAGGAGTCGTTGTCGTAGTCCCACCAGGCGGTACCGAAGCCGGTCTTGGCCAGGCTGAGCGGCCCCAGCCCGGAGGCGGCCTTGGCGTCCTCGAAGGCGCCCTTGCCGTCGTTGACGTAGAGGACGTTCATCTGCGCCAGCCAGTTGGTGATGAACAGATCTTCGTCGCCGTCGTTGTCGTAGTCGCCGGCGTCGATTCCCATGCTGGCTTCGGCGTTGCCGGCGCCGTTGACGGCAGCGCCGGCCAGAAACGCGTTGTCTTTGAAGGTCCCGTTCTTCTGATTGATCCAGAGCTGGTTGGCCACACCGTCGTTGCCGACGTAGAGGTCGAGCCAGCCGTCGCCATCGAAATCTGCGGTGGAGACGCCCAGCGCGGGACCATATGCCCCGCCCAGGAGCGCCTTGCGGGTCACGTCCTCGAACGTGCCGTTGCCGCGGTTGTGATACAGGTGGCTCGGCTGCGCGCGATAGCTGTTGGGCGGACAGTAGTCATGTTGCCCGGTGACCGCCAGGCAGTCGATATCCGCCTCGGTGCTGTAGAGCAGATAGTTGCCCACGAAGAGGTCGAGGAAGCCGTCGCGGTCGTAGTCGAGGAAGGCGGCCGACACGCCCCAGCCGTCGGGATCACCCGCCCCCGATTTCGCCGTAACGTCGGTGAACGTACCGTTGCCGTTGTTGTGCAGCAGCACGGCGCCCTTGAGCCCGGTGCGAT
>Ga0163163_10005588_pt1 | contig 10894 bp, 10 predicted proteins | sample S65metaG_FD_119766 | JGI IMG/M metagenome (GOLD analysis project Ga0163163, IMG submission 119766) | Switchgrass rhizosphere microbial communities from Kellogg Biological Station, Michigan, USA - S6-5 metaG | ecosystem: Host-associated > Plants > Roots > Rhizosphere > Soil | place: USA... | reverse complement strand
GTTTGACACCTCCGAGACGCGGCCGGTTTGAATTTGGTTACACAGCATTGCGTTTCAGATCAAGATTGCATCTCGTTTGGCGAGAAACAAAAGTAACGGAGCCAGCGAACGTGAAGGTTTATCCAAACATGCGGCGTGCACGCGAAGCTGAGTTGAAAGCCCTGGGTGCTCGTTCCGTTGTTTCTTCACACCGCAAAACTTCGTGGCGTGGCGAGGGTCGTGAGTTTGAATCTATGCGTGACTACGTTCGCGGCGATGAGTTGCGACACATTTCGTGGACCGCCACTGCTCGACGCGGAAAGTTAACTACCCGTCAGTATCAGATTGAACGCGACCAGACAATTCTGATTGCGCTCGATGCGGGACGTTTGATGACCGCGAGAATCGAACACGAAACAAAACTAGACTCAGCAGTTCACGCCACGCTAGCTATGTTTTCTGCGGCGGCGCGTGCCGGGGACAATGCCGGTCTTGTAGTGTTTGGACGAAAGATCAAAAGTTACTTGCCGCCGGGAAGAGGCCGCGATCACATCGAGTCGGCGCTCGAAGCGCTGCACGCAGTCGAGCCCGAAATGATTGAGCCCTCGTATGCACGCGCCTTTGAGTTTATCGCCGCGAACAGTAAACGACGGGCGTTGATTGTTTTGCTGACTGATCTTGTCGATGAGGAAGGTTCGAAGGAATTACTGAACTCGTTGCACTTGTTGAGACCACGACACTTGCCACTGGTGGTGACGATTGCCGACCGAGATTTGAAGGCAGTGGTTCGCGAGACGCCGTCGTCAGTTCGCGAACTATTCACTCAGTCAGTTGCTGAAGAGATTATCTATCATCGCGAGGCCGCACTTCGTCTGGTGGAGTCGAAGGGAGGCTTGGCGTTGGACGTAACTGCGGCAGCACTTGCGCCAGCACTGTTGGAGACGTATCTCAGGGTAAAAGAGCGCGGTTTGCTTTAGATTGAAAACTTTAAGAAGCCATCCACAGATTACGCAGATTACGCAGATTTCTTTACGACAACGCACCGGCCCGGCTTTCTAAGTCCTAATCGGCATAATCTGCGGATGCTCCTCTTCCGTTGCCTCACGTCCCGCAAAGAGTAAGTAGGAATAAAGCGCCAACCCTGTAAGCGCGCCTATACCGAATTTGATTCGTGGATTGATTGGCGCAGGCGAAATAAACCCTTCAATGATCGCCGCAACAACCAGCAGCACAGCGACGCCCATCATTAATCGCACGGCTTCCATGCCGCGAGTCTTTAGTGCGTCCGCGCGTGAAAGGTCGCCAGGCAAGATCATGGCGCTCCCGATTAGAAGTCCGGCGCCGCCGGCGATGAAAATGCACGACAGCTCCATCACTCCATGCCCTACCATGAAGGTCACGAGATCGTTTCCAAATCCGGCCTGGTAGGTTAGAGCCAGGACCGACGCGATGTTTGCGCCGTTGTAAGCCAGGTAATAGATCGTACCCAGACCAAGCATTGCTCCGAGAGCAAACGTCATGATGGTGACGCGAATGTTGTTCTGCATGATATTGGCCGCGCCGATCTGATTGCCCTCTTCATTCAGACTCTCCCACCAGTGGGTCTTAGTCTCGATATAGATCTCTCGTAGTGCCGGATTGACGCCAACCAATTCAGAAAACTCCGGATCGAGGTTGGTAGCAACAAAGCTAAAGGTGGCAAAGATGGCGAAGACTGAAAAAGACAGTGCGGTATAGCGCCACGTGCGCCTGAACGTACGCGGCAGTTCGCGTGCGAAGAAGTTACGAATACGCTTGCCGCCCTGGGCATCAGCTCGATAGATGCGACCATGTGCACGTATGACCAGGCTGTTCAAATAGTTGATTAACCGCGGGTCGCGGGACTCGGCTCGAGCGATCGCCAGGTCCGATGCAGTGCGACGATAGATGCGGCCCAGTTCGCGAACTTCTTCCCGGTTGAGTCGACGAAGGGACGCTCTGTCCAGTAAATCCAACAACTCCTCGAGTCGCTGCCACGCACTCTTTCGCTGGTTGATGAACTTGTCGATAGGCACCGAAGAAAGATACGGAGAAAGACCGGAAAGTTAAAGGAGAAATTCGACTGCCGCTCTGCCCCCTTCCCGACCATGTGAAGGTGGGTGTCAGAGTTTCAGCTCTGCGCCAGACCTTTTACAGTTATCAGTTACTATTGACCCACCCGCTATCGCAGGTGGTACTGACGTGCTGGTTGCTTTGCAATTCTGCCGCTCGCCGTCGATACTCCAAAAACCAAAAACCAAAAACCTAAAGCACAAAGAACAAAGCACAAAGAACAAAGCACCAAGTCCAAAGCACCAAGCACAACCTTTCCCATGTCCGCTCTCGTCGAATGTGTTCCAAACTTCAGTGAAGGTCGTAACCGTGAAATTGTGTCACGGATCGCCGATGCAATTGCAGCAGTCGACAGTTCCTGCATTCTTGATACTCACATTGATCCCGATCACAACCGCTCGGTGATCACATTTGTGGCGTCGGCCGAACGAGTTGTCGATGCCGCAGTCAGCGCAGTCGCCAAAGCTTCCGAACTTATCGACATGCGCCTTCATAGTGGAGAGCATCCACGCTTGGGGGCCACTGACGTATTGCCTTTTGTTCCCATCAAAGGTGTCTCACTTGACGACTGCGCGGCACTTGCCCACCAGGCAGGTCAACGAATCGCAAATGAACTGTCGATTCCGGTTTACTTTTACGAACGCGCAGCAAAACGCATTGAGAGAGTGAACCTCGAAGATGTTCGCCGTGGAGCGCTCGAATTGTTACGTGAGCAAATTACGACGCACCCTGATCGAGCGCCAGATGTCGGCCCACTCCGTGTTCATGAAAAGGCTGGTGCAATAGCTGTTGGTGCTCGCCCGTTTTTGATCGCATTCAATGTAGTTCTCGGAAGTACGGATATATCGGTGGCGCGTCAGATAGCTCGAGCGATCAGAGCGCGCAACGGAGGTTTACCGTTCTTGAAGGCCTTGGGTTTTCAATTGCACACGCGCAGTCGCGTTCAAGTGTCGATGAATCTGGTGAACTACGAAGTGACGGGGATGACTGAAGCGTACCTTGCGGTTAAACGTGAAGCGAAGAAACTCGGCGTTGAGATTGCGAGTGCCGAGATTGTTGGATTAGTACCTCGTAATGCACTGGATCGAAGCGCAGAGTATTTCTCTAAGCTGGAGAACTTTTCCGAGTCGAAGATTTTGGAGAATCAAATCGAGAAGTGTTACTAGTGAGCTTTCTCTCTCCTGTGCGTCTCACTAGAAACTTGTTGGAAAGTTGAAATCAGTTTTGGTTTTTCTCTGTGCCTCCTCTGTGTCTCTGTGACTCGGTGGTGAAGAACGAACCTTGACCAACCACAGAGTCACAGAGAGACAGGAAGCACAGAGAAAGACCAAGCACACCAATTATTCACTTCCCAATCTCAACATTGCTTCACGAAAGCGTTCGTGCTTTTGCATGAGACGCAGATAGCGAGCTTCGTCATCACTTTCCTTAGCGTGAATAATTTCCTTCAGAAGCGTCTTCTCTTCTTCGCTCCACCTTCTGAACTCCGGAACCAGGGCAAAGACGAAGGCGAAGTCCGCAAACGTCTGCTCTTGTCTTCGTGAGTCAACGCCGAGATTGTTAGCAAGAAGGTCCACTGTTCGCTTGCGCATTCGATTCACATCCCGATCGAACTTCTCGGCCATTAAACGTTGAACCGCCAATCCGATATTCCGAACTTGAAAACGATCCCAATCACCTTTGCGTCTCTCGTCCAATTCGAGAATCATCGGTGCCGCGGAAAGACGACGTAGCGTAGCGGCCGTTGTTCGATAGGTTTTACGGCGCCGGATCTTTTCCTCCTCGCTTTCGGTGAGCTTTTGAATTGATCGTTGAGTGGAACGAAATCCCAACTTACGATAGAACCAGAACGCACCCGATTGGATTCCTTCTTCGTTTTCAAATCCTATCTGATATGGATCCAATGAAAACGATGACACGCCGGTGAGTCGACGCATGACGTTGAGAATCTTTGCGTAAAGCCATGCAGTTTCGCCTTCGCGAAATGTGTAATAAAGATTGAAGCCGCTTTCCATCCGTTCAAAGAACGAGAGTCCTTCGAAGTAACCGATCGGCACGCCGTTTTTGTAGATCATTGCCGAGTGGTAAGCACGCAGGGGCAACCGCTTACCAGGTGGCAGAGAAATCACAACTAGTTCAACACCTCTACCGAGTAACGTGCGGTAAACTCGTTTTGGATCACCATGCGTGAATCCATACAACTCTCGATAACGAACTGTAGAAGCGTCTCGTGCGATATCGATTGCCCTGTGACTTTCCGAGGAAGAAAGTCTCTCCAAACGCGGCGACGGCTTATTGATCTCCTGTTTGAAATCCAGGTCTCGACGTTGAATCATTGGACCGTCGTGAAAAAAGATTTGCCTGGCAGGTACGCGCATCCCTGTTCGGGAATCGCGATATGAGTATCGCCAACGAACGTAAAGCTGCATTCCATTATAGAGTTGCGCTGTTTCGTCGTCTGAAAGACTGAGCGCTCCTAATCGCGTTAACAACCACTCAACCTCAGATTGCCTGCCACGAGCTTCACGAAACCACACTCGATACGGAATGTTGGCTTCTACCGAGGTGTCTTCTTCCAACAATGGCATAAGGCGCGGCCACGTTTCGGCGAGTCGATTCTCACTCTCGAACCAGTCCCAATAGAAATCGATCTGGCGAGGATTGCGTAGCTGTAACCAACGAACAATGGGATACGTGAATGTGTCAGTTACAGACAAGCCGGCAATACCAGACACTTCCGGGTGTTCTAAAGCTGAGAGATCGACACCATCCTTTTGCAATTGCAGGAGTCGTCGCGGGAACATGCGCAAAAGCACTTCGGTTTGTTTGACGGCGGCCTTGTTATGCGGATGAGCGCGCAGAAATACTAAAAGCTCGTGTAGACGGATCAATGAGTAGGGATCATCGATCTTGAGACGACCCAGTCGCGTTAACAATTTCAAGATCTTGCGAGACTGCTTGGCGCCAAACTGAGTCTTAAGTGAGTCCAGTTGATCGAGACTGTTTTCGAGGTTTGAAGTAGACAAGATGTTTTAGACGCAATCAGGAAACTTTTAACCACCAAGTCACCAAGACACGAAGTCACAAACTGAGATTGTTGAAGTATTTCTCCAATTAGTGTCTTGGTGTCTTTGAGTCTTGGTGGTTTATCTTCTTCAATTCGGAGTTCTGGCACACTCTCTAAGGCGAGCAGAGAATCAAAAGTTGGAATTTGCAAGTGGTTCTATAGTTTGCCTTACGCTCTTCTAATGAACTTTGCCGCAATCCAGCCCACAAGAATCAACCCTGATAAGACAATCCAGTTATAACGATCTCCGTAGGTCACACCTGGATAGTGATTGCTGATCATGATGAAGACTACCGGCACCGCCAGGAACGTGTTTTGTTTCGAACGCAGTTTCGCCTGGGCTGACAAGCGATCGTCCGGCTTTCGACCTTCGTTGAGCGCAGCGATCATTTTCCGTTGGGCTGGCAGAATCCGCATCCACACATTTGCAGCCATGATGGTTCCGAAGACTGCGCCAACGTGAATATAAGCGGCGCGCGCGCTGAGTACTCGAGTTAGCGCGTACGTAAGCCCGACAATCAGCGCGTACGCGATGACAGCAAAGACAACCTCGTTACGTCCGATCGGCGACAACACGAGCAGGTCGTAGACAATCCACCCCAATATGATCACGCCAACGCCTATCCCAACGGCAGCGCCTACACTTATTTCTCTCACGTCGGGATCAACGAGCGCTCCGCCGCCAAGGTAGTAAACAACGATCAGAAGCGCGAAGCCGCTGAGCCATGTAGTTCCGGCTTCAAACTTAAACCAGTGAAGCGTGCGCGATACAAGGTCGGGCACCTTTCGTTTCTCGACTACATAAAAGCCCCCGCTGTGTACCATCCAGATCTGCGCCGGTACACCTGTGTTGGCGGCCGCCTTTTCTTCTTCTGTCAAACGCGCGTCCAACCAGGTGAAGTAGTAGGTAGTGCCAACCCACATGATGCCTGCGAACACATGTATCCAACGAAGCAGAAGGTTGAGCCATTCACTGAGGGTGGGATCGAGCAAGGGTATAGTTTAACGGATTGTGTTTCGGAAGTTTGATCTTGGTGCTTTGTACTTTGTGCTTTGATCTTTGTTCGGTTGAATTCCGTTTCGTAACTACTCAACTCGAAGCTCAAAGTACAAAGCATAAAGCACAAAATTCTCTAACTCCCCCGATAGGTTGAGTAGCCGTAAGGACTGATCAGCAGCGGCACATGGTAATGCTGCGATACGTCGTCGACTTTGAATACTATTGAAACCTGCGGGAAGAAGCAGTTGATACTCAACGACGAAAAATAAGGTTCGGTGTCGAACACAAGACGATATGTTCCATCGTTGACTGGCTGAGCAACCAGGAAGAAGGGTTTGACGCGCCCATCCGTGTCGGTCCACGCGTGGCTCAGTTCAGTCCAGCTCTCATCAGTGTTTTGTACTTCGAGACAAACAGCAACTCCACTTGCCGGTGCGCCGCGCGCAGTATCCAGGATATGTGTGGAGATGGTGCTCATGTACCAAAGGTCTTTCGTTACGAATCTTTGGTGAATGCAGAAGTCGTCGCCAGTATCCGATCAAACCACGATTTTTGAAAGACCTATGTTCAAAACCGTCACGTTAACAACTTTCGCAATCTTATCTCCGTGATCTTTTCTTGTTCACGGGCTGCAACTGGCAGTTCGGTTTCCAGATCATTTCCAATCCTCGACTTGAGAATTGCAAGCATCTCCTCCGAGGACTTGCCGGTGGCGCAAACAATAAAAATGAAGCCAAACCTTTTCTCATATTCGCCATTCAGTTTTGCCAGTTCATCGAGCGTCTGCGTCGCGGCGCCATGGATTCCCGCCTGCTCATGACCGGACCAACCCTCTGACTGAGTGGAGACCGTTGCTGCTGCTTTGTTCTCACCAATCTTCGGATGACTGCGAAATGCAGCTAACCAATCATCGCGATCGAGATTCCACCAGGCTGTCTCGGCCTTCTGAATTAGCTCCTCGAAACTGCCAATGGGTCGACTCGAAACCATTTGCCGTGCCCAGTTCTGCGAGCCACAGCACTTGAGCAACTCGTTGGAAGCTTCTTCTTCAGAGAGATTATTTAACCAGTCCAGGCGGATCATTACTCAAAAGGTTTCTTAAGCCAACGAGCCGAACACGCGAAGTCTGCTGACACCACCATCAGGAAAGATATTGAAACGAAGATGTGAGACCAGCCCAGCGTCGAGTAGCTCCTTATCGAAATAGTGACGCGTGTGTGCTTGAAGCTTCGTTCGCACCAACACATTGGCCCAGGGCACAGTCAACTCCGTCAAACTTTCGTGAGGCAGTCCTTCCGCATGACAAGCCTCAAGAGAACAACTCTCTGGATAATTACCTTTGAAGTGTGACGTATCGACCTCAACATGATGAATGTGGCCCATAGAACCAAGCTTGATAATTACCCAATCGTGTCCTGGTCCGCGGCGTCGTTTCGTTTCCCAGCCATCACTCATGTTTGCAGCGCGCTCCGGCATGATCAGATTGTGTCTGTGTCCAAAGAACATGTCGCTACATGACAGTACCAGGCCTCCGTTTTCGACCGCAGCGAGATCGATGTAACCCCCAACCTCGCGAAGTCGGTTCCAGTTCGGCGCCACTTCACCATAGACGCGTAATCTCGCGACACCACCATCGGGATAAATCTTGAAGCGAAGATGTGTGACTCTTTCGTTGTAATCGATGGGAAAAGGATTATGAGAGTCCCCGGCGAGTTGCATCTGCGGGAGGATTGGCATCCACTTCACTGAGTCATCTGTAAGCTCTTCCTCGGTTGGGAGGCCATCAACTGTGGTTGCTTCAAGCGAACAATGCTCAGGATAGTTGCCGCGAAAGAAACTCGTATCAACGACGACACCACGAACGATACCCGGAAGCCCCAGCCTGATGATGCACCAATCAAAACCAGTAGTGCGCCGGCGCCGCGACTCCCAACCATCCATCCACTTTCCACGGTCAGTGTATTTTCCGTCGATAAAAATCGGTGTGGAAGCTTTAAGTAAATTCTCCTTAGGGGCAAAGAAGTCATCATTGGCAATGAGCACGGCGCCACCCAGGCGCTCCGAAGCCAGATCGATCAATTCCGTGAAGTCCATCGTCATCCTTCCGGATAGAAAAGGAAGATCGTGCAGCCCGTTTTCGATTGCGGTACATGCGACGAACCTGCCGGGTTGTGAATGAATGTGCCCGCCGGATAATCGCGTACACCATCGTTGAAGACTCCCGATACAACGTAAACTTCCTTTGGACCGGGCTCGTGTACATCAATTCCTTCCCAGCATGATCCAGCGTCAAGTTCTACAACCTGGGCCTTCGTTCTGTTGGCTCCTTCCCACAAGGTTCGTACACGAATAGTTCCGCCAAACATCTCTTTTACATGTGTATCTTCAGTGGCCGCCCATTCAATCTCTGACATAGAGTGCCTTTCTAGTTCAGCAAAAACATGCCTCCAGGTGGTTCTTCAACCTCTCTCCCATCATATATTTTTCTACCGCGAAGAAAAGTCTTTCGTACGACACCACTCAAGTTCTCACCAACGTAAGGACTGATCTTGTGACGATGAAACAAGTTCGATGCTTCAACGTCAAACCTCTCTTCCGGATTCCATAGAATGATATCTGCGTCGAAGCCTTCTGCGATCCGGCCCTTCGGTTTCTGCAATCCAACTTGTTTGGCGGGCCCACTGCAAAGCCACTTAACCAGATCACTAAGTCCGTAGCCACGTTTCTGAGCTTCGGTCCAAACAATGGGTAGTCGCAATTGAAGGGACGCGATTCCACCCCACGCTTCCAGAAAGTTGCCGGTGTCGCGAAGTTTCATACTGGCAGTACAAGGCGAATGATCGGAAACAACGAAACCTATGGTTCCATCTTGAAGGCCACTCCACAGTTCTTCTCGATTCTGCGCTTCCCTTATCGGTGGACAGCATTTGAATTCCGTTGCTCCGGCAGGAATTTCTTCGGCAGCAAAGTGGAGATAGTGTGGACACGTCTCGGCTGTGATCTTTACTCCGTCAGCTTGAGCCTCACGAATCATTGGAATCGCTTCCGCCGAGGACAGATGGACGATGTGAACACGTGTGCCAAACTCACGACTTAAACGGACCATCAAGGCAATCGCATCGTTTTCGGCCTTCTTGGGACGGGATGAGAGAAAGGTGGAGTACTTATCAGCGGCATCCTTGTTCAGGGCAGCCGTCTCAATCGGCCCAGGCAATTCAGCATGAACAATCAAGAGCGCGTCCAACCGCGTAAGCTCAGGCATTGCTTCGCGCAAGTCCTGTTCAGTCACATGAGGAAACTCATCGACGCCGGAAGGAACCAGGAAACATTTGAACCCAACAACCCCTTCGCGTTTCAGCAGAGCTAATTCTCTTGTATTGCCAGGAACAACTCCTCCCCAAAATCCGATGTCGACATAGCAGTTGCTCTTAGCTGCTGCCAACTTTGCTTCAAACCTTCGGGTTGTTGTTGTGGGTGGAATCGAGTTGAGTGGCATGTCGATCAGCGTCGTAACGCCACCTGCGGCTGCGGCTCTCGTTGCTGTTTCAAAGCCTTCCCACTCGGTACGACCCGGGGAATTGATATGGACGTGTGTGTCGACGAGGCCGGGCATTACCACGGATTCATTGTTCACGTCGATCAGTTCGCCGGCGTTATCAACCTGGTCAAAAGATCGAACAGACGTGATTCGCCCGTCGCGTATGTGAATGGATGCAGGCGCGACGTGATCTTCAAGCACAACACGTCGCGCGCGAATGATTAAGTCGTCATTCATTCAAGATCAAAAGCTTGGAGGAGGAGGAGGTAAATTTGGCGCGACTTCACCGGCATTACTTAAGCCAAATACTTGTTCGTACGCAGCAGCAACTGCTGCCAGGGTTATCGGAAACACGAGAAATATTCCTACGTAGCAAAGCGCTATGCCCACAATGCCCAGCAGGGCGCCCAGCAAAGACATGCCGAGTAAGCGCCAAAAGTTCGCGAAGGCAGCGCGCCAACTTAACTTGACTGCGTCGAAGCCTTGCATGCCGCGATCGACGATCAACGGATATGCAAAAGTAAATCCAATCGAGATGAAAATGACGACCAGGAAAATCACAATGAAGAAGAGCATGAAGATCAGAAAAATTCCGATGCCCGCAAAGGGTGCGGCATTTTCTCCCGCTGCCGAAGCCGCGATCATCGCGGCGAACATACCAACGTATAGGAATACATAGGCGGCGATGACTACGGCAGTGATCGGTATCACGTGAAGCAACGACGCAACTACGCTCTGACCAAAGTAGTCGAAGCCTTTGAACAAAGTACCAAACTCAATCGGCAGCCCGCGACGCACACGGAAAAACGCCAGATACAATCCACACATCATCGGTCCCATGAGAATTCCGAGTGGGACTGAAGATCCGATGATCATGCCGACAGCACACATTCCCACAAAGAGCCAATACTGATCACGAATGAGATTGAACCCGGCCTTGAGGCATTCCACAGGTTGAACTACGCCACGTTGAAAGGGGATCTGGGGGTTGTTTGTCATGGACTTTTCCTTAGTGGTGGTTGTTTGCTTAGTCGGTTTAAAGTTTTTCTAAAAAGTTCGCCAGTAGATTTGTTGCTACCCGCAGACGGTACGATGCGGTGGATCGTATGTCGTCGATTGGAGTGATCTCATTAATCAAGCTCGCTCTCGCGAGCCCGATCGTTTCCGTACTAATTACTTTGTCGCGCAGCGTATTTTCGGTAAGTACGCAACGAATTAC
>Ga0163163_10005587_pt1 | contig 10895 bp, 7 predicted proteins | sample S65metaG_FD_119766 | JGI IMG/M metagenome (GOLD analysis project Ga0163163, IMG submission 119766) | Switchgrass rhizosphere microbial communities from Kellogg Biological Station, Michigan, USA - S6-5 metaG | ecosystem: Host-associated > Plants > Roots > Rhizosphere > Soil | place: USA: Michigan... | reverse complement strand
ACACGATCGACCCAAAGCGTGGAGCCCGCAGGCACCGCACGGATTTCCTGATACGTCGTGAAAGGTTCGGGGACGCTGCCGAACAGGGAAAATCCGACCCAACCGGCGGGCTCTGGATTTCGAGAGACCTTCTGACCAGCCAGAAGCGCCTTGACCTGGGACGCAAAGCGGACCGTCCACCCGTCATCCGCATAGTACAGGGGCTTGATACCATACGGATCGCGCGCGAGTAGAAGCGCGTTTTTCTGAGCGTCCCACAGGGCGAATGCAAACATTCCCCGGAGGTCCTCGACCATGGCCTCGCCCTTCTCGGCATAAAGGTGAAGCAGGACCTCCGTGTCACTCTCGCTGCGAAAGACACAGCCCTTCGCTTGCAGCGACGCACGCAGTTGCCGGTAATTATAGATCTCTCCGTTAAAGGTAATCACGAGCTTTCCGTCGGCGCTCGCCATTGGCTGCGCGCCTCGTTCGGAAAGATCGATGATCGTCAGCCGGCGATGCCCGAGCCCTACGCGCTCATCCGGCGAATACCACTCGCCAAGACCATCCGGGCCGCGCGCAGCCATATGATCGCGGATACGGCACAACTCGGCGCGATCGACCGCATTGGCCGCATAGTGATAGGCGTAGATGCCCGCGATGCCACACACGGATGAAGGTCCGGTCAGCTCAGGTGGCGTTCGCCCGCACCATCGATGCGGCGCCACGATTACGATACTGCAGATCCGCCAGCGCGCGACGAATGCCCTCCAGACACTGGCGATAACCCCATTGCTGGATGCGTGCGAGGCTCTCGCGGCCTTGTCGCTGCCGAAGGGTCTCGTCTTCGATCAGGCGAAGGAGTGATTTGGAGAGCCCGTCGATATCTCCGGCCGCCGGCGTATAGCCGTTCACGCCGTCATGAACGAGATCGGGCGCACAACCCACTTCGCTGGAGCAAACGATCGGAAGGCTGGCGCACATCGCTTCGTTCACGGCGAGGCCCCAAGGCTCGTCTTCGGACGGCAGCACGAAGACGTCGCAGGCGGCATAAATAGCCGGCAATTCCGACTGATTTACAAATCCCGTGAACACGACGTTATGCAGTGAATGTTCGGCGCAGAACGCGCGCAGCTCCTGCTCCAGCTCTCCCGAGCCGGCCATGACGACGGTGAATGGCTGGCCGGTATCCTTCATCAGCCGCTGCGCGGCTTCAAGCAGATCGCGCGGCCGCTTGCGTGGCGTGAACTTCGCCGCATAAAGGATCGCCGGTTGATCCAGAGGTATGGCGTATCGTCGGCGAACCTCCGCCCGCTGCTGGCGATTCAGGTCCGCAGCCTTCACGAAGCGGTCGTTGTCGACCGAATACGGCACCGTGAATATCTTGCGATCGGCGACACCCATCGCCCGGTAGAACGCAGCGTTGTGCGATCCGATCGCCAAGAGCCGATCGCACGCCTGGTAGAGCGTGCCCATGAGCGGGCGGCGCAGCATCGACTTGATGCCACCGCTGGGCAGTCCGAGGTGTGTCTCGCCACGCATCATCACGGGAAGCCCGGCAGTCTTCGCCGCCACCATGGCAATGAGATTGGCCGCATAATTGTGCCCATGCAGCCACAAGACGTCGTAGCGGCCCGCGCGCAGCTCGCTCCAGACCTCAGGCGCGACAAGCGACCAGAACCCTCCCGGCTCACGGCTACGCGCGGCTTCGCCAAGAAACACCGATCGGTATCCGGCGAGCAGATCCAGGTCCCACTTCACGTCTTGACCGAAGCCCGGGTCCTTTCCGCCGCGAATGGAGAAATCGGACAGGTAGAGCGCCGTCACGTCGAGGTCCGGCGCCGCATTGAGGTAGGCGTACAGCGGCGCGAAATACTGGATCGGATGCGAATTGAGCACCGCAATCCGCGTGACCCTTGGCGTGCCGGGATCATCTGCTACGTCGAGCAAACGCGGGCTCCTCTGTCCCCACGGCGCTGCGTTCGCGCTCCGCCACGATCGCCCGTTCCATGATCTGCAACGCGCCGACCAGTCCTTCGACGTCTCCCACCTCGACCCGGCAATAGCCATCCGCCGGCAGCGCGCCGCTTGCCAGCAGATGAACGTCGGACTCCTGGCTGCCGACGAACAGAATTCTCTTGCCCGAGTCGATACAGGCGTGAACTTTCGACGGCAGCACGTAGCCGACGAAGGCATCGCGCAGCGTGATCAAGTGGACGTCGGCGGCAAGAAGAAGGCGCGGAAGGTCCGCCAGCGGAACCAGCTTCGATCGGTACACCGGCACGCCGCGCGACTGCAGCTCGCCCTCGACACGGTCGGCCTTTGCTCCGGTGGCGTTCAGCCAGAACAGCAGCGGCGTCTTGGTGCCGCGAAAGTATTTGCAATACGCGTCGATGAATGTGGCCTCGTCGTGCGCGACTCCCCAATTTCCCGAATACAGAATGACTCCGGCTCCGCCGCGCAGCGCATCCGGCAAAGGCAGCGGCGCAAGTCCGGGGGCGAACGGCACCGGCGACGCATTGCGCTTCAGCGAAATGCGATCCTGCGGAATGCCGATATCTCTCAGCCGCTTCGCCTGGTCCTGTCCCAGGACCTCGAACGCATCGACGCGCCGCCGCCAGAAGTAGGTCAGACGAAGCAGGACACCGAGCAGCAATCCCGTCCTGCCCCGCTCGGCGATGAGGCATTCGGGATGAAAGTCCATGATGCGGTAGATCAGGCGTTTGCGCAGCAGCAGGTTGAGCGGCGCAATGAAGTGCAGCATCAAGGGAGGGCTGCCGGTAAACAACACCGCATCCGCGCGACGCATCGATCCAAACGACGCCGCGAGCAGCATCAGGTTTGAAACTATCGTCCAGATCAGCCGGGATGCGAACTTTTGCTTTTGGTAGGAGGGCCGGTGGACGCGGATCACTTCGACGGCGCCATCCCCCTGCGGCTCGGCCGTCTCGCGAAGCGATTGCCCGCTCGTCAGCCCGACGAGGGTAACCGTCCAGCCTCGGCGCGCCCATTCGCGCGCTTCCAGCACCGCATATTGGCCCACCGCCCCAAAGTCCGGCGGCAGCCAATCGCAAATGTAAACCAGTCGCTTTGCCATTTGGAATGCAAGACGCCGATCGGCCAAGAGCGGCGGCCAAGAGCAGCGGCTAAGAGCGGGGACCAGGTGCGGCGGCACGCTACCGCACTTCGGGTGAAACGCGTTTCACCCGTTAGGCCGAATCTCCCGCCGAGCCGACACCTCAGCTCACCGGCGCGACAGCGGTCCTGTCAACCGCGATCGGAACTGAGGTGCTCATGAGCTCGAGCAACACCCGAACTCGCTCTCCGCTGTCGAGTCGCTCGATCTTCCCGATCAGATCGGCGAACGGACCCGACAGCAGCCGAACGCGCTGCCCGGCTCTCAGGTCCGCATCAAGCCGGATCTGATCGCCGTCAGACTGCTGCAACAGATTTTCTACGATACCCCGCGGCACCGGGATAGGATGACCTTCAGAACTGGTAAAAAGGCTGGCGACGCCGAACGTGCTTCGCACCGAAAGCCATCGGTCGCGCTCCAGATCCAGCTCGACGAACACGTAGCGCGGAAACAGCGGCGCGCGCGCCGTGCGCAGTTGCCGCGCGTGGCGAACCGTCTTCTGAATTTGCGGCAGGAATGTCCGGAACTCCTGCGCCCGCAGGTTCAACGCTGCTTTCGTCTCGGATCTCGGTCGCGTGTAAACCAGGAACCACCTCTTGCCCATGACAAAAGGTGCCGAACGATCACCGTCCCCCATTACTAGTTCACGATGCGCTGCGGTTCACGGCCGTAGTAGTAATAGCCACCGGCATAGCCGTCGTATTGGGCGATGGTATTCATGTCGACCTTGTTGAGGACGACGCCGGCCACGCGATCCTGCACGTCGGGCGCATGGCGCAACGCATACTCGACCGCGTCCATCTTCGTGCCGCCCCATTCGACGACGAGGACGTACGAGTCGATCAGACGCGAGGTCGCGCGCACTTCGACGCCGGCAACGAGCGGCGCAAGGTCGACGATGACGTAGTCGTATTTGATTTGAAGCGTGGTGAACAACGACTTCGCCGCGGACGACATCAGCAGCTCAGCCGAATTGACCGACGCAGGCCTCTGCACCATCGGGAGAAATTCCATCCCGGTGCTCGGATCGGTCCAGACCGCCTTGGAGAACGGCACGCTTCCGTTGACGGTATCGAGGAAGCCGATCTTGGCTTCGGGGGCGAGCATTCGCGACAGCGACGGATTGCGGAAGTCGCAGTCGACCAGGATCACGTGCTTGCCGCTTTGGGCGAGACCCGCCGCGATCGCCGCAGCGATGCTCGACTTGCCCTCGCCGGGCATGCTCGACGTCAAGCCGATCACCTTCTTGCCCGCGCCTTCCTCGATGCGCAGATCCAGCGTCAGCTTGATCGAGCGGATCGCCTCGGCAAAGGGCGACGATGGCGTCTGCAGAACGCTGCGGAGAATCTCGGAAGAGGGACGCATGGTCTGGCTGGCGGACTGGTCCGCAAACGCAACGGGAAGCGAGCCGCGCGGAAGGCGGAGCTTCTTGCTGGCAGGAGCGGCCAGAAGCGGGACGAGCGCCAGGCACTCGAGCGCCAGAACGGATTGGACTTGTTCCCTGGTACGGAATCCCCGGTCTCTGATCTCCCGGAACGCACCAAATCCAACGCCCAGCGCGCCGCCGGCAAAGATCGTCGCGAGCCAGATTTTCAGCGCTTGCGGGCCGGTCTTGAGGACCGACGCGGGCGACACCTGCCGCGCCTCGCTGATCGGGAACGACTGCTGCTGCACCGCTTCGGTGTGTCGCTGCAGGAAGCTCTCGTAGATCTTGCGGTAGCTCTGCGCAGAGGCCTCCAGGCTGAACAACGTCACCTGGGCCTGATTGGTCGTCTGGGATTGCGAAATGAGGCTCGTCAGCAACTTCTCGAGTTCATCCTGCGCCTTTTTCGCGATCTCGTATTCGCTCTTAAAGGTCTCTTCGATCCGGCCCATTTCGTCGTAAATCGATCGCCGGATATCGCGTATCTGATTGCGCAGCGTCGATACTGCGACGTGATTTTTTCCATACTTGACGGACCAATCGGCCTCTCGTGCCACGAGGTCCAAATATTGCGTGCGCAACTTTGTGATGATCGGATTATTCATCGCTTCCGAAACAGTCTCATCCGCAGCCGAGCCGGGATGCTCCTGCTGATAGGACTTGCGGACGGAGTTGAAGCGATCCAACCGGGCTTCGACATCCGAGGTCCGCGCCTTCGCGGCTGCCAGCCGGCCGCTGATCTCGCTCAGCTGCTTGTCGTTCATCAACGTGCCGCCGGCCGACACGATATTGTTCTTGCTCTTGAACTCGATGACGGCGCGCTCGGCGGTCGAGGCCTGTTCGCGCAGGGTCTGAAGCCGCTCCTGCAGCCAGTCGCCAGCGCGTCTGGTCGCCTGATATTTGGCGTTGAGCTGATCGAATATGTAGGCGTCGACCATCGCATTGGCGATTTTCGCCGCCTGATCGGGATTATTTCCGCGGAAATCAATCCTCAGCAAATAGCTCTGGCCGACACGCCGGATCTCAAGCCCGGACATCACCGCGGCAACTGCAGCGCCGACGCGCTCCGCTTCCGTTTTTGTCTCGGTGCTCGCCCAGCCCAGCCGGGCCAGTGCTTTATCAAAAATAGTCGGTACCGCACTTATTCCGGTAAAAAGCGGATCCTCGGCAAGGCGCAGTTGCTTGACCACATAGGCCGCGACGTTTTGCGACTTCAGGACACCGATCTGGCTCTCGATCCAAGCCCCGTCGGTCGTCGTCGCCTGGCCCAGGATAGACTCTTGGAGGAGCCCTCTTTGCGTCTCCAGCACCACGGTGGTGGAGGCCGTATAGGAAGCCGGAGTTACGTAATGGTATAACGCGCCCAGCGGCAGGCACGCGATCATTCCGAGCAGGATGATCCGGTATCGCCGCCTCACGAAGCTCGCGGCGATGTCGAGTCGCTCGCCGAGCGTGGGCGGTGCGTCAGCCTTAAACTCGGCAGCGAAAGACTGGGGCGTATCGATTTGAGGCATAAGCTTCTTCCAAGCTCCTGACGTACTGCGTACAGATATCCCACCCGCCCCAACGTGTGGTTAGACACGATACAGCCCCTACGCGAACCCCCTGGACATCGCGTGAGAGTTTTATACTCTCAAATTGCAGATAAATCAAAGCTCTAGGCGGCCTTTTTTTTTGGACTTAACCTTTACTTTACCGGCGTCTTGAAGGCCGAACGGAGGCCGGACATCGGTCAACGCCTGCCGGATAGGCCTCCGCCCCAGTCCTTGCCTGCTTTGGCTAGGGAAGCTCCCTCCAAGGGAGCCGTTCTGCTCCACAGCTCCGTGACGCCACGACGGTAAAGATCCCACTGGATTGCTCCTTCAACCCGAAGGCCCGGGGGAACTTGGACAGCAGGAAGTCATAGGCCGTCAGCCAATTCGGCTGTTCCTGATAGACCGTCCCTTTGTAGAGAACAAAAACGACGTCGTCCGCCGTTGCATGCAGGCGCGTTACATCGCGAGCCCAGCCCTCGGGCGGGGATTGCGCGATCAGCATACGACATAGGCCTGAAGTCGCCAGAACTGCCGGGCGTCCGACTGCCGATTGTTCCGGGCCAACCGAAACGACAAAGTGCTGTCGAACAAGGAAATCGGCTATGGCCGTCTGGAAAGGGGCGTTCCTCGACGACTCATCGGGATAAACGAAAAGCTTCCAGGCCAGCGTCAGCGGAAGCAGCACAAAAACGAACCACCTAAGCGCGGGAGAAAAGCTCACGCCGCGCACCTAACACGCTGAATCCCACGGTCAATCCCATAATGATGAAGTTCGCAATGGTGTCCCCCAAGGGGGTATGAATCACGTTGAAGTGAGATTGACTTAGCCCCGTAAGCGCGATTCGCGTCACGTTGACCGCAACGACGGAAGCACAAGCAAGGACGGACCACACGAGATCTATGGAGGTCCACCGATGCCCTGCCCATTGCGTGACAGCAACCCAGCACAGGAAAGCGGAAGACGTGTTTGCAAGCGATGAGCAATAGGGCGCCACGACCATATAGCCCGAATTATCCGCGAACCGTACGGTATTGCCGGCCCAATCGGTACCGAGCAACCACGCCGCAAGTGACGCATCAATTTGCAGTATCGGTCCAGCGAAGAACTTGAAAAGCAACTGACTCCAAAGCATGGGGACCGTGACCGCAAGAAGCACTTTGGCTCCGCGCCTGCATTCAGGTCCACTCTTCGTGAAGAAGAGAAGGTAGAGACTGAGACCAGTGACCGCGACCCAGCTCAGGGCAAAGATCGGATGAATGACCAACAGAAAAAAGACGGCGGAAACTGCGAGGTCGCCCGGTTGTAGCCTGTCCTCCTTCTCGTCGTGGAGCAGCGAGGACAAGCCCACGAAGCAAGCGAACAATACGATGACATTGGAACCAAGGATAACGCCCGCCCACCCGTCTGAATTCCAGTTCTGAATGAACTTGACGAGCAGCCCGTTTGCGCAGCCCAGGAGATAGAGCCCGGCGAACCACTCGCCGCGAGGCGTAGAGCTGCGCAGGACCCCGAGCAGGCGGCGACTGGGCGCTAGTATTTCGTTCGAACTCATGCTCGGAAAAGGCCTCGCCTAAAAGCAAAACGTGCTGGCAAACAGTGCCAGCACGTTTGCGAAAGCGAACTTAGATCGGAAATCAGGCAACCTGTTGTCGGCGACGCCGGGCGAGAGCGATAAGACCGCCACAAGCCATCAGCAGACCCGGGAGGCCGGCACCCACGATCGGGCCGGGGATGTCCTGCGAGAGCAGGCTGCCCGTCGGCGATGTATCGTTTTGGTTCACCAAGAACGCAACCCGCAGATGGATCCCGTCCAAGGCCGCGAATGTGAAGGGCCCACCATCGAGATCGATGTTGAACACCATGTGGTCGGTGATCTGCACATTCGGGTCGAAATTGAAGCACAAGGCTCCAGCACCGCCGTTCTGACAGTCAGCACCTGAGCCGCTGACCTGCGTGCCCACTTCGCCGTTTGTCGTATTTCCCAAATACGTGGCGGTGCCGCCCGTGATGCTTTGGCCGAAAGTACTATCCCTAACGTCGAATGCACTAAGCCAATTGACGTTAGCCCAGTTGCCGGTGGCACCCGTGAGAAGATTATCAATCGTCAGCGTGAAAGTCCCGTTGGCCACGCTGGTAACGTCTGTCGTAAACGTCACGTCCTGGAACGTGAGGGTCGCGGCCGACGCACCGGTCGGGCTCAGCCCAAGGCCCGTGGCAAGCGCCGCGGCGATGATCATCTTCTTCATGTCTAACCCTCCGTTACGTAATTTCCGAAACTTTATCAGAGCCGCATAGATGATCAATCGCTGTTTTTTGGACAAAGGAGTGTTTTTCTGGACGATTGCCGAACCTTCGAGCCGGAGACGAGATCGGCACTTAGACCCTGAAATCATTGTATTTTTCTCTATTGAGCTGCGGCCCCAAAGCTGAATGGTTACAGAACCTGCTCCCTTGGTTGTGGGGTGCGATCAGCCTGTTCGCCCTCTTCGCCGGCTTCCTGCCCTAGCTGGATCAGACGCGTCCACTGGGTCACACGGCGCAACCGAGGGTGCAGATTATGAAACGTGTCTACGCGCAAGCTCGCCGCCTGATCGCAGCAGCGCGCCCCCACAACATGTTCGACTCCGGAAAACCGTCGCCCGCCGCGCCATTGAATTGCCAAGCCGCAAGAGCTAAACGGCCCAAGCGTCACTCTCGTCGTTGTTAAGCTGAACCGACGCAAAAGCACGCGGCAAACGTGCTATATGCTGCCGACGAGGAGAGTAAGTGAATTGGGCAAGCGGTGGCTTCCATGATCACCAGGATGGTTTCTTCAAATAGCCTTGGTTTGTTTCTGGCGGTCATGGTCATCGCGATCGCGGGCTCGGGTTGCTCCAAGCAAGCCGATACGACAGCAACGCGTCTGTCGCGCGCCAGCGACTATGTTGCCGCCGATCAATTTGACAAAGCGGAGAAGGAGTATCGCGAAATCCTCAGAGTCACCCCGACCGAGCCGGTGGCGGTGCGCCGATTGGGCTTCATCTATCTGGAGCAGGGGCAAATTCTGCAGGCGTATCCCCTGCTCAAGCAGGCCGCCGAACTCCACCCCGACGATCTCGAGGTGCAACTCAAGTTTGGGTTGGTCCAGCTGGCTTTGCGCCAATTTGCCGAGGCGCGCGCTGCTGCTCTGCAGGTTCTCGACAAAGACGCGGGAAACGAACAGGCGCTGCTGTTGCTGGCCGATACTGCGGTTTCGCCTGTCAGCACGCTTGAAGAAACCCAAGGCATGATCGAGGACCGTCGCGCGAAGGATCGCGATCGGGCCGGATACCATCTGGCATTGGGCAGCCTGGCCCTACGGCAAAAAGACGAGGCCCGCGCAGAACGAGAATTCAAGACGGCATTGGAAATGGACCCGAAGTCGGGCTTGGCCCACGCGTCGCTCGGATTGCTTGCGTGGGCCCGCAACGACCTCAAGAGCGCGGGGCAGGAATTCAAAGCTGCCGCCGATCTCGCCCCCGCGCGATCTCCGATGCGCCTGCGATACGCCGACTTTCTGCAAAAGACCGGAGCTGCCGCCGAGACAAAGGCGGTTCTGGAAGAGATCAGCCGCAAACACCCCGACTACCTGCCGCCCCGCGTCTATCTGATGCGGCTGGCCTGCAGCAAGCAGACCGATGAGGATTGTACGGCGCGCGTGCAGAGCATCCTGGCTCAGGACCCGTTCAACTACGACGCCCTTTTCCAAGACGGGACGATCAACCTGGCCAAGGGCGACGCCACCAAGGCCATTCGCGAATTCGAACAGTTGAGCAACATCTACACCCAGAATCCTCAGGTCCGATATCAGCTCGCCCTCGCCTACCTGCAGTTCGGAAAAGATGCAGGCCTCGCCAACAGCCGGAAGGCCCTGGAGAGCGCCGAGAGCGTTTTGGGGACTGCGGTGACGCTGGACCCGCTGTTCACGCAGGCGGTGCTGCAGCTCGCCGAACTCAAGCTGCGGAAAGGAAGCCCCGCCGCAGCAATTGACGTATTGCTGCCGCTGACAAGGGGGCGGCCGGAGAACGCCCAGGCGCAGTACGTACTGGCCGCCGCCTATCTGGCTCAGCAGAGCAGAGATCAAGCGCTGGCGGTCTACCGGCGGATGACGGAGCGGTTTCCGCAAGATCCTCAGCCGCCCCTCCTGATCGGAACGATCTTGGCGGCCCAGCGGCAGCTTCCCGAGGCACGAAACGCGTTGGAGAAATCGATCGGAATTTCTCCGAACTATATGCCGGCGATCGAGCGGCTGGTCGATCTGGACATTGCAGAACAAAAGTTCGCCGACGCGACGGGACGGGTTCAGCAGCAGATCGATCGCGATCCGAAGCTGGCGCAACCCTGGGCTCTCCGTGGCAAGATCTTCCTGGCGCAGCGCGATGTTGCGCGCGCCGAGCCGGACCTGCTGAAAGCGATCGAACTCGACCCCGCCCTCGAGCCCGCCTATCTGCTGCTCGCTCAGGTCTATGTGGCCTCGAACAAGCCTGGGCAGGCGATCGAAAAGCTCAACGGCTTCGTAGAGAAGAAGCCAACGGTTCCTGCGCTGATCCTGCTTGCAGGAATCCAGGAGCAGCAGAAGAATTATCCGGCAGCACGCGACGCCTACGAAAAGGTGCTGACCTTGGCCCCCAACTCCGCTGCGGCGCTGAACAACCTGGCCGTGCTCTACTCGGAGCGCCTTGGGCAGCTCGATAAAGCCTACGAGCTGGCGAAGAAGGCGCGCGACCTCACGCCCAACGAGCCGCACTCGGCCGATACGCTTGGCTGGGTCTTGTTCCAGCGAGCCGAGTATCGCAACGCCTT
>Ga0163163_10005586_pt1 | contig 10896 bp, 7 predicted proteins | sample S65metaG_FD_119766 | JGI IMG/M metagenome (GOLD analysis project Ga0163163, IMG submission 119766) | Switchgrass rhizosphere microbial communities from Kellogg Biological Station, Michigan, USA - S6-5 metaG | ecosystem: Host-associated > Plants > Roots > Rhizosphere > Soil | place: USA: Michigan... | reverse complement strand
GTTGATCGGCATTCAGAGCAAGCTTAACCGTATCGCGCACGTTTCCTACAGAGATGCCCTGGGCATTCTTCACCTGCCCCAAGATGTCGATGTTTGCTTTGCTCCTGTCGCCGTTCTTTATAAAGGGAATCTGCGACCCCGGCACAATCAGCGATACCGGCACGAAGAAGCGATTGTCTTCCATACGGAAGTAAAGCGCCTGCAGATAGACCGCGACATCGGTCGCGGGCAGCTCGCTCTGCATCTGCTCATTTAGTGCCTGCTCGCGGTCTTCGCTCTTCTGGTGCTGGAAGTCGGCGGGAGCGTAATAGCCGGGTCTGTACTCAAGCTTCACGTCGTTGCGGTTCATCTTTACCGTCAGCCGTCTGTAGCTCCCATCGCGTGCCGTATTGGCCGACCGGAATCCCACAATGTAGTACGCCTCGGTATCGTGCTGAATCTGCTGAAACACAGGAGCAAAGTCGTTTGAGTCGAAGAAGGCTTTACCGCCCGTGTCACTGGAGAGCGTGCCCAACACCTCCTGCGAGCCGAAGTTAGCATCCAGCTGACTCTGCATTGCGCCACCGCTATATGCTGCGGTTCCACGCAGGCTGCCCTTGGATGCATCGCCTACCGGAGGAAGCGCCTGCAGCCCGCGTGAGTCCACGCTGTAGATTGCCATGTTGGCGCGCACTGCAGCGTTGGTCGCCGCGCGCATGCTGGCCTGATTCTCAATACCCTGACGCGTGAGCCCGCCTGAAAAATAGAGCAGACTCTTGCGCTGATCGACCTTCTCCAGCGTCTTCGCGATGGTGCGAATCGCGTACAACTCGCGGTCGGTGTTCAGGGCGTTGTACTCGGAGTCATCCGCGGTAAAACTCGAGGCGTCGTCCGCAGTCCCGCCCGAGTTGCCGCCTTCATTGCCGTTGGCAAATCCTGTGCCCTGGGTTCCGTTGTATCGGCCCACGCCTTTCAGTAGAGCTGCCTTATCCGACGTGAAGTCCTGATCCATGCTCAGCGCGGTCGACATACTCACCAGGGCCACCAAATCGGCGGGCTGCATCTTCTTGTTGATGTAACTCTGCGCAGCCTCCACGGCGCGGTCGATATCTTCAGGTTGCATGCTGCTCAGATCGAAGAACATCACAATCAGGCGATGGTCCTTCAGCTGCGAAGGGTCGGCGGCGAAGTTGTGATTGACGAGATCGGCGATGTTTGGTGTCTTGCCGCTGACCGTGGCGTTCTCTTTCAGCGCAACCGCTTCGTCCACGCTTTGGAAATCGAAGCTCGAAATCTTCTGCGGCTTCCCGTTTTCAAGAATCGTAAAGTCGGTCGCCTTCAGCCCCTTCACGACCTCGCCCGTCTTCTTGTCGCGGACCACGACGTTGGTCAGCACGATGTCGCTCTGCACCTTGAGAGTGAATGTGCCGTCGCCAGCGGCCTGTTGTGCGGCGGCCACCCGCAGGCCGAGCCCGGGTGTACCCGCCATCACTCCCGCCAGAATCGCCGCCGTCAATCTCTGCATCATTACCCAGCCTTCCATTCCTTAGAACCGGTACCGTGCCATGAAGGTAATCCGACGCATCGGCGCGGCCGATGTCACCTGTCCGAAGGTGCGTGAGTTCAGTGTCGTGTCGATGCCTGAATACTGCACGGTGTTGAAGACATTGTTTGCCGTTATTCTCGCTTCGAACGATCTCGTCTCGCCGAGAGACACTGTCTTCGCCAGCGAGCCATCCACCGCTACCGTCCCCGGTCCCTCGATGGATCCCCGCGAGGCCGTGCCGTACACATTCGCAGGGGTGGTGAATGCCGCCGGATTGAACCAGTTCAGAATCGTGCCCGCGCCGTGGATGGGTTGCGAGAAATCCCGATCCGGCCGAAGTGAGTTGTTCGTTCCCGTAGCGGTCTCCCCCACCGTCGCAACATAGTGCGGCGTGTAGTAAGTCCCGGTTGCGAAAGTGAAATCGCCGGACAGCGAGAAGCCATCGAGCGCCTTCGACCAGAAGCCCCCCTTCGACAGGTAAGCGCGATTGGGTCCGAAGGGAAGCTCCATCACCCAGTTGCCTGTAACCTTGTGGCGTATGTCGAACGAGCTGTTCCCCTCTTCGGCGGCCAGATTCTTGTCGTTTTGCGCAGGTACCGCAGTCGAGCCGCCGATCGACGAAGCATTGTCGATCGAATGACCATACTGATAGGTCGCCTGCATGGAGATACCCTTCTGCATTCGCTTGCGCGCATTGATGCTGAGCGCATTGAATCGCGAGAACCCCAACGAGTCCTCATAATTGAACGGCTGCGCTGTCGGGTTCAGTACGTTTGCCGCTGTGCGGTTTGGTGCACGGACGATGTCAAGGTTCCCACCATTTGCGCCGTTATATCCCACATTCAGCACGATGCCCTTCGGAAGCGATCGCTGAATATCAAGATTCCACACCTGCACCATGCCAAGACGGTAGTTCAGATTCACGCTGTAGTTGTTTTGAACTGCGGCCGTGGAACAGTTGAACGCATTCGCCAGCGCCAGCACGCCGCAGCCCTGACGATTCGCGATGTTAGTCTGCGTGACGGCGAACGGTGGCTGAAACGCGAGTTGACGCGCGAACGTGCCGAACTGCAGCGTGTTGTAGTTGATCCCGTAGCCGCCACGTACGACCGTCTCTTTGAACAGATTGCCCTTCGGTCTGTAGGCAAATCCAAAGCGCGGCGAAAACATAGTCCTGTCAGGATTTACCAGCGAGCGGGGGAACGCCCCACTATACGGCCCCTTCTGCCCCGGCTGCACAGCAGCCACCTGCGTAAAGTCCGCGTTGTGATCCAAGTTCACCAGGCGATCGTTCTTCTCCACGTAGGGCGAGAAATACTCGTAGCGAAGACCATAGTTCAGCGTCAGGTTCGGCAGAATTCTCCAGTCGTCGTTTGCATACAAATCCCATACGTTCGCACGGAGGTAGCTCTTCTCAAGGCCCGCCTGCACCGCCGCCTGTTGTGGAAGGCCAAGCAGGAAGTCGGCGAAGCCGTAGCCGCTGGCGGGCTCAGGTCCCGTTCCTGCGCTGGCATGCTGCGTTGCATAGCCTGTGAAAGTAAATGCTCCCAGCGGGCTGGCACCGCTCTGCAGATTTCCAGGAGCTGTCAGGCTGTCGGCATGCACGCGTCGAAAATCTCCGCCGAACCGCATGTTGTGCTTCTTGTGGCTCCAACTCACAAAATCTGAAAAGGAAATCGTCTGGCTGATCGCATCGCTCGGCTGCGTCTCGTTGAGCCCAGTTAGTCCGGTAAAGGTCATCGACGGAACGCCGTAATAGAACGGATTGGAGGCAATCGCGGCATTGCCCACCAGTACTCCCGCATTCGTCGCGGGGTTCACCGCTCCATTGGTGAAGTAATTCACGGTAGTTGCGTGGGAGCGGTTCCACGTCACCGTTGCATTGTTCGTCAGTCGGCCATAGCCGATCGTGTATCCCGCCGAGATGTTATAGCCGTCTGAGGACGTCGAGCCGCCCAACGGAAGAAAGATGTTCCTGTTGTCAGAGGCTGAGTGACTATAGCTGCCGCCCAAATTCATGTTCTGCCGCAGCGTCTTCGGCGCGTTGCCCTGCTGCTGCCGTCCGGTGCCACCCCCGCCTCCTCTACCGCCGAAACCACCAAAGCCGCCAAAGCCCGCATTCTGCCCGAAGTTCCGAACATACCTCCCCGAAGCACTCAGCGAGTTCTGGCCAACCGTCGTAATCGTCTGGTAGTTGTAGCCCTGTTCGCCTGTGGCCGGGATATTCGGCGCTGGATAGAACTGGAGCAGGGAAGCAGCCTGAGATGAAATGCGATTCCCGCAGATGACGTTCAGCGCGCCGTTGCACTGAAGCTGCTGCCCCGTCAGAGGATCGTAGAGCGGCACGCCTAACTGCGAGAAATCGCCTCCACGTTCTGCGGTCGTTGGCACTGTGCCGTAGAGATTCTGCGGGTTTGTATTCCTTTGCCCTGTCACATTCAAAAAAACGAATTGCTTAGTGCTCGCCTTCAGCAATCCCGGAATGAACGGCGATCCTGCAAAACTCACGCCGAAGCGATTGGAGCTATACGCTGGCTTCACCACTGGTGCGCCTGTCAGTGAGAAGCTAGTCGCATCCAGCGCTCCGTTGCCCCCCTGGTAGAAGATCGCTCCATGCGGCTGCGTAGGGTTGAAGCCGCCCCTGCCGCCTCGTCCTCCTCCTCCACGAAGCACAAATGGCCCCCCGCCGCCCCCTGGCCCGCCAAATCCACCGCCTCCAGGACCACCGCCCGCGACCATCATCCCGCCAAGCATTCCTGCTACGGCATTGGCAACATCACCCGCCGCGCCGCCTTGCTGTCGCGCCCGAGTCATCGCCTCTTCCACACGCTGGCGAATCTCATCCTCATTGAAGTTCGCAAGACCGTTGGTCTGGCCCATCTGCCCGCTTACCGTCACTGAATCGGTCGCAGCGGCATCTCCTCCTAACGCCGCCAGCGTGGGCCTCTGCGCACCCGTATTGCCGCCACCGGCACTCGCGTCTGCAAGATCGGTAGACCCACCCGTCAAGCTCAGCGATTGCACGCCGCGCCCCATCGCTCCTGCGAGAGCGCTCGCTGCCGCACCCTGCTGACTCTGCTGCTGTTGCTCCTGTTGCTGCACCCGCGAAGCCAGCTGCATCGTGAAGTTGGCGACCTGCTCCGGCTTGCCGCCATTCTCACCAGCAGCGTTGATCAGCACCTCCTGAGTCTCGCTGGCAAACGCGGCGAACTCGGTCTTCACCACGTAGCGTCCATTGCGTGGAATCGCCATCGCGAAGCCGCCTGCTACATCAGTTGTCGTTGCATATTTCTTTCCGGTCAGCGTGTTCGTCGCTGTAACCGCCACGCCCGGCAGTGGAATCGTACCCGCCTTCACAACGCCCTTGATCGTCCCTCCTGTCGGAGCCACCGCCTGGGTTGATACAGCCGGCGGAGCGGACTGCGCGGGCGATGTCTGAGTCCCATTGGGCTGGGCTTGCTCCTGCGCCAACCCCGCACTCATCCCGGCGTAGGCTACTACTCCCAGCACCGCAAATCGAAACACTCTCTGCACAAGGACCTCGTTCAAAATCGTGGACAGTTCGGGCAATCGAACACTGCTATGGCTTTGGCGTTCCCGCGGCTGGCGTTTCTCCGGGTGCGGTCGTCACTGCCGCGTCACCTCCACGACGCCCTCGCTGTCCCATGCCCGGAGGCAGCACAGTCAAGTTTGTTGGCACAAACAGGCCATGCTTCATCCCGCCCTGACCAGCCACTACATCCCCCACTTTGATGTCGGCTAGCGTTATGCTCTCGCCGCCATTTGCACCATTTGCACCAGCCGCCGCGCCGCCGCCCGGACCAACGGCCACAGGTGCGCCGCCTTCCGTCACAAACGCTCCGAATCCCCTCCGCCCACCCTTTCGGAACGACGTCGTCTCATCAACCTCAATCACTTGGCTCACGTTGTCCGGTCGCATCACAGTCAGCTTCACATCATCGATTGCCGTGATCTTGCCCGTGATGTACGACTTTCCCATGTCCTCACGTAGCTTCTTTACCTGCTCAGCATCTACCACCGCGACGAACAGCGCATGCACAGTCTTCTTCGGAGCATCCAGTTCGCCCATCGCTCCTACACCGTCGCCGACCTTCACATCGGCAGGTTTTACGGGCTGGCGGTCCTTCGTCATCCGCGTGTTCGGAGTGATTGCGACTTCATAGACATCCCCGGCGTCGGTCTTGATGGTGAGGTGATCTGCCGCGGTAGCCGTTACCGTCCCTCGGATCATCCTCCCGCTGCCCAACGCCATGTCGCCGCGTCCTGGCCCCTCCTGCGCGATCGCCGTTCCCATTCCAAGCAAAACCACAGTCGCTGACAGACACTGCGCCAATCCCGTTCTCATCACGCCCCGCCCTTACAATTCGAATCTGTGTGATACAGACGCACTTTGCAGCTGAAAGACGCTGTGACTGGTCAAATATTCCCTTACGCCATTGCGCTTTCAGCATGTGGCACTACACTACCGCCATGCACCAAATCGCCGGCACCTCCCATGGACCTGAAGACGCGCATGGCCATTCGCCTCACGGCCACACGCCACACGTGGAAGGGCACTTCGAGTCCAGCGAGACCGTCCGTGACATCGTCATCGGACTGTCCGACGGACTGACCGTTCCCTTTGCTCTCGCCGCTGGACTCTCTGGAGCCGTCGCTTCTTCGCGCATCGTCGTCCTCGCCGGTCTCGCCGAGATCGCGGCGGGCTCCATCGCCATGGGTCTAGGCGGCTACCTCGCCGCCCGTGGAGACGCCGAACACTACATCTCCGAAAAGCAACGTGAGGAGCGGGAGATCGTCGAACGTACCCACGACGAAGAGGAGGAGATCTACGAGATATTCGAGCAGTATTCGGTTCCGCGATCCAGTGCCGCGCCTGTACTCGAATCTCTTAAGAAAAACCCCGCAGCGTGGGTCGACTTTATGATGCGCTTCGAACTGGGCCTCGAAGAACCCGCCTCCAACCGCGCCCACCGCTCCGCTCTCACCATCGCTTTCTCCTACATCGCCGGTGGTCTCATTCCTTTGCTTCCCTATATGCTTGTCTCCAGCAACCTGTTGGCGCTGCAACTCTCTGTGGTTATCACGTTGATCGCGCTCGCAATCTTCGGGGCTCTCAAAGGGCGAATCGTTGGCACTGGCTGGCTCCGCAGCGCAGCCCAGACGGTGGTCATCGGCGGAATTGCTGCCGCAGTTGCCTACCTGCTGGCGCGTATGCTGAATGGCAATCAGGCGTAATCTTTAATCGTCGGCCAGACAAGAGAAGGAAGCACCCTGCACGCGATAAAGAAAAGCAACAAAACACCCGTGCTCCCCATCCCATAAAGCACCGAGTGAGAAGATGAAGATGCCAACCTCCACTGAAAACGCTGCCGCCTCCCTGCTTGCCCGTTACAGGGCAGTCCGTCACGCCACCATTGCTCTGTGTAGGCCCCTCTCGCCTGAAGATATGATGGTGCAGTCCTGTCCCGAGGCCAGTCCGGTCAAATGGCATCTTGCTCACACCAGCTGGTTCTTTGAAACCTTCGTCCTCTCCGAATTTCTGGCCGGATACACTCCCTTCCATCCCGACTTCCGCTGGCTCTTCAACAGCTACTACAACTCGCTCGGCGACATGCCCGAGAAGAAGCTCCGCTCTTCCTTCTCGCGCCCCCCACTTGAGCTCATCCTCGCCTACCGCACTCACGTCGACTCCGCCATCGAGCGCCTCCTCCAGCACCCTGCTGAAGACGACGCCGCCCGCCGCATCGCTCTTGGTATCGAGCATGAGCAGCAGCACCAGGAGCTCATCGCCACCGACATCAAGCATGCGTTCTTCACCAATCCTCTCCACCCTGGCTATCTCGAACGCAACGGCAAGACTTCTGAGTCGACATCTATTGCGCCTCCGATGGACTGGATCGGTTTCGCCCCGGGTCTTACTGAGATTGGAACGACGCCCGACGCCGCTTCCATCGAGGCCTTCGCCTTCGATAACGAGACTCCGCGCCACCACGTTTACATCGCTCCTTTCCGGCTCGCCACTCGGCTGGTTACCTGCGCCGAATACCTCGCCTTCATCGATCAGAACGGCTACAACCGCCCCGAGCTCTGGCTCTCCGAAGGCTGGACCACGATGCGCGCCGAAGGCTGGCGGGCCCCACTCTACTGGCACCGCGACCATGAGACTCGATCCGACTGGTGCATCTACACGCTTCGCGGCTTTGTCCCTCTCGAGAATCTCTCCGAGACCCCCGTCTGCCACCTCAGCTTCTTCGAGGCCGACGCCTACGCCCGTTGGTCCGGTCATCGTCTCCCTACCGAGTTTGAGTGGGAGTATGCCGCGTCGCAGCTCGGTATTTTACGCGAGGAATCGCCAGCAGAGCCCGCACTTCTGACCTACCCTGAGCAGTCGCGCAAACCCAATACTGTCGCTGCAACGCAGAGCAACCTGCTCGAGACTGGCAATTTCCATCCCACCATCGCCAGCGCGATACCCGGACTCCAGCAAATGTACGGCGACGCCTGGGAATGGACAGCCAGTCCCTACACCGGCTACCCCGGATATGCTCCGCTGCCCGGAGCCCTCGGTGAGTACAACGGAAAGTTCATGAGCTCCCAGATGGTGCTTCGCGGAGGCTCCTGCGTCACCCCAGCCAGTCACATCCGTGCAACCTACCGCAACTTTTTCTCCCCGTCGACGCGGTGGCAGTTCTCCGGACTTCGCCTGGCGCAGGACGCGCCGGTGTAGCCTTCTACTCTCCAACTCTGGGGGAACTGTGTCTGCCATCAATCTCGAAGAAAGACTGGCGAAGTTTTCCGAGCACTGGTCTCCCAGAATCGTCTCCTCTTACAACGGCAATGACATTATGGTCGTCAAGGTAAAGGGGGAGTTTAACTGGCACTCCCACCCCGAGACAGACGATTTTTTTCTCGTCCTTCACGGTACGCTCCGCATCGACCTTCGCGACAGCAACGGAGATGCAACTTCGGTCAACCTCGCGCCAGGAGAGCTCTTTGTCGTCCCTCGGGGCGTCGAACACCGTCCGGTCGCCATTGAAGAGGTTCATCTCCTCCTCATCGAGCCTGCCGGAACGCCGAATACAGGCGACCCTGCCACAGCCGCCACAAAAGTCCGCCTCTAGTCGACACGAGAGATTTTGTCACTTCGTCTCCGTCGACCTCTTTGGCCCCACCCACAACATCATGTCTTCCAGCATCCTGTTCTGTACATCGGTCGTGAAGATCCTGTCGCCATGGCCAATGTTCGTATACACCATGCGATAGCGCGTGTTCGTCCACGTCACCGGAAGATCGCCACCCTTGATCACGTCTTTCATGCCAATGGGATAGTTGGAAGGCGCAAGCGTCAGAAGCACCTTCACATCCTTGTTCTCTCGTGGCGAAGGCTTCCAGTTGTACCACTCGTTCGCTGGCGAGAGGAAAGTCTGCGGCACATGCTGCACCGCCGGATGGCTCGGGTCGTCTACCGTCAGCGTAGCCGGCAGCGGAGGCCAGTTGTTCCCATAGAACACCCCTCCGCCAAGAAACGAGAGATACCACGGCCACTTCGTTCCGCGATCGTTGTATCCGGCGACATGAAAGCCCAGCCAACCTCCTCCATGCTCCATATACTGCTCAAAGACTGCGCGCTGTGCAGGCGAATGCGGAAAGTCGTTCAGCCACACCACCAAGTCATAATCCGCCAACTTCGTGGCGTTCATGTCCTCCCAGTTGGTCGTCGACGTAAACGTGAAATGGTCCCGTTCTCCAGCTGCGGTATAGAAGCGTATGGCATCGTGGGCGAAGTCCACATGATCATGCTCCACCTTCTCCGAGTAGAAGGCCAGCACGCGAAACTTCGGCTCTTGTGCCAGCGTCGTAACGCTGACCGATACCACGAGAAGGACGGCTTGCAGCACCTTTTTCATCGGCCCGCCGCCCACAGAAGCGAGTTGTGAAAGATCGTCGTGAAAGCCGTGTTCTGAAACAGCTCTCCATGGTGCCCCATAAAGATGTAAACGTTCTTGGCCTTCACATGCTCGTTCGACCAGATCACCGGGTGGTCGCCGCCCATCTTAACCGGCGAATCAGGTGTATAGGTGCTCTCATCCACATTCGCTAGCACGTGCACGTTGGGCCTCGGGGAACGATTCCACTGGTACCACTCCTCGTTCTCGATCGTGAAGGTGGTTGGTACGCCCTTCATCACCGGATGTGTAGTCGCCTCGACGTTTACCGCAGCCGTCGCAAACTTGGGGATGTAGCTGCTGAACCGGATGTCTCCCATAAACTGCGAGAACCACGGCCACATCTGGAAGCCGTCGAACTCGCCGAGCAGAGTCGCATGGTGAAATCCGACCCAGCCAATCGTGCCCTTTTCAATCGCGTCCGTGAAGGCCGCCGCGGCTGCGGGTGTCCAGTTGTACGGCGGATAGTTCAGTTGCACGAAGACCTGATAGCGAGTCAGGTATGCTGCGTCGATGGCCTTCGTGTCCTCAATGTAATCAACCGTAAAGTGGTCGACAGCAGCCTGCTTGCCCAGCCAGATCTTCGCGGCATCCACAAAGGGCTGATGGATTCCACCCTTTTCGGCGATCGCCAGTACGTGGAAGCTCGTTCCGCTTTGTTGTGCCAGAATCGGAGCCGGCATCAGCACCACAAGAAAAAGGACAGGGAGATACCTTTGAAGAAGACGCATGCGCTCTGACTTCCTGGATGGAGAAGATTGCCTGCTAGAATCGTTGTCCATTGTAGACAAACGTTTGCGCCCGCTGTCAGAAATCATTTGCAACTTCGTTGAGGATCGACGCCCGATGCCTTTGCATATCCTTCGGAATAGCCCGCGCCTGCGTCTCGCCACATTGCTCACGCTGATCACCGTTGCCACTTCGTTCAGCCTGTGCGCCCAGGTTCCCGAACCGCAGGTCGGCATCATCAACCGAGACGCCGCTGTCTATAACCAGGCCACAGGCAAGATTTACATCCTCGACGCCACCCACAACGCTGTCTCCGTCATCTCTTCCGACAACGCGGCCACCAGCGTTAAGGTCGGCTCCGGCCCCGTTTCCATCGGTGCCAACAACGTCACCGGAATGGTCTACGTCGTCAACAACAGCGAGCGCTCTGTCTCTGTTCTCGATGGCAAAACCGATACCGTCGTCGCCACCGTGCCTACGCCAGCCCGTTCGTACGCCGTTGCGGTAGACGAGGTTAGTAACAAGGTCTACATCTCGAATATCTTCAGCAACATGGTTACCGTCATCGACGGTGCAACCAACACAGCCACCAACGTCCCGGCAGGCGGCGCCGACGGCGTCATCGTGGACAATGATCGCAAGCGCGTCTATCTGCTGCACTACGAAGACACCATC
>Ga0163163_10005585_pt1 | contig 10896 bp, 11 predicted proteins | sample S65metaG_FD_119766 | JGI IMG/M metagenome (GOLD analysis project Ga0163163, IMG submission 119766) | Switchgrass rhizosphere microbial communities from Kellogg Biological Station, Michigan, USA - S6-5 metaG | ecosystem: Host-associated > Plants > Roots > Rhizosphere > Soil | place: USA... | reverse complement strand
GGGGACGAATTCGCGAAGGCCAGAAAACCTTCATCCCGATCCGGCTGATCACCGCCGGCGTGATGCCGATCGTCTTTGCCCAGACCATCATCATCGTGCCCGGCACGGTTGCGAACTTCACCAAGATTCCGTGGCTGACCGACCTCGCCACCACGTTCGCGCCCGGCACGCTGCTCTACAGCCTCACCTTCGGCATCATGGTGGTGCTGTTCAGCTACTTCTATACCTCCATCATCTTCAACTCGGTCGATCTGTCGGAGAACCTGAAGAAGCAGGGCGGCTTCATCCCCGGTGTGAAGCCGGGCGCCGCCACGGCCGACTATATCGACGCGGTGCTGTCGCGGGTCACCCTGCCGGGCGCGCTGTTTCTCGCCGCCATCGCGATCATTCCGATCGTGGTCGCGCAGAAGGTCGGGTTCCAGGCCGTATTCGGCGGCACCTCGATCCTGATCGTGGTCGGCGTGCTGCTCGATACCATCGCGCAGGTGGAGCAGCACCGGACGCTCCGGAAATACGACAGCTTCATGAAGACCGGGCGCGTGAAGTTCCGGGGGCGCCAGCAGCGGTTCATGTAGTCTCGGGGGCGGGGAGCACGAAGCGGGGAGCGGGGAGGGCTGTCCCGCTCCCCGCTTCCCGCTTCCCGCTCTCCGTCAGGGAGAATCGAATGGACATCCTTTTGCTGGGCCCTCCTGGCGCCGGGAAAGGCACCCAGGGTGCGTTGCTGGCCACCCGGCTGGGCCTGCCCAAAATCGCCACCGGCGATCTGCTGCGTGAAGCGGTGGCCACCGCCACGCCCCTCGGCAAGGAAGCCAAGGCGGTGATGGAAAGCGGCGCCCTGGTGAGCGACGACCTCATCATGCGGATCGTGCGGGAAGAGGTCGGCCGCCCCTCGGCGGCACGCGGCGTGGTGTTCGATGGCGTGGTCCGGACCATTCCCCAGGCCGAGGGCGTCGCCGCGATCCTCGCCCAGCTGGGCCGCAAGATCGACAAGGTGCTTTTCTTCGACGTGACGGATGCGGAGATCCTGGATCGGCTGGACAAGCGCCGGGGCATCGAAGGCCGGGCCGACGACGACCCCAAGGCGGTGGCGCGGCGGCTCACCGCCTACCGGGAGCAGACCGCGCCGGTCCTCGACTGGTACCAAAATCGGGGTGGGGTGGTGAAGATTCCCGCGGTGGGCACCGTGGCGGACATCGCCACCCGGGTCCAGGCCGAGCTGGGAGTCTAGAGGGGCACATGATCACGCTGAAGTCAGCCAAGGAAATCGATACCATGTCGCGGGCGGGCCGCATCGTCGGCGAGACCCTCGATCTGGTGCGGCGCGCGGTCAAGCCGGGGGTGACCACCGAGGAGCTGGACGCCAAGGCCGAGGCGTTCATCCGCAGTCACCCCGGGGCGACCCCGTCCTTCAAGGGGCTCTACGGGTTCCCCAAGACCCTGTGCGTCTCCATCAACGAAGAGATCGTGCACGGCATCCCGTCCACCAAACGGGTGCTCCGGGAAGGCAGTATCGTGAGCGTCGATGTCGGGGTCTGTGTGGGCGGCTTCCATGCCGACGCCGCCACCACCGTCCCGGTCGGGGAGGTGTCCCGCGACGCGGCCCGGCTGCTCGACACCACCCAGGAAGCCCTGGCCGCCGGCATCGCGCAGGCGCGGATCGGGAATCATGTGGGAGACATCGGCCACGCGGTCCAGGCGGTGGCGGAAGCCGCGGGGTTCGGGGTGGTTCGCGAGCTGGTCGGCCACGGGGTCGGGCAGCGCATGCACGAAGACCCCCAGGTGCCCAACCACGGCCAGCCGCACCGGGGACCCCGGCTCCAGGCCGGCATGACCCTGGCCATCGAGCCGATGATCACCATGGGCGATTACGCCACCCGGATCCTGGACGACAAGTGGACCGTGGTGACGGCGGACGGATCCCTGGCCGCGCACTTCGAGCACACCGTCGCGATCACCAAGGACGGACCCAGGATTCTGACCCGCAAGGAGCCCTAACCCGCACTCGTCCCGCTGTCCCTGCCCCTCTCCCTACAGCGTCTTCAGATACTCCACCAGATCGTGCTGCTGCTGCGCCGTGAGCTTGAGCGAGCGGAGCCGGTTGTAATGACTCACCACGTCGGCCAGCGTCCTGGCGCTGCCGTCGTGGAAATAGGGCGCATGCTGCCACAACCCTCGCAGCGGCGTGGTGCGATATCCCTTGTTGGCGGTCCGGGCGGCGTATGCGCCGTCCATCCCGGTCTCCGCGGGCGCGTGCAGGGTTCCCGCGTCGTTGTCGGTGCCCCGCCCGCCGACATGGCAACTGGCGCAGGTGCGGTCGAACAGGGCGTGGCCCCGGTCCGCTGCCGCCACATCGTAGCTGCCCGCGGGCGGTGGGGGTGCCGGCAGACTGTGCTGGTAGGCCCGCAGCGAGGGGAGCTTCGAGGTCACCAGATCGGGAGAGTTCTTGACATCGATACCGAGCCGCGGGTCCGAGAAATTGCCGCGTCCATGCATCTGGGTCACCGCCACGTACGCGTTCCAGTAGGAAATCGGTCCCTCGGCGGTGTAGGTCTCGTTCTTGATACTGGACAGCCCGTACGCCGGCGGCAGCAGGAGCGGGGTGTTCTTGCCGTCCAGGTTGTAGCGGGGATCGTACTTGCCGGGTCCCCAGGAGCTGTACACGGCGTGCTGCGCGGGCGTGAGCGCCTTCGAGAGGGCGACGATGGCGCCGACATTGAGATCGCGGTTGGGCCACCCGTCCATCCGATGGCCGATGCCCGGCGCGGCGGAGTTGTCCACGGTGGAATGACACAGGGCGCAGGTGATGCCAAGCTTGACGATGTGATTGGCCGAATCCACCGTGGCCTGGATACCCACGACCGCGTTCATCTTGAGCAGGGCCACCGTGGTGGCCGGACTCTTCAGGTCCACCGTGCCCAGGATACCCGGCGGCAGGACGTCGGCATCGACCTTGAGCCCGACCTTGAGCGCGGTGGTCGGGTCGACGGCCTGCTCCACGATCTCGTGCAGGCGGAGGGTGTCCGACCAGAAGGTCTCATTGCCGAACGTGTCGAAGCGAAAGGTTTGCCGGCCATCGGCCACGGAGTCGGTCACCGCGACGGCGCTATCGGGCCGAGCCGCGACCGCCTGCGGCTTGTCGCCTCCGGAGCCGCAACCGGACAGGAGAACCGGCAGGAACCAGGACAGACGGGCGGAAAACATCCGGGCAACAGGCGGGCGGCGGGTCGTCATCATGGCGGGCCTCTCTATGTCCAGCATCGGCTCCCGCGCCCGGACCGCGCGCGGCGAGTCTTGAATGGTTAATAAGTCAAATTATTACTCAAAATATTATAATACTCAACCCCCTTTCGCACCAGCCCATTCTTATCGGACCTTCATGTGCCGCGAAGCTGGGTGAGCAGCCATTGGTGGATGGCCGGGTTTCCCGCCACGACCGGACCCTGCCGGAGGCTCGCCGGCGCCCCGGCAGTATCCGTCACGAGACCGCCGGCTTCCCGGATCAACAGGATGCCGGCTGCCACATCCCACGGCGCCAATTGCAGCTCCCAGAACCCGTCCAGCCGCCCGGCGGCGACGTCGGCCAGGTCGAGGGCCGCCGAGCCCGCCCGGCGGACCCCGCTGGTGGCGGGGAGGATCCGGCGGAACTGTTCGAGGTACCGATCGAGCTCCTCCAGCTGCTTGAACGGGTATCCGGTCCCGAGCAGGGCACGGGCCGGGTCGGAGATATCCGATACCCGGAGCGCGGTGTTCCCCAGCCACGCGCCCTTGCCCCGCACGGCGCCATAGAGGCATTCCCGGTTCACATCCAGCACTACGCCGGCTTCCAGCTCGCCGTCGACGGCCAGGGCGATCGACACGGCGTACTGGGGGTAGCCATGCAGGAAATTGGTGGTTCCGTCGAGGGGGTCCACGATCCACACCATCCCCTCGTGCACCAGGTCGGGAGAGAGCTCCTCACCGGTGACGCGGCTCCCCGGCGCCTCTTCGAGCAGCAGGTTCCTGATCAGCGATTCCGCGGTCCGGTCGATCTCGGTGACCCAGTCGTGGTGTCCCTTCGAGATCCACGTAAGGGGAGGGTCGGTAGGCCGGCAGGTCGGTAGGTCGGTAGGCTTTGTGCCCTCGCTTGCCGACGTACCGACGTACCGACCTACCGACATTTCGGCCGACCGGATATAGTGCCCCGCCCGGTCGGCCGCGCGCGCCGCCAAATGCAGTAAGTCTATTGAAGAGTTCATCTTGCACGCCGTCAGGGAGGTGGCTACCTTGCGTTAATGGACCGAATTTTTTCGGGGATTCAGCCGACCGGCGACCTTCACATCGGCAACTGGCTCGGCGCGGTCCAGAACTGGGTCGCTCTTCAGGATTCGTACGACTGCATCTATTGCGTGGTCGACCTTCACGCCATCACCCTTTCATACGACCCGTCCCAGCTCGCGGACCGGACCCGGGATGTGGCCGTCGGGCTGCTGGCCTCGGGGATCGATCCGGAGCGCGCGATCCTCTTCGTGCAGTCGATGGTGCCGGAGCATACCGAGCTGAACTGGCTGTTCACCACGGTGGCACCGCTGGGTGAGCTGGAACGGATGACGCAGTTCAAAGATAAGACCGAAAAGATGGAGAGCATTCCGGCCGGCATTCTGTGCTACCCGGTTCTCCAGGCCGCAGACATTCTGCTCTATCGAGCCAATCGGGTTCCGGTGGGAGAGGATCAGCTGCAGCACCTCGAGCTCACCCGGGAGATCGCTCGGCGCTGGAACAACGCCTATGCGCCCGAAGACCGGTATTTTCCCGAGCCCGAAGGCATGATCACCGAGGCGAAGCGGATCCGGGGTCTCGACGGCCAGGCCAAGATGTCGAAGAGTATGGGCAACACCATCGGGCTGCTCGACACGCCCGATGAGATCTGGCAGAAGCTGCGTCCGGCGCCGACCGATCCGGCGCGGGTTACCCGGAAGGATCCGGGCAATCCCGCGGTCTGCAATATCTTCTCCCTGCACAAGTACTTTTCCAGCGCGGAGACGATCGCCGAGGTGGACGTGAAGTGCCGGACCGCGGGGTGGGGCTGTCTCGACTGCAAGCGGCGCCTCGCCGATGCCATGATCGACACGCTGGCCCCGATTCGGGCACGAGCCATGGAGCTGAAGCAGGATCCGGCCGCGGTGGATCGCGTGCTGGCCAGGGGAGCGGAGCGAGCCCGGACCATCGCGCGGGCCACGCTCGCGGAAGCCAAGCGGCGCATGGGATTCTTCGGAGTGTCCTGATGGCAAGCGCACCGATCGAGCGGATCATCAAGGCGGCCGTGGAGCGTGGTGCGTCGGACCTGCACATGAAGGCCGGCGACCTGTTCCGCGCTCGCATCGATGGAAAACTCATCCCCCTGACCAAGCAGCGGCTGACGCCGGAGCAGACCCGTTCGATCGCGCTCAAGCTGATGACCACCGACGAGGACCGCGAGCGTCTGGATTCCCTCAAGGACTACGACTGTTCCTGGGGCATGCCCGGGGTGGGCCGGTTCCGGGTCAACATTCTGCGGCAGCGCTCCTCGTTCATGATCGTGATGCGGGTCATCCCTTTCGCGATTCCCACCCTGGAACAGCTCGGACTGCCGGACATCCTGGGCCGCCTGACCGAGCACCGCTCGGGGCTCATCCTGGTGACCGGGGTCACCGGCAGCGGCAAGACGTCCACCATCGCCGCCATGCTGCACCACATGAACCAGTCGCAGCAGCGCCACATCGTCACCATCGAGAATCCGATCGAATACCTGCACCGGGATCTCTCCTGTTCCATGACCCAGCGGGAGGTCGGGGTCGATACCGAATCGGTCGGCGTGGGTCTGCGGGCGGCCCTGCGGCAGGATCCCGATGTGATCGTGGTGGGAGACGTCCGCGACCAGGATACCATCGATACCGCCATGAAGGCCGCGGAGACCGGGCACCTGGTGCTGAGCGCGATTCCCACCCCCGATGTGATGACCACCATCGGCCAGGTGCTCGGCATGCTGCCCCTCGAGGAGCGGGAAATCGGCCGGGTCCGGTTTTCGGAGGCGCTGCTGGCGATCGTCTCCCAGCAGCTCCTGCCCCGGGCCGACGGCGAAGGCCGGGTCCCTGTGCTGGAAATCCTGATCGCGAATCCCGCCATCCGTGAATGCCTCAAGGACCCCGCCCGGGTCGTCGAGCTGCGCGCCCTGATGGCCGACGGGCACGCCAAGAGCGGAATGCAGACCTTCCAGCAGCATATGGAGGAACTGGTGGCCGCCGGGAGCATCTCCGCGGAGACGGCCAAGGCCATGACCGGCAGCGTGGAGCGCAAGGGGAAGGGCCGGAAGGGGTCGTCGGAATAGTGTTCGGATCCGAGCTGTCCTGTCTGGTCGTCGTCGGTGCGCAGTGGGGTGACGAGGGCAAAGGCAAACTGGTCGACGTGCTCGCCGAGGCCGCCGATGTGGTGGTGCGCTACCAGGGCGGCGCGAACGCGGGGCACACCGTGGTGGTGGGCGAGTCGCGCTTCATCCTCCGCCTGATCCCCTCCGGCATCCTCAATTCCCACGCGGTCTGCATCCTGGGCAACGGGGTGGTCATCGATCCCACCGCGTTGTTCGAGGAGCTCGAAGGGCTGGCCGGCCGGGGTATTGCCACCGAGGGACGATTGCTCATCTCCGATCGCGCCCACCTGGTCATGCCCTATCACAAGCTGCTCGATCAGGCGGGAGAGCGGTCCCAGAACATCGGCACCACCGGACGGGGCATCGGTCCCACCTACGAAGACAAATACGGTCGCCGGGGATTCCGGGTCGCCGATCTTCGCGATCTGCTCGGGGCGGAACGGCTGCTGGTCGAACGGATCGCCCGGGTCAACGATCTCCTCGCGCTGGCGGGCATGACGGAGCGGGCCTCGGTGGAGGATCACGCGGCCATGTTTCGGCAGATGGCACCGCGGGTGCTGCCCCTCACTACGGATACCGGAGCCTATCTGTATCAAGCGCTCCGCGCCGGCAAGCGGGTGCTGCTCGAGGGCGCGCAAGGCGCGCTGCTGGACGTGGACCACGGGACCTATCCCTTCGTCACCTCGTCCAACACGACGGCGGGCGGCGCGAGTGTCGGGGCCGGCATCGGGCCGACGATGATCGATGGGGTCCTGGGCGTCGTCAAGGCGTACACCACCCGGGTCGGCAACGGGCCCCTCCCGACGCTCGCGGATGCGGCGGACGAGGAGAAGCTCCGGCAGGTCGGAGGAGAGTTCGGCTCGGTGACCGGAAGACCGAGACGCTGCGGCTGGTTCGACGCGATGGTGGTTCGCTATGCCGCGCGGGTCAACGGGCTCACCGCCCTCGCCGTCACCAAGCTGGACGTGCTCGACGTGTTCGATCAGGTCCAGGTGGGAACCGGATACGAGGTGGACGGGAAGGTCCTGGAGGAAATGCCCTCCGAGGTGAGCGTGCTGGGCCGGGTCCGGCCGGTCTACGAGACCCTCCCGGGGTGGGGCGCGGCCACCGGAGCGGCCCGCACGCTCGCGGACCTGCCCCGCGGGGCACGCGTCTACCTGGACCGCCTGGAGGCCCTGGCGGGAGTGGAAGTGCGCTATGTCAGCGTCGGGACGCGGCGGGATCAGATCATCGATTGCAGAGGGTAGCCATGGCGCAGACGTCGGTAATGGACAAACTGGTATCGCTCTGCAAGCGGCGGGGCTTCGTCTTTCAGTCTTCCGAGATTTACGGCGGCCTGGGGTCGGTGTGGGACTACGGTCCGCTGGGCGTCGAGCTCAAGCGCAATATCAAGGATCGCTGGTGGCACGCCATGGTGCGGGCCCGGGACGACATCGAGGGCCTGGACGCGGCGATCCTGATGCACCCCAAGGTCTGGGAAGCGTCCGGTCACGTCGCGGGGTTCACCGATCCCTTGATCGATTGCAAGACCTGCAAGGCGCGGTTCCGGGCCGACCAGGTGGGCGACGCCGCCTGTCCCCAGAAACCCTCCAAGCATCCCGGAGAGCACACCACCTGCGCGCTGACCGAGCCGCGGATGTTCAATCTGATGTTCAAGACGGTGATGGGCCCGGTGGAGGAGTCGGGCAGTGTGGTTTATCTCCGCCCCGAGACCGCCCAGGGCATCTACGTCAATTACCTGAACGTGCTGCAGAGCTCGAGACAGAAGATTCCCTTCGGCATCGCCCAGATCGGCAAGGCGTTCCGCAACGAGATTACGCCCGGCAATTTCATCTTTCGGACTCGCGAGTTCGAGCAGATGGAGATGCAGTTCTTCGTGAAACCGGGTGACGACACCGAGTGGTTCGAGCGCTGGCGGGGTCTGCGGATGGCCTGGCACCAGGAGCTGGGCCTCAACCCGGACAAGCTGCGCTGGCACCCCCACGTCGAAAGCGAGCTGGCCCACTACGCCCGGGCGGCCTACGATATCGAGTACGAATTCCCCTTCGGGTGGAACGAGATCGAAGGCATCCACAATCGGGGAGACTTCGACCTCTCCAACCATCAGAAGGCGTCGGGCAAGAAGCTCGAGTACTTCGATCAGGCCGCCAACACCCGGTATCTGCCCAACGTCGTGGAAACCTCGGCCGGCGCCGACCGGATCACGCTGACCGTGCTGGCCGACGCCTTTCGGGAGGAAGAGGTGGAGGGAGAGACCCGCGCCGTCCTGGGATTCCTCCCCTCCGTGGCGCCGATCAAGGCCGCCGTGCTCCCGCTGGTGAACAAGGACGCGATGCCGGAGATGGCCACCGAGCTCTTCAACGACATCCGGAAGAAGTTCTCCTGCTTTTACGACGACGGTGGCGCCATTGGTCGGCGCTACCGGCGGATGGACGAGGTGGGCACGCCATTCTGCATCACGATCGACGGCCAGACCGCCACCGATCAGACGGTCACCGTGCGGCACCGGGACAGCATGGCCCAGGACCGCATCGCGATCGACGCGGTGACCCGCTACCTGAGCGAGAGGCTCGTCTGACCTGCGGCTCCAGGACTTCGAAACCCTGATTCGCAGGCAGGCCGGCGAGATTCCCGCGGAATTTCTGGACGGCATCGCCGACATCGAGGTGTCCCCGAAGACCCTCCCCGATCCCGACCGGGAGGGGGTCTGGACGCTGGGCGAATGCATTCCCGTACCGGGTGACGACGGCGATCCCCACCAGCTGCAGAGCCGCGTGGTGCTCTACCACGGCTCCTTCCAGGCGCTGGCGCGGGGAAATCCCGCCTTCGACTGGACCCTGGAGGCCTGGGAAACCCTGACCCATGAGGTCCGGCACCACGTGGAATGGAAGGCCCGGGTCCCCGATCTCGAGGCCCTGGACCGGGCTGCGGAGGCGAATTTCGCCCGGCTGGATGGGCAGCCGTTCGACCCGGCCTTCTACCGGGACGGAGTGCCGCTCGGGGACGACCGCTATCAGGTGGACGACGACGTGTTCCTGGAGTTCCGGCTTCCGGAGCCGCCGCCCTCGCTCCGGTTCCGATGGGAGAGCACCGACTACGACGCGGAGATACCCGTCGGGCTGTCCCTCCCGGCCTTCCTGACGGTGACCGGCGTGGCCCGAACGGCGCTCCCCGGCGACCTGGTGCTGGTGCTCCAGCGGAAGGGCGGCTGGCTCCGGCTGTTCCAGCGGCCCGCCATCGACAGCCGGGTCGTTCGCGCAAAACCCGTATTAACTTGAGCGGTGACGTTCAGCACCTCGAACTCGGGACCCCGATGATTCACGAAACCACGACCACGCTTCACGCCGCGGACATCATTGCCCGCGCCAAGACCTTCTTCTCCGAGCGAGTGCCCAATACCGCCGCCTATCCGGAGTCGGAAGGACCGGCATTCCTGAGCCTGCGCGGGCAGGGTGGGGAAGAGATCGCGCTCGCGGTCATGCCGGCGGCGGGTGGCTTTCGGGTTCGCGCCTCGACGCTCTTCTTCGACCAGGGGGTCGAGCGATTCCTCTCCACCCTGCCGCCGCTCGAGGCCGCCTCATGACCGCCCCGCTGGCGGTCCGGGTGACGGTCCTGGATACCTGGGACGACATCATGCTCACGCTGCCGGGGAACACCTCCATCGCGGAGCTCAAGCGCGCCGCGCTGGCCCAGTCCCGGGTTCGCCGCCCGGCGGCGGAGTACCTGGTCAAATACAATGGCGCGGAGCTGTACGAGCCCGGCAACACCCTCGCCAATGCCGGTGTGGTACCCAACGGCGCGCTCATCGTCCTGCGGCGGCGGCGCGTTCCGGTCCGATAATTTCCTTCCCCAGGGTCTTCTCGCACCCCGGTTGCCTCGATCACGACCCGGGGCCCGGACATCCTGAATCTCCGGCCCGGCTCCGGACCCTCTTCGACCGGCTGTCCCGGGAATCCATTCCGGTCGACTGGGTCGAAGCCGCGTCGCTCGAGCCGATTCTCCAGGTCCATCCCCCCGAGTACCTCGAGAGCCTCGCCGAGGTGTCTCTCGGCGGCGGAGGTGCCCTCGATGCCGACACGGTGCTCAACCCCGCCAGCTGGGACGCCGCCCTCGGGGCCGTAGGTACCGTGCTGGCCGCCGTCGAGCATGCCCATACCACCGGCGCCTCCGCCTTCGCGGCGGTGCGCCCCCCGGGGCATCACGCGCTGCGGGCTCGCGCGATGGGCTTCTGTCTCCTCGCCAATGCGGTCATCGCCGCGCGGTACGCGCAACAGATTCTGGGCCGGAAACGCGTGCTGATCATCGATTGGGACGTCCACCACGGCAACGGCACCCAGGCCCTGGTGGAGAGCGATCCCACGATTCGATTCGTCTCCCTCCATGAGTGGCCGGCGTATCCCGGCACCGGCGCGGCATCGGAGCGCGGGGTCGGCAATGTGTTCAACCTGCCGCGACCGGCCGGTCTTCCCGCCGCGAGGTACGTCGACGACCTCCGGCAGGGAGTCCTCGCCGCC
>Ga0163163_10005583_pt1 | contig 10897 bp, 10 predicted proteins | sample S65metaG_FD_119766 | JGI IMG/M metagenome (GOLD analysis project Ga0163163, IMG submission 119766) | Switchgrass rhizosphere microbial communities from Kellogg Biological Station, Michigan, USA - S6-5 metaG | ecosystem: Host-associated > Plants > Roots > Rhizosphere > Soil | place: USA... | reverse complement strand
GCGATCGTGCTGGTGCCGGCCGCGGTGCTGCTGCTGCCGGGCGCCACCGCCGATAGCGCGCACACCTGGCCGATGCTGGTCGTCGCCGGGCTGGCGGGCTACGCCGCCACCGCTGTTGCCACCTACTTCAACGTGGCCTTGGTCAGCTGCGCGGCGCGCAGCTTCCATGGCGAGGACACCAGCGCGGCGGAAGGGATGCGCGCCGCAAACGCCCGGCTCGGCTCGATCCTGTTGTGGGCGCTGATCGCCTCGCTGGTGGGCCTGCTGATCCGGTCGGTCGAGCAGCGCGCCGGCATCGTGGGCAGCATCGTGGCGCGTCTGCTGGGGGCGGGATGGGCGATCGCCACCTACTTCGTGATCCCGGTGCTGGCGTTCGAGCAGGTGGGCCCGGCCGACGCCGTCCGCCGCAGCGTCGCCACGGTGCGCCGCTCCTGGGGCGAGAGCCTGATCGGCAACGTCGGGCTGGGCATCGCAACGTTCCTGCTGGCGCTGCCGCTGGTCGGCGTCGGGCTGGTGGGGGCCGCAGTCGTGGGAGCCAGCCCGGCGGCCGGCGTGGGACTGCTGGTGGTGGCGGCCGGGCTAGGAGTGGTGCTGCTCGTGGTCAGCTCCGCGATGGGCCAGATCTACAAGACCGCGGTCTACCTGTACGCCGAGACCGGGGAGGTCGCGGGCTACTCGAGCGAGCTGCTCGAGGGGGCCTTCCGCGACAAGCGCCAGGGGCGCCGCCGCTTCTTCGGGTAGAGCTGTGACGGTTTCGTGACGGGTTGCGTCTGGTTCCGTGACGCCTCCCTCCCTAGCCTGTGAGCATGGCCGATTCTGCAACCTCGACCGCGCTGGTGATCGCCGGCCGGTACCTGGCCAGCCCGGCGGCGCTACGGGCCCGGCCGGAGGGGCCGATCGACGCGCTCGACACGAGATCGGGCCGTACCGCACAGGTGCGGATCGTGTTCGCATCCGACGGCTGGGACGACGACGGCTTCACCGACGCGATCACGCGTTGGTGCGCGCTTGCCTGCTCGGAGATCTGCGGCGTGCTCGACTTCGGCGAGCACGAGGGTCGCAGGTTCCTGGTCGTGGCGCCCTCGCTGGGCATGAGCCTCGAGCGCTGGCAGGCCACTCGTCGTCCGCGACCGACCGACGCCGCCCGGCTGGCGCTGTCGTTCGGCCGTCTGGTCGAGCGGATAGCCGCTGCAGGCTTTCCTGTCGACGCCTGCGACCTCGGCGACTGCGCGGTTGGGCCGGGCCCGACTCCGTTTCTAGAGCGGCCGCTGCTGGGCTCGCCGGCGGTCAACCCGATCCTGGTGGGGCCGCGCGACGGGCAGCGCACGCTGTCGGCGATCCTGCGCGCCGCGGGCGGGGCGGGACTGGGCTCACCGCTCGAGGAGTGGACTGCCCGAGCTGCCGCAGCCGGGTACGAGTCGCTTGCCGAGTGCCTGGACGATCTCGAGCGTTGCGGTAACGAGGCCCGCGAGGCCGGCGACGACACCGAGGTGGTGGGGTTCGCCGGGCTGTTCGACGACGACCAAGACGAGCACCTGGCGCGGTTGCTGCCGCCGGAGCCGCGCACCTGGCCGCGGCGGGTGGCGGGCGGGCTTGGGGCGCTGGCGCTGGCTGCCCTGGCGATCGCGGCCATCGGCCACCGCGCGTCCGGGACGCCCGCCACGGCACCCGTGCCCTCGCCGCCGCGACCAGTCGCAGTGGTTCCCGTCACGACGCCGAAGCCGTCGAAGCCGAAGCCCGCGCATCCGCGGAAGCGGCATACGGTGAAGCAGCACCGGCGCGTCCATCGGCACCGGCATCCGCACGAGACGAGCCCGTCACGATCGGGCCGCGCGACGCCTCCCGCGCAGCCGCCGCCGTCGCCCCCGGCGCCGCCGCCGTCGACTCCGCCCAGCACCTCGGCCGGGTCAGGAGCAGGTGACCCGCTGCCCGATCCCGGCGGCACCAGCACGCTCCCGGCGCCGTGACCATGGGTCGCGTGGTACTTGCCGTTAGGTATCAGCCGGCCTTCGCGATCACGCCCCTCATCTCCTCGGCGGAAAACGCGCGCAAGGTGGTGGTACGGAGGTTGCCCTGAGAAGCCAGCTTCAACAGGGCGGCGGCCAGCGTCTCGCCGTCCGGTGCGTCGATGATACCCACGATGTCGTGACTTCCGAGCGTCCAGTAGATGGACTTGAAGCTGACGCCCATCCCCTCAAATTCGCCCCGCGCGGCTTCGTAGCGGTCGACGGAGTCGGCGAAGCTCGCCACACCCTGCTGAGTCCAGTCGATGAGCAACACGTACGTCGGCATCTCGTCCTCCTCAGTCGGTCTCGCCGACCCTACACCCTCGACCGTCCCTCCGCCTCCCGCGCCCTGACCGTGCCGCCTGCCGCGGTACGCTGCCGCCATGCCGCTGACAGACGACGACCTGGCCCTGTACGAGCGAGCGCGTGGCGCGTCCGCGAATGCGCACGCGCCGTACTCGGGCCTTCCGGTCGGCGCGGCGCTGCTCACCGATGGCGGGCAGGTGTTCACCGGTGCCAACATCGAGAACGCCTCGTTCGGCCTGACCTGCTGCGCGGAGCGCACCGCGATCTTTACGGCCGTCTCGGCCGGCCACAGCGACCTGGCCGCGATCGCGGTGCACGCCGAGGCGGAGTCGGCGCCGCCCTGCGGGGCCTGCCGCCAGGTGATGGCAGAGTTCGCGCCGCAGCTGCGCGTGATCTGGCGGCGTGACGGCGAGCTGGTGGCCTCGTCGCTCGGTGACCTGCTGCCCGACGGCTTCCACCTGTGAGCGAGCCGGCCGAGCACCGCTCCGGGCTGGTGGCGCTGGCCGGGCGGCCGAACGCCGGCAAATCGACGCTCGTCAACCGTCTGGTCGGGCAGCACGTTGTGGCCGTGTCGTCACGGCCGCAGACCACCCGGCGCCGGGCGCTGGGTGCGGTCACGGGCGACGGCTGGCAGATGGTGCTGGTCGACCTGCCCGGGATCACCAAGCCGTTCGACCGGCTGACCGAGCGAATGCAGCGGGCGGTCGACGAAACGCTGGCCGACGCCGACGCGGTGGTGCTGATGCTGAACGGGCAGGAAGGCGTCGGGCCCGGGGATCGATACATCGCCGCCCGTGTGCTGCGGGACGGATCCGTGCCCTGCCTGATCGCGATCAACAAGATCGACCGCATGCGGCCGCACGCGATCGCCGAGACGATCAGCGCGGCCGCGGAGCTGGGGCCGTTCCACTCCATGCATCCGATCAGTGCGCTGAGCGGAGACGGGGTGGATGCGCTGCGCGACGACCTCGTGTCCCTGCTCGAGCCCGGCCCGGCCTACTTCCCGGAGGGCGTGATCAGCGATCAGACCGACGAGGCCCGGGTCGGCGAGGCGGTGCGCGAGGCGGCGCTGGAGGCGCTGCGTGACGAGATCCCGCACGCCGTCGCGGTGCGGATCGAGGAGATCGTGCCCGGCCGGCGAAGCATCACGGTTGTGCGGGCGACCATCATCTGCGAGACCGACTCGCAGAAGCGGATCGTGGTCGGCGCCGGCGGGTCGAAGGTGAAGGAGATCGGCACGGTCGCACGGCCGCAGGTCGAGAGCATCGTGGGCGGCCCGGTGTTCCTGGAGCTGAGCGTCAAGGTGCTGCCGCGGTGGCGGCGCGACGAGGCCGAGCTCGACCGGCTCGGGATCTGACGGCGCCGGGCGGAGCTGGAACATGGACTAAGCTGTTCCCGGATGCCTCCATTAGCCGTCGAGCACGTCGTCCGAGCCGTTGACCACACGCTGCTCGACCCAGGCGCGGGAGCTGCGTCGCTCACCGCGCTCTGCCAGGAGGCGGACGAGCACGGATTTGCCGCGGTGTGCGTGTACCCGTGGTGGGTGCCACGCGCCCGCGCCTTGCTGCAGGGCGACGCGGCCGTGTGCACGGTCGTGTCCTTCCCGCACGGCCTGGACGCGACCGCCGCGAAGTGCGAGGCGGCCCGCGCCGCGATCGCGGCGGGCGCCGACGAGATCGACGTCGTGATCGCCTACGCGGCGCTGCTCGACGGCGACCCGAAGGCGGCGGGCGATGACCTGTTGGCTGTGGTCGACGCGGCGCGCGCCGAGCGCGGCGACGCTGTGGTGAAGGCGATCATCGAGTCGGCCCAGCTCAGCGACGACGAGATCGTGCTCGCCTGCGGGCTGGTCGCCGCGGCCGGTGCCGATTTCGCCAAGACATCAACCGGCCACGCCGGTGGGGCGACCGTGCCGGTCGTCTCGCTGATGCGCGCGTCGCTGCCACCGTCGGTCGCGGTGAAGGCGTCCGGCGGCATCCGCACCGCCGCGTGCGCGCTTGACATGCTGGACGCCGGCGCGACCCGCATCGGCACCAGCAACGCGCTGTCCATCATCGCCGAGCTGGAGGCGCATGCCCTCGCTCGATAAACGGCTGTCCTCGACCCGCCGAGAGGTCGAGGAGCGGCGGCGCGCGCGCCCGCTGGCGCAGCTCGAGCGGGAGGTGGCGGCGCTGGCACCGATCCGGCCCTTCACCGAGTCGATCGGCGGCGATGAGATCTCCTTCGTACAGCGCGTGAAGGAGGCCGACGGCGCGCTGCTGGAGCTGGCAGAAGAGCTGGAGGTGGCGGGGTTGGCGGCAGCGCTGGGGCCGCTCGCCGACATGGCCGCCGACAACTCGCTGCCGCTGCTTCTCACCGACATGATCGTGGACGCCTACCAGCTGTACGAATGCCGGCTGGCCGGCGCGGGTGCCGTGGTGCTGGTGGCGGCCGCGTTCGAGGACGCCCACGAGCGGCTGGCGGAGCTGTACAGCGTGGCCGGCTCGGTCGACCTGGACGTGATCGTCGAGGTCGCGCACGAGGACGAGCTGGAAGAGGCGCTGGAGCTGCTCGACCCCGACTCGTTCCTGCTCCGAAACCGCGGGTCGGACGATGACGGCTCGGTCGACTTCGAGCGCACCTTCTCGCTGCTCGAGGAGGTGCCGGCCGGCAAGACCGTGTTCAGCCAGGGCGGCGTGCGCGAACGCGAGCAGGTGGCGGCGCTGGAGCGATCGGGGGTGGATGCGGTGATCCTGGGCCCGTGGGCTGCGGCCGGCGACCTGGCCGAGACGCTGCGTCAGCTGCGCGGCGAGTCGCGCTAGCCGAACAGGGCTTCAGCCTGGGCGTAGAGCGCGGGCGGCACGGTCTTCAGCCCGGCCACGGCATCGGCTATTGGCACGGCCACGATCTCGTCGCCGCGCAGGGACGCCATCATGCCGAACGACCCCTCGAACACGAGCTCGGCCGCTCGCAGGCCGAAGCGGGTCGCCAGCACGCGGTCGTGCGCGGTGGGCGACCCGCCGCGCTGGACGTGACCGAGCTGGGTGACGCGTGTCTCGAAGCCCGTGCGCTGCTCGATCTCGCCGGCCAGCACCGCGCCGATGCCGCCCAGGCGCGCGTGGCCGAAGGCGTCCGCCTCGGGCGCGGCCACCAGCTGCGCGTCGCTACCCTCGAAACGCAGCTCCCAGCCCTCGCTGACCACCACGATCGAGAAGTCCTTGCCGCGCCGGTGGCGGCGGTCGATCAGCTGGCAGCAGCGCTCGACGGTGACCGGCTGCTCGGGGATCAGCACGACGTCGGCGCCGCCGGCCATGCCGGACAAGAGCGCGATCCAGCCGGCGTGGCGGCCCATCACCTCGCAGACCATGACGCGATCGTGGGACTCGGCGGTCGAGTGCAGCCGGTCGATGGCCTCGGTCGCGATCGAGAGCGCCGTGTCGAACCCGAACGTATAGTCGGTGGCGGAGAGGTCGTTGTCGATCGTCTTGGGGACGCCCACGACCGGCGCCTCGTGCTCGGCATAGAGCCGGGCGGCCACGCCGAGGGTGTCCTCGCCGCCGATCGCGACCAGCGCATCCAGCCCGGCCACGGATGCGAGCGTGGCCTCGAGGCCGCCGTCGACCTTGAAGGGATTGGTGCGCGAGGTGCGCAGGATGGTGCCGCCGCGGGGCAGGATGCCGCTGATGTCGCGGGCGCCGAGCGGCTTGGTGGTGCCGTCGATCAGTCCCCGCCAGCCGTGCAGGATGCCGACCACCTCATCGCCGCGGTCGAGCGCGCGCCGGGTGACGGCGCGGATCACCGCGTTCAGTCCGGGGCAGTCCCCGCCTCCTGTGAGGATGCCAATCCGCATCGTGGCCATGCTAGCCCCGGGTTCGGCGCTCATCGTCGGCAACGCCTGGGCGCGATTCGCGTACTCTCTTCCGGCAGAGCCGAAGTGGCGGAACCGGTAGACGCGCCGGACTCAAAATCCGGTGGGGGAAACCTCGTGTGGGTTCGAGTCCCACCTTCGGCACTGCTATATCGGCGACACGTGAGCTATACCCGGACAAACAAGCCGGATTTGCGCCTGGCCAAGCCTCGCATCCGGTTGCCTGTCTCGCTTCCTCGCCGGACATGGAAACAGCTCCGGCGATTCGATGTCAGAGGTAGCCGTTAGCGCTGAGCCAGCGTAGTGAAAGAAATCCCCAGATGGGCGGCAGGTAGAACGTGCAGAGGCGTTGCGTGATTGCGATCGCGAAGGCGGTGGAATGGTCGACGCCCACGGCGATGAGGGTTGCCGAGATGGTCGCTTCGGCAGCCCCGATTCCACCCGGGACCGGGATCAGGTCGGACAAGAGACTGCCGGCGGTGTTGACAAAAACGAGCTGGGCGAGGTTGAGTCGGACGTCGTATGCCAGGCACACGGCGCCGAGTGCGAGCGCGTAAAGGATCTCCGATGCGAGTGATCCGCCGAATACCTCGATCCGCCGTCGTCGTTCTCGGGCGACGCGCCAGAGGCTGGAAAGCGCGCTCCGCACTCCCGGAACGACCTTCGTGCGCACTTTCGGTAGGGCTAGCGCGAGGCCGAGGCTGACGATGAGGGCGATGACGATCGCGATCAGGAGGCGGCGGTCGGGGCCGGCGGAATGGAACTGGCTGGTGTTTAGGTTCACGCTGACGAGCGGGAGCGTTGCGAGGAGGAGCGCTGCCTGGACGACCTTGTTTGAGATGTCGTCGAGTGCACCACCGGCGATCGCCTCGGCACGTGGTGCGCCCATTCGCTGCAGGCAGCGGAGGTTCGTCCCGATTCGCCCTGCCGAACTGGGCACCGTGAGGTTGACGAACTTGAGCGCCGACTGGAGCACCACGCATGGCATCAGCGGGAGGGGCGTCGGCACGGCACCTCTGACGGAGATCCCCGAAGGGATGAATGTCGCCTGGGCGAGTAGCAGCGCGACGATCACCCATGCAACGTCCGCCGTGCGCAGCTGGTCGCCGATCGTCCCGAACCCGATGCTTGCGAGCTGACTGATCACGAGGTACGCCGCGAAGATCATGCCCGCCATGAGCACGATGTCCTTAAGGCGAATACGGCGCATCGGCGTGATCTCAGGCTCGTCAGTGCCGGTTGCGGCGGCGGCGTCGGCGCGCAGCCGCTTGAGGCCGACCTCATGGGTGCGCGCAAGATCACGAAGGTGCGGCGTCAGCGCAGCGCGCTGAAGGTAGGGCAGCACGCGACTGATCGCGTCACTCCACCCGGCGTCGACGGCCCTGTCGAGCGCCCGTTCGGGCCCCACCAGTACGGTGCATGCGACAAGCAGTTCGGTTACGTCGATGTCGAGCGCCGATTGCGGGGCGCCCAGCGTCGCGGCGGAGAAGTCGACCAGCATCGGGCCATCATCGAGAAGGAGTACGTTGCTCGCGTTCAGCCGGCCGTGCGAGATGCCGGCGGCATGCAGCCGCGCCGCTTGCCGGCAGAGCGCCTCCAGCGCCTCGTCGCTCACCGTCTCCGGGTCGGCGCGCTCAAGCGGTTCGACGTCTGGTTGGTAGGTGGCCAGAATTGCATCTCCGCTTGGGCCGAGGGCGGCGGTGGCCACCTCGGGGACACGAACACCGGCATGTGCAGCCATCAGCGTCGCGAGGGCTTCGTGCTCGACCTGTTCCAGGCGCCCTGTGGACACGCCCCGGGGCGGGTCACGATAGGCGAGCGAGCGCCACCACCGGGCCAGCCGCTGCGTATCCTGCGCATCGCGGCTCAGCACGCGGACCTTCAGGGACCGTCCGCCCGCGTCCTGCCCCACGTACTCTGCTGAGCCGACCCGCTGGTGATCCGAAGGTTTGAGGTCAGGAGCGTCGACGCCGAGCGCGGCAAGGTCGCTTCGCACGTCCTTCACCGGTGGAACGCCCGCGGCCGTCCCAAACCCCAATCTCACAAGCGAGCCGGCACCCAGTCCGAGCGCAAGCGCTCCCAGCGCTGCTGATGGGAGAGCGGCGCCAAGGACAATGGAGCCCAGCGCTGCCAGCGGAACGAGCCATGTGACCAGCAGGCGAACCGGACGCACGAGCTCGGGGCCGACAACTACGAACACCGCGACGGCGGTGGCGAGTCTCAGCTCGGGGTACCCCCAGCGCGATAAGGCGTGCGTCCCGACGGGGAACCAGTCGGACTCCACGAGACGACCGAGCACGCCGGCTGCAACACAAACTGCGAGGACAGCCACGGCCAGGTCACGGACCAAATCCCAGCGACGGCGATACGTCACCAGGATGACGATCACACCCGCAAGCACGATCAGGCCGAGGAACGAGAGCCGCCAGAACGCTCCGGCCCATCCCAGCAATGTCCCAAGCGCCTGTGCGACGTCCTCGTCATCGTGCGGTGCCGAGGCGCCGATCACCGCCGAAAGCGCGATCAGAAGCGCGCCCCAGGCGAGCACGATCGAGTCCACCGTCCGTCTGTTCCGACGTCCTGCCTCGAACGCCGTCAGGATCGCGACGTTCCACGGGCGACCGCGCGGCGCTACCGATCCGTCCTGACCGGACCCGGTCTCCGTCAAGGCAGGACCAGCCGTCTTGACCGATCATCACCAACGTTCGCCGAGAGATCGCACTTCACGATGAGCCTCCCGAAAGGGTCTCAGAAAAGGAAGAGCGGTGCCGTGCTGGCCCTGATCTCCGGGCGGCGACAAGCTGACCGGGATTCAAATAGCCTCCTTATCCGGCCACGAGGTAGACGTGCACAGCCCAGGGCTTGAAGGCTGCCCGGATGGTTCGGTGCGTCACGTCCTTGGTGCGTCCGGAGGGGAAGAGGGTGGCCGTTGACGTTCCGCGGGGGAGTCCGGATATGGCCGCCCGATGAGAATGCGACGATCGGTTCTCGGCGAGGATCCACACCTGGCCGTTGGCGGTCGTGCGGCTGATTACCTTGATCGTGGCGTCGCTGCTGTGCAACCCGATGCCGGTGCCGGGTGCGAGCAGGGCCGGGTAGAGCGGGCTCGTGGGCGCGAGTTGTCGGATCAGTGGCGCGAGCTGCTGCCAGTAGGTCCAGTTCCACCCGAGCGGCTGGTCGGCCGGGGTGAAGCAGTGTGGGTTGTCCGCGCCGAAAAAGAACAGAGCGTGTGCGCCGTGCATGATGGCGTCGTAGGCCATGAAGCGCATCTGGCGCCTCGTAGGTACCACGAACCCGCCGGAGCCGCGATGATCCCAGCTCGCGCTGCTGCAGATCGCCAGTGTCGTGGACACGCCACGGCGAGGGGTGATCGATGCCATCAGCGCTGTCCGGTCCCCGACTGTGACCAGGGAGGGGCGTGGATCGCTGAATGTGACCGGGTAGTCGTCGACGCCGTGCACATCGGTGACGGCGCTGTAGGGGGCCAGTTGAGCGGCTGTTCCCTGTGGCGCCTCGATCAGAACCGTCAGATGTGCGGGATCGAGATCGTGGGTCGTCTGATATGCGTAGGCAAGACTCAAGGCACTTCGGCCCTGGCGGAACGGTTCGTCACTACCTTTCCACAGTCCCAGCCCGGCGTCGGGGGCGAGACTGGTGACCACCTGCCGGAGTGTCTGGTCGTAGACCGTTCCCGGGGTCGCGTGCGCAAGCCGCGCCAGCCACACCATCGTCAGAGCCTTGCGGCTGGCCGCAGCCACATCCCATTGGTGCGCATACTGAATCTCGCTCGCCACCGCGTTGTCCACGGCGCCCCACGACCTGTCCGGTGGCACGACTCGAAAGACACGAACGCCGGCCGATGCCACCACGTCCAGCCCGTCCTGGCCGTCGGAAGCGAGAGCGCCGATCCCGGGCGGACCCGACAGTCCAATCGGAAAGGCCGGCGCGCCGTTGATCGTCAGCACGCCGCGCGGGGTGAGGCCGACCGTGGCCGCGACCGCACGTTCGTTCTTGCCGAGGTACAGACCGGCCGCAAGGACTGCCGCCAGCAGGAGCGACGCGCGCCTGCAAGCGGACGATTGAATCATTTCCGACGCCATCTCAATCGGCGCCGCAGGTCCGGTACAACGCCGTCTCACACCCCATCGCGGTGCCGAGCGATCACCGCTATCGGTGACAACACACGGCTCGAAAGGACGAGCCTACGCCTTTCGGCGATAAGGAGCCACCAACCTGTTTGCGAGGTCAGACGGGTGTCTCAGGATGGCCGTGGACGTCCTCGGCCTTCTCTGGATCTTCAGGCTTGCCGTGGTCCGGGCCGGCGGGCGGAGCCGGTGTCGACGGCCCGTCGGCCTCCGGCCGCTGTTCCTCTCCCTGCTTGCGGCCTTCCGTGTGCGTACCCATATCTGCCTCCTGCTGGTAAATCTGCCCCCTGAACGCAGGAGCCTGCATGGCTTGGCTCTACCCCCGTCCACAACGTGCGAAACAATCCCGACCCTGGCCCTATCCCTGCTGCTGGTAGGCGGTGGGATCAGGGGGCGTGTGGCGGACGCCGTCCCGCCATGCCGCGAGCAGCTCGTCGCGGCTGGGGTAGGTTGCGACGATCGGCGGCGTGAACCCGGCCAGTGCGATGGTTCGGTCGACGGTGCTTCCGGGCGTGACGACCAGCGCGAGCGTCTCGCCCGCGGCTGCGCTGGTTGACTGGTTGACGACGGCAAACAGGACGCCCAGCACGGTG
>Ga0163163_10005581_pt1 | contig 10899 bp, 8 predicted proteins | sample S65metaG_FD_119766 | JGI IMG/M metagenome (GOLD analysis project Ga0163163, IMG submission 119766) | Switchgrass rhizosphere microbial communities from Kellogg Biological Station, Michigan, USA - S6-5 metaG | ecosystem: Host-associated > Plants > Roots > Rhizosphere > Soil | place: USA: Michigan... | reverse complement strand
GCGCTCCCGACCCACTACATGTGGACAGTTGTGTTGATCTTGGTCGCCCACGCGGCGGACCGCACGTGGGCAGCGGTCAGCCGGTCGGTTTGGGGGATGTGGTCGTGGTCGGTGCGTTCCCGTTCGCCTTCGCCAGCGCGGCCTGGAACTCCTTCGTGGCCGCGTCCAGATCGGCCAACGCCTGACCCTGGGCCACGAAGTCGCCGGCGGCCTGCGCCGCGTGCAGCCGGTTGATCGCGGCGTCGATCTTGGCCGCGGCGGCCGCCACGTCACCGGAGAGCACGGGGTTCCCCACCGTGGTCGGTGGCGGATTCGCCGTCGGGGGCGTCCCCGTCGGTGGCTGGCCCGTGGTCGGCGACTTGCTCAACAGGTTGTTGATCGCGTCAGTCAGCGTAGGCCCGTTCCCCACCTGGCTCCCGAAGCTCACCAGCACCAGGCGCATCAATGGGTACGCGTTGGCGTTGGCGCTCTTCACGTACACCGGCTGGACGTAGAGCATGCCCTGCCCGTACGGGAGGGAGAGCAGGTTCCCGTACACGACTTGAGCCTGTGTGCCCTGGCCCTTGAGGAGGTTGATCTGTGTGATCGCGTCCTTGTCCGTGGCCATGGCCTGTTGCGCCTGGCCGGGCCCGGGTGTTCGGGTCTCCCGGGGTAGCTCGAGCAGTTCGAGCTTGAGTCTGCCGCCGGGCGAGACCGCCCCACCCGGTGGAGCCGACTTGTCGACCACACCGGCGAGCACTGCGGCCATGTTCTGGCGGCTGGTCGGGGTGAGCGCGGAGGTCAGCTGGAACCGCGACTGGGTCACGCCGGGGAACTGAGTGAGCAGGTAGTACGGCGGCTGCTTGCCGGTGACGCCGTTGCCCACCCCGTTGCTGGCGGCCGGGTCGTCCGGCACCTGCCAGAAGTCCTGACCCGAGTTGAACTGCTTCGGGTCGCTGACGTGGAACTTCGACAGCAGGTCCCGCTGCACCTTGAACAGGTCCTCGGGGTAGCGGAAGTGTTCGGCCAGCTGCGGCGGGATGTCCTTGCTCGGCTTGATGATGTTGCCACCGAACGCCTTGTTCCACGCCTTGAGGATCGGGTCGCTGTCGTCGAAGCTGTACAGGGTGACGGTGCCGTTGTAGGCGTCCACTGTGGCCTTGACCGAGTTGCGGATGTAGTTGATGTTCTGCTTGGCCTGCAGCACCGTGCCACGGTCCGATGTGGAGTCCGACGAGGCCGCGCGCAGGTCGACCCGCTCGGAGTACGGGTACGAGGCCGACGTGGTGTAGCCGTCGAGGATCCAGGTCACCTTGCCGTCGATCACGGCCGGGTACGGGTCACCGTCGAGGGTCAGGAACGGCGCTACCTTCTCCACCCGCTCCCGGGGGTTGCGGATGTAGATGAGCTTGGAGTTGTCGCTGAACACGTCGGACAGGAGGAAGTTGGCCTCGCGGAAGTGCAGCGAGTAAAGGAGACGGTTCATCATCGACGAGATCGGAACGCCTCCCGTGCCGTCGTAGGTGAACTGCGTCTCGCTGGCGCCGGCCGGCCGGTCGAACTCCTGCTGCTTGCCGACGACCACGTAGTCGTCGTCGGTGGCGAGCTCGCCGTAGTAGATGCGCGGCTGGTCCACCTTGATGGTCTCGGTCGTCGGCTGGCACGACCCGACCTGCTGCGTACCGGTCCCCGTCGCGAGCAGACCGGAGACGAACACCGGCGCGCCCTCGCAGATCGTGTTGGCCGGCGCCGCCACGAAGCCGTACCCGTGGGTGAAGACGGTGTGGCTGTTGAGCCAGTTGGTCTGCGGCCCGACCAGCTTCGAGTAGTCGACCTCACGCACGCCGACCACGAAGTCCTGCAGCCGTCCGTCCACAGTGTACCGATCGACGTCGAGCTTCTCGTTGAAGTTGTAGAACGAGCGGATCTGCTGGTACTGGGAGAACGTCTCGTTCACCACCGCCGGGTCGAGCAGACGGATGGTCGGCACGATCGTGGTGTCGGTCGCCAGCGACGCCGGCGCGGGCGCATCCTCGGCGTTGTACGCCTTGTCGTCGACCGTCCCGATCCCGTACGCGCTACGGGTCGCTTCGATGGTGCGCCCGATGTACTGCGCCTCCTTGTCGCGCAGGTTCGGCTTCACCTGGAACTGCTGCACGATCGTCGGGTAGATGCCACCGATGGCGACCGCGGCGATGCCGAGCAGCGCGAGCGACGCCCCGGCCCAGACCAGGTTGCGCATTGCGCTGTTGGCGAACACGAGTATCGCCACCGCGACCACGACGGAGATCCAGGTCAATATCTCCTTGGCTGGTAAGACCGCGTTGATATCGGTATAGCCGGCCCCGTAGAGGTCGGTGCCGTCGTTGAACCCGAGCAACAGCTCCCGCTTGTCCAGCCAGTACGCGACCGCCTTCAGCACCACGAACAGCGCGACCAGCGAGGTGATGTGGATCCGGGCCCCGGTGCTCATCCGATCGCCGACGCCCTGCAGCCGCACCCCGCCGTACAGGTAGTGCACCGCCACCGCGCCCAGGATGGCCAGCGCGGTCGCGGTGAAGCCCACGTTCAGCAGGTACCGGTAGAACGGGAACTTGAACACGTAGAAGCCGATGTCGACGCCGAACTGCGGGTCCGTGATGCCGAAGTCGCCGCCGTTGCGGAACAGCATCCACTGCTGCCAGTGACCCGACCCGGAGAAGCCGGCGAACAGGCCGACCACGCCGCCGACCAGGATCGTCCACAAGCCCAGCCGAGGTGAGAGCACCATCCGGTAGCGCTCCAGGGCTTGCTGCTCGGGCGAGTTGGCCCGCAGCAACGGCCGCACCCGGAAGGCCAGGTACAGGTTGCCGGCGACGAATCCGCCGATGCCGAGGCCGAACAGCAGGAACAGCCAGATCTGCGTCCGGAGCAGGCCGCCGAAGACCGCCTGATAGTTGACCTCCTTGAACCACAGCCAGTCCGTCCACAGGTCGACGATCTGGTCGGCGAAGATCAACAGTACGAGCGTGACACCGACAACCGCGATCGCGACCTTGCCGCGCCGGCTGACCCTGGGCAGGGGACTCCGCATTACCACGTCGCTACATTACGGGTTGGCGCTGGAAAGTCTCGCCCGAGTCCGTCGCGCTCAGTCACCCCTCAGGGTTTCGACCCCGGGCACAGCGGCGGCTCCTTGCCGGCCCGGATGTCGGCCAGCGCCGTGAGGGCCTCGTCGAGGGTGCCGACCTGCACCAACGGCAGGCCAGTTTTCTGGTTGGCCACGCCCTCGGCGCAGTTGTCCTTGGGGGTCAGGAACCACGTGGCGCCGGCCGACTTGGCGGTCACCAGCTTCTGCGGCAGGCCACCGATCGGACCAACCTTGCCGCTCGGATCGATGGTTCCCGTACCAGCGATGATCTTGCCACCAGTGAGGTCTTCCGGCTCGATCTTGTCGATGATGCCGAGAGTCAGCATCAGGCCGGCCGACGGTCCACCGACGTTCTCGATCGGGATGGAGATCTTGAACTTGGCCGCCGAGGTGATCTCCGGGGTCACGCCGATCCGCGGCACGCCGCCGTCGTCCTTGGTCTGCACCGGAATCGTCATCGCCACGCCGTCGCGGGTGATGCCGAACTGGAAGGTCGTCCCGGCCGGCTTCGCCCGCAGCTTGTTGATCATCGTGTCGACGGTGTCAATCTTGTCCCCATCGACGGTGACGATGATGTCGCCCGGCTTGAGCTTGCCGTCGGCCGGCGAACCGGCGGCGACGTCCTTCACCCCGACCAGGGGCGGGTAGCCCAGCTTGTTCAGGGCCGCGATCTGAGCCGACGAGATCGAGGTGGCGAAGTCCTGCTGGTTCTCCTTGTCGATCTGGTCCTGCGTCTGGCCCGGCGGGAAGTACAGCTCCTCGGGCACGACCGACTCGTCGCCCTTCAGCCAGCCCTCGATCGCCTCCGCGAGGGTGAGCTGCCGGCGAATGACGATGGTCAGGAAGCGCAGCTGGCCTTTGGACTGGGTGGCGGTCGCGCCGGTCAGCACGATCACGTCCTTGCCCTGGTCGTCCTTGCCGAGCGTGTTGTACGACGGCCCGGGCTCCAACTGCACGTACGGCACCTGGGCATGCAGGGCGAGCCAGGTCAGCGTCGCGACGAGGACGGCGCCGACGATGACCGTGATCCCACGCTGCTTCATCGGGCCCTCCCCGCGTCATACATGGGCCAGAGCCTAACGACACCTGCTGGGGTAATGCGGGCGGCGGGTACCGTTAGGACCATGACCAACCCTCCGTTCGGATTCTCATTGGGCGGCCCGGGCGGCCCTGACCCGAACGACCCAGCACAGCTGCAGGCCTTCCTGGCCCAGATGCAGCAGATGCTCGCCAACCCGGGATCCGGTCCGGTCAACTGGGACCTGGCCCGGCAGGTCGCGCAGTCGCAACTCAAGGACGACCCCGCGATCGCCACCCCGCAGAAGTCCGCAGTCGAGGAGGCGCTGCGCCTGGCCGACCTGTGGCTCGACGCCGAGTCGTCGCTGCCGTCGGGTATCCACTACCTGGAGGCGTGGCGCCGGGCCGACTGGTTGGTCCACACCCTCGACGTCTGGAAGACCCTGGTCGACCCGGTCGCGGCCCGCATGACCAACGCGATGAGCGACCTCGTCCCGTCCGAGATGCGCGCGCAGCTCGGCCCGATGGCCGCGATGCTCACCTCGATGGGCGGCGCGGTCTTCGGCGGCCAGCTCGGCACCGCCCTCGGCTCCCTCGCCGGCGAGGTCCTCTCGGCCGGCGACATCGGACTGCCGCTCGGCCCGGCCGGCACCGCCGCGCTCATCCCGTCCAACATCACCGCGTACGGCGAGGGCCTGGAGATCCCTGAAGATCAGGTTCGCCTGTACGTGGCTCTGCGCGAGGCGGCCCACCAGCGGCTCTTCGGCCACGTGCCGTGGCTGCGCGGGCACGTGCTCAACGCCGTCGAGACGTACGCCCAGGGGATCAAGGTCGACCGGGAAGCCATCGAGGACGCGGTCAGCCGGATCGACCCGACCAACCCCGAGTCGATGCGCGAGGCCCAGCTCGAAGGGATCTTCACTGCCGAGGACACGCCGCGACAGCAGGCCGCGCTGGCCCGGCTCGAGACCGTGCTCGCGCTTGTCGAGGGCTGGGTGGGCCACGTGGTGGACCGGGCCTGCGCGGAGCGCCTGCCCGACGCGTCCCGCCTCGCCGAGACGTTCCGCCGCCGCCGGGCCGCGGGAGGACCCGCCGAGCAGACGTTCGCCGCGCTGGTCGGCCTGGAGCTGCGCCCCCGGCGCCTGCGCGAGGCCACCGCGCTGTGGAACGCCCTCTACGAGGCGCGCGGCGCCGCCGGTCGGGACGCCCTGTGGGACCACCCGGATTTGCTGCCGACCGACAGCGACTTCGCCGATCCGGAGGCGTTCGCCCGGGCCGAGCCCGACCTGTTCCCCGACTTCCCACCCTCCGACGAGCCCTCCGCAGGCCCGACGGAAGGCACCTCGGAGGGCCCATCGCCCTCGGAAGGCCCGTCGGACGGGCCCTCGGACGGCCCGCGCCCGGAGGACCCGCCGCCGACCCCGGTGTAGCCCGGAGCCGTCAAGATCCGGACAACTGTCCAACAGTTGTGGTGTGGGAGCGCTCCCAACCCCGCAACTGTTGGACAGTCGTAGGTGCCCTTGGGGCGGACGCCATGCAGGCGTGAAAATGAGGCGGCGGTTCCGCTCGTCACGCCGTTCGCAACGTGGCTTAGCAGGCCGTTGGACAGTCTGGCGTGGGCTTCGACCTGAGGGTCATGCACTGTGCTACGAGCACGCCGATCAGCTTTCGGTTTCCCGACCGAGGCCCTGAGCGGTTCCGCCGTCTCGCCTTGACGGTAAGGAGCCCCACGATGGCGATGCAAGTACCCCAGCCGGTAGCGGCTGAAGAGCACGACGTGATCTTGGCTCGGGTGGCGGCGGTCGACGTGGCCAAGGCCACCGGCAAGGTCTGTCTTCGGGTGCCAGACCCGTGCGACGCGAGCCGTCGAGCGACCTCGGTCTGGGACGTCGCGTCCACCACGGGCTCGATCATGGAATTGGGGGCGTTCCTGGCCGCTGCTCAGGTGCAGCGGGTGGTGGTGGAGTCCACATCGGATTATTGGCGGCCCTTCGTCTACCTGCTCGAGGCCCAAGGCCTGCAGGTCTGGCTGGTCAACGCCCGCCACGTCCGGCAGGCTCCGGGACGGCCCAAGACCGACAAGCTGGACGCGGTGTGGCTGGCCAAGCTCACCGAGCGGGGGATGCTGCGACCCTCCTTCGTGCCGCCGGCGCCGATTCGCCAGCTCCGCGATCTGACCCGGGCCCGTCATGACCTCAGCGGTGATCAGACCCGGTGCAAGCAGCGGCTGGAGAAACTGCTCGAAGACGCCTTGATCAAGTTGTCGGTGGTGGCGTCGGACCTGTTCGGAGTCTCCGCCCGCATGATGATCGAGGCGCTGATCAGCGGGCAACGCGATCCCCACGCCCTGGCCGGGCTGGCGCGCGGCCGGCTCAAGGCCAAACACGGCGCCCTGGTCCAAGCTCTGCATGGGCGCTTCGATGACCACCACGCCCATCTGGCCCGGCTGCTGCTACAACAACACGACCTCATCCAGGCTCAGATCACCGAGCTCACGACCGCCATTGAGGCCGCGATCACCGCTATCGAATACCCCCACCCCCCACCGGCACACGATCAGCCAGACCAGCCTCCGCCGCTGCCCGTCGTGGCCCGCCTGGACGAGATCACCGGCGTCGGCCCCGAGATCGCGCACGCGATCATCGCCGAAGTCGGCCTGGACATGAGCGTGTTCCCCACCGCCCAGCACCTGGTCTCCTGGGCCAAACTCAGCCCACGCACCCGCCAATCAGGCGCCAAGACCCACCACGGCAAAACCGGCAAAGGCAACCCCTACCTCAAAGCCGCCCTCGGCCAAGCCGCCGCCGCCACCGCTCGCACCGACACATTCCTCGGCCACCGCTACCGACGCCTAGTCGCACGCCGCGGCAAGCTCAAAGCCCTCGTCGCCGTCGCCCGATCCATCCTCACCATCGTCTGGCACCTACTGGCCAACCCCCACGCCAGATTCCACGACCTCGGACCCGACCACTACACCCAACACATCGACAAACAACGCCGAACCCGCAACCTCATCCGCCAACTACAAGTCCTGGGCTACCAAGTCAACCTCACCCAAACCGCCTAACACCCGAGCCAACCCGACTCCGGCTGCGCTGCGCTACGCCGGAGGCTGTCGCCCGCCCACGCAAGTTTCATTTTCCGATCAGTTGCGTTGATCATGGATTCCGCAAGATCCAGATGATCGGGACCAGCGGGCGGCCGGGTCAGGCGGGCCGGGGGACGGAGGCGAGGAGGGCGCGGGTGGCGTCCCAGCCTTCGAGGCGCGGGTCGAGCCGGTCCAGGTCGGCCACGCTGCCCAGGCGGTGCCAGCCGGACGCCGGTGCCACGTCCGTGACCTGCGGAGACAGCCGTCGCAACGACTGGGGCGACAGCGAGTCCAGGTCGGTCGCGGGCAGCCACGACGGCGCTGGGAGGGCCGCGGCGAGCCCTAGCAGACCCGTACCGGAGTGCGACGGAGCCGCCGCCACCGGGCGGGTTGTCAGCGGCCGCAGCAGCTTCGCGATCACCAGTCCGGGCAGGTCCGGGGCGTCCGCGGCGAGCAGGACGGCCTGCTCGTACCCGTCGGCGTGTGCGGCCGCGAACACCGACGGCGCGTCCAGCACGGGTACGGCGTACGCGTGCAGGCCTGGCCACCCGACGGAGCGCGCCAGCCCGGCCTCGGACGCGCGGACCGCGACCGCCGCGTCGACTTCGGCGAGGGTGGCCAGCACGTCGAGTACGTCCTCGGCGAGCGCGAGGCGCCACGCCTCCGCGGTGACACCCGAAGGCGTGAACCGGGGCGGGCTGAGCAGGGCGATCGCGATCCGGCGGGTCACGTACGCGAGGTTAGTCGTCGCTCAGGCCCAGGCCGGTGGCGGCGGAGATCCCCTCGAGGTAGCCCCGGGCGCGCTCGGCCCGCGGGTAGCGCGCTACCAGCGCCCAGAACTGCGAGTTGTGGTTGGCGACGATCAGATGGGCGAGTTCGTGCAGGATGACGTAATCGAGCACCCAGTCCGGAAATGTCTGGATCCGGTCAGAGATCCGGATGCTCTGGTCGGCCGGCGTGCAAGAGCCCCAGCGCCCGTTCTGGTTGCGCACCCAGCGCACCGAGGCCGGCCGGGCCGCCTGCGGATACTCGCCCAGGTAGCGCTGGGCGAGTTGCTGGGCCCGCTCGTACAGGGCCTCGTCGGTGTTTCCTCGGCGCTCGCGGGCGGCCAGGCGGGCGACCATCCGGTCCACCCATTCCCGCTCCTCGGCGCCGGAGAACTGGGCCGGGATGAGAACTACCACCCGTTCCCCGTCCCGGTAGGCGGAGACCGTCCGGCGACGGCGCGGACTACGGCGTACCTCTACGACCGGTTTGCGTAGGCTCGCGGTGAGGTTGCCGCGTGGCTTCGGGACCGGGGGGAACTCGCCCACGCTCGGGACCGTAACCGCCCGGCGGCCTGACTCCCAAGTGGCAAACGCACGATCACACCGAAACCTGGGTACGTTAGGGGTGGTTTGCGGAGAAGATTCCATCAGGCCCGGGGTTTGACAGGGCGCCAACGTGATCAGATAACCGGCGTGTCCGGCGCTCAACTCGGCAGCTGACGAGTCACACTCGCCAGAAGGTAATGATCCACGGAGGAGGACACCGTGGCCACAAAGGCCCAGACGTACAACGGCTACTGCGTGAAGTGCAAGGAGAAGCGGGACTTCGAGGGCACAGTCGAGGTCAGCAAGACCGGCATGAACATGGCCAAGGGCAAGTGCCCCGTGTGCGGCACCACCGTGAACCGGATTCTCGGTAAGGCCGCGGCCGCGTAGCCGCAACTGCAGGACGTTTCAGCGAGCCGCCCTGTCGGGCTTTGTGGACAGGGCGGCGTGTCGCTGATCGTTTCCCATCAGGACGTAGCCGTAGGGCGCTGGCCTGTGGACAACGCGCCACGCCATGTGACTCACGGTGACAACATGACGGACCATGAGCCGTCACCACGCCCGCCGTCCCGTTCTGCTCCCCGCGGTCCGACGGCTCTGGCGTGATCCGCACCGGCTCCAGCTGGGTACCGACCCTGGCCGGGCGATGATCCTTGAGCTGGCCGACCCGGCTTGCGCCGAGATCCTCGACCTGCTCGACGGCACCCGCACGGAGACGGCGCTGCTGCGTTTGGCCGTCCGCCGGGGCGTACGGGCCGAGGACGCCAGCGCCCTGCTCGCGGCCCTGACCGAGGCCGGGTTCGTCCAGGACGCCCGCAATCTGCACGCTCCCGACGTCGCCGAACCGGTCCGCCGCCGACTCGACGCCGAGGCCGCCGCCCTGGCCCTGGGCTCGCGGCCGGGTGGGCGACCGCGGTTCGAGACCCGCGCCCCAGCCGCCCGACGAGGCGTGGCCGACACGCTGCGCCGGCGTCTCGCCGCCCAGGTCCTGATCACCGGAGCCAGCCACCTGGCCGTGCCAATCGCGGCCATCCTTGCCAGCGCCGGAGTCGGCCATCTCGACCCCGCCCTGCGCGGCGTGGCCCGGCTGGCCGACGCCGCTCCGGCCGGCCTGCTGCCGACCGACACCAACCGCCCGCGGGGCATCGCCGCAGCCGAGGCGGTGCGCCGCGCCGCCCCCGACGTGGACCTCGCCCCGCTCAACCGGAAGGCCGCGACGTTCGCCGTGCTGGTCGGGTTCGCCGCCCCGGCAACGCTCACCGCGCTCGCGCTGGGGACCCGGCGGCTGGCCCATCTGGCGGTCGCCGTACGCGACGGCGTGGTCGTGGTCGGCCCGCTGGTCCGGCCCGGGCGTACCCCCTGCCTCAACTGCCTGGACCTTCATCGCCTGGACCGGGACCCGGGTTGGTCGGTGATCGCGGCCCAGCTGAACGACGGACCGGACTCGGCCGAGCCGCTCGCCGCGACCACCGCGCTCGCCGCGGCGGCCTACGCGGCGGCCGAGGTGCTCACCCACATCGACGGCGGGCAGCCGACGACGCTGGGCGCCACCGTCGAGATCGCGGGTCCCGACCAGGCGACCCGGCGGAGCTGGGTTCCCCATCCGAGGTGCGGTTGTCGACGACGCGTGCGGTCTCGCCGGTCAGGACCACCGCCGGAGCCGCCCGGGTGTTTCAATAAGTCGTGACCGACATCCCACGCGGGACGTTCGGCCGAACGGCGCGCCTGGCGGCGCTGCCCCTCGGCTTCGCGGGTCGCACCGTGCTCGGGCTCGGCAAGCGGGTCACCGGCATGGCCAACGAGGTGATCTCCGCCGAGGTCCAGCAGCGTACCGCCGAGCAACTGTTCAAGGTGCTCGGTCAGCTCAAGGGCGGCGCCATGAAGATGGGGCAGGCGCTGTCTGTCTTCGAGGCCGCGATGCCCGAGGAGCTGGCCGGGCCGTACCGGGCGGCCCTGACCAAGCTGCAGGAGGCCGCGCCGCCGCTGCCCGCCGCGAGCGTGCACCAGGCGCTGCAGGCCGAGCTCGGCCCGCGCTGGCGCCAGCGCTTCCGCGAGCTCGACGACTCGCCCGCGGCGGCGGCGAGCATCGGCCAGGTGCACCGCGCGATCTGGAAGGACGGCCGCGACGTCGCGGTCAAGGTTCAGTACCCGGGGGCCGGCGACGCGCTGATCGCCGACCTCAACCAGCTCTCCCGGCTGGCCAACCTCTTCCGGGTGATCTCCCCCGGCCTGGACGTCAAGCCGCTCGTGGCCGAGCTCAAGGCGCGGGTGGCCGAGGAGCTCGACTACACCCTCGAGGCGGGCAACCAGGCGACGTTCGCCGCGGCCTTCGAGGGTGACCCGGACATCCTGGTGCCGGTGGTCGTCGAGGG
>Ga0163163_10005578_pt1 | contig 10900 bp, 11 predicted proteins | sample S65metaG_FD_119766 | JGI IMG/M metagenome (GOLD analysis project Ga0163163, IMG submission 119766) | Switchgrass rhizosphere microbial communities from Kellogg Biological Station, Michigan, USA - S6-5 metaG | ecosystem: Host-associated > Plants > Roots > Rhizosphere > Soil | place: USA... | reverse complement strand
GAGTCTCTCCGATAGCTCAAGTTTCAGATCGCGATTATCCCGTAATTAGCAGAAAACAAAGCCCCAGCTATCCAGCTGGGGCTCCCATGAAACGATGCTTCTTACGCGTTCGGAACCTTCAAGAACACCATGACCCAGATGAAGAGCACGAGCGATTCTACGAACGCGAGACCGAGAATCAGCGCGAGCTGAATGCCGGGACGCGCGGCAGGGTTGCGGGCGAGGCCTTCGCAGGCTGCGGCAGCAACTTTGCCCTGTCCGAGGGCGGCGCAGGCGACGGCGATGCCGAGGCCGATAGCGGCGAGCGACCAGTTGCCTACGCCACCACTGGTGGTTCCACCCTGCGCGAAGGCAGGCATGGCGGCAAAGCTGGCCATCAGAATAACTAGAACGAGCTTACGCATTTTGTTTCTCTCCTATAAATCGCCGCCAGTTGGTGGTTGACGTCAACCCGTACAGACGCCCTCACACTGCAGCAGCCGATGTTGCAAGGTACTAAAACCTACTCTTTAGTGCTCGTGAGCCGTCGCCTCTGCCAGGTAAACGGTCGCAAGCAGGACGAAGATATATGTCTGAATGAACGATACGCCTATGTGTAATCCGATAAACAAGAGCGGGATACCGATCGGCACTAATGAGAAGAACGCCATGGTCACCATGTCTCCCGCGAAAATATTGGCGAAGAGACGGATGGTGAGCGACATCATGCGGGCGAGGTGGCTGAAGATTTCGATCGGCAACATAAGCCACCCGAGCCACCAGACCGGGCCAAAGAAATGCAGGAAGTATTTCGCGCCATTCATCCGGATGCCCTGGTAGTGATAGTAGAACCAGGTCACGACGGCGCAACCGAAAGGCACATACGGGAAGCTGGTAGGCGCTTCGAAGGTCGGCACCAAACCAATCAGGTTCGAGAGCAGGATGAAGATACCCAGCGCCGCGAGATAGGAATCGAATCGCGTGTGATGGTGGCCGATGATCTCGCGTCCCTGCCCGCCGACGAAACCGTGGATCCCTTCGAACATATGCTGTACGAATCCGGGATTATCGACCGATAGCCGGAGCCGCAGCAGAATGAAGAGCAGTACGGCAAAGAGGAATACGAAAATCTGCATCGCGACGTAATTCGCGATGGGAGCGTCGGGGTGGGCGACTGGCACATGCAGCGCGGTGAGCATGGCAGTCACAGGTCCGGCGAGCAGCTTATTCAGAAGAGCTGTAAAGGGCAGCTGATGCATTCTGTTCTTTAGAATCCGGGAAAATTAAAGTCCGCGACGGAGGGCAGCGAAACCTTCGTATCCGGCCTCCCACATGAGTGCCGGAACGGGCATACACAGACCCACCAGAAAGCCTTTCAGGCTCCCCGGCGAACCTATGAATATAGCATATCCAGCCAATCCTACCAACAAGATGCGGCTCATGAAGCGGGCCACAATACGCCCTCCACTCTCGCGGGAATGACCGACAACAATGCGCTCGCCGAGCGAGTCGACCGCAGAGGCAAGCGAGCGAAAATTCCAGTAAGCGAGGGTGGCACCGAGGACAAATCCGAGTCCCGAGCGGACTCCATAGGCGGCGAGCGCAAGCACCGCTCCTAGGAAGCCGAAGAGGAGGGTCATGCGAAGTACCCGGGTGACAGCGGCACCGTAGAAATGCTCAGCGGGAGAATCTGGGTCAGGGGCTGGACGAGGAATTTCGTCGGGTGGAATATCCTGCTCGTCAGTCTTTTTCATTTTCGCTTCGCAGGGCCATGCGAATCATCGAAATGAACCCGGCAACCACGCCGAAGATCACTCCGGCAATCACGCCCCATTTGCTATGCAGCCAGTGATCGATGGCTGTGCCGATCAGGTAGCCGAGGAGAACTGCCGCCGGCAGAATGAACCCGATCTCGGAATACCGAACGACGGTAACGAGCGGGTTCTTCTTCGGGTCCGGCATAGACGCTAGGGTAGCAGACTGAGTCGGAAGTCGTTAGTCACAAGTCGTTAGTCATTAGTCGCCAGTCGGAAGACGGAAGTAATCGCCAGATCATTCTGACGACTTCAGACTTGCGACATCCGACTTGCGACTTCCGGCTTCTTCCCTACTTCACTACCTGGGCGACGCTGCTTACATTACCAGCGGCACTCAGTGACCAAGTCACAAATTCAATGAAGGCATTCGGGAAAACTCCGATTACAACGGTTCCCAGGCCGGTGACGCCTAGCGCAGTGATCATGCCGGGTGATAGATGCACGGGCTCGGCTTCGGCCGACTGCTTCATGAACATGGCGTTGGCGATGCGCATGTAGTAGTAGAGCGCAACAACGGCGTAAAGGACAGCGACCGAAGCAAGTGCGTAGTGACCAGTCTCAATAAGGCTGAGGAAGATGAAGTACTTGCCCCAGAAACCCGCTAGAGGCGGTATGCCGGCGAGCGACAACAGGAAGAACAGCATCAGCACAGCTTCTACGGGACGCTTGAAGTAGAGTCCGGCGATATCGTCGAGGTCGTCCCCGATAATGTTGCGGCGTCGCAACGAGGTGATGACCGCGAAGGCACCGAGATTCATGAAGGTATAAACGAGCAGGTAGAACAGGATGCCGCGAATCCCTGTCTGATTGGTGCGGCCATCGCTGGCGACCACGCCCAGCAGCATGTAGCCGACGTGGGCAATGGATGAATACGCAAGCAGGCGCTTGAGGTTGCTCTGCGTCATCGCGGCGAGATTGCCACCAGTCAATGTAGCGAGCGCGACGAAGACGATCAGTGGCAGGTAGAGGCTGCGAATCGGATAGAAGCCGAACAGGAAAATCCTCAGCAACAGGGCCCAACCGGCAGACTTCACGGCTACGGACATGAATCCGGTGACGCTGGTCGGCGCGCCTTCGTACGCATCCGGCGCCCACTGATGGAACGGCACGGCCGCTATCTTGAAGAGCAGGCCGGTGGCGGTCGTCAACATGGCGACGATGATGATGGGATCTTTCGGATTTGCAGCGAAGCGCTGCTCAAGTGCCTGTCCGATGACGCCGAGATTCGTAGATCCAGCCAACCCGTAGAACAACGAGAGGCCATAAGCAAAGATGCCGGAAGAGAATGCGCCCAGCAGCAAGTACTTCAGGGCTGCTTCATTGGAACGCTTGTCGCGCCGCAGGAAGCCTACGAGGACATATGTCGAGATGGCCATCAGTTCGAGGCCGATAAAGAGCAGAACGATATCGAAGCCACTGGCCATGCACATCATGCCGACGACCGAGAACAGCATGAGAGCGTAGAACTCGCCGTGTTCTTCGCGTTCGATTTCGAGATAGCGAACAGAAATAAGGATGGCGACGGCGGTGCCAACGAGAAACAGGTAATAGAAATAGATAGCGAAACGATCGACGGTCATGGCGCCACGGAATCCGTCGAACATGTTGACGGAGACACCGGCCTTCTCAGCGCCAAGGAATTGGATATGAATCTTGTAGGTTGCGGCCGCGGCAAACGCCAGGCCTGCCAGCGCGGTGAAGGCATTCACTCGCTTCCATTCCTTCGGAAGTGCGAGGTCGATGACGAGAATGCCGAGCGCAAACAGCGTCAGCATGATCATCGGCAGCGAGAGCACGTAGTCTGCGCCGGTAAAGAACGGACTCATCGAGGCGGTCACGATCGTTTCCCTTCCAACTTACTGCACGCCAGCGGCGGTCTTTACCGGCGCGACGGGTTTAGTCTGCTGAACCAGCTTGCTCTGAGTAGCGACTGGCTTTGCCAGTTCTGGTGAGCCATTCGTATCCACACTGGTTGCGGCGGCACTCGGAGTTACCACAGGCGCAGCGGCATTCTGGATTCCGTTCGAAGACTCAATCCTCTGGACGATCTCCGTCACCGGCTGATCAAGGACCTGAAACAGCGGCTTCGGGTAAACGCCGATTGCAAAAGCCAGGACTACCAGCGGAACAAGCGTCGCCAGTTCACGTGGTGTAAGGTCGACGAGCTTTTCATTCTTCGGATTCGTCACCTTACCGAAAAACACGCGCTGATAGAGCCAGAGCAGATAGGCTGCGGCAAGCACGACGCCCGGCACCGCCCAGATCGCCCAACCTTTGTTCACCATGAAAGCACCCTGCAGGATGGTGAATTCACCCACGAAACCGTTGAGTAGGGGCAGGCCCATCGACGACATGAACATGATGAGCGTGATGGTTGCGTAGACCGGCATTATGTTGCTGATGCCGCCGTACTCCGAGATTTCGCGGGTATGGCGCCGTTCGTAGAGGATGCCGACGATCAAGAAGAGTGCGCCGGTCGAGATGCCGTGGTTGATCTGCTGGATGACCGAACCGGCGATGCCGGTCTGGTTCAAGGCAAAGATGCCAAGGGTACAGAAGCCAAGATGGCTGACAGAAGAGTAGGCCACGAGCTTCTTCATGTCTTTCTGCATCAGCGAGACAAGCGCACCGTAGATGATCCCGATAATGGAGAGACCGATCATCCAATTGCGCACCGCGTGGTACTGCACGACGAGCGGAAAGAACGGCAGGGCGAACCGAACCAGTCCATACGTTCCCATCTTCAGCAGGACGCCAGCAAGGATGACAGAACCGGCGGTGGGAGCCTCAACGTGCGCGTCGGGCAGCCACGTGTGGAACGGGAACATCGGAACCTTGATTGCGAAGCCGATGAAGAAGCCGAGGAAGAGGATGACGCCGGCCGTCGTCCCATAGACCTGCGGAATCTTCCACGCGGTCTCGTAAAGGCTCGGGATATCAAAGGTAAAGATGCCTGTCTGCGCGTGATTGAAGAAATAGAGGAACAGAACGCTCAGCAGCATGAACACGGAGCCGAACAACGTATAGAGGAAGAACTTGATGGCGGCGTAAAGCTTGCGCGGACCGCCCCAGATGCCGATCAACAGGTACATCGGGACCAGCATGGCTTCCCAGAAGACGAAGAAGAGGAAGAAGTCGAGCGACATGAAGACGCCGAGCATGCCGGTCTGGAGGATGAGGAACCAGACGTAGTATTCCTTCACGCGTTCTTCGATCGCAGTCCACGAGGAGAGAATCGAGATTGCGCCGAGAAGCGTGGTCAGCATGATCAGGAGGAACGAGATGCCGTCGATGCCGAGGTGATAACCGGCCCCAATCGATGGAATCCAATTATTCGCCGCACCTTCCATGAACTTGAAGCCGGCTTCTGTCTTGCGCGCCCAGAACCACGGAACCAGCGGCAGCGAGACGGCGAATCCTGCGAAGGCGAAGATGTTCGCCAGCCAGCGGATCGCGTTCTTGTTCTCCTTGGGGACAAAAAGGAGAATCAGCGCCCCTACGAAAGGCGTGAACAGAATGATCGAAAGAATGTGGTTATACATAAGTTCTCAGTTCCTAAGTTCCAACTGCCGTTGCCAGTAACAACTGTTACTGCTAGCGAAGCATGTAATACCAAACAAATCCGACGAGGCCGAATACCATGACCAGGGCGTACCACTGCACGAGGCCCCACTGCATCAAGCGGGTCGGATATGAAAGAGCTCGAGTGACCGCGGCTGCGCCGTTCACGAACAGGTAGTCGATAATCCATTTATCCCATGCGTTGGACAGCGTGCCGGAGAATTTGGTGAACCATCCGGCCCCATTGACGCCACCATCGACGATGTTGGCGTCGAACTTCCATAGCGCATCGCCAAGTCCTTGCGCGCCCAGACGCACCGGGCCGAGTTTCCGGCGTCCGGTGAAGAGATAGTCGTAAAGTTCGTCCACCCAATACTTGTTGAATAGCGTGCGATAGACGGCCGGAGCCACTTCGTTGATGGGCTCCTTGTACTCTTTGTCAGCATTGCCGTAGGCGCGGCGTCCGAAGAACCAGCCAAGCAACGCTGCGCCGATCGAGGCCGCCATCAGGATGTACTCAAACGGCTCGAATTCATGCCCGGCCTTGTGAGGACCTGCTGGGACGGCTTCGCCCTCCTTAGCAGCTTCATTCACAGCGGCGGCATGAGTCGCGGCCTGTTCGCCTTCGGTGACCCTGGCTTCGCTCCTACCTTCCACCAGTCTGCCTTCGACATTCGCGCCGAGAGCTCCTGCCGTGGTGGTCGCGCCATGAGCTTCGCTGGCGAACACAGGCTCCAGGAATTTTTCGAAACGGTTGTTACCGCCAAGAGATGCCGGTAATCCGAGGTAGCCGACGAAGATCGCTCCCGTCGCAAGCACCATCAACGGGACGGTCATCGTCTTCGGCGATTCGTGAATATGGTGTTCGACCTCGTGACTCATGCGCGACTTACCAAAGAATGTCAGGTAGATCAGCCGAAACATGTAGAAAGAGGTCATCAAGGCGGTGACGAATGCGACCACCCAAAGGACTCGGAACTGCCCGTTGTTACGCGACCAAGTCTGCCAGAGGATCTCGTCCTTCGAGAAGAAGCCGGCAAGTCCCGGGATCCCGGCAATTGCCAGCGTTCCGATAAACATCGTTTTGAACGTGGTCGGTATCTTCTTGGCCAGGCCGCCCATGAAGCGCATGTCCTGCTCGCCGCTCATGGCATGAATGACCGAGCCGGAGCCGAGGAACAAGAGGGCTTTGAAGAAGGCATGCGTAAAGACGTGAAACACGCCGGCTGCAAAAGCTCCGACGCCGAGCGCAAGGAACATGTAGCCGAGTTGCGAGACCGTGGAGTACGCGAGAACGCGCTTGATATCGTTCTGAACCAGACCGATAGAGGCAGCGAAAATTGCGGTCATCGCGCCAACCACGGCAACGACTTCCATGGAGAGCGGCGCAAGCTGGTAAAGAGCGTTGGAGCGGGCCACCATGTAGACGCCAGCCGTGACCATCGTGGCAGCGTGGATGAGGGCCGAGACTGGTGTCGGGCCTTCCATGGCGTCCGGCAGCCACACATAGAGAGGTAGCTGGGCAGACTTACCGCAGGCCCCGATGAAGAGCGCGATAGTCGCGAGCGTGATCCAGTGATCGCCGACGTGATAACTGCCGTTGGCGAGGGTGTGGTTGATCTCGGTGAACTTAACGGTGCCGAGATACCACATGATGGTAAAGGTACCGAGGAGAACGCCGGCGTCGCCGACGCGATTGACGATGAATGCCTTATTGGCCGCCGTCGAAGCAGAATGCTTCTGGAAATAGAAGCCGATCAGCAGATACGAACAAAGGCCCACGCCCTCCCAACCGACGAACATCAACATGTAGTTGTTGCCAAGGATGAGGGTGAGCATCGAGAACATGAAGAGATTCAGGTATCCGAAGAAGCGGTAATAGCCGCCTTCGTGGGCCATGTATCCAACCGAGTAGATGTGGATGAGCATGCCGATACCTGTAACAAAGAGGAGCCAGATACAAGAGAGCGGATCGAGGAGAAAGCCGACTTCGGCCTTGAATTCCGCAACCTTGCCGCCAAACGCGTGGAAGGTAAGCTTGCCTGAGTCATCGCCCAGCCACGTGTACGAGACCTTCTCAAAGTGCGGCTGACCGCTGTGCGTGAACTGCCAGACCGAACCGCAAGCCCAGAGAAATGCCAGAACCACGACGCCTACGCAGATGGCGTTGACTGCCGATTTGCTCAGACGGCGGCCAAAGAAGAACATTGAGGCCGCGCCGAGCACCGGCAGCAGGGGAATCATCCAAATGTGTTCTAAGAAGAACATTGCTTATCTCAGTTTCAGGAGTAAGGGTTCTGTTCTCAGTTCCCTGTTCTCCGTTGGTTCTTCATTCCTCGTTAAAGCGAACTCTTGTTCAAGTTCCTCGTACGTCAATCACCACTTCAGCAGGTCGACCTCGTCCATGTTCACCGTTTCCTTGTTGCGGAAGAAGGCGATGAGAATGCCAAGTCCGACGGCAGCTTCTGCGGCGGCATCAGCCATGATGAAGATCGAGAATATCTGTCCCTGCAAGTTGTACAGCCGCGAGAACGCAACCAGGTTCAGGTTCACCGCGTTCAGGATCAGTTCGATCGACATCAGGATGATGACTACGTTGCGGCGGGTCAGCACGCCAATGACGCCGATGATGAACAACGCGGCAGCGACGACCAGGTAATGCAGTGTTGTGATCTCGCCCATATCAGACTCTCTTCTTCGCCATGACAACAGCGCCGACGATCGCCACCAATAACAGCAGTGACGCGATTTCAAAAGGCATCAGGTAATTCTGGTACAGCTGTAACCCGATCTGCTGCGTGTTTTCCCCTTCAGGGAAATTCTGGATCGTGCTGGGGAAGATCTGATTTCCATGGCGAAGGACGAAGAGCAGCAGTGCGCCTAATGCAACGGCAGCGACAGTTCCGACCAGTCCTTGCTTGTTGAATCGTTCCTCCAACTCCGCCTTCTCGATGTTGACCAGCATGATGACGAAGAGGAACAGGACCATGATGCCGCCGGCGTAGAGGACAATCTGCACCGCAGCGACGAATGGCGCGTAGAGCATGAGGTACAGCCCGGCGAGCGCCAGCAAGGTAAAGATGAGCGCAAGGGCGGAGTGTACGGGGTTCCTCCGCGTAATCGTTACAAGAGCGCTGACGACCGCGAGGATCGACAAGAAGTAAAAGAAGAACGGAGTGGCTACGGGTGTCATCGCGAGTACACCGTTGGTTCGGGGCCCCTCTCGAGGCGTTCCCGGTTGAGGATGAATCCTTCGCGGCCGTAGAGGGCCGCTTCGTAATCCTGGGTTAGCTCCAGAGCATCACTCGGACAGGCATCTTCGCAAAGCCCGCAGAACATGCAGCGACTGGTGTCGTAGATGAACTCGACCAGTTCTTTCTTCTTCGTGGTCGGATTGCGCTGACTGGTGATCTTGATCAGCTTTTCGGGACACGCCAGCGCGCAGAGTTCACAGGCAAGGCAGAGCGTCTCACCCGTATCAGGATTGACGTTCATGCGTGGCTGGCCACGATAGCGCTCGGCGATCTGTGGACGCTCGAGCGGATACTGCTCGGTGACGATCTCACTGGGAGCCTGGTAACGGAACGTGACGCCGAGGCCCTTGATGAGGTCGACTAAGAAAACCTTGCGAAGCAGAGGAGCGATACTCACCGCAACACCCCCATCACGCTCGCGTTATTCGTAAATAGACCGGCAAGCGCTACCAGGATGACCACGCCCAGCGAGACCGGCAATAGGACCTTCCAACCGACGCGCATAAGCTGATCGAATCGATAACGCGGGAATGTGCCGCGATACCAGATATAGAGGTACATGAAGAATGCGACCTTCAACGCGAACCAGTACATATCGAGAACGCGTTCACGGACACCGGGAATGAGGAGCACAAGACCGATAGATCCGAGCACGGCGCCGAAGCTAGCCAGTCCGATGGTCTGAATCTTGAACTGCGGGATCCGCGGCATGCGAACGGTGCCCAGGAAGCACATCCCCGCAAGAATAAGGAACGTCAACGCAGGGAATAACCCGAAGGCCAGATCCCATGTCTTGCCGGGCAGCCAGTTCGGGAACGGGCGCAACCAGCCGCCGAGCCAGAGCGTAACGGCAATCGAACTGACGGCGATCATCGATGCGTATTCAGCAAGGAAGAAAAGCGACCAGCGGAAGCCGGAGTATTCAGTGTGGAAGCCGGCAACGAGCTCCGATTCGGCTTCAGGAAGATCGAAGGGGGCTCTGTTGGTCTCGGCAACCATCGCTATGGCGAAGACTACGAAGGCGACGAACCCAAGCGGAAACATGGTGAAGGCGAACCAGCTCTTCTGATCGAACTGCGCCTGCACGATTCCGATCATGCTGAGCGTTCCAGTTCCGGTTCGAAGGCTGGTCATCATGACCGCTGAAACAATCGCGAGTCCCATGGCAATTTCGTAACTCACCATCTGCGCGGAACTGCGAAGTGATCCCATCAGTGGGTAGTGCGAATTGGAAGACCAGCCGGCCATGATGATGCCAAGCACGCTGAGCGATGAGACGCCGAGCATGAAGAGCACGCCGATATTCATATCGGTAACGGCATGAGCGCGGCCAAACGGGATTACCAGGTAAGTCGTAAAAGCAGTCATCATTACCGCGATCGGCGCAAACCAGAAGACGACCTTGTCGGCCTCGTCGGGGATGATGTCTTCCTTAATAAGGAGCTTCAGGGCGTCGGCAATCGGCTGCAGCAGGCCGTGCGGACCCACGCGCATGGGGCCGAGGCGAATCTGCATGTGCGCGAGAATCTTGCGCTCCAGCCAGTTCATCGCGATTACCGCGATGGAAACAGCCGTGAAAATGAGAAGAATATAGATGGTGGCCCAGATGTAGTCCCCGTATTCACCCGGGGTCACCTGCACGCCTTTGTCGAGGTATTTAAGAAACGCGCCCATTACCGGTCCACCTCTCCCAGGACGATGTCGAGCGTTCCGATGACGGCGACGACGTCTGCGACAAGACTGCCGCGCACCATGAGATCGAGTGCCTGGAGGTTGACGAAGGATGGCGGCCGCACACGGATTCGGTATGGCTGAGTGGAGCCGTCACTGACGATGAAATATCCGAGCTCGCCCTTGGGCGCCTCGATGGAGTGGTAGACCTCGCCGACCGGCGGCTTGAGCACTTTGGGGATCTTCGCCATGATCGGGCCGGTCGGAAGTCCCTCGACGGCCTGTCGAATGATGCGAACCGACTGACGCATTTCCTGGATGCGAACAATGTACCGGTCGTAGGTGTCGCCATGCAGGCCGATGGGAATCTCGAAATCAAACTTTTCGTATGAGGAGTAGGGCTGCGCCCTCCGGAGATCCCAGCGGACACCGGAAGCTCTGAGCACAGGGCCCGTGACGCCGAGAGCGATTGCATCCTTCTCGCTGATGAAGCCGACGCCTTTGGTGCGCTCGACCCAGATGCGATTCGTCGAGAGCAATTCTTCATACTCGTCGATCTTCGGCAGCAGGAAGTCGCAGAAGGCGAGACATTCTTTCTCAAAGCCCTCGTAGGTTTCG
>Ga0163163_10005576_pt1 | contig 10903 bp, 9 predicted proteins | sample S65metaG_FD_119766 | JGI IMG/M metagenome (GOLD analysis project Ga0163163, IMG submission 119766) | Switchgrass rhizosphere microbial communities from Kellogg Biological Station, Michigan, USA - S6-5 metaG | ecosystem: Host-associated > Plants > Roots > Rhizosphere > Soil | place: USA: Michigan... | reverse complement strand
CCAGAGGATCCCGGTCGTTCGGTGCCAGGCTAATGGCCAAGACCTAGCTACTGGCGGCCGACGAACCGGCGACAACGCCTCGCCGAGAGCGAAGCAACTGCACCGCAGCCACAGGATCAGGCTGTTGGAAGATCGCCGAACCTGCGACAAACATCTCGGCGCCCGCGGCCGCCGCAAGTCCAATCGTGCCGGGAGAGATGCCACCGTCCACTTGGACAGGCAGACGTAGCCGACGCTTGTCGACCAGGCTTCTGACCCGGGACACCTTCTGCAGGAGCTCCTTCATGAATGGCCGGCCCGAGATGCCAGGGATACCAGCGGTCATTATCAGCAGACGATCAAACTGGTCAATGACCTCAAGACACGAATCGACGGGCGTGTCGGGTCCGATGGCTAGCCCGACCTTTGCCCCCTGGCGCCGCACAGCTGCGCAGGCCTGACGCGTCGCGGTCGTCCCGGCAGCGTGGAAGATGACGCAGCTGGCCCCATACGCCGCATAGACCGGCGCCCAGACTTCCGGCTCTTTGACTACGAGATGATATTCGACCGGTACGGATGCCTGCGATCGGGTTCCGAGCAGCCTGCGTATCTCGGACTCCGAGAAGGCCAGAACCTCATCTTCAAGTATGTCGACGTGAAAACCGTCGACCACGTTCTTTACAAGTCCGACCTGACCCACGGTTTCCTCAGAACGCATATCTGGCAGACTTGCGAAAATCACGTCGATGCTCCGACCATAAGGTGCATGAAAATAGGGTGTCAGAGATTCTTAAAGTCGACCGGACGGTCAGGGCAAGGGTTCCCGGCTCGTGAATGACAGCTTCGACCCCCTGGCGACGCGTTCTTCCTTGGAGTCCTCGATCGTGTTGCCGGCCTGGGCTTTTGGTATGGATCTTAAACGTCACCGAAGACCTCCGCACCCGTCATCGCAGAGAGCATCATTCTCGTTAATCAATGTCCGGAAACGTGCGTTTAGGAACTTATGCCCCTTACGTTCGACTGGTCGCCTAGATGCGGTGATCCACGTTTCCGGATCTCGGAGGAACTCTATGGAATTTTGTCCGAGGACAGCGGGCACCACGCTGGTCGGCGAGGTCCCGTGTTTCTGTCCTCGCCATCGGGATTCCATGAAAAATGGTCCGGTACGGGGATGGAGAACCCGCTTCGGAAGATCGCCAATGACAATGTCCCTCGCAGGCAGCGCGGCCGTCAGCCCTGGGACGGACGTCAGCCGCGGGCGAGCAAGGCGAGGGCGTCGGCGGCGGGGGTGTCGGGGTCCGCGTGGTAGAGGACCATGCGGTGGCTGCTCTCGGGCAGGGACATCGCCTCGTAGGAGAGGTCGAGGCGGCCGACCAGCGGGTGCTGGAACTTCTTCACACCATGGCCGCAGTCGAGGATGGGGTGCTTTGCCCACAGGGTGGCGAACTCGTCGCTGCGCTGGACGAGCTCGCCGACCAGGCAGCTCAGCTCGGGGTCGTCGGGATGCAGCCCCGACGAGTAGCGCAGGAAGCCGACCATCTGACGGGCCATCTGCTCCGGCTCGGCGTACAGGTCGCGTCCCTGTGGGGCCAGGAAGAAGGTACGGGCGAGGTTGGGGCGGCCGCGGGCGTCGTCGGGCGTGTCGAACGGGTGGCCGAGGCCGACGAGCCGGTGGCCGAGGCTGTTCCAGGCGAGCACGTCGTTGCGGTGGTCCATCAGGAGCGCCGGCCCGGACGCATTGCGGACGAGGCCGAGCGCCGCCGGCCGCGGCCGCTCGGCGCGGCGGCGGCGGGCCGGCTTCGGCTCGGGCCGGGCGAGCCGGCACAGGTGCTCGTGCTCGGCGTCGGTCAGCGTGAGCACGCGCGCGAGGGCGTCGAGGACGCTGTCGGAGACGTTGTGGTGGCCGGCCTGTTCCAGGCGCGTGTAGTAGGTCGGGCTCACGCCGGCGAGGTGCGCCAGCTCCTCGCGGCGAAGGCCGGGAACGCGCCGTGCGCCGTAGGAGACGAGGCCCACGTCCTCGGGGCTGACGGCGGCCCGCCGGGTGCGCAGGAACTCACCGAGCTCAGTGGCCATGAGCCCATCGTGCCCCGTCGCGCGCCGGTCAGGGTAACCCTGCCGGTGGTAGGCAGGCCGAGCGGTGGCGGCGCAGGGCCGTGGCTGGCGGCGTCCGGCGGACGCAGCGTGGCAGCGTGACCACCTCGATATCCAGCGCGGCGACGGCCGCGCCCTCCGCGCCGACGTCGGCTGTCACGCCGACCACCGCGCCCGCCGATCGGATGCGTCCCTCGGCCGCACCGCCCTCGGCCGCATTGCCCTCGGCCGCGCTGCCACGGATGACTCGCGGCCAGGCGCTCGTCCTGGTGCTGTTGCTGGCCTCCCAGTTCACCCTCTGCGTCGACTTCTCCGTCCTCAACGTGGCGCTGCCGACCGTCGGGACGAGCCTCGGCTTCTCCGACGCGAACGCCCAGTGGATCGCCACGGCCTTCGCCCTGTGCGCCGCCGGCTTCACGCTGCTGTTCGGCCGCATCGGGGACTACGTCGGCAAGCTGCGGGTCTTCCTCATCGGCATGGCGGCGCTCGGCGCGGCCTCGCTGCTCGGCGGCCTCGCCACCAGCCCTGCGATCCTGCTCACCGCCCGGGCGGCGCAGGGCCTGGCGACCGCCGCGGTCACCCCGGCTGCGCTGTCGCTGCTGACCACGACCTTCCCGGAAGGCCCTGCGCGGCAGCGCGCCCTCGGGTTGAACAGCGTGATGATGTCCACCGGCTTCACCAGCGGCGCGATCCTCGGCGGCGTCCTGACAGACGTGGCGAGCTGGCGCTGGGCGTTCCTCATCAACGTGCCGATCGCCGCCGTCGTGGTCGCCGTCGCCCCGTTCGTGCTCACCGACCCGTCGGCCAGGATCCGGGCGCGGCTCGATCTTCCCGGGGCGACTTTGGTCACGACCGGGCTGCTCGCGCTCGTCTACGGCGCGACCCGACTCGGCGAGCATGGCGGCGCCGACCCCTGGGCGCTCGGCATCCTGCTCGCCGCCGTGGTGCTGCTCGCCGGCTTCTGGGCCGCGGAGCGACGCCACCCCCACCCGCTCGTGCCGGTGACGATCCTGGCCCGGCGGTCGGTGGGCTGGGGCAACGCGGCGGGGTTCGTGACTTTCAGCATGGAGCCGGCGCTGGTCTTCCTGCTGACGATGTACCTGCAGCACGTCCTCGGTCTGAACCCGCTTCAGACGGGCCTGATGCTGGTCGCGATGGGCGTGGGGGCGATCCTCGGCGGCCTGCTCGGGCCCCGGGTCGCCGCCGCGTACGGGGTGCGCCGCGCCGTTACCGGCGGGCTCACCGTCCAGGCGGCGCTGACGGGCGTGCTCGTGTTCACCGGGCCGACGACCGGTTCGCTGTGGCTGGTCGCCGCGACGACGTTCGTCGGCGCGGTCGGGCACGTCTGCGCGATCGTCGGCTTCATGGTGTCGGCGACGTCCGGGCTGCCGGACCACGAGCAGGGCCTGGCGACGGGGGTCGCGACGATGACCCAGCAGGTCGCGATCGCGCTTGGCGTCCCGGTGATGAGCGCGGTGGCGATCGGTGCCGGCGGGCTGGACTCGCTCGCGGCCCTGCGGCTGGCGATCGGCGTCGACGCCGCGGTGGTGCTGGTGGGTGCCCTGCTCGTGGGCCGCGGCCTGCGGGTGCGGTCAGGCGGGGCACAGCCAGTCTGACCGGCCCGCCGTCGGGCCGCGGTCCGCAGGCTGGTCCGGCGGCGGGAAATGGTCACGAAGGCTGAACGCCCACGGCGTGGGGCCGTGGCGGCGCAGGTGGCGCAGCCGGTCCTCGGCGTCGGCGGTGGACGGCCACGCGCCGGCCGGGACCCACCACAGCACCGCGTAGGCCTCCTCCATGACGGTGAACCACTCGCGGCGGCGGCGCAGCACCTCGCGGTGCAGGCCCGAGTAGGCGAATGCGGCCAGCGCCTCGGCCGACTCCCAGACGGTGAGATTGACGATCACTCCGGCGCTGGTCCCGGCGTCCCACTCGAACGCGACGACCGCGGTCGCGTCGCCGTCCTCGGACTGCAGCCGCCAGCGAAAGCCGGGCGCGGCGTCTGCCAGGGCGTTGACCGGGTCGAGCGCGGCGACGAAGTCGGCCAGCTGCGGGCTGTCCAACGGCGCCCGCAGCCGCGCGATGTTCACCTGCGCCAGGTCCCACCCACCCTGTTGTTCGTCCATACCGGGACGGTAACAACGGCGTCGCCGTCCGACGCCGTTGTTGCCATACCCGTCGAGGACCTCGCCGGACCCACCAGCGCCCACCAGCGCCCGCGCACGAAGGGCTGGTGGGCGCTGGCCGTGGAGCTCCGCCGGGGTGGGCCGACCGCGGCTCAGACCAGGGCGCGGGTCTTGACAGCCTCGCTGGCGGAGGCGCGGGACGCGTGGAAGACGTCGGTGAACTGAGCCAGCGCCGGGTTGACGACCGACAGGGTCATCTCGACGTTGACGAACTCGACGTTGTCGGCGCCGAGGGCCTCGAGGACGTGGGCGAGGTACGGGGAGACGTGGTTCCAGCCCTCCTTCGGCGCTCCCGGAGCGTAGGAGCCGCCCTGCGTGGTGACGACGGTGACCTTCTTGCCGTGGAACAGGCCGGGGTTGTCCGCGTCGGCGACCGTCACCCCCACGAAGATCAGCTGGTCGATCCAGGCCTTCAGGGTCGTCGGCAGCGACCAGTTGTACATCGGGGCGGTGATGACGACCTCGTCCGCGGCGGTGACCTCGCCGATGTAGCCCAGGCGGGCCTTGAAGGCCTCGGTCTGTTCCGGTGTCCGCTGGTCCTCCGGCGTCATGCCGGCCGACACGACGGTCCAGTCCAGGTGCGCCGGCGGCGCGGCGGCCAGGTCACGGTGGGTGACCGTGCCGTCCGGGTGCTTCTCCTGCCAGTTGGCGACGTACTCGCGTGCCACGGCGCGCGAGACCGAGTTGTCGCCGGCGAGGCTCGAGTCGAGGTGCAGCAGGTGGGCCATCGGGCTCTCCTCGTGAAGGTCGCTCGGGACCGGACGTCCCGTCGGTTATCAGACAGACCATCTACAGGCAGATCGTCTATCGCCAGATCGTCTGTCGGGTAGATTAGCTGCCATGTCGCTCATCTTAAACACAAACTTTCGGGAGCTGTTCCGGGGTATGGTGATCCCGTGACGCAGCCGACGGCAGCCCAACGGGAGGCGCCGCGTCCGGACGTCGCCGGAGCCTCCTGCGTCGCGACAGATCAGGAGGCCTGCGCCACGGCGGCCGCAGGTCAGGCGGCACGAGAAGACCTTGGCTGGCTGGTCGGCCAGATCCAGCACGGTTACCTGCTCGCCGCGTCGGCGGCCACCGACTCCGTGCCCGGCGGCCTGCGCGGGCTGCTCGTCCTCGGCGACGCGATCCGCGGCAACGCGCCCAACCAGATCGAGGTCGCCCGCCGGTTCGGCATCGACCGGACGGTCATGGTCCGCCTCGTCGACGACCTGGAGAAGGCAGGCCTGATCGAGCGCCGGCCCGACCCGGCCGACCGCCGTGCACGCAGGCTCGTCGGCACCGAACGCGGCCGGATCGCCCATGAGCAGGCGCAGGCCCAGCTACGCCTCGTCGAGGACCACGTGCTCGCCCCGCTCTCCGCCGACGAGCGCGCGGCCTTCACCGACATGGCCTGCCGGGTCGTCGACCATCTCGTCCTCCTCGACCCCACGCAGATCGAGGCCGCCTGCCAGAAAGTCTCGAAGGAGCTCGACGAGCACCACCCGGCCTAGCGTTCGTGCGGCTGCGGCTGCGGCTGGGGAAGCGGCTGCGGGCTGAGCTGGGGAAGGTCTCAAATGTGCGGAGCGTCCTCACGAATCCTCGCATTGCGGGGGCGGGGCCGGAAGCGACACGAGCAACTGTCAGGCACTGCCCAGGCACGTCGACGCCGTCCGGTCGATCAGCCGCGCAGCGCGGCCGTGAGGTCGACCTCGATGAGCTGTCCGATGAAGCCGAGCTGCGAGACGCCCAGAAGCGTGCTGGCCGTCGTGAACGCGGGCCCGATCGCGGAAGCGCGGAGCCGGTTCCAGGCGGCGTGGAGTACCGCCGCGTCGTCGGTGACCACGTAGATGTGTGACCTGGTGACGTCCGACGGGCCGGCGTCCACGGCAGCCAGAGCAACGTGGGCGTTGGCGACGACCTGGTCGATCTGGGCGGCGAGGTCCCCGGCGCCGACGAGCGCGCCGTCGCGACCGATCGGGCACTGCCCGGCGAGGAAGGCCATCCGCCCGGCCTCGACGACGGTTATGTGGTGGTAGCCGGGCGGCTCATGCAGCTCGACGGGATTGACGCGGGTGATCCTTGCAGTCACGGATCCATCCTGCCGCGGCGCGGCCCGGTCAGGCCGGATCCGGTTCGGCTGAGGTCGCGGGCGGGGCGGGCGGGGCCGGACCGGTGGCAAGGGCGACGACCTCCTCCAGGCTCAGGCCGTCGCCGAGGTGGTCGAAGCAGGCCACGATCAGGGCGAGCGCGGCGGTGCCGAGCAACGACGTGCGCGCCTCATGGTCGATGACACCGTCGTCTGGATCGACCATGAGGCGCAGCTGCATCCCCTCCGTGACCGCGGTCATGATGAAGTTGACGTCCTCGAGGGTCAGCCCGGGGCGCAGGCGCAGGCCGCGGACCGCCACCGTCTTCTCGTAGGCCTCCAGCCACGCCTGCGTGCTGACCTGGTACATCTCCTGCAGCGTCGTGCGGGCGATCTCGTCACGCTCGGCCATCGCCGCGCCGATCAGCTGGGCGCGCAGCGCCGGGGTGCGCCGGGTGGTGATCAGGTCGTCGTAGGCGGCGTCGTGGACGGCGCGGACCGCGTCCTCGGCGTCGGCGAGCCGGTTGCGGGCGTCGGCGGTACGGTCCACGAAGCGCTGCCAGTGCGCGCGGCGCAGGATGTAGGCGAAGACGTCGCGGATGTAGTCCGGCTGGTAGGGCCAGCGGTCGCGGAAGCTGCCCTCCGAGCCACGCAGCCGGCCGCCCCGGCTGACCTCGTCGACGACGGCACGCTGGGACAGCCAGCGGAACAGCGGCCGGTCCTCGGTGTCGACGTCGTCGTCGGTCGGCCCGAGCTGGGCGTCGACCAGGCGCAGCCCGGCCTCGAGGTACTCGCGGGTCAGCTGGTCGTTGGCCAGCGCCTTGCGCCCGGCGTCGGTCTTGCGCCGGGCAGCACGCATCAGACCGGACAGGAGCGAGGAAAGGTCCTCGTTTGACACATCCGTCAAGGTTGTACCCCTTGCGCGAGACGCTGGGCAGTACCACGGAGGTGCATAGCGTAACAAGGGCCTCGGCCGCGCGAGCTGGAACATCCTCGAACGCTCGAGGTCGCCGCCGCGCGGTCCTCCTATGGAGGACGTATCCAGGAGGCTGGCGACGCCAACCGGACTAGGCGAGGCTAGGGCCGCGGTACTCGGGAGTGGGGCCTTTCCTGGTACCTCGAGGCGCTGGGGGGCGCCTCGCCGAAGCCGTCGAGGACGTCGTCTCGGACCTCTCAGCGGGGGGAGGTCCGAGACGACGCCCTCGGCGGCCGACGGCCTCGGGGCCGGCACCGGCTCCTCGCCCCTTTCTCTGGCCACCGTCAAATGCCCGAAGTGGCGTGATATCCGCCGCCGCTCCGGGCCGGGGCCGCCCCCCACGAGCATCCCGCGCAGCTGCGCCCGCGCCGAGTGCCCGGCTCCTGCCTGCGACACATCTGCCTGCGATACGTCTGCCCGCGACACATCTGCCTGCGATACCAACGTGGCAACGATCCGGGCGACGTCCGGTCCAGGACGACGGCGCTGCGCCCCGTGACCGGTGCCAGGGCCACGCGAACCCATCAAAGCCGCGACATCGAACATGCATTCGAAGTCAGATCGAGGTCTTTGGCGGCAACCAGCCCCTTCGGGGCCGATGAGTCACAGCCGACCGCAAACACAGGCAAATGCCACTTCATTGCCGTACTCTCCTTGTGACACCAGGCGAGGAGGCAGTCACGTGCTTTCCAGCGGGCCGCGGGCCGGCCTCATCGCTGCCGCCGGGTCGAGCGCCGGTACGCCCACCGTGGTCGCATCACGACCGGAGAATGTCCCGCAGGCAGAACCGTCGGCCCTCGGTCAGGCCGCCCTGCTCGGTCTGGAGATCGACGGCGTCCAGCGGCAGATTCAGCACCTCACCGACGTGCTGCGGCAGCTGCGCCGGCAGCGTCAGCAGTGGGAGGCAGGCGGCCGGGCCGAGCAGAGCGTCGTTCGCGTGCTGATCGGCATGGACGACGCGGGGTGGCACGTCCTGCCGGACCGGCGCTGGCCGGGCACCCGTCGCGCCAACATCGACGTGATTGTCGTCGGGCCGGGCGGCGTCTTCGTCATCGACGTGAAGAGCTGGCGGGACGTCACCATCGAGGGTGGCCGGCTGTACCGCGGGGACGTCGACGCCGAGGACGACCTGGGCAAGCTGGTCGACCAGACCCTCGCGGTCGAGGAGGTACTGGTGGCGGCCGGCCTGCCGCCAACCGAGGTGGTACCACTGCTGGTGCTGGGCGGGCGGCGGGGCGTGCGGGCGCAGCTCGACCGGGTGACGGTCCTCGGCGAGCAGGACCTGACCCGCGACCTGGCTCGCCGGGGCGCTCGCCTGGCGCCGGATCTGGTGGAACGCCTGCTCGGCTGCCTGGCGGACGGCTGCCCGCCGATGGCCCGGGCCGAGCCGCGATCGCCATCGGCGGCCCGCCGGTCTGTTGCCCGCCCGGCCACGTGCCTGCCGGCGGTGCCGGCACCGGCGCCCGCACCGGCACCGGAGCTGCCGCCGACTGCGGCTCAGGGAGTTGCTCAGCCGCGACGAGCTGTGGCGGGAGCTTCTCGACGCCGCCGCCCGTGAGCCGATCGAGACGTGGATGACCTGGCTGCATCCGACGCAGGCCCGGCTCACTGGCCGGCGCTGGTCGGGCCCGGCCCGCGTCCGCGGCGCGGCGGGCACCGGCAAGACGGTGGTCGCGTTGCACCGCGCCAAGTACCTGGCCACGCGCGGAGACCGCGTGCTGTTCACCTCGCTGGTACGCACGCTGGGGCCGGTCTATCGCGCGCTGCTGACCCGGATGGCCCCGGAGCAGGTCGACCGCATCGAGTTCGCGACCGTCCACGCCGTCGCCGCGCGATGCCTGCGGGAGCACGGGCTCGCGGAGCGCCACCAGCAGACGGTCGCCGAGACGTGCTTCTGGCGCGCCTGGGCCCAGGTCGGCCGGGCTTCGGTGCTCCCAGGGCTCGGGCTCACCCCCGGGTACTGGAAGGAAGAGATCTCCACGGTCGTCAAGGGCAGAGGCCTGACCGGATTCGACCAGTACGCCAAGCTGGCCCGCGTCGGGCGGAGCACTCCCCTGCGGACGAGCCACCGCCAGGCCGTCTGGGAGCTGTACGAGCGATACGAACAGCTGCGGGCGGAATGCGGCGTCCTCGACTGGGACGACGTGCTGCTGCTGGCCCGCGACCTGGTACGCGAGAGCCCCAAGGACCGGTACGAGGCGATAATCGTCGACGAGGTACAGGACCTGACCTGCGTCGGGCTGCAGCTTCTGCACGCCTTCGTGGGCGATCGGCCAGACGGGCTGCTCGTGGTCGGCGACGGCCAGCAGTCCATCTATCCCGGCGGCTTCACCCTCGCCGAGGCAGGCGTCTCCGTCGTCGGGCGTTCGACGGTGCTGAGCCGCAACTACCGGAATCGCGAGCGGATCCTGCGCTACGCCCAGGCGGTGGTCGCCGATGACAGCTTCGACGACCTCGACGGGGTCCAGGAGCGAGGACGGCGCGAGGTGGATGTCGACCGGCCGGGGGGTGATGTCCACGAGGTCGCCGTTTCCAGCGCCGCGGCGCAGGAGTCCGCCCTCTGCGAGCATCTCGTGGAGTTCCACGACGACCAGAAGGTCCGCTATGGCGACACGGTGGTGCTCGTGCCGACCAACGCCGCGGCGGATCGTTGGCTGCGGGTTCTCGCCGCGCGGGGCATTCCGGCGGCTTCCCTCAAGGAGTACGACGGGACCAGCCGCGAGGCGGTGAAGGTCGGCACCTACCATCGGGTGAAGAGCCTCGACTTCGCCCATGTCTGTATTCCCGACCGGAATCTCTTCCCCACCCCGCGCCGGCCCTCCGAGTCGGCCGACGCGTTTCGTGAGCGCAGCCAGTTGGAACGCCGGCAGATGTACGTGGCCATCACAAGGGCGCGCGACAGCGTCTGGGCCGGCATCCGCACCTAGAGGGAAAATGAGCTAGCTGATCACCGCCGCGCGGACCGGCGAGATCCCCGCCGGCACCGACGCCCGCGCACTCGCGACGTTCTACGGGGCCGTCCTCCAGGGCATGTCTGCCCAAGCTCGCGACGGCGCCACCACGACCGACCTCGAGCGCATCGCCGAGGCGGCCCTCCGCGCGTGGCCGCCACCGGCCGGCCAGGACGCCGCAGGCCCAGCCTGCTGAGATCGGCTGCGATCGGCCGGCGACGCTCGGCTGGTCCGCGCTGCTGCTCGCGGCGTTCGTGCCGCTGGCGGTGCACGCCTTCGCCGCGCGCGACCGCTGAGTGAGCGGTCGAGGACCGGCTCGGTCGGCATGGTGGCACGGCCGGCCGAGCCAGGGTCGTCAGCGGGTGGCGCCGACCAGCGCGGCGAGGTCGAGCGCGTCGCCCCGCACGTCGGCCAGCCAGTCGTCGTGGATATAGGCGAACTCGCCGGTGACCGTGTCGAACAGGCCGACGCTCCCGGCGGCTACCCGCTGCTCGGGGTTGTTCGGCTCCGGCACCCATTCGGTCGTCCTGGGCCGGACGAGCTGCGCGAGCGCGTAGGAGGTGGTGCGACCGTATCGGCGTGGGCCGTTGGGATGGTGGTAGTGGCCGCTGACGTGCAGGCCCGGCTGGAGGTGCTCGATGAGCCGGGTGAGCTT
>Ga0163163_10005573_pt1 | contig 10907 bp, 13 predicted proteins | sample S65metaG_FD_119766 | JGI IMG/M metagenome (GOLD analysis project Ga0163163, IMG submission 119766) | Switchgrass rhizosphere microbial communities from Kellogg Biological Station, Michigan, USA - S6-5 metaG | ecosystem: Host-associated > Plants > Roots > Rhizosphere > Soil | place: USA... | reverse complement strand
TCTCGCGTCTCGACGAAGTCGCCGCAGCCCGCAAACCGATCCTGCGCTGGAAACCACAGGGCTAGACGGGACGGAATAGATCTCGATGTGAAGTCTGGGAGGGCATCCGCAAGGCTGAGTCATGTTTAACAAAGACGGACTTCTCGAACTTCACGCCACCATGCACGAGCGGCTCGACCTATTGCTGCGCCATGTCGCAACGGTGCCCCAAGAACTGCAACGCAAGTCGATTCCGGGCTTCGGTTTTCCCACGATCTGGAAGCAACTGATCCACATCCTCACCTGCGAGGAAGGGTGGATGCACGATCTGCAATACAAGCCGTTTGACGGTTGGGGTGAAAACGATTGCCCGACCGTGGCGGACCTCATGACAGCCCGGGCGAGGATCCAGGCAGAAACCCGAACTTACCTGTGCGGTCTGACCGAAGAGCAATTGAACTTGGTGCTGGCGACCCGTCCTGTGGACTGGGGAGGGGAACTCCGAAGCCCTGCTTTTATTCTGCTGCACGTCATCACGCACGCCTTCCACCATAAGGGCCAGATCGTCGCGATGCTCCGCATCGTCGGGTACCCCGCACCGGATACGGACCTACAGCAGGTATAGATTTCAGTCGGGTGCCCCAACTTTACCAGCGCCTTCCAGCGGAGAAGGTTAGGCTTTCACGCTCGGCGGATTATTCCAGGCAACCCCATCCAGCAACCTCGCCTTTTGGTAGCTCCAAAAGCAGCTGCCACCCCGCTTTCCGGGTCATCCCCGCAAAATGCAACTCTCATCCAAGTCCATAGGTAGAGGGAATTGTCTGTTCTTGGGGAGGACGCATGAAGCAAATATTAGCAATCACCACGATACTCTTAGGCTTGGCTCTGGCGGGCCAGGCGCAGGGCCAATATCCGAACGGCGCCTACGGGCAGCCGCAGAGCTGGCACACTGTCCTGTCGCCAGACGACCAGAAGCAGTTCGACAAGGAATACTCCAAGTGGGCCGACTCCACTCGTAAGGATGACCGCGACGACATCGTCGAGCACGCGCGCAAAATGCAGGACATCATGGCGCGTTACAACATCCCGCAGAACGTTCCGTTTGACCAGATCGCGACCAATGGCGCACCCGGATATCCTGCATATCCCGGCGCAGCTCCGGCCTATCCCAACGGAAACTATGGGACCTACGGTGCCACCTATCAGGTACGCCTATCGCCGGACGACCAGCGGAAATTCGATAAGGATTACGACAAGTGGCTGGAGTCCCAGCGCAAGAACGATCGCGATGACGTTGATGAGAGCGCCCGCGACATGCAACAGATCATGGCTCGTTACAATCTCCCGGTGAACACGCCGTTCGCATCCATCGCCACCAATGGCTACGCCGTGGCGGGCCCGAACGGTGCAGCGCCGTATCCGTATGCCTACGGTCAGGGTGCCCAGCGCCTCTCATCGAAGGATCAGGAGGAATTCGACAAGGACTTCCGCCATTGGGTCGACTCACGCCGCAAGCGTGATATGGACGACGTCGACAAGAACGCGCGGAAGATGCAGGAGATTATGGCCCGCTATAACATCCCGGCGAACGTGCCGTTCGATCACATAGCAACCGTCGGCAGCGCCTACCACTGATCGGTGAAACAAACCGTCATCAGCCCACATCCGCGAAAGCTGGTGTGGGCTTTTTGCTTTGTGTGACAGTTCAGGAAGTGTCCTAACCTTGGGCCACGCTGGCTCGATCGGCGAGTACTTTAGTTACCGTGTCGTTGCCGATGGAGGGCAGCATGCGAAGGGAATTGCTGATCGGCTCTTCAATGTTGCGTTTCAGTCGGTGGCCCGTAGAATCAACAGCGTATGCAATCACTCCGAATCGTCCTGACATGCGTTGTTGCAGCTATCTCTTACGGCATTCTTCATGACCAAGTTACCGCGCACCTCTGCGTTGAATATTTTTCGATTTTCCACCCGCCTGTTCTTCCAACTCAATCACCCGCATTGCTTGCACTAGGTTGGGGAGTATTGGCTACTTGGTGGATCGGAGCGTCTCTCGGGATATTTCTGGCCCTTGCGGCTCGAGCAGGCTCTCGTAAGAAAATCGATGCCGTCGAACTCGTTCCTTCGATACTGAAACTATTGGCAGTCATGGGAGGACTGGCTGCTGTCGCTGGATTGACTGGGTACGTTCTGGCTAACCGAGGAATGGCTGCTCCCCCTGAATGGATTGCGGTTGAATTGCCTCCCGTCAAACATGCACGATTTGTCGCAGATTCCTGGGCACACCAAGCCTCGTATGCGACAGGTTTTGTCGGAGGAATCGTACTTTCTGTCCTAACTTTCCGCGAGAGACGCTCTCAACTAGAATCATAGTGATTGTCCTCATGATTGGGTCACTGACGTACCTTTTCCCAAGACCGTCCGAAACAGTCGGCCCAGTGCTTCAGAAACATAAAGGCCCACCATATTGAGTTGGTGGGCCTCGTTTCGAACTTTCAAGCTTCTACTTTTTCTTCGCGCTGGGCGGCAACAGCCCATTCAACCGCAGATAGGTCGCCATTTGAGCGTAGTGGTCTGCCCAGTCAGCGCTCAGGTCCAGTGCTGCTGCCCCCTTCGTCATCTTGCGGCCGCCGAACCACGACACTTCCTCGCCTAACTGGCTGTCCTGCAACTTTGGTAGTTGCGCTGAGCAATAGTCGAACGACTTCTTCAGAGCCTCGACCAGCTTGTCTTTAGGATCGGTTTCCTTCACGCCTGCTTCGGGAGCGGTCGCCCCACTCAGCTTCGAGCAGATGAAATAATTCGCAGTCGCCCCATGCGACACCCAGTGTCCAAACGGCACCTGTGCCTCGGTCGGCTTGTAGCCATACTTCTCCGCGGGCATCTCTTCCGCCGCTCCGATCGTATTCTTCGCCGCGCCCGTCATCCGTTCCTTCAACCCAGTCGAAACCGGATTCTGCGCCCACGCACACGCCGACAGCAACAAAACCGCCAAAACCGTCTTCTTCATTCGCCTCTCCTTTAGCGCACAACAGTGTAAATGAATTTCGCTTTGAATTGCCGCTAGGCCCCCGACCACTTCTGTGCCCCAACCCTACCGTCCTTCCCGGGCAAATAGTAGGACGCTCCTTTAAGCCTCATAGCAAAAGCCCCCAACAAGTGGGGGCTTCCTTTATTCTTCGAACTTTCGCGAGCTTACTGTGTCACCGGCGGTGCCGGTCTCTCCGCGATGTTGTGTCCGATCACTTCGCCCGAGATCACCAGCTCCACTCTACGGTTCTGCTGACGATTCTTAGCATTCGTATTCGGAACCACCGGCATCGACTTGCCGAGCCCTTTTGCCGTCAGGCTCGTCTCGCCGATCCCCTGCTCCCTCAAGAACTCAATCACGGTTGACGCCCTTTTTTCCGATAGCGTCTGGTTGAATTCGTCGCTGCCGACGTTATCGGTATGCCCTTCCGCGTCGATCTTCAGGTCGGGATAGTTCAACAGGATTCCCGCGACACGTGCGAGTTTTTCGCGAGTCACAGGCCGTAGCGTGTATTTTCCGAAGTCGAACAGCACGTCAGACATATTCACGATCAGACCACGATCCGTGTCGCGCGTCTCCAGGATGCGGTTGAACTGCTCAAACAACTTCATGCGCAGTGCAGCCTTCTCCGCCTCCGCCCGCTGAATCTCTTCCGCGGCGCGACGCTTCTCCGCCTCTGCGCGGTCTTCTGCCTGTTTTCTCGCTGCGTCGGCATTCGCGCGCTCCGCCGCCTCACGACGTGCCGATTCCTCCGCCAGCGCTCTCTGCGCATCCGCCTCCGCTCGTCTGCGAGCCTCAGCTTCTGTCGCTAGCTTCGCCTCTAACTCTCGCTGTCGCGCCTCTGCCGTGCGAGCCTCCGCCTCGGCCTGTCTCGCCGCTGCGTCCGCCTTCTCTTTAGCTATGCGCTCATCTTCAATCCTCGTGACCGCGATCGCCCGGGCGTCTTCCGCATTTTGTGCGGCTTCTCGCGCGATCATCAGCGAAGGCTTCTCCTGTTTGCGTACGTGGTAGTCCTCGGAGCTCTGCAAAGACTTCGTCGCCTTCTCGTAAACGTCCGGAACATATTTCGGTGCGCCCGCCTCCCTCGCGATCCGCACTGCATTCCGCGCCTCCAGGATTAGCAGAGGAATATTCTTGTCCCCCGGTTTCCCCAGGCTCCCTTCCAGCGGCGGGTAGGTGGATTTGTTCAACAGCTCGAACTTCGCATCCACCGTCTGGATCGCGCCCTTCACTTCGTATGCCGGAGTGTTATCCATCACCAGCAGTTCGCTCGGCTGTCGCACCGCGAAATGCGGCTCGGCCGTCACCACCATCGCAAACGACTGGTACCTCGTCGTTACGTTTATTTTGCTCTTGCCGTTGTTCAGCACCAACTCGCCCAGATTTGTCGCGCTTCCTTCCGGTGTGATCGCCCAAAGCACATACGTCAGGTAGCTGGAGCCAAGGGTCGTCGCCGGAGGAATGTTCTCGAACTCGACTTCGATCTCCGTGTAACCCCTCTTGCTCTCCACCTTCGCCTGGCCCTTCGCTTTCGGCATCAACGCGGTTCCGCCGAACTTCACGATCGTGGCCCCGCTTCGATATTGGTAGTTGACCGCCTTCGTCGTGTGCGAAACCACGTTGGAGCGGAATACCGGGATAGGATCGATCCGCACCGGTTCCTGCGGAGTCGCTTCCTGCCCATAGAGAGAAACGAACGAAAGCGATAACAAAATTACGCTGGCACGCAAACTTTTCATAAAAGCACTCCCAGTCGTCGACAGATGGTAGACAACTCTAACCCCACCGGAGGTAAGCTCAAGTCGGTACAGAGAGAGTAGGAAATTGTCGGGCGCTCGCCAAGTCCAAACTTGGTACATCGTACTTCTGACACTGCTTTACCCGGAGCCCACCCTTCAAAATTCACAGGTTCAGCGCAAATTTCAGCTCACAATTTGACAACCGTACCGCATGAGAACAGACTGACCCGCCTGCAAGACATCGACAAAGGAGTTCCTACCAATGACAGATCAGGAATTGAAAAATAAATATCAACCTGTCGCTGATTTCATGTCGCACAATGGGTTTCAGGTCCAACATTTTCATGCCGAGAACGGGAAGGCAGTGCTGACCGCGGAGGCCCCGACCGAATATCTGAAAGATCGCGCTTGGGACGAGATCAAAAAGGTAGATTCCGGCTTTGCTGACCTCCAGCACAATTTGACCGTAGGTTCGGGGTCGCTGTACGTGGTCAAGGCCGGAGACAATCTATCCAAGATCAGCAAGTCTTTTTATGGCAGCCCCAACGAGTACAGCAAGATCGCCCAGGCTAACGGCATTGCCAACCCGGACAAGATTCAGGTGGGTCAGGAATTGAAAATTCCTGCCGCATGATGTCCCTCCCCTCCAAGCTTCACAAATAGCAATTCGACCGGAGCCCGGGTTCCCCCAACCCGGCCGGGTGCCCCGTCCTGGCTTCGCTAGGGCGGGGTAGTTTCTCTGGAGTGTCGCCGTCTGGCTGTGACTGTCTCCACAACCGACAATCGGTACCTCCCGCTCGTTATAATCCCCGTCATAAATAAGGGGTGAACGAGATGGCAGATTCCGAGAAGCCCGATTTCAAGAACGGCGTCCTCCTCAGCAGTATTCCAGACGGCGGAATGGTATCGGGACAAGTCGATGGCGAAGAGATCTTACTGGCCCGTCGCGGCGCTGAAGTATTCGCGACCGCGGCGCACTGCACCCACTACCACGGCCCGCTCGCCGAGGGATTGATGCAGGGTGAAGAAGTGCGCTGTCCCTGGCACCATGCATGTTTCAGTCTGCGCACCGGCGAAGCCTTGCGCGCTCCGGCGCTCGATCCCATTCAGTGCTGGAAAGTAGAGCGGGTGGGCGAAAAGGTTTTCGTCCGTGAAAAACTTGCTTTGTCCGGTCCCAGGAAAGTCTCAACTGCTGCGCATCCCTCTTCTATTGTCATCGTCGGTGGTGGCGCCGCCGGCCTCGCCGCCGCCGACATGCTGCGTCGCGAAGGATATCAGGGCCCCCTGACGATGCTCAGCGCCGACAGCGCACCACCGTGCGACCGTCCAAACCTCTCCAAGGATTTTCTCGCAGGCACCGCACCTCCCGAATGGATCCCACTGCGTCCGCCGGAATGGTACGCCGAGCGCAAGATCGAATTGATACTTGGCGCTCGCGTCACGGCGCTCGATACCGCGAAGAAGACAATCAGGACGGAGAATGGAAAAACCTACGAGTACGGCGCACTGCTGCTTGCTACCGGCGCCGATCCAGTGAAACTTCCTGTAGAGGGCGCGGCGCCTTCGCAAGTTCTCTACCTGCGTTCGTTCGCCGACAGCCAGGCGATCGTGGCGAAAACAGCATCCGCGACACAGGTCGTGGTGGTCGGCTCTAGCTTCATCGGACTTGAGGTGGCCGCCTCGCTTCGCGCGCGAGGGATTGCCGTGCATGTGGTCGCGCCCGGCCGGCTTCCGATGGAGAAGATCCTTGGTCCCGAGCTTGGAGCCTTCGTCCGCACCCTCCACGAATCGCACGGAGTCACCTTCCATCTTGAACAAACGGTCAGTCGCGTAGATGGAAATAAGGTCACGTTAAGTGGCGGGACGGTCCTTGACGCCGATTTCCTGGTGCTCGGTGTCGGAGTGCGACCCTCGATCGCGCTGGCCGAAGCGGCAGGATTGGCTACCGATCGCGGTGTCACCGTGAACGAATACCTCGAGACCAGTGCCCCCGGTGTCTTTGCCGCCGGAGACATCGCGAGTTGGCCGGACCCAAGGTCCGGCGAACGGATTCGCGTAGAACACTGGGTAGTCGCCGAGCGCCAGGGCCAGACCGCTGCAAAAAACATCTTGGGACAGAAGCGACGCTTCGATTATGTTCCATTCTTCTGGAGCCAGCACTACGACGTGCCCATCAACTATGTCGGCCACGCCGAGAAATGGGACTCCATCGAGATCGACGGCGACATAGACAACAAGGACTGCTCGGCCCGCTTCAAGAAGAACGGTCGAACAATGGCGCTAGTCACGATCTTCAGAGACTCGGAGTCTCTGAAAGTGGAAGCAGAAATGGAACGCGATCCACGATCCTGAACCCGTATCCCCGATGAGCCGGGTAGTTTCTCTGGAACTCCGCCGGCTGCGTGCCCTACCCTTGTCCGCGCATTCCAGCGGATAGGGTGGGGCTTTCTGTACACCCGACTCAAAAGTTCATTTGGTGACTGGGTCTATCAATCCTAGAATGAGCTTGTGAGCTGGACCTTCGCACTCTCGCTGCTGGGCGGTGTCATAATCGGTTTCCTCGCCTTCGCCCCAACAACTTTGATATTCGATTTTCTGATGGAAGTTTGGCGCACTTGGAAAGGGAAGAGTTAGGGCAAGCGATCGCCTGTTCGCGATCACAACCGATGTCGAAAAAGGCATTCAGATGTCGATAAGCTAACCTCAGCTGGACTGAACGGTGATCAATATTAAATCAATCACGCTGCCGATCCGCGGGCTGGAAGAAATGCGGCGAGAGGCGCTGGACGAAGGCTTTCGCTTTATCGAAAGGCTATGGGAGGAGTGGGAAGGCGGGACGAACCGTTTCGATGCTCCAGGAGAGAAACTGCTGGGCTGTATGGAAGACACGACGCTAATCGCCGTAGGCGGACTAAACGAAGATCCATCCGGCAGGAGCGGGGTCGGCCGGATACGGCGTGTTTACGTCAGGCCAGGGTGGCGGAGCCAAGGCATCGGCCAAATGCTCGTCGAGACGCTGGTGGAGAGGGCGCGGCCCAGCTTCACGTCATTGGAACTTCGGACCGATAATCCAGCGGCGGCGCGACTCTACGAACGAATCGGTTTCAAGAAGCGCGCGGCACAGAACGCGACTCACGTTCTGTGCTTCGATCAGTAAGCAGATCGCTCGCTACTCCGAATAGGATAGGGTATCTAGGTTCCGGACGAGCAACAAAAGGACTGTTTACCAATAGCAATCATGGAACTCTCGCTGTATTCGAGGTAGATTGCCTCCCGATAGCTCCATGCGAGGGACTCATTGAGAATCGTCTGCATATCGGACACTCACGAATTGCATCGCGAACTGGATGTGCCACCCGGTGACATGCTGATTCACGCCGGTGACTTTACCGTGTTCTCGGAACGCCCATCCATAGTGCGAGATTTCGATGAGTGGCTCGGGGAATTGCCACACCGACACAAAATCGTCGTTCCCGGGAATCACGACTTCTTGATGAACCAGATTCCGAATCGCAGCCAGATCAAGAATGCCACCTTGCTTGTGGACTCGGGCGTGGAGGTGGATGGACTGCGGATATGGGGATCTCCCGCAACGAAGTTGTACGGGGATACCCTGGGTAGGCCTGAGGCCGCAGATCTCAAGGGGCATTTGCTGACCACCCCGGACATACAGATTTTGGTCACTCACGGTCCGCCACTCGGAATTCTCGACGTGGCTGCGGATTCAAACGTGCACGCGGGCTGTCCGGAACTCCTCGAACAAGTACTACGGATCAATCCCAAGCTTCACGTGTTCGGGCATATTCATGGAGCATACGGTACGCACAAGCTCAATGAAACGCTGTTTGTGAACGCTGCGCTGGTTGGGCAGGCAGGACATCTAGATGAACAACCGATCGTGGTGGATATCTAGAATCCGCGCAAGAACACCCTAATTAGGTGGGCTAGTTAGCGTTGTCGCCAATATCCTGTATTCTGCGAGCCAGTATGCAAACACAAACACACATTCCGCATTCCACTCTCAATAAGCGAGTGGGATACCGGCATCGACCACTCTAGAAAAACCAAAATGACCATTTCGAAACGGACGGAAGTCGCCTGCGCAAGACGCAAACTGCGCCAGTTGCAAGAAGACGAACCCACGTTTCGCGTCCGTATTGCGGAGATGACGCCAACTGGGCAGGACTTTGCGATTGAATTCTTCGGTAACTCGTTGGAGCGTCTGAGACAGCAAGTTTCGCAGCTTGAGGCCGAACTAGAAACGGATACCGAGTGAGATATCGCCATCTATTACCCTATCTGGTCTTTGGCACCTTTTAGCTTCAAAATAGGTGCTGACCTGAGCAGTAATGTTTCCCTAGAGTCCGTGACACAACTCTAGGATGCTGGTCGCGGTAAGGAGCCGCTTGCCCACGAAGTCGTGTCGAACGCTGGCGCCGGTTCGCATAAACCCACAATCAAGAGTTGAGGTGGATTCGAGGTTGCCGCGCATTCTTTCACCGTATTGAGGGCACAATCTGCCGAAGCACCACGTGCGACGAGTCTTGCGCATCAGTCATAAGGGGCATCGCGCTGAAGGGGTCCCGTGGTGGAAATCCCCATCGAGCACCCCATCCGGCTTCATTCTTTGACAAATTCTTGATGAACTGTTTACGGCAGCGGACGTCCGGATTGATCTAATCACCAGGCGCTGAAGGAGGCGTCTCCGGATTGACAGTCTTCAAAGTTTCAACCTTGGCCCTCGCCACCCTGCTAACGATCGTTCTTGGAAAAGGCGTGGGAACAGCGCAGACCACAGCCGGCAACGCCCAAACAAAGGTGCAGGCAGGGCTGACGATCCGCGACGCCTCGAATAAAAAGTGGCAGAGTGCGGAAGCAATCAGGGTCTACCTTTCGTCCTGCGCTGTGGTCCAGCGCGAATTCGGGATCAGTCATGAACTGAGACCGGAAGTCACTCTAGTCCTCGGTGCCGAGAAGGACGTCCTGGCGTTTGATCAGCGGGAGATCAGGCTCACGAAATGGGACCCTTATCTTTTTGCTCAAGGTGTGGTGGTGTTGGCCTTTGAGGAGCTCCTGCCTAAGAAGGAACTTCTGTCCGTGGCTAAGCGGGCCGTCACTTGGGCCGACTCAACCATTGATGCCAGGGAAGAAGCAAAGTAGTGGTCTTGTGCTCCGCTCCTCAAGTAGAGTCAACGAGCCCCATACCACAAGGATCAAACCATGATCGGTATTGTAAGTGTGGTCGTGATCGCTGGCCTCTCCTTACTGTTGTATCCAACTTGGTTGGTAAGAGTTGTGAAGCGGGACCGACCAGAGCTTAACGAGAATGATCCACGACTCTTTGTAATCATTCGCCTGATCGGGGTGGCTTTTTTGATCTGGGCTCTACTGGTAGCTTGGAAGAATCACGTTTGACTGGATAGCGGGTTGTAACGCTTGGCCGCTGCTTCCCATGGCTCGAGAAATTTGGTGGAACATAGCGAAGATATCTCCTGCCTTTTATCGTATTTGTCTCTATTTGGAATGCTCTTCGATAGCGGCTTCGACTCGATAGCTAACCCCATCGATCACCTATTGTGGCAGCCCAATGAAGCCCACGTTCGCAATCCAACATCTAACCTTTCGTATGACGATCGACGACGACAGAACGAAAGAAGAGGCTGCGGTCCGAGAGTTAGTAGACCATTTCGTACAAGCGATTCGCGCCAAAGATATTCACGGAGTGATGTCTGTGTTTGCCCCGGAAATCGTGTCGTTCGACCTCGGCCCTCCGTTGCAACACGGGGGCGGCGAGACCTTCACGAAACGTTGGCAAGAACTTTTCGAGTCGTACCAGGGTGCGATTGACTACGAGGTCCACGGATTGAAAATCACCGCCGCGGACGACCTGGCATTCAGCCATAGTCTTAACATGATGAGTGGAACCCTGCAGAATGGGCATAAGACTGGTCGTTGGCTGCGCTGGACAGCGTGCTACCGCAAGAAAAACGGCAGATGGCTGATCGCTCACGAACAGGTTTCGGTTCCTGTTGACGTAAGAAGTGAAAAGACAATGCTCGACCTAAAGCCCTAGCGTTCGTGCCGCCCAGTCTTTCTGTACACCCGATTCAAGAGTTCACTTCGGTACTTGGGAAAGGAAAGAGTTAGGGTTCATTCGACTA
>Ga0163163_10005571_pt1 | contig 10908 bp, 7 predicted proteins | sample S65metaG_FD_119766 | JGI IMG/M metagenome (GOLD analysis project Ga0163163, IMG submission 119766) | Switchgrass rhizosphere microbial communities from Kellogg Biological Station, Michigan, USA - S6-5 metaG | ecosystem: Host-associated > Plants > Roots > Rhizosphere > Soil | place: USA: Michigan... | reverse complement strand
CAGATTGCGTTCCTGGATATTCCCGGAAACCAAAATGTAGCCGTTCGCGGAAATATTCTGTATGCAGACATGTATGCGGATTTACTGGCGCTTGATATCAGCAATCCAAAAAATGTGATTCTCAAGACCAGGCTTCCGAATCTGTTCCAGATGAGAACTTATGTAAATGGAAATTTCATAAACGATGACCAGGTTGTTGTGGCCTGGGAAACGAAAGACACAACAGTTTCCTGGGATACACCCTTGTATGGCGGAATTTGTCCCAATTGCTCCATGCAAGATAAGGCACTCGCGGCGGCTGCCCCTGGCGCAAACAGCACATCAGGCTCTATGGCCGGAATGGTATTGGTGAATGATTACTTATATGCCATTGCAGAGCCGCATAGTATCGGCATTGTGAGTGTGGCAAATGCATCAGCGCCCGAATTGAAGAACCAGTTTTTTGCCGGTTTCGATCTTGAAACGATGTATCCTTTCAATAACAAACTCTTTCTTGGATCTGCAAGCGGGATGTTCATGTTTGACCTTAGCAATCCTGAAAATCCAGCCCAGCTGGGTACATTTTCGCATGGCCGTGCCTGTGACCCTGTTATCACCGACGGCAAGTTTGCTTACGTGACGTTACATGCCGGTACAATGTGCGGGGGAGCAGCCAACGAATTGAATGTGGTGGATGTTCAAAACCTGATGAACCCGCAGTTGTTGAGCACCTACGAATTGACCAGTCCAACCGGGCTTTCAAAAGATGGCGATCTGCTATTTGTGTGCGACGCTTCTTCCGGCGTGAGAATTTTTGATGCGGCAACACCCAACAATTTGAAACAATTGAAGACGATCGATGTGAAGGATGGATATGATGTCATGGCGTCAAACGGCCACGCTATTATTGTGGCGAAGGATGGGTTGTATCAGTACGATTATAGTGATTTGAACAACATAAAGAGACTCAGTGTCTTTAATCTAAAGTGATTGTAGATTGTTGATTGTGGATTGTTGATTGTGGATATCCAAATTCTACAATTCACAATCTGAAATCTAAAAATAAGGCCCCGCCCAAAAGAGCGAGGCCTACACTAACCAAAACCAACTGCTATGAAACTATCAGCTGTTATTGAACAGCTATCTCTTTGGGAGAAACTTTCACTTCTTCTTTCTTCGCGAGATCGAGTTTGAGGATTCCGTTTTCGTAACGGGCATTGATCCTGGCATTGTCGACCTTTTCATCAAGGGTAAAGCTTCTCTTGAATGATTTGTAACTAAATTCTTTGCGAATCGACTTCGAATCTTCATTTTTCGCTTCTGATCTCTTTTCTGCTGAGATTGTCAGCAAATCGCCTTCAGCACTTACCTTGAAGTCGTTCTTTTCCCAACCGGGAACCTGCATTTCAAGATGGTAAGCATCTTTCGTTTCACTGATATTTACAGCAGGGTAAGATGAACCATCTTTGAAAAATGTGTTGGAAGGAAATTCATTCAGAAGATCTTCCATCAATCCGTTAAATGTTCTCACAACAGGAGCATTGAATCTGATCTGTGCCATAACTTATAATTTTTTAGTTCCTTGTAAAGATTTCCTTACCCAGATCAAACCATGTACCGGTGCCGATTATGGATTCAAATAGTCAGCATTTCTTCCAAAATTCATGTCACAAAGGCATAAAAGCTATTTATTTTCTGCCAAAACTGCATAGTACTCAATTATTTATACGATTTCGCTTACCTTTGCAGCATCATTTTTAAACAAATCAAGTCAACATGTATCCAGCTGAAATAGTTGTCCCGATGAAAGAAGAATTGACGGATAACGGTTTCGATGAACTGCTAACCCCTGCACAGGTAGATGCAGCAATAAGTGATAAAGGAACCACCCTTGTAATGATCAATTCGGTATGTGGTTGCTCTGCCGGGAGTGCCAGACCAGGCGTGCTGATGGCTGTTGCGAATTCATCCAGGAAGCCTGATCATCTCACCACCAGCTTTGCAGGCTTCGATATCGATGCTATCAGGAAATTACGCGAACACCTTTTGCCTTATCCGCCTTCTTCACCCTCCATTGCGTTGTTTAAGGACGGAAACCTGGTTCATTTCATTGAGAGGCACCAGATTGAAGGCAGGCCCGCTCAAATGATCGCAAACAACCTGATCCAGGCTTTCGATCAGTATTGTAATTAAGATTTTGGCTTTGTAATAGTAGTAAGAACCTCTCGCCATTGGCGGGGGGTTTTTGTCTTTCAGGGCAATGGTGTTCAGCTTCCTGCGTTAAGCATAGAACGAACCCATTGTAGTGCAAACCCTTTCTGATAAGAACCCTTCAAGAATCGCATGGCCCGACTATGCGAGGGGTATTGCCATTTTGCTGGTGGTATTCAGGCACCTGCTTGACGGATTAAAAAGAGCAGGGTTGGAAACAAGTGCCTACCATAACATCGATCAATTGAACATCGCTTTTTCAGGATGTAGGATTCCGGTGTTTTTTATAGTATCAGGATTCTTCGCGGCACGTGCCTTACAAAAGAAATCCACTTCAGCATTTATTCGCGAAAGGGCCGGCGTTATTCTATACCCATACCTGCTTTGGGGAAGCATTCAGATTTTTTGTCAGCTGCTTTTCCCGCAATGGGTAAATGCTAAAAGATCCGTTACCGATTTTTCCTACCTGTTTTACAACCCGGGCAAAATTGATCAATTCTGGTATCTCTATGCGCTTTTCAACGTGGCAGCACTGTATGCTATTGCCAGGAAATTATTCAGCTGGGGGCCACTTCTTCAACTAGCCTTTGGCGTTGTGTTATTCGGAATGCAGGCCTGGCTTGGCCAATTCGCCGTTGCGGGATTTTTGTCGGATGTCATGTACTACTATTTGTTCTTTGCGATCGGTGCCTTTGTAGCGGAAAATCGCGCTGACCTATTTTCCAGGACAGGATCGGCCGAGGCATTGCTCATTTTGTTTGTCATCTTCGTGGTTCAGCTTGGTTTTTATCAACTCTCAATTACCGGAGATATCAACGATTTTATCTCTGATCACCCTTTCTATTTTCTGCTGATAACCCTGAGCGGCGCCGCCCTTATGATCTCCTTCTCGTCGCTCATTGCGGAAAAACGGTTTTTGCCGTTTCTTGCGTCATTGGGCAGATATTCACTTTATATTTATCTCTGGCATGTTTTCTTTGTGGCTGGAACACGCATTGTCCTTGTCAATTTAATGCACATTCAAAATGCGCACATATTGGTCATCGCCGGATTTGTGACAGGCATCATTTGTCCGATCGTGTTGTATCGCCTGGCAAAGAAGGCAGGATGCTTTTGGCTCTATCGCGCATCGTCTGTCAATGAAGTCGCAAAACGCAGTGCTGTCGTACAATTTGCCAATGTTTAGCCAATCCGGACCCAGTTTAGAATGAATAAGAAATTTTGCTGTAACATTGCAAACTCATTTCGGAGAATAAACAGATGTATCCTAATCTCTATTACTTTCTTTATAAAGCTTTCGGAATTCAACAACCCTGGGGATGGACACGCTACGTGAACACTTTTGGTTTCTTCGTGGCGCTCTCATTCATTGCGGCTGCAATAGTGCTTACTGCTGAGTTAAAAAGAATGGAGCGGGCGGGCTGGCTCTTCCCGAGAGAGGAAAATCATATTGTAGGAAAGCCCGCCTCTGCCTTTGAGCTCATATTGAATGGCCTCTTCGGATTTCTTATCGGTTATAAGATCGTTGGCATTTTCTTTAGCCCAGGCGATGTTTCGCCCCAGGATTTTATCTTCTCCTCCCAGGGCAACTGGCTTGCAGGTATCGCTCTTGGATTGGGCTTTGCCGCCATGAAATATTTTGAGAAGCATAAACAGAAACTCGAACAGTCCGAGGAAAGAAAGATCAGGGTTTGGCCACATGAAAGGGTAGGGGACATGGCGATCATTGCCGCATTCTTCGGATTTCTGGGTGCAAAGATTTTCGACAACCTCGAGAACTGGGATCGCTTCATACAAGATCCCATTGCCAATTTATTGTCACCGAGCGGGCTCACTTTTTACGGAGGACTGATAATAGCAGCAGTTGCTGTTTTATTTTATGCATACCGAAAAGGAATTAAATTAAGGCACCTTGTGGATGCAGCAGCACCGGCGCTGATGCTCGCTTATGCCGTTGGAAGAATTGGATGCCAGGTCAGCGGCGATGGCGACTGGGGAATTCTCAACAGTGCATATTACACCAAGGTTGATGGAACCGTAGCTCCTGCAACTGACTCATCTTTCAAAAATGTTGTTTTTGTAAACAATGATTTCTATAGAAGTGAATTCGGTGACGATCTCGCGCATATCCCGCACGCTTCTGTAAAAGCACCATCCTTTGTGCCCACCTGGTTGGTAGCCTATCCCTATCCCCATAATGTAAATAACCAGGGATTCAAACTGGTTGCCTGTCCGGGCAATGAATATTGCAAGGCACTTCCAATACCGGTCTTTCCAACGCCTGTTTATGAAACAGTGATCGGTCTTGTTCTTTTCTTTTTCCTCTGGTCAATCCGCAGGAAACTAAAAATACCCGGACAACTATTCGCCGTTTACCTCGTCGTAAACGGACTTGAACGATATTTTATCGAAAAGATCCGGGTCAACAACAAAGTCTTCGGCACCAATTTCACCCAGGCTGAAATCATTGCACTCCTTCTTATTCTTGGCGGTGGTATTTATTATTTCTGGTTGAGCCGCACCGGTGAAAAGAAAGCCAGCGCATAATTTCACTTTACATTTTCTGCTTATGTAACCAGCCTCTCAGTCAGGGCGTATTATCCTTGTATACTCCAAAGCCAGCCACTGAGATACCTCAATTTTTCCGGATAACCCCCGAAAGTTACCATTTATCCTAAACAATGTACTATGCATTGCTAAGTACCTATCTTTGAATTGTAATTGTTAACGACAGGTACTGTTCCAATCAAAATAACCAAAGATGAGAACGCTAAGAAAATTGCTGACTATCATTATCTTATCTGGCTTAAGCACAATTGCTCTCGCACAAACGACTAACTCAATAAAAGGCTCAATCGCCGATAAATCATCCAAAAAAATTGAATCAGCCTCGGTTTTTCTCCTCAAAGCCAAGGACTCAGCTGTTGTAAAAGGAGAGGTAACCAACAAGGCGGGGGAATTTGAATTCACAAACGTAAAGGAGGGCAATTACCTCCTGATGGTTACAGCTGTGGGATTCGACAAGTATTATTCAGCTCCGGTAAATGTCGGTACAGCAGAGGGTGCCCTGAGCATTCCATTGATTAGCCTTGCCCCGGCATCGAAAGATCTGAAGGAAGTAGTAGTCACCACAAAAAAGCCACTAATTGAGCAAAAGGCCGACAGACTGGTTGTAAACGTAGAATCCTCTTTGACTGCTACCGGATCCACTGCTTTGGAAGTGCTGGAAAAATCGCCAGGAGTTACGGTGGACAAGGATGGAAATATTAGTCTGAAAGGAAAAGCGGGTGTGCTGGTTATGGTCGATGGCCGTCAGACCTATCTGTCGGCTGCCGACCTGGCCAATATGCTGCGCAGCATGAGTTCTAACCAGCTCGACCAGATTGAGATCATGACCAACCCCCCGGCGAAATATGACGCTGCCGGAAACGCCGGTATCATCAATATCAAAACGAAAAAGAACAAGCAGTCCGGAAGCAATGGAAGTGTAAACCTGGGTTATGGTCAGGGTGCATATCCCAAATTCAATTCAAGTCTTAACTACAACTATCGCAAGAATAAATTCAATTTCTTTACCAACCTGAGTCAGAATTATTGGGAGAGTTACAATCAACTGGACATTGTAAGAAAATTTTCCAAAAGTGATACAAAAGAACTGGTTTCCATCTTCAATCAACAAAACAGGATGAAGAATCTCAACCGTTCTTACAATATGAAAGTTGGGGTAGATTATTTCATGACGAAGAAAACAACGATTGGTGCAGTAGTGACAGGATTTTACAACCCCAGCACATTCAGCAACCAAAGCCACATCGAAATCCTCGATCCCAATTACAATCACTTAAGTACAAACCAGGCTAGTTCAAATAATAATTCTGTGTGGAGAAACCTCAGCACAAATCTGAATATTCGCCACAGCTTCGACAGCACAGGCAAAGAAATTAGCGCGGATATAGACTACGTGCGATACAATTCAACCAACGAATCGAATCTTACGAATGCTTATTTCGGTCCGGATGGCCAACCAACCTATTCACCAGATACACTTTTAGGTAACCTGCCATCCAAGATTAGAATTTTCACGGCAAAGACTGATTATTCACAGCCTCTTTCAAAGAAATTGAAATTCGAAGCCGGGTTGAAAACAAGCTTTGTTACCACAGACAACGATGCGCAGTACGATAGTTTGAAAGGTGGCGTGATTGTACCGGATATCGGCAGAACCAATCACTTCCTGTACACTGAAAATATCAATGCTGCATATGTAAATTTCAACAACCAGTTTTCCAAGAAATTTACGGCACAGCTTGGCCTGAGATTGGAGAATACGAATTCAGATGGGAAGCAGTTGACCACCAATCAAACCTTCCATCGCCAGTACACCCAGTTATTCCCCACTGCCTTCCTGAGCTATGCGGTGAACGACAAGAACCAATTCAACCTGAACGTGGGCAGACGTATCCAGCGGCCAAACTACCAGGATCTGAACCCATTCATTTACTTCCTGGACCGCTACACTTATCAGCAGGGAAATCCGAACCTAAAACCGCAATTCAGTCAGAATATTGAATTGAGCCACACTTTCAAAAGCAAGCTCACTACAACTTTGAACTACACGCGCACCACGGATATCATCCAGGAAGTGCTGGAACAAAACGAACTTACGAACGAGACCTATGTGAAGAAAAGCAATATCGCGAAGCAGCAAAACTTCGGGATATCCATGAGTCTGAATACACCAATTACAAAATGGTGGACGATTAGCCTGTATACAAACCTTTACCACAACGAATTCCAGGGCATCATTAACCAGGCCAATGTAAAGGTTGACGGCACAACCTTGTTATTCAATGGTTCTAACCAGTTCAAGTTTAAGAAAGACTGGAGTGCAGAAGTTAGCGGTTGGTATCGTAGCACAGGTGTTGAAGGCGTATTCGTGATCCAACCCCTTGGACAAATTTCAACAGCCGTTGCTAAACAAATTATGAAGGGCAAGGGAACACTCAAGTTAAGCGTAAGAGATGTGTTCTACACCAACCAGGCTCATGGATCAGTGAAATATTCAAACATTGACGCGAAGTTTACGAATACACGTGACAGCCGCGTGGCGTTCCTGAATTTCACGTACAGATTCGGAAAACAATTCCAAACGCCCAAGCGCAAGACTGGCGGTTCTTCAGATGAAGAAAACCGTGTGAAAGTGAATACGGGGAATTAATCGTTAGTTCTTTCCTTTATATATCATGTTGTTGGTTTTGGAATCCCGTTCGAGAGGACGGGATTTTCATTTTCTGGAAATCCATTCATCACAAAAATTTATTAAGCTGTAACATCCACATCACACTCTGCGTATAACCTGTACAAAAACAGAACGCACGATATGAGAAACAAGACGATGTTAGGATTGGGAATCTTGATTTTGCTAACGGCAGGACAGGCTTTCGCACAGACTAATGAAAAAATAACCGGCAGCGTAACCGGCGCTGATCAAAAACCTGTTTCGGCTGCCACGGTAGAATTGCACTATACCAGGGACTCGGCACTCGCAAAGGCAGCACTGACAAACAATTCAGGTGTTTTTGAATTCTCAAACATCAAGTCGGGAAAATATTTTATCGCCATTTCTGCAATAGGTCACCTGACTTATTTGAGCAGCTCATTTGACTACACGGAACAATCATCATTGAAACTGGAACCTGTAAAGCTGGAGCTGTCTTCTTCAACTTCGCTCAAGGAAGTTAAAATCACAACGAAGAAGCCTTTTGTGGAGCAAAAAATGGACAAAACTGTATTAAATGTTGATGCAAGTATCAGCAATGCCGGTAACACAGTGATGGAAGTTTTGGAGAAAGCGCCTGGTGTTACCGTAGATAAAGATGGTAAAGTGTCATTGAAGGGCAAACAGGGTGTGTTGATCATGATCGATGGCAGACCAACCTATATGTCCGAATCAGATCTTGCCAACTATCTGAGAAGTCTACCTTCTTCTGCAGTTGAAACGATCGAACTCATGACCAATCCGCCGGCCAAATACGATGCTGCAGGGAATGCCGGTGTCATCAATATCAAAACGAAGAAAAATAAGGCCTTGGGCTTTAATGGCAGTGTAACCGCCAATTACGGGCAGGGCACTTACGCAAAGACAAATGAGAGTATCAATCTGAATTATCGTATCAAAAAATTCAACTTCTTCGCCAACTACAACTACAACCTTTGGACCGGCTACAACAACCTATATCTTAACAGGAGTTTCTTCATGCAGGGAACCAAACAAATTCAAACGATTTTCGAACAGAATTCCTTCATGAAAAATACATACCCAAGTCACTCCATCAAGACCGGCGTGGATTTTTATGCAACAAAGAAAACGACGCTCGGCATGGTATGGACAGGTTATTACGAAGATGGACAGGAAACAGGCGAAAACACGGCCTATATTCAAAACAGCAATCACACGGTTACATCAATTGTTGATGCCACGCTTTCCCATAAATCAGAATATAAAAACGGGGCGATTAACCTGAACCTTCGCCATCAATTTGATTCAACGGGCAAAGACCTGAATGTGGACCTGGATTACATCAACTATGATATCAATAGCCATCAGCTGTTCCAAAACAAATTCTACACGCCTGATTGGGAACCTAGTCGCCCGGACGAAAACATCAAAGGCGAACTGCCGGCCATGATTAAGATTTACTCAGGCAAGGCGGATTACAGCATGCCTTTAAAACATGGCGCAAAACTGGAACTGGGTGTAAAGACCAGCTTCGTACAGAGCGACAATGACGCTTTGTATTATCTCAGCCATGGTGGGGACTTTGTGGTTGACAGCGGTAGAACCAATCATTTCTTGTACAAGGAAAATATCAATGCTGCTTACGCAAACTATAGCCAACAGTGGAAAAAATGGAGCCTGCAGGCAGGATTGCGCGTGGAAAACACCAATGCCAATGGCAAGCAATATATCAACGACTCAAGCTTTAAAAGAAACTATACCAACCTGTTTCCCACTGTGTTCCTTAGCTATACGATGAACGACAAAAATCAATTCGGCTTAAACTTCGGCAGGAGGATTGAAAGGCCTGCTTACCAGGACCTGAACCCGTTCCGGTATTTTTTGGATCCTTATACTTACCAGATTGGAAATCCATTTCTGCAACCGCAGTTTAGCTACAATGTGGAATTAAGTCATACTTACAAAAGCGTATTTACAACAACTATTAACTTCACGAAGATCACAGATATCATGACGGAAACGCTGAACCAGATCGACAAGGACACGATTACCTATGTATACAAAGAAAATATCGCGAATGCACAAAATATCGGAATTGCTTTCAGCTTGAATGTACCGGTTACAAAATGGTGGACGACCAGCGTATATGCGAATCCCTATTATGCCAAGTACGACGGTCAATTGAACGGCAAGCCATTCAAGGCCGCCGCTTTCAGTGCACAATTCAATACTAATAACGAATTCAAGCTAAGCAAAAGTTGGAGTGCTGAACTGGGTGGATGGGCAAGAACGAGTGGGGTAGAAGGGCAAATCATTTATCACCCAATGGGATCGCTGAATGTTGGCGTTCAAAAGAAACTCATCCACGACCAGGCAACGATCAAGTTCAGTGTGAGCGATGTCTTCTACACGCAGCAATTCAAAGGAAGGTTTGTCTTTGACAATATCGACGTACAGGTGAGGAACCAGCACGATAGTCGTGTAGCGCGTATCACTTTCACTTATCGATTTGGAAAGAGTACGGCTTCCGCAAGACAAAGAAGCACGGGGGCCGACGACGAGAAGAACAGGGTGAAGGGTGGCTCGAACAATTAGTCTCTCATTTCATGCAACTATACAAATTCCTCCATTGCCAGTGGGGGAATTTTTTTTATAAATTGCATTTGTAAAAACTCAAAACATGCCTTCATTTGATATGGTCAGCAAAGTTGACCTGCAAACGCTCGATAATGCCATCAACACGGTTAATAAGGAGATCAGCAACAGGTTTGATTTCAAAGGCTCTCCTGTTGTTATTGAACTGAACAAAAAGGATTTCAAAGTAAACCTGGAAGCGGAGAGTGATATGAAGTTGAAACAAATCATCGACGTGATGATCAGTAGGAGCATGAAGCAGGGACTTGCTGCGGAAATCTATGATCTCGGAAAAGAAGCACACCAGAGTGGCAAGCTTATGAAAAAAGAAGTCCCTGTGCGAAATGGAATCAAGCAGGAAGACGCAAAAAAAATTGTGAAGCTGATTAAAGACAGCGGATTGAAAGTGCAGGCTTCCATCATGGACGATATGGTTAGGGTGACGGGGAAAAAAATAGACGATTTGCAGGATGTGATCCAGGCTTCCAAGGGATGGAATCTTGGTATTGCGCTGCAATATGTGAACATGAAAAGCTAATCCAAAATGTGCATAAACCAGTGCATAACCGGTGCATATCAAAGCCGTTCAAAATTTGGAATCAGAAATAGTGTGATTGTATATTAGAGGTATAAGAACGCAGAATCCTTCAAAAAGATGAAAGCGGGCTTAGGAAAGCATTGGGTTAGTAAGTATACAAGCTTCGGTAAGTATAAAGAAGAATCTGGTGCTTTCTTTTTTGCACCAACTCTTAAGTCCATTCGCAACCTACTCATGGACCGGCGCTCCCGGAATCTCTCACCAATGTAGCGAAAGCTCCCACCAATGAGATTCCGGGAGTTTTTTT
>Ga0163163_10005570_pt1 | contig 10909 bp, 10 predicted proteins | sample S65metaG_FD_119766 | JGI IMG/M metagenome (GOLD analysis project Ga0163163, IMG submission 119766) | Switchgrass rhizosphere microbial communities from Kellogg Biological Station, Michigan, USA - S6-5 metaG | ecosystem: Host-associated > Plants > Roots > Rhizosphere > Soil | place: USA... | reverse complement strand
CCGGCGGCCTGCACCGCCTTCAGATATTGCGTGACCGACGAGTAGGTGCCGGCATGCACCATATTCGGCATGCGGCCAGTGCGCTTCATGAAGCGGTCGGCAAAATCGCGCGCCTTATCGTCGAGATCCCAATAATAGCCCTCGGTCAGCACGAGGCCCTGCGCCGCCTGTAAGCCGAGGCCGTGCACTTCGGCGAGCGTGAAGAGCAGCGCCGCGATGCGCTGCTTGCCGCCCTGGGTGACGCCGAATTCCGCCGCCTGCTTGATTGCGTTCGACGTGTCGAGCCCGGCATTGGCGAGGCCGACCACTTTCGCGCCCGAACTCTGTGCCTGCAGAATGAAAGAGGAGAAATCCGAACTATTCAGCGGATGCCGGACCGCTCCGACGACACTGCCGCCGTTCGCCTTCACATAGTTCGCCGTGTCGTTCTCGAGCGCATAGCCGAAAGCGTAGTCGGCGGTAATGAAGAACCAGCTGTCGCCGCCATTTTTGACGAGCGCGCCGCCGGTGCCGACGGCAAGCGCATGCGTGTCATAGGCCCAGTGGAAACCGTAAGGGGTGCATTGCTTGCCGGTAAGGTCCGTACTGGCGGCGCCATCGACGATGGTGATCTTCTTCTTGTCCTTCGAAAGCTGCTGCACCGCGAGCGCGACCGAGGAGGTTGTCAGCTCCATGATTGCGTCGACATTCTCGATATCGTACCAGCGCCGAGCGATGCCGATGGCGACGTCAGGCTTGTTCTGGTGATCGGCGCTCAAGAGCTCGATCGGCTTGCCTAAAACTTTGCCGCCGAAATCCTCGACTGCCATATGCGCGGCTTCGACGGACCATTTGCCGCCGAAATCGGCGTAGACGCCGGACTGGTCGTTCAAAATTCCGATTTTGACGCCGTTCTGGCCGGGCGCCTGGGCGCGAGCCGCGGGGCAAAGCGCAAGCGCGGCCACGAAGCCAACCGCAAGCGTCGCGATATGATGCATCAAATCCTCCCGAACCACCTCAGTTTTGGTGGCGGCAATATTTACGGCGCGGGAGGCTTGGCAAGTGGTCTTTCGTCTGGCCCGCGACGGGCGACGATCGAGAGGTCCTCCTCGGCGGGGCGCGCCCGCCGAGGAGGATTATTGGAGCTAGTTCAGCACCACCATGCGCACGGCGCCGGTTGCGTGAAGGCCGATCGCCTGGGCGGCGCCACGCGCGAGATCAAGCGAGCGTCCCCCCACAAAGGGGCCGCGGTCGTTGATGCGGACCACGACTGCCCGGCCGGTCGCGACATTGGTCACCTGGACGCGGGTGCCGAACGGCAGGCTGCGGTGGGCCGCCGTCAGGCCGCCGCTGTTGAAATGCTCGCCGCTGGCCGTGCGCGAACTCAGGCCCTCGCCGCCGCCATACCAGCTTGCCCGCACGACGCGTCCGGCCGCCGACGAAAGCGAGGCGCTCTGATCGCTGTGGGCCCGAACCCGTGCGGCCTGAGCGCGCACCTGGGGATATTCCGGCGCGGGTGTGCCGAACCAGGACGGCGCCCCCGTCGTCGCGGCGGTCAGCGCCGGACGCGTCGCGCGTTTCGCATAGTGATGATGACGATGATGACCATACGGTCCGCGGAAGTGCAGATGGCGTACACTGGATGTATAGCCATGACCCCTGTAATGGTGATTGTAGTGGTGCCGTGGGTGCGCCTCGGCAAATCCGCCGAACGCCAGAAGCGCAGCAATAGTAATTATCGTTCTCCGCATTTATTCCTTACTCCCGACTTTGGGGTTGTTGACTGAGAACGACCCTTGTCGGCAGATTTGACCTGATTGAGGCATGCGGGGTGGTGTATTGTCGCGGCTATTACTTGCGACAATCTGCCGCCTTGCTGCAATGCACAAGCGTCTATACGAGGCGGCGAACCGCTTTGCTCGAGACGCCGGGTTCCACCGCGTTGGCGCGACATTTGCGCGCTGGGCCGAACCACCTTAGCCTCTGCGGGAGCGTCTGAGTCGCGCAAGCGTCCGGCGAGCGGAGGCGAAAACAACTGGGGACTTCCAGGAATGATGGAAATTGCAAAGATCGCCTTCGTGCTTTTCGGGCTTGCGCTTCCGGTCAGCGCCTATGCCGAAAGCCTCGGCGGCATCGAGATCAGCGCGGCGGAAAAACAGGCCTGCGCGCCGGACGTGATGCGGCTCTGCGCTCACATGCTGCCGGACGCCAACGGGGTTCTTAGCTGCATGCAGTCCAAGCGCTCGCAGGTGAGTCCGGCCTGCACGCGGATCGCCCGCGCACACGGGCTGTAGGATTGAAGCTACTCCCGACCGGTTGGCCCGGCGGGATTCTCCTGGTTGACCTTTGAGGTCGAATTTTTTCGAGCTGATCTCAATCATCATCGGTTCACGCGAGGCGCACGCCTACCCGCTCAATCGATCCGCCCCGTGACTTCCGCACAAAGTTCGGGCAGGCTCTCCTCACAATAGGGAGGAGAAAGCCATGCCTGGACGCATGAAACTTGGTCTTCTGCTCGGGACCGCGCTCACAACAATTGGCTTTACAACCGCCGCTCCGGCGCAGGAAGTGAAGCAGGACAGCAAGATGTCAGTGCGCGCGGCCGGCGTAACCAACGTCACGCAGCAGCTATTGGATAATGCCGCGAAGGATTCCAATAATTTCCTTCATACGAACGGCAATTACGCGCAGACGCGCTTCTATCCGAACAAGCAGATCAACACGAGCAACGTCGCCAAGCTGCATCCGGCCTGGATTTTCCAGACGGAGGTCAAGGAATCGATGGAGACGTCGCCGATCGTCGTCAACGGCACGATGTTCGCCACCACCTCCTACAGCCATGTCTACGCGATCGATGCGAAAACCGGCGCGGAACTGTGGCATTTCAAGCCGAAGCTCGGCGCGATCACGACCTATTGCTGCGGACCCAACAATCGCGGCGTCGCGGTCGCCGACGATAAGGTGTTTGTCGCAACCCTCGATGCAAAGCTCGTCGCGCTCGACGCCAAGACCGGCAATGTCGTGTGGGAGCAGAAACTCGCCGATCCCGAGGACGGATATAGCGAGACGATGGCGCCGACGGTCGTCAAAGGCAAAGTGCTGATCGGCACCAATGGCGGCGAATACGGCATCCGTGGATTTGTTCGCGCCTACAACGCCGCCGACGGCAAGCTCCTGTGGAATTTCGATACCATTCCGGAAAACTCCGTCGGCGTCTGGGCGGCGAGAGACGCCACCGGCCGCGACATGCATCGCGACATCGACACCGAGAAAGCGCAGCTCGCCAAGATCGGCGATCCGTACAAGCGGCTTGGCGGTGGCGTCTGGCAGAACCCGGCAGTCGATCTTGCGACAAACCGCATCTATTTCGTCGTCGGCAATCCCTCACCCGATCTCGACGGCAGCCTGCGTCCCGGCGACAATCTCTACACGGATTCGCTTGTCTCGCTCGAACTCGACACCGGCAAGTATGTCTGCCACCTGCAGTACATCGCGCATGACGTGTGGGACCTTGATGCTGTCAGTCCCGTTGTGCTCGTCGACGTCGCGGACAAATCCGGCAATACCATTCCCGGCGTGATTCATGCCGGCAAGACCGGGCACATTTATGTGCACGATCGCAAGGACTGCAGTCTCATCCGGTTTTCCGATGCAATGGTGGCGCAGGAGAATATGTGGACGCTGCCGACCAAGGAGGGCGCGCGTATGCTGCCCGGCGCCAACGGAGGCGTCGAGTGGTCGCCGATCGCCACCAATCCGCAGGCGCACATGGCTTATGCGATCAATCTGCATCAGCCGATGACGTATCAGGTGGAGAGCAGCCCCTATCCCGGCGGCAAGCTCTGGCTCGGCGGCGCTTTCAAAGTAATCCCGACGGAGGAAAGCTTCGGCAACGTCACCGCGGTGGATTACAATACCGGAAAAATTAAATGGCAGGTGAAGACGCCGGAGCCGATGATCGGCGGCATTCTGGCGACGGATGGCGGTCTCGTCTTTACCGGCGAGGGCAACGGCCTGTTCAAGGCCTACGACGCTAATGACGGCAAGGTGCTCTGGCAGTTCCAGGCCGGCGCCGGCGTCAACGCGCCGCCCTCATCCTACACTGTCGACGGCAAGCAGTACATCGTCGTCGGTGCCGGCGGGAATACGCAAATCGACTTCAAACGCGGCAATAACATCATCGCGTTCACTGTCGACTGAGAGCGGTTCTGGTCTAGATGAAGCGGGGGCCTTGCGCCTCCGCTTTGTTCTAGGGATGCACGCATGCTGCGGCTGGCCACGGCGACAATTCTGCTGATTTGCCTGGGCACCGGGGCGCGAGCCCAGTCAATCGAGGAAAAAGCAGAGGTCTGCGGCGCCTGCCATGGCGAAAACGGCATCCCACTGGAGAAGGATATCCCGATCATCTGGGGCCAGCATGCCGGCTACGCCTATCTGCAGCTGCGCGATTTCAACAAAGGCGTGCGGCACAGCCCGCGGATGTCGCCAATCGCGGAAGCCTTGTCGAAAGACGACATGACGGCGCTCGCCGAATATTTCGAGAAGAAGCAATGGCCGAAGCTACCGCAACCCGCCGCCGGCGGCACCGATGCCGCGACGGCGAATCGGGTCAATGCTTCGATCGGCTGCACCGGATGTCATCTCGATCAGTATCAGGGCGACGGCTCGATCCCGCGCATCTGCGATCAGAGCCATGACTATCTCTTGAAGACGATGCTCGACTTCCGCACGCGCAAGCGCGCCAACAATCCCGGCATGTCGGATTTGATGAACGCCGCCAGCGAGGATGAGCTCAAGGCGATGGCCGCCTATCTCGCCGGGCTCTGAGCCGCGAGGTGATCGGCGATCTCTGGATGGCCAAGATCGCGGGCGATGTCGAGCGCGGTCTTACCGCGATCGTCGCGCGTGTCCAGCGCGGCGCCGTGTGCGATTAACAAAGCAACCACTCCTTTGATGTCGTCGATACCGGCGCCGTCGGCATAACCCGCCGCCCACATGAGGGCGGTGAGCCCATGCTCGTATTTGCGGTTGACGTCGACTCCCGCTTCGATCAGCCGCGCGACCACGGGCGTGAAGCCGCGCGAGGCGGCATAGAGGATAGCGGCCTTGCCGCTCGTGTCGAGCGCGTTCGGGTCCGCGCCTTTATTTAAGAGCAGATCGACGAGCTCGGCATTGCCGTTGAACGCGGCAGCCATGAGCGGCGTCAATCCGCCGGCACCGGTAAGACTGACGTCAGCATCGCGCGCGATCAGATATTTTGCAATAGAGGAGTGGTCCGCTTCGCTGGCGAAAAAAAGTGGCGTCGCGCCGGATATGGCGCGCGCGTCGACCGCCGCGCCGCGGTCGATCAGCAATTCGGCAACCCGTTCGCGCCCCGCCTTGGCCGCGAGCGCAAGCGCCGTTCGCCCGAGGCGATCGCGCGCGTCGATGGCGATGCCGCGCACGAGGAGATCGCGCACGAGGTCCTCACATCCTGAAGCCGCAGCGGAGAAGAGGAGAAGGTTTGTTTGGAACACGTCCTCATCTGCGAGCGCTGCTTGCTTTTGCATGAGTGCTGCGCAGGCGGGGGACAGTCGAGCCGCTTCCGCAGGCGCGAAAAGGAACGTGGTTGTGACAGCCGGGATCAGCACGAAGAAGAGGCGCATGGGAGTATGCGAGAATAGCCGCTCGTTTTCCGCAATTGAAGTCTCGCCTCTCGACCGGCTCGAATGTGCTTGTAGTGGCTCATGACGGGCGCGATAGTCGGCGCGGGCACCTATGCCTAAATGGGAGGACGAGCCGATGTTGTTCATGATCGCGATGAAGTTCACAGACCAAGGAATTCGCACCATCAAAGACGCGCCGAAGCGCACGCAAGCCGCGCGTGATCTTGCCAAGAAACTGGGTATCGAAATCAAGCAGGTCTATCTTACCTCCGGTGAAAACGACCTCGTAAGCTTTGTCGAAGCCTCAAACGGCGACAATCTCGCGAAATTTGCGCTCGCGCTCGGGTCGGTCGGCAATGTGCACACCCGCACCTCGCGCTGCTGGCCGGAGGCCGAATACATGAAGCTTGTCTCCGAGCTGCCCTGATCCTCGGAAAACGGCGAAGCCCCGCCGGATGTATCGGCGGGGCAGCGCTGATCACGTCACATTTTCCGCAGCTTCGGCGTCATTTGCAGACCGCGCTCTGACGACCGTCACATTGCACGGCGCTTCGGCCACGATTTGCGACGATACGCTGCCGAGGTAGCGGCGCACGGCAGAGGCGCCGCGCGCGCCGATGACGATGTGGTCGACATGGGCATTGCGCGCGTAATCGAGCAGCGCCGCCGGCGGGTCGGGCGATTCCAGCACCGTATAGGTGACGCGTTCGGGCGCGATCTTCAGCCCATGCGTCCAATGCTTCAATTCGACGAGACGTTGGACATGCAGATTGCGCCCATGCTCGTCTTCGCCGAAATCGATGCCGAGCCGCGACGTTTTCAAGACGTTGACGCAGGCGAGACGCGCCTCCGGCTCGATCGCTAGAATGCGGCTGACGATCGTGCGTAACGCATCCGCCAGCGGCTCCATTTCCGGCGCGAGGTCGATCGCTGCCATGACGATCGGCGCGGCCGCGAGATGCTGCGATACAGGGCGAGGCGCCGGCCGCTTTGCGGCCGCGATGGCGCGGAAACGCCGCCGCGCCACGCTCACAAAATCGTCGCGCTTCATGCGCTCGGCGCGTGCGGTCAGCGCGACCTGGTCGAGATGCGTGAGATCGAAGGCGAGTTGCCCTGCGGTTGCCGGCCTAAGGTTCGGGTCGATTTCCAGGCACTGCATGATGAGCTCTTGCATGCCGGCGGAAAGCTGCGGATTGCGCCGCCGCGGCGGCGTCGGGTCGCGCCACAGGCGCCGGCGCAATGTCGAAGAGCGCGTCGGATTGCCGAACGGTCGTTCTCCCGTGGCGAACAGGTAAAGCATGACGCCAAGTGCAAAGAGATCGCTGCGGGGATCGGCGCGATTGCCGACCACCTGCTCGGGCGAGATGTAAGGCCCGGTCCCAAGCGGCAGGTGGAATTCCTCGTACAAGAGGTCGGGCAATTGATCGTGGCGCGACAGGCCGTAATCGATCAGGACGGCCTTGCCACTCTCGCGAAACATCACGTTGCTCGGCTTGACGTCATGATGAATAACGTGCTGGCGGTGGATGTCGTGCAAAGCGGCGGCGACTTTCGCGCCGATATCGGCGACTCGCGATGTTTCAAGCGGCGCTTCCTCGATCAGCGGCAGCAGCGAGGCGCCGGCGATCCGCTCCATGACGATGTAAGGCTCAGTGTCGAAGCCTGCCTCAGCAATGAATTTCGGCGCATGCGGACCGGAGAGGCGCGGCAGGATCATCTGCTCGACTTCAAAGCCGACGATCGCGCCCGCTCCCTCGTCATAACCGAAGACCGGGATTTTCATGATCATCCGCATGTCGCCGCGATCCGGATGCGTCACGCGCCACAGCACTGCCATGCCGCCGCGATGCAGCCGCTCCTCGAGGCGGAAGCCGTCGATGACCTGGCCTGGTTCGAGATGCCGCGCCATGCGCTTACCGTCCGAGGTGAAGACGTGCGGCGAGGCGCGGTGGCAGCCCCGCGGCGACGATCTTTTGCGCCGCGGACTCCACGTCATATGGCACGCGCACGGTAGTCAGCGTGTCGCTGACGTCGTCGAGGAGCGCATATGCCGCCGCGGGATTGCCGTCGCGCGGCTGCCCCACCGCGCCGATCGTGCACAACCAGTGCCGGCTTCTGAGCAGAGGTACGGCCACCCCAGTTGCAGGCGTGTGGCCGACAGCGGGCTTGGCGGGCGACATGCCGTAAATTGCGGGAATATGCGTATGGCCGCAGATCGTGATCCGTGCATCGGTGCGGCGTAAGCTCAACTCCGCCTCGATCGGCCCCTGGATATAGCCCCATTGGGCGGGCGCCCAGGCATTCGCATGGACGTAGAGGCGATGACCTTCCCGGTGCGTCAGCGGCAGAGCCGCAAGGAAGGCACGTTGCGCGTCATTGAGCTCACCGCGCGTCCAAACGATCGCCGCGCGCGCCTCCGCATTCATGTTCTCATCCGAGCCGGCGATTGCATGATCATGGTTGCCGATGAGCGCGACCGCCCCTTCACGCACATGCGACTGCACGGTTTCGGTCACCCAGCCGGGATCTGCACCATAGCCGACATAGTCTCCGAGATAAATCATGCGGCTGGCGCCAGCGCGCCGAGCATGTTTGAGACATGCGGCGAAGGCCTCCCGGTTGCCGTGTATGTCGCTCATGATCGCGGTGAGCATGACGGCAAACTTACGCTGGGCTTCATGCTCTCGTCACTGCCTGCGGTCGAAGTCCCCATTACGTAGTTCTACGTAAGGCACGTCCTGTAAGAGATCGTCCCGAATTTCGAGAATCCGCCGCGTCAGCAATGCTCCCTCATCCGATGATGAGGGAACAGCGATGCGACTCGAGACCACCCCCCACCCCGCCCGCCAGATCACAATCGCGCCGCCGGCCTCCGCCGCTCTTCCGCCGATCGATCTGTTTGCCGGCTCGCCGAAGCTCATCGGGTCGCCATTCAGCTATTCGCGCGAAGAGGAAATCTATGGCGAAGGCGAAGAGGCTGAGTACGTCTACAAGATCCTCAGCGGCGCGGTGCGCACCTGCAAAATCCTCAGCGACGGCCGCCGTCAGATCAACGGGTTCTACCTGCCGGGCGACCTCTTCGGATTCGAGCAGGGCGAAATGCACCGGCTGACGGCAGAAGCGATCGCCGACACGAAGGTGATCATGTTCCGCCGCCGGCAGCTCGAGCGGCTGGCGACCAGCAACGTCGATGTTGCCTGCCAGCTGTGGAGCATGACGGCGAAAAGTCTGCAGCATGCCGAAGCGCACATGATCCTGCTCGGCCGGCGTACTGCGCTCGAGCGGGTGGCCGCTTTCATCATGGAGATGGACGCGCGGTTCGGCCGCACCGGCTCGATCGAGCTGCCGATGTCGCGGCGCGATATCGCCGATTATCTCGGGCTGACGCTGGAGACGGTGTCCCGCTCGATGTCGCAATTGCAGAGCGGACGCGCGATGGCGCTCTCCGGCGCGCGCCGCCTGGTGCTCGACAAGCGCGTGATGAACGCGATGGTCGAAGACTGACACGCTGCTCGCGCTGCCAGGGGGATTTGAGCGGTTCCGGGAGAGTCCAAAACTGATAATGCGCGATCCGCGCGAGCCATTTTGTTGGGCCGCGGCGTCGGATCGGCGCGAGACCCGACCAAACCAGAAGCGCCGCCGCCCCTCTAATTCCGGGTGGAACGCACTTTGTGCGCGTTTCAGTCAGATCAGCTTGACCCCTAATAGATGCTCTCGGCCGCTGTTTGATACTTGACACATCATAAACGATGGCTAATACACTATATTTCATGGCCCGCCCCCCGACACGGTGCCGATGATCACCGCCGCACAACTCCGTGCAGCGCGGGCACTCCTCGGCCTTGACCAGCGCGAGCTCGCAGAGAGGTGCGGGCTGTCGCTGCCGACCATCCAGAGAATGGAAGCGTCGGACGGAGTGGTCCGCGGCAACGTCGATTCCTTGATGAAGCTCGTCGACACGTTGGCCAGCAACGGGATTGAACTCATCAACGCCGGCGCAACAAGCAGCGGCGGCGGCCGTGGGGTGCGGCTCAAATGAGCGCTGCCAACAGCGCGTTGCCGCGGCGGAGACGCTGATGGTGCTCTTCGTCCTCGCTTGTGTGTTGGCGCTCTTGATCGTCGCCGCCCTTGCGGTCGCGCTTGGCGGCCGGCCGCGCAGCGGCAATTTCGTTTATGGCGCAAGTCTGATCATTACGCTTGCTCTGTGCGCGAGCGCATTATTTTCTTTAATTAGCGCATCGACTCCGTCGCCTGTCGTGTTGCCGCTCGGCCTGCCGTGGCTGGGCGCGCATTTTCGCATCGACGCGCTGGCGGCGTTCTTTCTCATTGTGGTCAATCTCGGCGGCGCCGCAGCAAGCCTGTTTGCGCTGGGCTACGGACATCACGAGGAATCGCCGCTGCGCGTGCTGCCCTTCTATCCCGCTTATCTCGCTGGGATGAACCTCGTCGTAGTCGCCGATGACGCCTTCAGCTTCCTAGTGTCATGGGAATTCATGTCACTCACCTCCTGGGCCTTGGTGATTGCACATCATCGCGAGCATGAAAATCTCCGCGCCGGCTATGTTTATTTGCTAATGGCGAGCTTTGGCACGCTCGCACTGCTTCTGGCTTTTGGCCTGCTTGCGGGCGCGGATGGCAATTATGCTTTCGAGGCGATCCGCGCCTCGCGTCCCACGGCTTCGATAGCGGCGCTGGTGCTGATCCTGGTTTTGCTGGGAGCCGGTTCGAAGGCGGGCGTCGTGCCGCTGCACGCCTGGTTGCCGCTCGCCCATCCTGCGGCACCAAGCCATGTCTCGGCTCTGATGAGCGGCGTCATGACCAAGGTTGCGGTCTACGGTTTCGTGCGCATCGCGCTCGATCTGATCGGTACGCCGGTATGGTGGTGGAGCATGCTCGTGCTCGTTATCGGCGGCATCACCGCGGCGATGGGCGTGCTCTACGCGCTGATGCAACACGACTTGAAGCGCCTGCTCGCCTATCACACGGTGGAGAACATCGGCATCATCTATATCGGCCTCGGCCTCGCGCTGGCGTTCAAGGCTTATGCAATGGACTTTGCCGCGGCGCTGGCGCTGACCGCCGCACTTCTACACGTCTTCAATCATTCGATTTTCAAGAGCCTGCTGTTCTTCGGTGCGGGTGCGGTGCTCGGCGCAACCGGCGAACGCGACATGGAGCATCTCGGCGGATTGATCCACCGGATGCCGCAAACGGCTTTCGTGTTCCTGGTCGGCTGCGTTGCCATTTCCGCTCTGCCGCCGCTCAACGGCTTTGTCTCGGAATGG
>Ga0163163_10005568_pt1 | contig 10911 bp, 8 predicted proteins | sample S65metaG_FD_119766 | JGI IMG/M metagenome (GOLD analysis project Ga0163163, IMG submission 119766) | Switchgrass rhizosphere microbial communities from Kellogg Biological Station, Michigan, USA - S6-5 metaG | ecosystem: Host-associated > Plants > Roots > Rhizosphere > Soil | place: USA: Michigan... | reverse complement strand
ATGCCTGCAGGATTTGAACGCTCACGGGGTTCCCTGTTCGGCCTACCGCACGGTAGCAGAGGCGTTGACCGATCCGCAGCTTGCGCACCGCGGCGCGCTTGCCGAGGTCGAGGACGATGGCGGCACGTTCAAGGTCGTCAATCTCCCGTTCAGGATGTCGGCAAGCAAGGTCGCGGCAGGCAGGCGCGCGGCCGCCCTTGGCGAACATTCCCTTGCGCTGCTTCGCGAAAGCGGCCTTTCCGAAGATCGGATTGCGGCCTTGATCGGAACGATGGCAGCGCAGGGCTGCTGAACGGCCTTGCCGGATCGCCCCTTTCCGGCCTATCTGAGAACAAATCAGTGGAGTGGATTTGACATTGGCTGCCGGCCGGCCGCAGTTTCGTAAAGCGAATGTCAAATCCCGAACTCCCCTGATTCTTGTATTTGCTGGCCGCCGCTTTGAATCTAACATTCGCGAAAGTTTTCGCGGCAAGGGGAAGCGAATGTTAGGATCGAACCACCCGTACGGAGATAGACGATGAAGAGTTTCAAGGTCGCCGATTTCAATGCCCCGCTGCAGGAAGTAGATCAGCCGACGCCCGAGCCCTCTGGAACGCAGGTGCTGATCAAGGTGAAGGCGGCTGGCGTCTGTCACAGCGACCTGCACATCTGGGAGGGGGGGTACGACCTCGGGCATGGGCGAAAGCCGCTTTCGCTGAAGGACCGCGGCGTCTCGCTGCCGCGGACCATGGGACATGAAACGGTGGGCGAGGTATTGGCCTTCGGGCCCGATGCGAAGGCCGCGACCGCAGGCCTGAAGGTCGGCGATGTTGCGCTGGTCTATCCCTGGATCGGTTGCGGCAAATGCGAGACGTGCCTGGCCGGCGACGAGAACATGTGCCTGAAGCCCGCCTCGCTCGGCGTCTATTGCGATGGCGGCTATGCCGATCACATGATCGTGCCGCACCCGAAGTATCTTTTGAATCTCAGGGGTCTGGATCCCGTAACGGCGGCACCCTACGCATGCTCGGGCGTCACGACCTACAGCGCGCTGAAGAAGGTGGAATCTGCATTCAACACCCCGATCGTGATTTTCGGCGCTGGCGGGCTCGGCTTGATGGCGTTGTCGCTGCTCAAGGCGATGGGCGGCAAGGGTGCCATTGTCGTCGATATCGACGCGCGCAAGCGCGAGGCGGCCGAACAGGCCGGTGCGCTCGCGACCGTCGACGGCGCGGCGCCGGACGCGCTCGATCAATTGCTCAGGAAGGCAGGTGTGCCGATCCGCGCCGCAATCGACCTGGTGGGCAACGCCAAGACCGCGCAGCTCGGCTTCGACTGCCTGACCAAGGGCGGTAAATATGTCATTGTTGGTCTGTTCGGGGGCGGTGCGCCATGGGCGTTGCCCTTGATTCCGATCAAGGCCATTACGATCCAGGGCAGCTATGTCGGCAACCTCAGGGAAACCCAGGAATTGCTCGATCTCGTGCGCGCCAAGAAAATACCGGCCATTCCAGTGACGCCGCTGCCATTGTCGAAGGCCAACGAGGCGTTGACCGATCTGCAGAAGGGCAAGCTTGTCGGCCGCGCCGTGCTGACGCCGTGAATATTGATTGACTTCTTCGTCATCGCCGGGCTTGTCCTGGTTCTTCGCGGCATTGCGAGGAGCGAAAGCTCCGAAGCAATCCAGACTGTAATTATCGTTCATCGGCTGGATTGCTTCGGTTCGCTCGCAATGACGAGTTACCATTGTTCGGGCAAATTCCATGTCTGCCAATAACGCACTCCATATTGCCGTGCTCGCCGGTGACGGCATCGGTCCCGAAGTCATGGCGCCGGCGCTCGAGGTGCTGCGCAGAATCGAAAGCACGACGGACCTGAGGTTTCGCTTCACCGAGGCGCCGGCGGGTGCCGACCATTACCGCGAAACCGGCAAGTCGATGCCGGATTCGACAGTGCGGCTGTGCGAGGAGGCCGACGCCATCCTGCTCGGCGCATGCGGTCTGCCGTCGGTGCGCTACCCCGACAACACCGAGATCATGCCGCAGGTAGAGCTGCGCTTTCACTTCGATCTCTACGCGGGCGTGCGTCCGGCGCGTCTCATTCCCGGCGTGCCGAGTCCGATTATGGGCGCCGATCGGCGTGGCATCGATCTCGTGGTGATCCGTGAATCCACCGAAGGCCTGTTTGCTTCGATGGGGAAGGGCATCGTCACCCATGAAGAGGCGCGTGAAACCCTCGTCATCACGCGAAAGACCTCGGAGCGGCTCTTCGAGTTTTCCTTTCGCCTGGCCGAGCGGCGCAAGGCGCGCGGCCGGCCAGGTAGCCTGACCTGCGTCGACAAAGCCAACGTGTTCAAGGCATTCGCGTTCTTCCGCGAGATGTTCGACGAGGCGGCCAAGCGCCACCCGCAGGTGAAGGCCGATCGTCTTTATGTTGACGCCTGCTCGGCGATGCTGGTCAAGCGTCCCTGGGACTTCGACGTGATGGTGATGGAGAATATGTTCGGCGATATTCTCTCCGACATGACCGCAGGCCTGATCGGCGGCATGGGCATGGCGCCCTCGGCCGATATCGGGGATCGTTATGCGGTGTTTCAGCCGTGTCACGGCACGGCGCCCGACATCATGGGGCAGGGCAAGGCCAACCCGACCGGCATGATCCTTTCGGCCGCGATGATGCTGGATTGGCTTGCCGACAAGCACGGTTTTGAGCAGGCGGCCGAAGCCGGTGAGCGTATCGAACGCGCCGTCAACAAAGCGTATGGGGACGGCATCAAGCCGATGGAGTTCGGCGGACGCAACGGCACCGCCGACATCGCCAACGCCGTGCTCGCGGCGCTGTAGGGTGATCGCCGGCGCCATTGTCAAATGATCGCTCTCGTCATCGCGAGCGCAAGCGCCGTCCGCCATTTATTCGAAAGGCACGTTTGCGCGTTTCCGCGGCGCAAATTGCGCCCGGATTGAATTCATGGGTCGCCCTCGATCAACGAGGGCGCAGGGAATGCCGGGCGCCCAATGCACCCACAGCCTCGCGTGTAATAGAAAAACACACGAGTTAGCCACCGCAGGTTCACCGGTTTCGCACCGGCATTCCCCGCGCGAATGGTTTTAACGGTTTCCTTCGCAGTCTCCCCGGAGACCGGGCTTTATTGTCTCCGTCGCCCCTGAGAAGCGTTAGCTTCTTAAGAACTTGATATCAGCGTCGGGATATCAGGACGCTACGACTTCGCCGTCCGCATCGACATCATTCGTCCGTTGATGCCGACACGTCCACCGCATCCCGCACCAACGTCCGTGACGATCGCGATACGCCCCTCTTACTGGCGCGAGACGGGGCTGGATATATGGCTGATTTGGGTTTGGCGAGAAGCGAAAAGAATTTTCAAAAAGGTCTGGACGGCAACCCAAATCAGTGGGCCGGAGGTGCTCGGGGTTGCTTTAGCGGTCCGGGCTTTCGCCGAAGCCTACCGTCCCTTGAACTGCGGTTTGCGCTTTTCCATGAAGGCGCGTCGTCCTTCGCGAAAGTCCTCCGAGTCCATGCAGGTTGTACCGATCGCCTTGACCGCTGCCATGTCGCGCTGGTCGGGATCCTTCAGGACCTCTGCGATCGTGATCTTGGCAGCCTGAATGGCGAGCGGCGCGTTGGCAGAGATGGTGCGGGCGATCTCGAAAGTGGCGTTCCACAAGTCCGCGTCCGCAATCACCCGCTCGACCAGGCCGATACGCAGCGCCTCTGCGGAATCGATCCGCATGCCGCTGTATAACAGGAGCCGTGCCCACGACGGCCCGACCAGCGACACCAGGTGTTTCAAACCGTCATAGCCGTAGGCGATGCCGAGTTTTGCCGCGGGAATGCCGAACTGGCTGTTCGCGCCGGCGATGCGGATATCGGCAAGCATCGCCAACTGCATGCCGCCGCCGAGACAAAAACCCCGGATGCAGGCGATGGTCGGCTTCGGGTAATTTGCCAACAGCGCACGCTGCGCGTCGCTGCGTCTGGAATATGCTTCGGAGGCTTGCGCGTTATGGCGGTTCTTCTCGAACTGGCTGATATCGGCGCCTGACATGAAGGCCTTGTCGCCCGCGCCGGTCAGGATCACGACCCGCACGTCGGGATCATTCCGCAACTCCGTCAGCGCCTGGCCCAGTCCTTCCCACATATCGAGCGACATCGCGTTGCGTTTTTCCGGATTGTTGAAGGTGATGACGCCAACCCCATCAGCAACGCGTTTGAGGATTTTTCCGTCGGCGAGCGATGTTTCATTGTCTTTGCGGGCGTCGAGCATGGTATGGCGGCTTTCGGACTTACGGTCCAGGACGGGCGCGATGAAGCATGGCTTTATAGCGTTTCGAGCGAAGTTTACAGCGGTTCGCGCGAAGAAAACGCATCAAAACATGGAAGCTTGCCTAAAGGAGGGGCGCTCTCAGCGCGTCATGGCCTCGGCAATCGCGTCGGCGAGGTCCTGCTGCCGGAACGGCTTTGCCAGGCGCGGAATTCCTTGCGCCTCGCCCGGCGGCAATTCGGCGTAGCCGGTCGCCAGTATGACCGGCAAATCCGGATTTCCGGCGCGGACTTTGGAGACAAGCTCCGAGCCGGTCATGCCCGGCATCGCCTGATCGGTGATGACGAGATCGACATTCTTTTCGCGGTTCAAGATTTCGAGCGCACGGCTTCCCGACGAAGCGCTGAACACCGTATGGCCGAGTTCCTCCAGCAGCGATGAGGTGTTGAGTGCGACCAGGGGAACGTCAGCCACGGCAAGGATCACGAGGCTTCTTTCAGGCAGAACCGGCGTCCCCGGCGCGCTCTCTTCGCGCAGCGGGGCCGCATCGGCCCGTGCGACCGGCAGATAGAGTTCCGCAACGGTGCCGACATCGACTTTGCTCATCAGTACAAGTTTCCCGCCCGACTGCTGCGCCATGCCGTGAACCATCGGCAATCCAAGACCGGTGCCTTTTCCGATGCCCTTGGTGGTGAAGAAGGGTTCCATTGCCCGCTTCAGCGTTTTTTTGTCCATGCCCGTGCCGGTGTCGGTCACCGTCACGCAAAGATATCGACCCGGCCTCAGTCCCGCTTCCCCCGTCATCGATCGTTCTCTTGCGCCGATGACGATGGCGCCCCCCTTCGGCATGGCGTCGCGCGCGTTCATCGCAAGGTTGAGCAGCGCAAGCTCGAGCTGATGGGGATCGGCATGCGCTTTGGGAAGTTTTCCGGAGAAATGCGTTTCGATCTGGATCGACGGCCCCAGCGAGCTTTGCAGCAGTTCGGTCATGCCCGCGACAAGCGCGGGAACATCGAGGGCGACGAGCTTGAGCTGCTGGCGGCGCGCAAACGCCAGCATGCGCTGCGTCAGAGCGGCACCGCGCTGCGCGCCCTGAACCGCGTTGTCGATCAGTCGCGCCACCTTCGGGTCATCCTTGGGCAACCGTCTCTGCAGAAGTTCAAGGCTTCCCTGGATGGCCATCAAAAGATTGTTGAAATCGTGCGCGATCCCTCCCGTCAGATGCCCGATCGCTTCCATCTTCTGCGCCTGGATCAGCGCCTCGCGCGCTTCGTCCAGTGCCTTCTGCGCGTTCAGGCGTTCGGTGATGTCGCGGGTGATCTTGGCAAAGCCGAGAATCGATCCATCCGTACCGCGGATGGTATCGACGACGACATTGGCCCAGAATTTCGTGCCGTCCTTGCGGACACGCCAGCCTTCCTTCTCGTAACGGCCGACCCGGATTGCGGTTTGCAGCGCTTTTTGCGGTAGGCCCGCCTTGCGATCCTCCTCGGTATAAAACCGCGAGAAGTGTTGGCCGATGATCTCTTCGGGCGCGTAACCTTTGATCCTTTCGGCGCCGGCGTTCCAGCTCGAGACATTGCCTTCGGGACTGAGCAGGTAGATGGCGTAGTCGGTGACACCCTGCACCAATAGGCGGAATTGCTCCTGACTGGCGCGCAGCGTGGCCTCGACCTTCCTGCGCTCGGTGAGATCGCGGGTTACCTTTGCAAAGCCGATCAGGTTGTTGGAATTGTCGCGGATCGGATCGATGACGACATAGGCCCAGAATCTCGTGCCGTCCTTGCGGACGCGCCATCCTTCGCCCTCGAATTTGCCTTCATGCTCGGCGATCCGAAGGGCGCGCCAGGGCAGGCGGGCGTTTCGATCTTCCTCGGTATAGAATTTGGAAAAGGATTCGCCGAGGATCTCGGCTTCCTCGTAGCCCTTAAAGCGCTTGGCCCCGGAATTCCAGCTTGTGATGATCCCCTTGGGATCGAGCATATAGATCGCATAGTCGGTGACCGCATCGACCAGCATGCGATAACGGTCTTCACTTCCGGCCAAGGCTTCAAACCGCTCTTTGCGCTCCACGCATTCCCCCGCAACCGGTCGTTCCTGTGGCCGGTTTAACCGGCTAAAACGCCTGAACCATGCAAAGGTTCCGGCCATGGGGCAGGCCGGGCCGGATCCAGCCCCAGCGCCGGTGGCGTGGATGTCAATCGGATTGTGGCTTGCAGGGTGAATGGACAGGGTGAAGCTTAACCGCAGCCCGCACCATGGAAATATTCCGGCGTCTGGGGCTGACCCATAGAGTCCGCAAAGCCGGTCTGCCTTGCGGATTGTCCCCACGATGCCGAAGACCTGGTCCGCGGCGCATGGGGCCAGCGACCAGAAGTAGAAGGTCGGTCCTGATTTGATTTCAGAACCGACCCTCCTGCTTTCCTAGTCTTCGTTCGCGGCGATCGATTCCATCAAGGACACCAGTTGACGCTGAACGGTCTGATCCTTGATCTTGCTGTAGGCACGCAGCAGCCTCAGGCTGAATGCGCTATCCAGAAACAGCAGACTCTCGACCTCGCGGGACTTGCCGTCGCCATCGTAGAAGAACGTGACGGGCACATCGAGCGCAGTGGCGATTTGCTGAAGACGGGCGGCACCGACGCGGTTGACGCCCTTCTCGTATTTCTGCACTTGCTGGAAACTGACACCGAGCTGCTCACCAAGTTCGGCTTGCGAAATTTTCTGCTCCACACGCCGCAATCGGATTCGCTTGCCAAGCTCAATGTCGGGCTTGCCGGCACTGCGCTGCTTCATCTTCTTCGCTATCGATTTGTTCATACTGCCTTTACCGTCCTTCGCTCGCAGGCGCCTGGATAACGGGTGGGAACTTGCCCTTATGCATCGCCTTTAAGGCTGTCATTTAATGGATGAATTGGTCCTTAAACGCCGGAAATTTACGGCTTTTTCTACCTTACGCAAGCGGTTGCTTCCCACCGGTCGCAGGTTGCTCCCGCAAAATAAAACCACGTCGTCGTCCGAAAACAGGAGGTATGATATTCCGCCACATAGCCGGTCGTGAGCGGTAATTGTAGAGAAACGCTCGTTCCGAAGCGTCGCGCAAGTCCCGCCGACGACTCGCCCCGCTGCTTGGCAGGTTAGAGATCATACTACAACCGAGGCGGGTTCGAAGAAGACTTTTTGACGCGTGGAGTCGGCCACCCGTGGCGGACCAGGACCGACCGGGCCGCCGGTTGCGGCAGACGCCCCGATTCTCTTTTTACGTGAGCGGCGCTCGCCGCGCCGGGAGAACGGCGCATGCGCAGCGGGTGGTGCCGTTGTCCCGATCACGCTCGCTTCGGGCGTGCGGCGATCTCACAAAACTGTGTAGCGACTAAACCTTACCTGACTTTCGAGGTTCTATGGACTTTTTGCTGGAGCGTGGGGTTTATGATGAACCGGTTCAATCACCGCCATTTCGGCGGTCAGACTCTGACATTTGCGGGCTCTCATAAACGGAAGATAGGCTGGTGGCTAGCTCGGAAGAAATGATGCACCAAGTTCTGGCCACCCTTGAGGAATGCCAGATGACCCTCGTGCAGGGCGGCGACAGGGATACGGCGCAATTGGTGGCTGTTGCGATCCTCGAACTTCGGATCAAACTCAATAAAATCCAGGATTCGGAATTGAAGGTTTTGTGCGATGCGATGTTGCACGAGGTCGAGGCCGCCCGGATGCCGTATCCCCCAAGATCTCAGGAAGGAAGATCTCAGGAAGGGAGATCGCAGGAAGGCAGATCGCGGGAAGGCAGACCGCGCGAGGGAAGACCGCAGGAAGGCCCCCGCACGCGTTCCCCCGTTTCGCTGAAACTGGTGAAGTAGCAACACACCGCTCGGATAGCTGGCTCCGCCGGGGTTGGTTTGTCCATCATTCTGCGCATTGCGCATTTCTGGGCATCCGCTACATCAGACCCACGATAGACCACATCGTGGCCGGTTCGGGCCTGGCGCGCCGGCCGGACAACCGAGCAATCATGGCATGATCCACGACGTTTCGATTCCCGCCGCACTGGTCGCCGGACTTGTCAGTTTTCTATCACCATGCGTTTTGCCCCTGGTTCCGCCTTACCTGGTCTATCTGACCGGGGCGACCATCGAGCAGGTCGGTGGTGATGAGACCGTCGCATCCTCCAAACGTGCAGTGCTGCTCTCGGCCCTGATGTTCGTGCTCGGTTTTTCCACCGTATTCGTGGCGCTCGGCGCCAGCGCCTCCGTCATCGGAGGATTGATCCGGGCGTGGTCAGCCGAGCTGTCGATCATTGCCGGCATTGCCATCATCGCGATGGGGTTGCATTTCCTCGGGCTGACGCGGATCGGACTATTGATGCGGGAAGGGAGGTTGCCGATCCCCAAGCCAGTGGGTCTGTGGGGGGCCTATGTGATGGGCCTTGCCTTTGCCTTTGGCTGGACCCCCTGCATTGGCCCGATTCTCGCGGCGATCCTGTCGGTGGCGGCGGCTGAAGCGACCCTGGAGAGGGGCGCGGCCCTGCTGGCGGTCTATTCTGCCGGGCTCGGAATCCCCTTTCTGATTGCCGCGTTGTTGCTGGAGCAGTTCTCATCGCTGTTTGGACGAATGAAGAAGCACCTTGTCCGAGTCGAGCATGCGATGGGCGTGCTCCTGGTGGTCACGGGGGTCGCCTTTCTCACCGGCAGCATTTCGGCGGTCAGCATCTGGCTGCTGGAGACTTTTCCGAGCCTGCAGAATTTTGGCTGAGGAGGTCGCGCGGCGACTGGGCGGACTGGCGTCCGTCCGCCGAAACCGCGCAACGCTCCCTTAAAGGTTGCTGTCGGTGATCGCCGAGTACACCATCGTGCGCAATTCGCGGCGGATCGGATAGGCGGTCGACGGCAGCACTTGCGTCAGGAAAATGACGGCCAGCTCTTCCGCCGGATCGATCCAGAACGAAGTCGTTGCCGCACCTCCCCATGCATATTCGCCGGCGCTGCCGGGAATAAGTGTCTGAGCCGGATCGAGGGTCACGGAAAAGCCGAGTCCGAAACCGATGCCGTTATAGGTGGCCTCCGAGAACAGCGATCGCGACATTTCCGGTAGCATCCGTCCGCCAGGCAAATGGTTGTAGGTCATCAGGGCAAGGGTCTTGGGGCCGATCAACCTGACGCCGCCGAGTTCGCCCCCGTTGAGGAGTGCGCGGCAGAAGGCGAGATAGTCGGCCGCCGTCGAGCACAGGCCTCCACCACCGGAAATAAGCGACGGCGGTGTCAGAAAAGAGCTGGTGGAGGGGTCGTCCTGCAAGGTCAGGCCGCCTTTGCGTTCAGTGGCATGAAACGTCATCGCGCCTTGCGGGCTTGCGGAATAGCAGGCAGCCAGACGATGCACCTTGCCGGCGGGCACGAAAAAATCCGTATCGCTCATCTCGAGTGGACCGAGGATGCGTTCTTTCAGAAACTGCTCGAACGGCTTGCCGCTGATCTTGCCGATGAGATAGCCGATCACGTCGGTGGAGAGCGAATAGTTCCAGGCTTCGCCCGGCGAAAATTCCAGCGGCACATTGGCCAAGTCGTCGATCATCGACTGCAGCGTTCCGGCCTTTTCGACCTCGCCGATCTTCTTTTCGCGATAGGCTGCGTCCACGTTCGAGCGCTGCTGGAAACCATACGTCAAGCCCGAGGTGTGGCGCATGAGATCGACGATCAACATCGGCCGCGACGGCGGTTTGGTGAGAAAGGCCGGTGCAATGCCGGCCTGGAATACGCCGAGATTCTTCCATTCCGGAATATATTTGTGCACCGGCTCGTCGAGCGCGACGCGGCCCTCCTCAACCAGCATCATGAAGGCGACGCTGGTGAGCGGCTTGGTCATCGAATAGATGCGGAAAATGGTGTCGTCCTTCATGGCGACTTTGCGCTCGAGATCGGCAAAGCCCTGCACGGTGCTGTGAACGAGTTTGCCACGGCGGTACACCAGAAGCTGGGTTCCTGGAAATCGGCCGGCATCGATGTATCTGGTCTTCAGGTGATGCTCGATGCGGTCAAGGGCGGTCTTCGACATGCCGGCGGATTCGGGCGAGGCGAGGGCGAGGGTAGCCATCGAAAGATCTCCTTATGCAGGGTTTTGTGGGCTTGATAGCTGAAAATGCCGCTGCGTTCCAATCGCAAACCCTGCTCACCCCGGCCGGATTGTCGATGGTTCCTAATCCAACATTCAAACCCGGTTTGGCAGGCACCTTCGCGAGTGGTAGAATTGAAGGACCTTTTTGAAGTCGGATGGCGTCGATTGTGCGCCAGCGATTGGCTCAACCCGCACGGATAACAGGAAATGCCCAAGTTCAACGATACCGAACTCACCGCCGCCGTCATCAAGAGCTTCGAGGAGGTATCTCAGCCACGCGTGAAATTCCTGATGGAAGAACTCGTCAAATCGCTGCACGATTTTGTCCGCAAGACCGATCTGACCTTCGCCGAGTGGGAATATGCGATCGATTTTCTTACCCGCGTCGGCCAGAAATGCACGCCGAGCCGGCAGGAATTCATCCTGCTGTCGGATGTACTTGGAGTTTCGATGCTCGTGGATGCGGTGAACCATCGCCAGCGCGATGGCGCCACCGAGACCACCGTGCTCGGCCCGTTCTATGTCGGCGAGCACAAAGTGAT
>Ga0163163_10005566_pt1 | contig 10912 bp, 6 predicted proteins | sample S65metaG_FD_119766 | JGI IMG/M metagenome (GOLD analysis project Ga0163163, IMG submission 119766) | Switchgrass rhizosphere microbial communities from Kellogg Biological Station, Michigan, USA - S6-5 metaG | ecosystem: Host-associated > Plants > Roots > Rhizosphere > Soil | place: USA: Michigan... | reverse complement strand
GGTGCTTTGGAGACCAACTTCGCGGTTGAGCATGAAGAAAATCTTATCGCCGCGCCGTGCAATACCCAGCTTTGGACTCTTCTCTTTAGTCGCCAGCTTTCCGTTGTCAACGCGAATCATGCGCCCATCGACGCTCTGCCATGCCTCGAAGATGCCATCACTTCTCAGGAGCCATTCAATGCGGTTAGCCGGGTTGCCATCAAACAGCACGGCCACGATCGCGAAGCCAGGGGGAAACGCTCCTTCACCGGGTTCCGGAATACGTGGTCCTACCTTCGCCAACGCTGCCTCCACGTAAAATCGTTCACCGTGGAACGACTGTTTGCTTCGTATGCCGGAGCGCGAACCTCCCGAACCACGCATCCTCAGCTGCTTATCCTTAACTTCGATCTTGCCACCGCCACCGCCCTCGAAGGTGTATGGTTCCCACTTACTCTCGTCGAGCTGGTTACCATCGAAATCGGCAGTCCACTCTTCCACTGCCGGCTGCGCGGTTTGCGTCGCTGCCTGGTTTTGATTTTCCTGTGACACGACCGGGCGGCTCGTCGTATTGATCACAACTGAGAGCGTTGCCACTAAGAGAAGCCTCGGTACTTTATTGTATTGCATCATCTTCTTCGCCCTGGTCACCTTGGGCAACCTGCGCTCTCCGACCTTCGGCTGGTGGATAGCAGCCCAAAAACAGCGGGCGCCGTCAGAAGCGCACATCGGCCAGCCTTTTCACGACTTCCCGCAACTCTTTCGACTCTTGCTCTTTCTGTGTTTCGCTCAGACGCTTAAAAGTAGCCAGCGTGGACTGTGCCTCAGCGGTGCGCTTGAGGCGCATGTAAGTTCGTCCAAGCTGGTAGTAGGCATCCGGCAGGTTCGGGTCCAGTTTTATGATTTGCTCAAATTGGGCGGCAGCCTCGTCCCAACGATTGGTGCGCATAAAGAGTTTGCCGAGCGCGATTCGCGCAGGCGTGAACGTCGCATCCGCTTCGACGGCCCGTCTCAGATGAGTTTCTACACGCGACAGATTGGCATCAACTTGTTTAAGCAGTGCGTCTGCGATCAAGTAGTGGACCACTGTGATTTTGGGATCAACTTGTAACGCCTTCTCATAAAGTGTGATGCCTTCCGCGGCAGCTCCTGTCTGAACCCGTATCATGCCGCGATAGGCGAGTGCGGAGGCAAAGTTAGGATTCAACTCGAGGGAGTGCTTGAACGCTTGCTCTGCTTTTTCGTGGTCCTCATTTTTGAAATGGGCCAAGCCAAGCGCGAACCATAACGGAGCTGAATTCGGGAATGATTTGAGTGCCTCTTCAAGCCTGATCACGGCAGCGGCTGGAGCGTAGGCATCGGTCAGCAAAATGCCATAGGCGAAACGATATTTTTCTGATTGTGGGTCACGCTGAATTGCCAGACGCAGCGCCGGGATCGCGTTCTCCAGGTGACCGCTGCGCTCATAGACGTCGGCGAGCAGCGCGTAAACCGGCGCGGACTCAAGGCCACGCGCAACCGCCGCTTCAAGCAGACGACCGGCTGCCGGGAGATCCTTACGCGCAAGGTAGACGCGCGCCAACTGCACGATCACATCAGCATTTGATAGGTCGAGTTTTAAAGCGGCGGTCAATTCGGATTCAGCTTCCGCTATCAGTCCCGCTTCCAGTAACGCGCCTCCAAGTTCGGAGCGTGCGCCCGCACCTTCACCCGGCGCGCCTTCCTTACCCAGATGGGTCGCATAGTTACGATAGTGAATGGCCGCGGCAGACGGATCTTTCAGGCGCAGGGCGACGACAGTCTGCGCGCGCGCGATTGCTGCGTCCGGAGCGATCTGATAAGCCCGCGCGAACAAATCGGCCGACGCGCGCAAGTCCGCGGGAGTTCCAGCCAAAAAGCGAATCTGCGCAAGGTTCACTAAAGCGTTTACTTGTCGCGCGTCTACCCGAAGTGACGCCTCGAACTCGGCAGCCGCTTCGCGCGTGCGACCTAGACGTTGCAGAATCACGCCGTAGTTGTTTCGCGTCGACGAAGAGGATGGTTTGAGGCGCGCGGCTCGGCCAAAATGACGCGCGGCCTCCTCGAGCTCTCCTGCATTGTCGGCGAGCATGCCCAGGTGTGTGTGTGCGGACACGCTGCCAGGATTTATCGCAAGGGCCTTTTGGAAAAAATCGCGTGCGATCGTCATCTCGCCGCGTTCGAACGCGGCTTCGCCTTCGGCGACCAAGCGTTCTGCCTGTTCCGCACGGGAAACATTATTATTTCTTGTAGAGGCGACCGCAGCCTGCGCGCAGCTGACGCCTGGCACCGCGCTCAACCAGCCAAGAGCGACAAGAAGCAGGACTGGACGACCGAGGTTGAAGGTGTTTGCGATGACCATGGCCCCCGTCAGGTGTTGAGACTAGAAGAAGCCAAGAGGGCGCGAAAGTCTGACCACTTTCAGCGCCCTCAGGCTCTGAGGGAGGAAAGCTAAAACACAAATCTTCCGCCAACTTGAATCCGCCGAGGCTGGAAGATGTCGGCGTTTCGCGAAGTGATGCCGAAATTACCGTCGTCGACATTCAAGTTTGGCAGGCCATAGCGCCCGCGGTTGAACAAGTTAAAGATCTCCATGCGGATCTCGAAGTAAGTCGTTTCGGTGACTCGCGTCTTCTTCATTACGCTGACGTCCTCGGTAAAAAATGGCGGCGCGCGCAGACTGCCGTAGGTGGGTGCGGAATTTCCGAAGAACCGGTTCGGGTCCGCGTAGTACGCAGCGTATTCCGGGCTCCCGATCGGACCGGGTGCATTGCGGTAGTCGAGCGGTCGCGAAAATGCCGCCGGATTCAAGTAGCGGTAGTCAATACCGCCAGACGGGTTGCCTGTGAAGAACGACTGCCCGGTAACGTTGGGACGTAGGTTTCCGAGGAAGCCGATCCGCTGGAGAAACTCCCGCTGACCTCCGGCTATGAACGGCAATAAGGCCGGGCCACTGCGATAGCGGTGGATGCCGGTAAACTGGAAGCCTCCGACGAGCCGATCAATAAAGCCGCCGCGATTCAAGAACCGCCGGCCCTTCCCGAACGGTGCTTCGATGATGTAGTTGAAGACCAGCGAGTGCGGCGGAATGCTCGCCGAAATAGTACGCAGCGACCTGCGATCATAAGGGTTTTGCACTACGCCGTTGAGCGGTGAGTTACCAAAGACGTCTTCGGCCGCATCCGTGATCAGCTTCGCGAAAGTGTAAGAGAGTCCAGCCTGTATGCCCTGCGCGAAGCGCCGGGTTAGGTCGACCTTACCCGCGTTGTAAAAGCTCTGCCCCTCACTCTCAAGGCGGTTGATAATAATCCCGTATTGCGGAAACGTCCTCAAAGCCTGCGAGACGGAACCGGCAAAATCACCGAACTGGTTGTTGAAACCAGGATAAACAGCGTCTGGAGTGGCCGGCAGCGTAAAGCCAACACTCGTTGCGTAAGCACGATCTGAAGCAGTCACGTCGGCCAACCGCTTACTAAGCAGCGGAAGCCCGAGCTTTAGCGCATTCAGCGGTAGTTTGTTGACCTGGTCAAAGTTCGAACGTAGCCGGGTGCCCTTGCTGCCAACGTAGCCAACCTGAATAGCCAAATTCCAGGGAAGCTGACGTTGTATGTCGAGCGTGTATTGCGCGGTCCGACCCGTCTTAAAGTCCTTCGTAAAATAATCCAGGTCGGTCCGGTTCAGATCGCCAACGACCTGAGAGGTCGGGTCAGCCACCGGTATGTGCGGGTAGTTTTCGAGGGTGATGAAGGCATCGAGACCGCCATTGATATTGACGGCACCGGGGCTGTAACCGAGCGCTCCGGCGTTTCCGAAATCGTTGTAGATGACCGGCGCGTAGTAGATACCGTAGCCGCCGCGCACAACTGTCTTCTCATTGACCGAGTACGCGAAGCCAAAGCGTGGCCCGAAGTTGGTGCGATCTGGATTCACCAGCCCGAAGTTCTCCGCCTGAAGTGGTCCCGGTCCCGCACTGACGAAGGCGCCAAGCCGTCCGCCCGCCGCCGGATTCGGCACGTTGGGATCGAAGCCGCGGAACCGGCCGCGCGCCTCTTCCCTGGGCCGACCGAAGTCGTAGCGAAGGCCGAGGTTCAACGTCAGCTTAGACGTAACCTTGAAATCGTCCTGATAGAAAGCAGCGTAAGACAAGAAGCGGTGACCCGGGTCAATCGTTTGGTTCGAGTTAAACGAGAACTCCGGTCTGCCGGTAATCAGGCTGGCGATAGGCCAGCCCTGATTGAAGTCATTGGTGTTGGCAGTCTGGTTGCTTCTGAAGTTGAAATTGCCCCCGATATCGAAGTGCGCCGCGTTGTTCAACTGCTGAAGCCGGAGCTCGCCGCCGAACTTCATGGTATGGCGGCCGCTGATGAGCGTGAAGACGTCGCTTAGGTGGACTGAGTTGTCGCGGACCCGGTTGTCAAAAAAGGTCGAACCGCCCGCTTGGTACGCGCGCGGGTCCGTAGAGTTAACCGGGTCGCCATAACCAGGGAACCCGATTAATGGCAGGCCGCGATCCTGCGTCGCGGTCGGACTCAAACCAAGGTCGCTCGCCTTCGCGACACCGGACGAGAAATTCCTATTCGAGACGTCGGAGCGCGAGAAGCCGGCGTTGAAGTGGTTGATCATATTGCCCGTCAAGGTCCAGTCGTGCTGCAGGCGCGCGTAGTAAGACTTGAACAACTGGTCCCATACACCCTGCGCGACGAATGGTTCAGCGAAGCGCGGGAAGCCACCCTTAACGCTGGGTAACTTGCGGAACGTGTAGCTGAAGTTCAGCGATTGTCGGTCCGTAAGGTTGTGCGTGATCTTCGTCACATAGTAGTCCGTCCTCGAGGTAGCGGTCGTATTAGCTCGGAAGTTGCGGAAGACCGTAGAGCCGTTTGGTCCGGTCTGGTTCGGCAAAGGGAAAAGGTTGAGGAAGTTACGGCCGATATTTGAGATCCTCGCGCCACCGAGATACTGATCCAGCCGGTTACCGGGGATGGCAGTGCGCGCTCCGACCGGCTGAGACGGGTCAAAAATCTGAACCGGCCCACCGAAGAAATTAAGTACATACGGGTCAGTTAGTAGTTCCCCGAAATCCCCGGTGCGCATTCTTGCCGTCGGCACCGTCAACTCCACTGATTCAGACTGAAATGTCCGGTAGGCGCCATAGTTAAAAAAGAAGAAGGTCTTGTTCTTGCCGCTCCAGACCAGGTCGCCGCCTTCACCGAATCGCGGCAGGGTCACTGGGCCACCGACCGAAAAGCCGTAGTCGAACTGTCGGTCCAGCGGTTTATCGAGGCAGCCTACGTTCTGCAGACGACACGCCGAATTGTTTGCGTTCAAGATGCGATTGCGGTCGATGTTGGCATTGAGGGCGTCGTTGATATGGAAGAGGTAAGCCTCGCCGTGGAAATCGTTGCCACCAGTCTTGATGGTGAAGTTAATAATGCCGCCCGTCGAGTTGCCGAACTCAGCCGAGTAACTACTGGTCGAGACGGTGAACTCCTGAAAAGCGTTCGGTCCGGGCGCGACCTCCGAGAAGAAAGTGCCGTTCTCTCCGCGCCGTGTCTGCGCCCCATCGATCAGGATGTCCGCGCCTAACCCCTGCCCGCCGTTAATACGGAAGTTGGTAGCTTTGGTGCCCGTACTCCCGGAGGTCGTACCCGTACCACCAGGTGTATCGTTAGAGACGATACTGCTGTCGAGGAAGATGAACGAAAGAGGCGAGCGCCCACCGCTCTCTGCCGCAACGAGCAGCGGCAGTTCCCTGACCTGTCGCTCGGTGACGTTAAGTTGTTGCACTGGGGTGTCCGTTTGAAGTACCGGGGCTGCCTCACCAGACACGTTAACCACCTCGCCCACTGCGCCAACCTCAAGCTTGATATCGGCCGTGCGAGTAATTTGCACCGCGACTTTGATGTTGTCCAGGGTCGCCGTTTTAAAGCCTGGGGCTTCAACGGTAATCTTGTACATCGCGGCTGGCAGTTGAGGCACGGTGAAATTACCTTCATCGCTGGTAACTGCATCACGGCTCTCGTTAGTCTCAAGATTCGTCACAGTCACTTTCGCCTGAGGGACAACCGCGCCCGCCGGATCTGTCACCCGGCCGGTAATGGCACCACGGTCGCTCTGAGCACTAAGGGACGGCGCGCATATCAGAAAGAGCGCGAGCAAAGTAATAAAGGCAAACTTATGGGATGTCATGGGCTTCCTCTCAGACTAGTGACGTGCAAAAAGTTTGGATACGAGAAAACGAAGGACGGAACGCAAGTATTTACAAACCACGCCCGGAGCTTGTCGACCTGGAGAGACATACTCTCAATACCTATTTCTCGCTTGCTTCTCGATCGTTCCCGGGGGGCATTGCTATAAGGGGGAGAAGACTACTATCTAACCTTCGACAACTAACGAGCCAAAGCGAAAGCTTGCGTTCTTTGAATTCTTTACGGTTTGAAGGCGAACCAGCGTTGCACTATCCGGGATCGGCCCCTGGATAACTCGATCGCCTGCTAATTGATTTGCTCATTTACACCACAAACGAGCACGATGTCAAGACAATTTTCCCCGTAATGATCAGAATTCACACTTGGTCACCCAAAACTGTGCGTTAAGATAGCGATGCGAAACTGTGATAAAGGTCCGGAAAATCCGCACTGGCAAAAGCTTTTGCGCGAGACAGCTGAATTCATGAATTATGGTCTCACTTGTTTACTGTTCCTTGTCATGTCCTTTGTGTTGCTCGCAAGTCGCTCTCAAAGTTACGGTCAGGCTTATGGATCGCAACAGCCCCTCGAGCTCCAAGGGGATATTCGTCAAGTTCATGATCCGACCATCATCAAGGAGGGCGACACCTACTATCTTTTTTCGACGAGGGCGGGCATTTCCACCCGCTGTTCGAACGATCTCATCAGCTGGCACCTTTGCGGCGATGTATTCGCTCACCTCCCGGAGTGGGCCGTAAAGGATGTGCCGGGCCTCAGAGGTCTGTGGGCCCCGGACGTCTCTTACTTCAGTGGCGAGTATCACCTCTATTATTCGGTCTCCACTTTCGGCAGCAACCGTTCCAGCATCGGCCTGGCTACGAACCGCACGCTCGATCCGACCAGCGACAAATATAGGTGGGTGGACCAGGGGAAAGTGATCAGCTCATTCGCTTCGGATGACTGGAATGCGATCGATCCTAACGTCGTGGTTGATGAGAGGAATCAACCCTGGCTTTCGTTCGGAAGCTTTTGGGGAGGCATAAAACTCCGCAAGCTCGATCAGTTGACCGGCAAACTTTCATCGTCCGACCAAACCTTATATTCCCTCGCCAGCCGCCCACGAACAGCAGATTCGCCAGGTGCAATTGAAGCTCCCGTCATCATTCGGAAGAATATCTACTACTACCTCTTCGTTTCTTTCGATCTTTGTTGTCGTGGGAAGGACAGCACTTACAACATTCGCGTTGGCCGTGCGCGGCATCTCACTGGGCCGTACATGGATCGAGACGGCAAACTGATGATGGAGGGCGGTGGGACGCTGGTAGTGACCGGCAGCGGTAGGTGGGCTGGGCCGGGACACTGTGCGGTCTTGCAAAACAAGGATGGCGATACGCTTGTCTACCACGCTTACGATACAGAGTGGCGTGGTATCCCAACTCTTCGAATTTCGCGCCTTCTTTGGGACCCGGAAGGTTGGCCCAAGCTCTGAACTTTATGTCGCAAGATTAAGCTCGCCGGACGACGATCCCCCTGGCGAGGAACGGTGCGATGGCTTCGTCGCTGGCGCCCTTGTCGGTAATAAGTATGTCTATATCTTCTGTCGGGCAGATTAAAGCGGTGCCGACAGCCCCGATTTTCCGGTGGTCAGCAACGACGATTTTTTGACGTGCCTGACGCATCATAGCGCGATGAATGGTCGCCTGATCGGGGTAGTTGGTTGTCAGGCCATGTTCGAGATGAATTCCGTCCACCCCGATGAACACCTTGTCGACAAAGATTTCGCCAACACTCTCAATAGATGCCGGCCCAACCAGCGCAAACCAATCTCCACTTAGGAACCCACCCGTAACGATAACCTTCAGGTCGTCGCGGTGACTTAGCTCCATCGCCACATTCACCGCATTTGTCAGAACGGTGATTCCCTTGTGGAGGCAAACGCTTCGAGCAACTTGCGTCGCCGTCGTCCCCGCACCGATGGCCAGAATGTCACCGTCACTTATGAGTTCAGCAGCGACCAGACCAATGCGTCGCTTCTCCGCACCCCGCTGGCGTTCCTGCTCGTGGTAGTAGGAGGTATGACGAAAGGGCTCGTAGAGCAATGGCTGGACGGGGACGGCGCCGCCGTGATTTCGAAGCAACAACCCACGTTGCTCCAGTTCGCCGAGATCGCGGCGGATGGTAGCCGTCGAGACCTTCAGGCGTTTAGCCAGCGGACGGACGGACACCTTCCCCGCGCGCAGCAGTTCCTGCAGAATCAACTGAGCGCGTCGGTCTGTAGCAGACGATTCTTCTGGCATTTAGGGTTGCGGGGCCTCGACTAATTTCATGATGACGCTTTCCTGATTGCGCTGCTGACTGCGCAGTTCGTCGGCGCGGGCAAACATTCGCTGGGCCGCTTCCTTTTCACCGGCCTTCGCGTAGACCAATCCAAGCTGATAATTCGCCCGCAGGTCGTTGGAGTCAAGCTCAATGGCGCGTTCAAGTTCTCTTCGGGCCTCGGGGTAATTTCCAGCTTCTCTATATGCCGCTCCAAGCGCCGCATGGGCCGCGGCGTGATTAGGATTTGACTGAACTACTCGCCTAAACGTATCGACAGCTGCGGCGCGGTCTCCAGCTTTTTCGAAACTTACGCCAATCAGATACTCCGTGTCGGGATCTGCTTTGAGGCTGAGACTGCGTTGCAGCGCCGCCCGTGCCTCAACAATTAATTCTTGTCGGAGCAACGCCGCGCCGAGCAGATAGAAGCCTGAAGGGTCACGCGGTTGCAAGGCGACGTAGCTACTCATTAGACGAGCTGTCTCAGCTGTCTCGCCTTTTTTCCAGCGCACCGCCGCCAGCGCATAGAGATAAGCGGGCTGATCAGGGTAAGAGCGGTGCAGCTGTTCGAAGGCAGGTAAGGCATCGAGAAGCAGATCCATCTGCAGGGCAGTCACGCCAAAATCATAAAGCACCTGGGGAAGATTCGGAGCAATACGACGTGCTTGTACAAGAAGAGCCAGCGATTTTTCCAGATTGCCTCTAGCGCGCGAGACATTTGCCAGGGCGCGCAATGTCGTTACCTCATCAGGCTTTATTTTCAAGGCCTCCGACAGATACAACTCAGCCTTATCATAACGCTTTAGCGAGGCATTGATTATGCCCAACCCGTATAGCACGGGAAACGATCCGGGCGTTTTCCGGCGAGCGGCCTCCAACAAGGTGAGCGCTTCATCACTCAACCCGCCTTTGGCAAGCAGCAATGCAAATTCTGCCTGGGCTTCCGGTTTGCCAAGACTGAACTGGCTAAACTCGCGGGCGAGCTCGCGCGCCTCCTCGAGTTGATTAAGACCCATCAACGACCTCAGCAATAGAGCAAAGTATTCGTCGGTGGCGGCAGAACGTGGAATAGTTCTCAGATACTGGAGCGCCCTTTGGTATTCAGCGGCGTTGGCATGTAGCGTCGCCAGCTGCAGTTTGATGTCAGTTCGTTCCGGCGCCAAACGGTGTGCGGACTCCAATATCTGCAAGCCCTCAGACGTTCGATTCGTACTCAAAAGGAGCTTGCCCAGATTGAGCTGAACCCCCACATGAGTGGGTGCGGCCTCGCGGGCAAGGCGAAACATCCTTTCAGCCTCCACAGCGTTCTCTTCCTGGGCGCGCACGACGCCAAGCAGATTGAGGGCGTCGGCGTCTGTTGGCGACGCGGCCAGCACAGAATTCAGGAGACTTTCCGCAGTTGAAAGATCACCCTGGCTGATTGCCTTGGCCGCTTCGGTTAAACGGGTGAGGTTTGTACCGGTACTATTCGAGGTCTGAGTCCGTACCGATGGAACCACGAGCAGGACAATCAACGCGACCGTACGAGACAGTCTCAGAGCCAAGGGCGGAAAGGCACGGCATGGTCGTGATTTTCCTGAAATGGTAATCGAACAATGCATGCTATTTTAGCCTGTTCCAATTGACATCGATCGTGGCAAGTATAGTTGAGGACTTATTAGGTGCAAACGTGAAGGTGGGTTTCAGCTGGATACGAAGCTTAACAATAATGAGACCGGCGGCTCGTAATCCAGCGGTAACTCCAGCGATGCCAAACTTCCAGCGGTTTCCACGCGGAACGCCGCAATGGCTTCGGGACCGGCGGCCGTGCGCGTACAAAAGCGACTACCGTTAAACGCCGTATCTATACGCTCGCTAAGTGCGCCAATGTTAGCTGCCACTGAATTGAGTAAACTAAGTTCGCCGTTTAAGTTGAGTCCTTACTTGAGACCGGGCCGCTAACGGCAATCAGACAACCCTGGGAACAGAAAGGTCCGCAACCACATGCCTGCCTCGATAGAACTGCAAAGACGTTTGCGTTGGGCTGACTCAGACGCTGCCGGACGTCTGCACTTTCCGCGTATCTTCGAACTTGTGGAGGAAGCTGAAAGCGAACTGGTGCGCAGCATACAATGGCCAATGAACCGCAGCATGGGATACGATTTTCCGCGCGTGCACGTAGAATGTAGATTTCTCCGCGTAATAGAACTCGACGCGCAGTTTCGTCTTCGCTTCGCAGTCGGGAAACTGGGTCGCACGTCAATCCGTTATGACTACCAGGTCTTCGGCGCCGATGATGAACTGGCGATTGAGGGCACAATGACTGTGGTGGTCTTAAAGGACGGCAAGCCGGCGGAGATTCCTATAACGTTGCGCTCCGCGCTTGCGGGTGATGAGGTAACCACTCCGGCGTAGTTATCTTTTGAAACCTGCTC
>Ga0163163_10005562_pt1 | contig 10913 bp, 9 predicted proteins | sample S65metaG_FD_119766 | JGI IMG/M metagenome (GOLD analysis project Ga0163163, IMG submission 119766) | Switchgrass rhizosphere microbial communities from Kellogg Biological Station, Michigan, USA - S6-5 metaG | ecosystem: Host-associated > Plants > Roots > Rhizosphere > Soil | place: USA: Michigan... | reverse complement strand
GCGCTCGACCTACCGCAAGGTGCGCGAGCGGGCGTCGTTCGCGTTCGCAATCGGTTCCGCGGCCGCCGCGGTCGAGGTTCGCGACGGCACGATCGCGCAGGCCCGGGTCGCGCTCGGCGCCGCCGCGTCCCACCCGAGGCGGGCCTACGCCGTGGAGCGGCTGCTGGCGGGCGCCCCGGCGGTGCGGGAGACGTTCGTCGAGGCCGCCGACGCTGAGCTGGCCGCGGCCGCGCCCCTGCCCGACAACGCGTACAAGGTGAAGCTCCTGCACCACCTCATCGTCTCGACGCTGCGCGAGGTGGCCACGCGATGACCACTGTGGACATCCGCCGCAGCGTCGGCGGCTCGGTGACCCGCCTCGAGGGCCATGAGAAGGTGGCCGGGCAGGCCCGCTACTCAGGCGACATCCCGCTCGACCAGTTGGCGTACGGGTGGATCGTCACCTCGACGATCGCGCACGGACGCGTCGTCGCGATCGACACCCAGGCCGCGATGGCCCAGCCGGGCGTGCTCGGCGTGGTGACACACACCAACGCGTACGCGCTCAACGACATCGGTGACCGGACGCTGATGCTGCTGCAGAGCGACCGCGTTCACCACCGCGGCCAGGCGATCGCGGTGGTCGTCGCGACCACGCCCGAGCAGGCCCGCGAAGCGGCCGAGACGATGCCGGTCGACTACGAGGTCGAGCCGCACGACGTGGGCTTCCTCGACGACCATCCGGGCTTCTACGTGCCGGAGTTCGTCAACCCGAACCATCCGCCGTCCTCGACCAAGGGCGACGTGGACGCCGCCCTCGATGACGCGTCCATTGTGGTCGATCAGCTCTACCGTACGGCGGCCCAGCACAACAACCCGATGGAGCCGCACGCGGCCACCGCGGTCTGGGACGGTGGCGACCTCACCGTCTACGACGCGAGCCAGGGCGCGTTCCTGGCCGCCGGGATGCTGGCGGCGCTCTTCGGGCAGGACCGGTCGACCGTGCACGTGGTCTCCGAGCACGTCGGCGGCGGCTTCGGGGCCAAGGGGACGATCCGCGCCCACAGCGTGCTGGCCGCGATGGCGGCCGGCCTGCTCGGCCAGCCGGTGCGCGTCGTCATGACCCGCGCGCAGATGTACTACCTGACCGGGTACCGGACGCCGACCGTCCAAAGAGTACGGATCGGTGCCGACCCGGACGGCCGCATCGTGGCGCTGGACCACCTGGCCGACATGCAGACCTCGACGGTGCTGGAGTTCACCGAGCAGACCGCGGTGATGTCGCGGACCATGTACGACGCCGAGACCCTCCACACCGGACACCGGGTCGTGAAGCTCGAGGTGCCGACCCCGCGCTGGATGCGGGCGCCGGGGGAGGCGCCCGGATCGTTCGCGCTCGAGTCGGCGATGGACGAGCTGGCCCACGCCTGCGGCATCGACCCGGTCGAGCTGCGGCTGCGCAACGAACCGGCGGTCGAGCCGGCCACCGGAATCCCATTCAGCAGCCGGAGTCTGGTCGCCTGCTACCGGGAGGGTGCGCGGCTGTTCGGCTGGGGCGACCGCGATCCCCGGCCAGGTGGGCGGCGGAGAGGTCGGTGGCTTCACGGCACCGGTACCGCGTCGGCCACGTATCCGGCCCGTACGGTCGCGTCGACGGCCACGGCCACGGCCGAACCGGACGGCACGTTCACGGTACGGGTGACCGCGGCCGACATCGGCACCGGCGCGCGAACGGTGCTGACCCAGATCGCGGCCGACGCGCTCGGCGCGCCGATGAGCGACGTGCGCGTCCTCATCGGCGACAGCGCGTACGGCCCGGCCATGCTCGCCGGCGGTTCGATGGGCACCGCGTCGTGGAGCTGGGCGGTGATCGAGGCGTGCCGGGAGCTGTCCGACCGGCTGGCCGGCGGCGTGCCCGTCCCTCCGGAGGGTCTGAGCGTGCGCAGCGACACCACGCCGCTGATTGCGGTGCGACCCGAGCTGTCCCGCCACTCGTTCGGGGCCCAGTTCGTCGAGGTGGAAGTCGACGTCGACTCGGGGGAGATCCGGGTACCGCGCATGCTCGGTGTGTTCGCGGCCGGCCGGATCGTCAACCCGTTGACCGCCCGGTCGCAGATGATCGGTGGCATGACGATGGGCCTGTCGGCCGCACTCCACGAAGAGTCCATTATGGACACAGCGTCGGGCGACTTCCTCAACCACGACCTGGCCAACTACCACTTCGCGGCCAACGCCGACGTCGGTGATATCCAGGTCGCGTTCGTCGAGGAGGCCGACGACGAGCTGAACCCGTTGGGAATAAAGGGGGTCGGCGAGATCAGCATCGTCGGCGTTGCGGCCGCGATCGCGAACGGGGTGTGGCACGCGACCGGGGTGCGGCACCGCGCCACCCCGATCCGCCCCGACCACGTCATCCAAGCCGGCTCGTAGCCCCCGCCCACGCCGACGCGCGAGGGCGGGGACGAGCCGAGGGACTAGATCGGGGCCGGGGAGGCGACCGGGCCGCGGTGGCCGTCGCGGTCGACCGCGCGTACTCCAAATTGGACGTTGTCCTTGGACAGGTCGATGGTCGCGCTCGTCACGTCGCCGACCGAGATGACGTGTGTCCAGTCCGGCGCCGTGCTCTCGCGCCACACCACTTCGTACCCGGCCAGGTCGGGCTCGGTGCCGCGGGTCCACTGCAGGGTCGAGGTGTTCGTCAGCACCTGGGCCTGGATCCGGACGTTCTTGGGCGTGCCGGGGCCCTGGGCGAGCGACCACAGCGCGGCCGCGTTGACCCGGGTCACCCGGGCGATGAACTCGAAGTCGCAGAACTCCGGGAGGTCGCCGAACTGGACACCGTTCTCCACCCGTACATCCTGGTGTTCGTGGTTGAAGTTCTCCCGCGGCTCGGTGAAGCGGGCCGCGGGGTAGCCCTGCTGCAGGAACGACACGTGGTCGCTGCTGCGCAGGTACCGGTCGCGGCGCCAGACGACGCGGATCCGCATGCCGGTGAACGGGTTCTCGGCGACGTTGGCCACGAACCGGCCGAGTTGGCGTGACGGGCCGTCGTTCTCGCCGCCGACCGCCTGCCGGATCGCGGTCTGTTGCGCGGTCTCGCTCGTCGGCACGCCCTCCACGAACAGACGGACGGTGTGCGGGTCCGGCTCGCTGCCGTCGTGGGCGTCGCCCGTACCGATGATGTCGTTGCTGAACATCCCCTGGATGTCTGTGCCGGCCGCCTTGAGCTGCGCGGCCATGAACGCCGACCCGAACAGGCCCTGCTCCTCGCCGGCCACCGCGGCGAAGATGATCGTCGACTCGGTGGGCCGGGTCGCGAAGAGCCTGGCCAGCTCGAGCACCGCGGCCACGCCGGAGCCGTCGTCGTCCGCCCCGGGCGCGTCGTCGGTCCCGTTGAGCACGTCGGTGATCCGGGAGTCGTAGTGAGCGGTCACCACGTAGACCCGGTCGGGCGTGGTCGTGCCGCGCAGCGTGGCGATGACGTTCGTGATCGTGACCGGGGTGGGGATGCGGGAGCCGGCCGGCTGCACGAAGGTCTGCAGGCTCACGGTCATCCGGCCGTCGGACGCGTCGGCGGAAGCCTGGAACTGGTCGCGGATCCAGTTCCGGGCGGCCCCGATGCCGCGGACCGGGTCGGTCTGGCTGGACAGCGTGTGCCGGGTCCCGAACGCGACCAGGCGGCGGACGCTGGCCTCGATGCGGTCGCTGTCGATCTCACGCAGGAGCTGGCGCAGGTCCCGGTCGGGCAGCTGCGGCAGGATCGGCTTGCCGGGTCCTTCGCCGAAAGACGGGTCGGCCGCGGCCGGGGCGGAGCCGACGAGTGGGGCTACGGCCAGGGCCGCGGTCGCGGCCGAGGCACCCAGAAACGCCCGGCGTGTGGTGGTCGTCGGGGGCACTCCATCAGGATTGGTCACATCGACGATTATCGACGAGATCACCGAGGGTGTCCACCGGTGAGCTGATAGTAGAACGCTCAGGCGGCCCGGGACGCGTACAGGTAGTACGGGATCGGTGGGCGGGTGTCGTTGGGCCTTGTCCGCAGCTGGAATCCGGCCTCCCGTAGCAGCGCGGCGACCGGGGCGAACGTGCGCATCCGGTCGTCGCCGTTGGCTCGGAAGTCGTGGCAAGACACGACCAGATTGTCCACTTGGGACAGCCAGTCGGCCGCGCCGGCCAGGGCGGACAGCTCGGAGCCCTCGATGTTCATCTTCAGCAGGTTCACCCGGCCGACGCCGAGGGAGTCCAGGATCTCGCCGAGCCGCCGGCCGGCCACGGCCAGCGCGATATCGGCGAAGCCGTCGGTGGCAGTGATCCGGTGGTCGGCCGCGTCATCATGCAGGAGCACCGGGCCGGGCACGCCGACCACGGCGGCCTCAACAATGTCCACATTGAACAGTTCGTTCAGCTCGACGGTCCGCCGCAGGCACCGGAAGGTCGTCGGGTGCGCCTCCACCGCCACCACCCGGCCGGACGGGCCGACCAGACTCGAGAAGAGCCGGGCAACGGAGCCGTTCCCGGCACCGACGTCGACGACCGTCTCACCCGGGCCGGGCACATGGTGGGCGAGGAAGACATCGCGGGCGGTGGTGTCGAGGTCGGCGGCCGATCGTGCGCGGACCTTGGTGTCCACGACGACGCCCTCCGGGTAGCTGTGGATCCACAGGCCGTCGTCGAACCTGACCCCGCACGGTGTGCCTTCGCGGGCGGTCAGGTAGAGCGAGCCGAGGCCGGCGACGGCGTGTGGGCCGAACATGCGGGCGACCATGTTCGTCGCCCGCCGCCGGGCGGACGGCCGCGTCGCGGAGGTCAGGTGGAGGTGCTCCGCCAGCGGGCGGTACGGCACCGTGTCGTCAAAGGGCACCAGCGATTCGTCGAGCTTCACCGTCGCGAAGATAGGCGATGTCCGGGCGACCTGGGCGACGCTCGCGGTCGTCGTCACCCCTCAGGGTGAACAGATGCGATCTTGGTGGTTCGTGGTAGCTATGGCTACCACGAACCACCAAGATTTGCGTCGCGGGCCGGGGATCAGCCGAAGGTGAAGACGTACGCCTGCGCGCCGGGGCGGTCGAACTCGATCTCGAAGCGCCGGTCGTCCACCTCGCCGGGCTGCCGGACCAGCTGGTACAGCCGCTGTTCGGAGAGGATGCCGTTGCCCTCCTCGTCGACGTCGGTGCCGTGCGCCTCGCCCGGGGCGTGCCCGTCGACCAGGACGCGGAAGGGCACCTCGGTCCCGGGCGTCGCCGGCCCCATGACCAGGTTGAGGTCGCGGGCGTGGAAGTGGACCGCGATGGCGCCGTGCTCCCCGTTCAGCGACACCGACTCGTCGCCGATCGTCCACTCGCCGTCCGGCGCCCACTGGTTCAGCTTGAGCGTGGGCGGGACCTCGTACGTGTACGGGTGTCCCAGCGCGTCCTCGTCGACGGACAACGCGAGGCTGGCCCCGCGCAGGTAGCCGACGTACGTCTCCGGCGTGCGCAGGCTGCTCCAGTCGGCCTCGACCTCGGTTCCGTTCGCCTCCACCGAGACGAGGTCCTGGTCGACGTAGACGGCGCCCGCCTCCGCCAGCAGTTGCTGCAGCACCGCCTCCGTCTCGGCGTACGCACCCTCGCCGAAGTGGTGGTGGCGGATGACCCCCGCGGCGTCCACCAGGTACGCGGCCGGCCAGTAGTGATTGTCGAAGGCGCGCCAGATCTCGTAGTCGCTGTCGACGGCGACCGGGTACTCGATGCCCATGTCGCTCACGGCCATGCGTACGTTGTCGATGTTCTTCTCGAACGAGAACTCCGGCGTGTGGATGCCGAGAATCACCAGGCCCGAGTCGCGGTACTTCTGGTCCCAGGCGCGCAGATAGGGAAGCGTGCGCAGCCAGTTGACGCACGTGTACGTCCAGAAGTCGGCGAGCACCACCCGGCCACGCAGGTCCGAAGTGGACAGTGGCGGCGAGTTGATCCATCCGGTCGCGCCGGACAGCGACGGCATTCGAGTGGCCATGAGGTCCTCCCCCGGAACTCGGCGGCAGCCGCGATGCGCACGTCAGACCAAGGCTAGGTGGCTGCGCCGGACTGGGGGCGCGAACCCGGAAGCTGGCCGACCTGCTCGGCCACGAACTCTTCCCAACTGACCAAGCCCACCGCCCGGTCGGGCGCGATGTTGGCGCCGGCCCTGATCGCCCGCGCCGCTTGCCCGCCCACCGGTAGCGGCACGAACAGGCGCCGGCGCTCGGTGGCCTGCAGGTAGACCCGGGCCAGCTCGTCCAGCCGGTAGGCCCGCGGTCCGGCGATGTCGGGCACGAGGCCGGCGGGCTTGTCCAGGGCGAGCTCGACCAAGCGTTGCGCCACCTCGACGGCGGCGACCGGCTGGAACCGCATGCCGGACGGGAACGGGATCACCGGGAGCTTCGCCAGCTGGCGCACGACCAGCAGGATCAGCTCGTGGAACTGGCTGGCGCGCAGGGTCGTCCACGGAAGTCCGGACTCCTCCACCGCGCGCTCGGCGTCCCGTTTCGACGCGAAGTAGCCGAACATAGCGCGATCGACCCGGCTGACCACCGGCACACGGTCGGCCCCTACGACGGAGACGTACACGATGTGCGGCGAGCCGGCCCGCGCCGCCGCCCGTACCAGTGTGCGGGCCTTGTCCCCGTCGCCCTTGGCCGTGCCGGCCAAGTGCACGATGGTCTCGATCCCCTCGACCGCCCGATCTACTCCGGTACCGGTGTTCAGGTCGCCGACGGCGTACTCGATGCCCGCGGCGGGTGGGCGGGGTTGCCGGCTGAGCACACGCACCGACGTACCGGCGTCGAGGAGGCGAGGCACCACCAGGCGGCCGAGCGTGCCGGTGCCGCCGGTGACGAGAATCTGTGAGGTCACGATGCGTCTCCGTTCGTGCGACGGTCACATTGGTCTTCCGTCGTGGGTCTACCCATATGACGCGCCGCGACCCGGGAGTGTGACAGATGGATGAGGGCACCTGGCTGACCGAGCGGTTCGAGGAGCAGCGCACGCGCCTGCGGTCGGTGGCCTACCGGATGCTCGGCTCGCTCAGCGAGGCCGACGACGCGCTGCAGGAGGCGTGGCTGCGGGTGGCGCGGGCCGACGCCAGCGGGGTGGAGAACCTGTCCGGGTGGCTGACCACCATCGTGGCGCGGGTCTGCCTGAACATGTTGCGGGCGCGGGACTCCCGCCGGGAGGAGCCTCTGGACGTACGCGTCCCCGACCCGATCGTCAGCGAGGGGCCGGACGCCGATCCCGAGCGGGCGGCGGTGCTGGCCGACTCGGTCGGGCTCGCCCTGCTGGTGGTCCTCGAGTCGCTCACGCCGGCCGAGCGGCTCGCGTTCGTGCTGCACGACATGTTCGGCGTGACGTTCGAAGAGATCGCTCCGATGATCGAGCGCACACCGGTCGCCGCCCGGCTGCTGGCGAGCCGGGCCCGCCGCCGGGTGCGCGGCCAGGCTCCGTCACCCGATCCCGACCTGCAGCGTCAGCGCGCCGTCGTCGACGCGTTCTTCGCCGCGACCCGGGACGGCGACTTCGAGGCGCTCCTCGCGGTGCTCGACCCGGACGTCGTGGTGCGCTCGGACGGCGGTACGGCCCGGGCCGGCCTCACCGGGGTGCTGCGTGGATCGCGGGCGGTGGCCGAGCAGGTCTCCAGCGGTGGCGCGAAGTTCGCCCCGTTCGTCCGCCCAGCGCTGGTCAACGGGGCGGCCGGAGCCGTGGTCGAGGCGGGGGGCCGGCTGCTGGCCGTCATGGGTTTCACCGTCGCCCAGGACCGGATCGTCGCCGTCGACGTCCTCTACGATCCCGACCGCCTCGCCGGCCTCGATCTTGGTACGTAGTCCCCCGAAAAGGGAAGCGCAGTACCAAGACCAGGCTCTGTGCGTGGGACTGTTCTGCGACATCGCATTGGGGGCCCGGATCGAGCGGGTCGAGGCGCAGCTGATCGCCGCCGCCGCCGCGGCGGAGGCCGGCCTCCGCTACTACCTGGCGCTGGTCGACGGCGTACCGGCCGGTGCCGGCAGCATGCGGATCGCCGACGGCGTGGCCCAGATGACCGGCGCGGCCACCGCACCGGACAAGGGTGCGACATCGCGGTCGTCGCGACCCAGCCCGGCTCGAAGTCCCAGCAGAACGCGCAGCGGCGCGGCTTCGACCTGCTGTACACGCGGGCCGTTCTCGTCAAACCCGCAGCGGTACTCGTCAGATAGGCGCCCCGGCGCGCAGCGTGGCCTCGATGTTCGCCCACGGCAGGCCGGGCGGGATCCCGACCGACGTGATGTCGGTGACCTTGTCCCATGTGGACAGTTGCGCGCGGACGTCGTCGTCCGTACCGAAGGCGGTGAACTCGGTGAGCAACGCCGACGCCTCCTCGGGCACCACGCCCCGCGGGGCCGCCCGGACCAGCTCCACCTCGGCCCCCAGTCCCTGGGCGGAGACGACCCGGGGGTAGATCTCGCCCATCGCGCTCAGATAGGTGGCGGTGCAGACGGCGGCCAGCTCGCGCGCCCGAACGGGGTCGTCGTCCACGACCGTGAACGGCCCGGCGGAGAGGGTGAGCGGCCCGAGGCCGGCGGCCGCCCGCACCGGGGCGAGCTCGGCCATCCAGTCGCTCAACCGGTCCCGGCGCAGGTAGATCGGGCACCAGCCGTCGGCCAGCTCGGCGGCCACCCGTACCGTCCGGTCACCGCTGGCGGCGACCCAGATCGGCAGGTCGGGCACCGGCGCGTGGCCGAGCTTCAAGGCCCGCCCCACACCGGCCGGTGAGGGTTCGCCGCGCAGGAGCGCCCGTACGGCGAGCGTGTAGTCGCGCAACCGGGCCGCCGGGCGCTCGTACGGGACACCGTGAAAGCCCTGAGCGAGTGCGCTGGTGCTGGCGCCGAGCCCGAGGATGAACCGCCCGCCGCTGAGGTCGTGCAGGGTTGCCGCGGACATGGCGATCGTCCCGGCGCTGCGGCCCCAGATCGAGAACACCCCGGCGCAGATCTTGATCTGTCGGGTCGACGCCGCGATCTCGGCCAGCACCACGGCCGAGTCCAACCCCCATCCCTCGGCCACAGAGATGGTCTCGTACCCCAGCTCGTCGGCGAGGCGCGCCGCGTCCAGGATCACGTCGTGGCGGACCTCCATCGGCGTGAGGGCCACGCTGCGTCGCGGATTCGTCATCCCTCGAGGCTATGCGCGCCTGCGGGTCGGCGAATCCGTAGTAATACCTAAACCCGGAGGTTCACCGGTGGTCCTTCACTCCTGCCTCAAGCAGCTCAACCATCCGGGCGATCCGCTCGGCCCGCAGCTCCGGCCGGCGCAAGGTGGCGTCGATCCAGCGCAGGTAGCCCTTCCGGTAGAACTGGGCCAACCCGTCGAAGAACGCCGCCGCGGCCGGGTTGGCGTCGAGCGCCGCCGCGATGTCGTCGGCCAGCTCCGACCGCTGCGGTCCCTCCGGCTCGATGACGACCTCGACCGTCTCGTCCGGCCCGACCCGGCAGTCTTCGCGCCACAGCGAGCCGAGCTTGATGCCGCGCTGCCCGTCGTGGACCTCGACGATGCCTCGGATCTTCGTGCCGTTGACCGTGCCGCCGACGTGGTGGCGCGTTTTGACCGACCACACCTCGTCCGGGTCGAACGGGACCGGGATCAGGATCCCGCCACCCTTCAGCGACACCGTCGTCGCGGTGAACTTCATCAGACGGCCCCCAGTTCGGCGAACTGCGCCTGGGCCTTATCGTGCCACGCGGCATGGCGGTCGTGGAACACTGCGGCCGCGCGCGCTCCGATCCACTGTGGAGGGAGCAGCTCGGCCGGCAGCTGCGGATCGAGGAACGGGAAGCGCCGCCACTCGTGCACGAGCCGTACCTGGGCCGGCAGCGCGGACGGGACGGGTCGTGAGCGGGCGAACTCGGCGACGAAGGCGTGGTACCGGTCGGCGAGGTCGGAGAGGTTCCACGCCTGCTCGACCAGACTGCGCTCCGACCCGATGCCGCCGAACTCCCCGGTAAACGACAGCGTGGTCGCGGTCAGGCCCAGCTCGTCGAGCAGCTGCTTGGCCTCCGCCTCGCGGTCGGTGTTCGGGCTGACCCACAGGTTCGGTGCGAGGCCGCCGAAGCCGGCCCAGCTCATCCGTGTGCGCAGGCGGTGGCGCAGCTCGCGCTGGCTCTCCGGGACCGCCACGCTCAGCACCAGCCAGCGACCGTCCCACCGGGTCGGCCGGACCCCGAACGAGTAGATCCGCTCCGCCCCCTCGGTCAGCAGGCGCCGGCCCGGATCGGTGAGGTGCCACCGCGCAAGCCGCCCCACCCGCTCGGCCCGGATGAGTCCGTCGGCCGCGGTCCGGGCGAGGGCCTGCCGGGACGCCTTCTCCTCCAGGCCCAGGCCGGCCAGCGCAGCGACCAGGCTCGACGTCCAGGCCGGCTGGTCGCCCGGCAGCACGAACTCCCCGAGCACGGTCAGCAGCCACGACCGGGCCGACGCGGCACCGACGGAGTGCCTCCGGCTCAGCGACGGGGTCATACGCAACCTTCTACGTCGTCTTGACATGCAACAGAGGAAGTGTAGAACATTAGCCGTGGACCGTGTCGAGTTCCGGATCAGCCCCCAGGAGTACCGGCACTGGCGCGTGGCCATCGACGGGCCGATCGCCACCCTGGTGATGGACGTGGATGAGCGGGCCGGCCTGCGCGACGGGTACGAGCTGAAGCTCAACTCGTACGACCTCGGTGTCGACATCGAGCTCTACGACATCGTGCAGCGGCTGCGGTTCGAGCACCCCGAGGTCCGTACCGTGGTCATGAGCAGCGCCAAGGAGAAGGTGTTCTGCGCGGGCGCGAACATCCGGATGCTGGCCGACTCGTCGCACGCGTGGAAGGTGAACTTCTGCAAGTTCACCAATGAGACCCGCAACGGCATGGAGGACGCCAGCGCGAACTCCGGACAGACGTACCTGGC
>Ga0163163_10005561_pt1 | contig 10915 bp, 7 predicted proteins | sample S65metaG_FD_119766 | JGI IMG/M metagenome (GOLD analysis project Ga0163163, IMG submission 119766) | Switchgrass rhizosphere microbial communities from Kellogg Biological Station, Michigan, USA - S6-5 metaG | ecosystem: Host-associated > Plants > Roots > Rhizosphere > Soil | place: USA: Michigan... | reverse complement strand
GAAGAGATTGAGCACCGAGCGATCGCGTGCGAAGCGCTTCAGACGCGCGCGATGTTCGCGCATGTCGGTGAACAAGCCCACGTTGAGCCCGGAGCCGAGGTGCACCTCATACGGGATGCCGTCTTCCTGCACCACCATGCGCTCGGGCGGGCCGCTGCCAACGACCTCTTGTTTCACCGTGCCCCCGGCCGCAGCGTCGGCGCTGCGCAGCTTGAGCACGACCCCGGCGAGCCCTGCCTCCTCGAGCAGCGCGCTCGCCAGCACGCGGCCCAGGGTCAGCAGGCCGCGCGAATACACGTACAGCACCGCATGCTCGCCGTAGACATCAGCGCACAATCCCGGCAGGCCGTCGCCGGCGCCGTGGATGAGCCGGTGGCTCGTCTCGGCGCGGCGCAGGCCGAAGGCGGCGCGCAAGGCCAGCGCCTGCCGCACCCGTCCGCGCAAGAACGCCGCGTCCAGCGCGCTCACGCCCTCGCTGGCGCGCGCGAACACTCGCACCAGCTGGTTCTCTGGGTCGGCGACCGCCAGCGCCTCCAGGGCGCCCGCCGGCCCCACCAGCCGCAGCGGTTGCCCCGGTTCGCTGCCCTCGGCGCCCGGCACGCTGTCCAGCGGCAACTCCCGAACTCCGCGCTGCAGCTCCCGGGAGAGCTGCGCCGTCAAGGTCAAGGCATGATAGGCCACTCAGAGCAAGGTCCCGTGCAAGAGCGCGCTGGCCACGCTGAAGTAAATCACCAATCCCGTCACGTCCACCAGCGTGGCGACGAAGGGCGCCGACGCGCTCGCGGGGTCGAAGCCGACCTTGCGCAACGCGAGCGGCAAGAGCGAGCCCGCGAGCGTCCCGAACATCACCACGCCCACCAGGCTGCCAAACACCGTGAACGCCACCCTCAGGTAATGTTCCCCGTAGGTCGGGTGCAGGTTCTGCCAGATCACGATGCGCAACCAACCGATCGAGCCCAGCACCAGGCCGAGAGAGAGCCCTGCGCCCAGCTCGCGCCGCAGCACCCGGCCCAGGTCACGCATGGTGAGCTCGCCCAGCGCCATGGCCCGGATCACGAGCGTGGATGCCTGTGAGCCCGAGTTGCCGCCGCTGGAGATGATCAGGGGCACGAACAGGGCCAGCACCACGGCGCGCGCGATCTCGTCCTCGTAGTAGGCCATCGCGGTGGCGGTCAGCATCTCGCCCAGGAACAACGCCGCGAGCCAGCCCGCCCGCTTCTTCACCATGCTGCTGAACGGGATCTGCAAGTACGGCTCGTCGAGCGCCTCCATGCCGCCGAACTTCTGGATGTCCTCCGTCGCCTCTTCCTGGACCACGTCCACGATGTCATCGATGGTGACGATGCCCTTGATGCGGTTCTCGACGTCCACCACCGGGATCGCCGTCAGGCCCGTCTGGGTGAAGACGCGCGCCACCGCCTCTTGCTGCTGGTTCTCCTGCACGGTCACCAGCTGGGTGCGCATCACCTCGTGCACCAGGCGCTTGGAGCGCGCGGCAAACAGCTCGCGAAACGAAACCACACCCAGCAGGTGCTGCTGCTCGTCGAGCACGTACACGTAGTAGATCGTCTCCAGGTGCTCGCGCGCTTGCTTGCGCAAGTAGCGGATCGCCTCGTCGACGCGCATCTCCGGGCGCAGGCGCGCGTAGCGCGGGTTCATCAGCCCGCCCGCGGCGTCCTCCGCGTACGCCATCAAGGCGTTGACCTCGCGCCGCGCGGCGCCGTCCAGCAGCCCGAGCAAGCGCTGCTTCTCCTGCTCGTCGGGCGCCTCCTGCACCACGTCCGCCGCGTCGTCCGGCGGCAGCAGGCGCATCCAGGCGCGGTGCTCTTCTTCGGGCTGCCCCATCAGCAGCTCGAGCTGATCGTCCGCGGGCAATCCCAGATACAGCTCCTCGGCCTCGGGCCTCGACAGCTTCTTGAACTCCGCCAGGCGCTCAGACCAGGTCAGCGACAGCCAGGCGTCGCTCAACGTCGCAGCTGCCAGCGCCTCGGAGCTGGCCAGCGGAGACGGACGCGAGTGCTGAGAAGCAGGCGACGGCACGCTGCGGGCCGGCTGCTCTGTTGGCATCGTGGGTTCGTCGTTGTTCAAGGCACGCTCTGATCGCTGGCAAGGACCGCGCTGGGACCAGTCGGCGCTTTATAGCCAGGTTCCGTGACGTAGGAAGTGACACGCGCGTGTGCTGAGGCCACGCCTTCGCGGGGGGCACGCTCGGAGCGTGCGCTGAGCGAGATGCCCCGATGGGTGTTGCATCCAGCGGCTTCGGCCTCTCGACCGATTCGCCCCCCCGTGTGTCTGGCTCGAGCTGAGGCGCACCGGGGCAGCACAGGCGGCGACCATCGCTGCACAGCGTGCGTTTCGCGTACGTCTGAAGGAGGAACAATTGTGCCAGTCGAGCGCGTTCGTGCTGTCTTGCTGGGGTGGCTCGGTTGATCACCGAGCATTGTGCTGCCACAACTGTTGGCCTGCCTTTTCAGGCCTTGCTTACTGGCGCCGGCAGTCCACCGGCTCGTTCCTAGAGGTTCCCCACCATGATGCGATCCACCCCCTTCCGCCGGCGCAGCGCGCTCGGCTCCTCTCTGTTCCGCGCGGCCCTGTTCCAGCGCGCGGCCCTGGGTTTGCTCCCCGGGCTATTGCTGGCGAGCGCCGCCTGCTCTAGTGATTCGCCCGCCCAGCCCGGCCCCGACGGCAACGGCGATGGCGGCGACATGCAGGATGTAGGCGGCGACGGCGGCACGGGCGGCGGCGGAGCGGGCGGCGGCGGCGGCACTGCCGGAGCGGCGGACTCCGCCCCGGCGCTGCGTGGGAAGGTGACCCTGACGGACGACGAGCTGGCACACCAGGCGCTCGATCTGCTCGGCGCCTCTGCCGTCAACGGCACCGGCGTCTGCAAGAACTGCCACTCGCTGGGTCGCCCGACGCTCACCCAGTGGGCGCAGTACACCCAGGCCTTCAGCGACGCCTGCTTGAAAGATACCGATCTCGGTGCGCAGACGGCCGTGGATGCGACGCTCGCGTGCTTTCACAAACAGGCTGGCGACGGCAAACCGCTCGCGCCCAAGAACTTCGGCATCTACGCGGCCGCGGCCCGGCTGCCCTGGTTCACCTACGTATTCGATCACGCCTCGGGCATCAGCAACCGGACCAAGGAGAAGAGCGACTTCGTCGCTGACGTGGGGATGCCGCAGTCCGGCACCCCCTGGACCCAGCAGCAGTTCGACATCGTGGCCGAGTGGTTCGCGCGCAAGACCCCGCTGCTGCTCGACCTGGTGCCCGCCGATCAGGGAGACGTCTGCGTCAACGGCCTCGATCAGGCGACGCTGACCGCGCACGTGACGCAGATGGCGACCAGCGGCTGGCGCGCGAAGAACGCGCAGGTGCCGATGCTCAACTTCGGTTGCACCGGTAACCAGAGCGGCTCCGCCTGCCTGGGGAGCTTCCCGCTCGCCAGCGCCAGCGGTGCGACGAGCGGCTGGCAGGCGCTCGACGGCGCGCAGATCCGCGTCCTGTACGATAACTCGCAGTCGCGCAGCACCTATTGGTCCCGCGTCTCCCCCGACGGCCGCTACCTCGCCTCGGGCCTGCTCCAGACCGACGACGACGGCCACAACGGTCAGATCATCGATCTGACCGACAGTCACGTGATCCCCGGCAACTTCCGTTACGACGCCACCTTCTTCCCGGACGGCTCCGGCTTCATCTTCCAGCAGGAGGAGGGCGCCACGACCAGCAGCTCCGATACCGAGCCCACCGATGGCAGCGTGTCCGCCGGGGCGCAGGCGCTGACCTGCGACTACTCCGTGCTCAGCGACGGCCTGACGGAGCTGACCGGCACGGACGATCAGGCCCCGCTGTGCCACCAGGTCAACGGCAAGCTCGGCCTCTACCAGCAGCTCGCGGCGTCCGTCAGCGGCTCCGACTACTGGGTCGTGCACGGCTCGTACACCAGCGACAACGGCGGCTTCGAGCCCGTGCTCAACAACCCCTCGGCGGCCTATGAGGCAACCAGCAAGATCACGCTGACGCCGATGGTCGACTCGGGCAACGGCTACAACGCGGGCACCGCCCAGCAAGTCGCCCTGCCGCGCCAGGGCGATCCGATGCTCTCGCCCTCGGGCACGTTGCTGGCCACGCGCATCAAAGGGCGTGAAACCACCAGCTCGGACGACAGCGTGATCGCCGCCGAGCAAGCGGGCTACGCGCTGTATTCGCTGACCGCCAGCAGCAGCGCAACCCCGACCCTCAAGGACCTGGGCCGCCTGTGCGTGCAAGGCGGCAAGCCCACGTTCTCGTATGACGAACGCTGGATGGTGTTCCACCGCTACGTCACCGACTCCGAAGCGACCGAGCTCGGCTTCGCCGACGCCGACGCCGCAGCCTTCCAGGACTACAAGGACAACGGCTCCGCCAACCTGTACCTGGTCGACCTGAAGGACGGCAGCAGCAAGCGCCTGACCAACATGCCGCCCGGCGAGTTCGCGCTGTTCCCGCACTTCCGCTCCGACGGCTGGATCTACTTCGTGGTCCGCACCATCGGCGGGAAGGAGTACTTCGCCGCGACCGACGCCGCCATCCTGAAAGAGTGAGGATGGCCTCCCGCGCTCGCCCCCACCTCCTCCGCGCTGGCGGTTCTGCGGGCGCACCCCGCACCCCGGGCAGGCGCGCGGGGTGGGGTGCGCTGCTGCTGCTCGCGCGCACCACCCTCGGCTGCTCCGGCCACGACACGACCGCGCTGAGCCCCGCCGGGGTCCCTGCCCCACCCGGCAAAGACACGACCGTCGAACCCAGCCCCGCGCTCGACTGCGGCACGCAGACCACGGGCGACCTCGGGCAGAACCGAACCGCGCTGACGGTCGTCGATCGCTCGACCGTGGGCGCAGCGGCGGACTACCACGCCGACACCACCCTGGAAGGGCGAGCCCTCGCGCTGATCACCTCCCAGCACCTGCGCCGCGAGGTCGCGTGGCAGATCGCCGAACGCGTGCTCGCGCCGATCCCCGTGAGCACGCCCCTCGGCACCAGCCCCGCGGCGCTGCCGGCCTGGCAAACCTGGCACGCCAAGGACGACGTCACCCGCATCTTTCGCCGCGTCTATCCCCAGCTCTCGCCCACCGAACAGGCCGCGCGCGCGCCGCTGCCCGGCAACGCGCTCGACGCCGCCTGGCTCTGGAACGACGGCGCGGTCAGCGACTTTCCGGAGTGGACCGCCGAACGCCTCCAGACCTATCGCGCTGCCATCGCCGACGCCAGCGAAGTCGCGGGCCTGGCGGGCATCTACCGTGTCGCCTACTCGCCAGCGGCGAGCCGCGAGCTGCTGGACAGCTACGCGCAGGTGCTGCGCTGCCGGGATGCTGCCGTGGATGCGGCACCTGTTGCGGGAGCGACAGCGGGCCCTCCTGGAGACGTGCGCTGCGGCCTGCCTCCGAGCCATCCGCCCGAGTGCCTGCAGACGCAGTTTCCGGCCGACGCGAGCATCATCAAGGCCAGCTGGCGCCGCAGCGAGATCGGCAACAACCTGCCCACCTACGACACCTCCGCCGCCGGCCTCGCCCGCCGCCTCGCCCCGGACGGCAAATTCGCCTGGACCGAACCCGACGGCGCAGCAGACCCCGGCCCCGACGACATCTACACGCTGCGCCTCCCGAACGGCAACGCCTTCCGCCTCGCGGCGCTGCACATCATGACCAAGGAGCTGAACCACTGGTTCTGGCTCACCCTCTGGTGGTCCCCCGACGCGGACAGCGACTTCGGCGCCGACCGCCCGAGCACCCTGCCCGCTCCCTGGCAACACTACAAGATGTGCAGCTCCGTCGCCTTCGCCGAAGGCGACGCCGACCCGCGCGGCGGCTACGACGACACCCTCGGCGACTCCCTGGAAGCCGCCTACGCCGGCATGGGCGGCCCCAGCTGGTGCTCCAACCCCTACCTCGAGGAAGGCGACGGCAACGTCGCCTCCAACTGCATCGGCTGCCACCAGCACGCCGGCACCGGCCTGCGCACGGAGACCATCCTCGCCGAGCCCGACGCCTTCCCCGAACACAGCCGCAAACTCGTGCGCGACACCTTCCCGTCGGACTACGTCTTTGGCGTCAACGTCGGGGACGACCTGGGCGCGATGTACCGAGAGACCGTGCAGTTTTACGACCAGTAGCCCCACGGAGCTGCGAAGGCGGAGAGCCAATCGTGCGAGTGGGCTCGGCGCTCCAGAGCGCTGAGCGACGCCAGGAGTGCCCGCTGAACGACGCGCGGCCGCGCGGTGTCACGAGGGCGCCCGTGTGCGTGGCCGCAGCCGTACCAGCGCCGCGCGCAGCAAGCCCTCCGCCGTCGGCTCGGCTCCGGAGGGAACCTCTCCGCGCACCTCCTCCAACACGCTTCGGACCTCCAGCTCGCGAAAACCGAGATTCCTCAGGCCGGAAAAGACCTTCACGAATACATCGAGCGCGCCCGGGTTCACGGTGTCCCCATAGGGGCTGCCGTCCGCACGCCGAAAACTCGCGACATGCGCGCTGCCAGCGATCGAGAGCATCCCTCGATGAACCGCCCGATGGTGCACGCCGCACAGGGTCAGCAGATTGTCCGCGGTGTTGGCTCCGCCTTCCTCGCGCGGCTGCACATGATGCAAGTCGAGAAAGCTCGCGTTGCTGCACCCGGGCACGCGACAGCGCCGCCGGTCGCGCTGCAACACCGCGCGGCGCAGCGCCGGCGGGATGGTCTGCTTGGCGCGAGCGCCCGTGGGGGCGTTTGGCGCGATCTCGACTTTCAGAAGCTGCGCATCACACTTCGCCATCTCTACGACCTCCGTACTCACAGGCAGGAGTTCTCCATTCGCAGCTTGCTGACCCGCTCCACAATCCGGGCACACCTCGAGTGCGATCTGATAGCTCGCCCTGCTCTCGTCCTTCGGCCCGTGCAAGACCAAACGCGCCATCTCGAGCAACACGGCTTCATCGTCGAGCGCCTCACCGCTTCGCCGCCTCAACTCGCTGCGCGCCTCGCGAAACAACGCCAGCGCCTCCGCTGAGAGTTCGACCCGCAACACGTGGCGCAGCCAGGCGGGATCACTGCGCGCTGCAGGCGTGTCGCCGGGGCGCCTTCCAGCCACCGACGCCTCGACTTGCCGCAAGGTCTTACCCCGCGCGAAGTCGCGCCACTCGCGCTCCGTGTCGGCGACAGCGACGCGCGTGATCTCTCGCACGACAGACCAGTGCAACGCGCCCTGCTCCAGCGCCTGAGCGAGCTCCGGCAATTCCTCCAGCGCTTCGGCAACGCGCAGCTTCTCCTGTGTCGAACGCGGCTTGTATCCGAACAACCGCTCCACATACTCACCGAAGCTGCCGAACCCCAGGTGCAGGTGCGCGCGAGCCCGAACGGCAGCGAGCAGCCAACGGCCCTCCTCCACATCTGCGACCGCCCGCTCGCGCGCCAACCGCGACAAGGCTTCGTGCGCCCTCAACCAGTCACGGCTCTCGGCTCCACATGACTCCCCCATGCACGTCGTCTAGCACACGGATTTTCGAGCTCCGGATTGCCTTCAGACACTGCGATCGACACGCGGTTCGCGTTTTTTTCCCGCCTGCGAGAGAACGCGCGGCAGCGATGCGTCCAGAGCGCGCAACGCCGGCTCTCGTGCGTGATCGCTGCTTGCTCGCGTCGGCCTCGCCAAAAACTCGTCAATGGAAATCAGCAGTGAGCACTCGCAAATTCTGTCGCGCGCGGCCATCACAACGCGAGTCGTCCAGCGACGTGGCGGGCGCCGGACGGCGCATTCGAGCAACTTCTCGCGCCCACGGGGGCGCACTCGAAGCCGCGCTCGAGGGAATGCCCGTTCAATCTCCGCTATCGGGGCGCGTCCCGCAGAGCCGAGCGCCCGCAGAGCCGAGCGCCCGCGGAGCCGAGCGCCTGCGCCGATCAGGCTCGTTCGGCACTCTCGGGGTTGCCTGCGGCACCCCGGGGCTCCATGTCCGCTTCGCCGGCAGTGACAGGCGGAGCCTCACCCCATGCTTGCGTCACTCCTGGCCCCTTCCCCCATCCTCGGGCAGACTGGCGCGCATGTTCCAGGGCAGCTACCCCGTTCTGATGGCCGAATACAATCACTGGATGAATCGCCGCATGTACGCGGCCTGCGCCACGTTGAAGGACGAGGAGCGGCGACGGGATCAGGGCCTGTTCTTCAAGTCGATCCATTCCACTTTGAATCACCTGCTCTGGGGAGATCGCGCATGGATGCGCCGCTTTACGAGCAAAGCTCATGCGCTGGGCGCGCTCGGGCAGGAGCTGTATGCGGATTTCGTGGAGCTGGGCGTCGCACGCGAGGAATTGGACGGGGACATCCTGGATTTCGCCCGCGGCGTGACCGCGGAGTGGCTGGAGGAGCCCCTGACCTGGACGAGCCAGCTCTACGGCTTTACACAGACGGCGCCCCGGCTGGCCCTGGTCACACAAATGTTCAATCACCAGACCCATCATCGCGGACAGGTCCACGCCATCTTGACGCGCCTCGGCGTCGACATGGGGGCCACGGATATCCCGCTCCTGCCCGTCCTGAACGAGACGACGGCGCCGCCCTCTTCGCACGTGTAGCGAGTTGTCGAAACGCATGCCACCCATCATCTCCATCTCCAATCTGACCAAGACTTACGCCTCGGGCTTCAAGGCGCTCGATCGCGTCGATCTCGAGATCGAGCGCGGCGAGGTCTTCGCGCTGCTCGGCCCGAACGGCGCCGGCAAGACCACGCTGATCAGCATCATGTGTGGCATCGTCACGCCCAGCACCGGCGTGCTGACCGTCGACGGGCACGACATCCAGAAGGACTATCGAGCCGCGCGCGCCAAGATCGGTCTGGTGCCCCAGGAGCTGTACACCGACGCATTCGAGTCGGTGGTGGCCACGGTCAACTTCAGCCGCGGCCTGTTCGGGTTGCCCCCGAACCGCGCGCACGTGGAGCAGGTGCTGAAGGATCTGGCGCTCTGGGAGAAGCGCAAGGACCGGATCATGACGCTGTCGGGCGGCATGAAGCGCCGGACGATGATCGCCAAGGCGCTGGCGCACGAGCCGCAGATCTTGTTCCTCGACGAGCCAACCGCCGGCGTGGACGTGGAGCTGCGGCGCGGTATGTGGGCGCTGATGCGGCGCCTGCGCGAGAACGGCATGACCATCATCTTGACCACTCACTACATCGAAGAAGCGGAAGAGATGGCGGACCGCGTGGGCGTCATCCACAAGGGCAAGCTGATCCTGGCGCAAGAAAAGGCCGCGCTGATGAGCACGCTGGGCAAGAAGCAGCTCACACTCCAGCTGTCGAGCCCGCTGTCGGCGCTGCCGCGCGAGCTCGGCGAACTGGGCATGACCTTGAAGACCGGCGGCGCCGAGCTGGAGTACACGCTCGAGTCCCAGAACGACAGCGCGAACATCCCCGCGCTGCTGGCGCGCATCAGCAGCCTGGGCATCGGCTTCAAGGACATCCAGACCCACAAGAGCTCGCTGGAGGACATCTTCGTGCGCCTGGTCAGCGAACAGAGCTCGTCGCGGCTCTCCGTGCCCAATATTCCGGGGCAAGCGATCCCCGGGCAAGCAGTCCCCGGGCAAGCGAGCGCGGCCAGCCCGCACCCCGAAGGTCAAAACGCGCCGGCGCAAGCCGCCCGCACGCAGAACGGAGCGCCGCAATGACCGTAGGAGTGACCGGAGCAGTGACTGGAGGAGGGAGCGCCCTCGGCTTCAACCGTCACGGCGTATGGGCGATTTACCGCTTCGAGATGGCGCGCGCCCTGCGCACGCTGTGGCAGAGCGTGGCGGCGCCCGTGATCTCCACCTCGCTCTATTTCGTGGTCTTTGGCTCGGCCATCGGCTCGCGCATGGGGCACGTCGACGGGGTCAGCTACGGCTCGTTCATCGTGCCGGGCCTGATCATGCTCTCGCTGTTCACGCAGAGCATCTCCAACGCCTCGTTCGGCATCTATTTTCCGAAATTCACGGGCACCATCTACGAGATCCTGTCGGCGCCCGTCTCGCAGTTCGAGATCACGCTCGGCTATGTGGGCGCCGCGGCGACCAAGTCGGTGTTGCTCGGAGGCATCATCCTGGGCACGGCCGCGTTGTTCGTGCCCGTGCAGATCCTGCACCCGCTCTGGATGCTCGCCTTTCTGGTGCTCACGGCCGTCACCTTCAGCCTGTTCGGCTTCATCATCGGCATCTGGGCAAACGGCTTCGAGCAGCTGCAGTTCATTCCGACGCTGGTGGTCACGCCGCTCACCTTTCTCGGTGGCGCATTTTACTCCATCGATATGTTGCCGCCCGCCTGGCGCACCGTCACGCTCTTCAACCCCGTCGTCTACCTGATCAGCGGCTTCCGCTGGAGCTTCTACGAGACCTCTGATGTGGGGGTCGGGCTCAGCCTGGCCATGACGTTCGGCTTCCTCACCGTCTGTCTCGGGCTGGTGTACTGGACCTTCAGGACCGGCTATCGCCTGAAGCGCTGACCGATATCGAAGGCGCCCCGTTGCGCGGCGCCGTGCAGAATCTGGCCTCCCGAACCGGGACACAGCCGCGACAGAACGAGTAACCTGGGATCCCCTCGAACTGGAGGTTGCCCCCCCCCATGGCCCAGCTCATCCCCACTCCGACCCGCGTCACAGCCGCCGGCACGCCCCCAAAGCAAATCGACGAATACGTCGGCAACGTCAACAACGGTGACGCCCGCCTCAGCATCGCGCGCATGCGCTCGCCCAGCGGCTGGATCGAGCCCGGACAGCGCCCGGAGTTCGACGAATACACCGTCGTGCTGAACGGCACGCTCAGCGTGCAGACCGAGCTCAACAAGATCGAAGTCAAGGCAGGCCAGGCCGTGCTGGTGCGCGCCGGTGAATGGGTCCGCTACAGCACCCCCGGTCCCGAAGGCGCGGAATACATCGCCGTGTGCCT
>Ga0163163_10005559_pt1 | contig 10916 bp, 12 predicted proteins | sample S65metaG_FD_119766 | JGI IMG/M metagenome (GOLD analysis project Ga0163163, IMG submission 119766) | Switchgrass rhizosphere microbial communities from Kellogg Biological Station, Michigan, USA - S6-5 metaG | ecosystem: Host-associated > Plants > Roots > Rhizosphere > Soil | place: USA... | reverse complement strand
TCCGCCGCGGTGTTCCGGATGGATGTGAGCAACGAGCAGACCTTCGACCCGATCACCCTCACCTCCGTGAGCGGTGGAGCCAGCCGGCGCCAGGGCATCGAGCTGTCGCTGCAATCGGCGCTGGGCCGGGTCGCATCGTTCTCCACCAGCTGGACCTTCGTCGATGCGAAGTACCGGAGGCTGGTGACCGAGGACGGGGACACCCTCTCCGGGGCCCGGGTGTTCAATACCGCCAAGTATGTCGGGTCCATGGTCCTCAACCTCAAGCCCGGCGGCCACCGCTGGCACGGCCATCTCGGCAGCAACATCGTGGGGCCGTACACCCCGTTCGACGCCCCGGGCGAATCCGAGCCGGCCTATGCGCTCTTCCATGCCGGCGCCGGACTCATGGCCGGCCGGGCCGAGCTGTCCCTGGGGATCAATAACCTGCTCAACCGGCGCTACCTGGAGCTTCGTGCCGGAGACTTCATCGTACCGGGCCAGCCGCGGACGGTGGTCGTCGGCTTGAGTTACACCATGCCGTGATGTAGCTTGCGCCCCCGAGATGCCCTCGGTCACCCGGCTCCTCGATGCCCCCGCCATGGCGCGCTCCCTCGAGCGTATTGCCGGTGAGGTCGTTGAGAGATGCGGGGGGACCAAGGGCATGATTTTGGTGGGTATCCAGCGCCGCGGGGTGGAGCTCGCGGCCCGGTTGGCTGCCCTGATCGGGAAGCTGGGCCCGGCTGGTGAGCAGCGCCAGATTCCCCTCGGTCAGCTGGATATCACCCTCTATCGTGACGACCTCTCCACCGTGGGTCCGGTGCCCCAGGTGGGAGTGACCAGTCTCCCCGACGAGCTGGAAGGCCGAACCGTCGTCATCGTCGACGATGTCCTCCATACCGGCCGCACCATCCGGGCCGCCCTCGACGAGCTCGCCGATTTCGGACGTCCCCGCCGCATCCTCCTCTGCGTCCTGGTGGATCGCGGCGGTCGCGAGCTCCCCATCCAGGCCGACTTCGTGGGTCTGACCGTCGAGACCTCGGGCGACGACCGGGTCGACGTCGCGGTGTCGGAGCTCGATGGACGGGATTCCGTCGAGCTGGTCCGGGGAGGCCCGCTGTGAGTGCCCCCGAGCTCGGCAAGGACCTGGTAGGGCTCGAGTACCTGTCCGCCGAGCAGATCCTCCTGATTCTCGACACCGCCGAGCCGTTCAAGGAAGTCAGCGAACGACCCATCAAGAAAGTTCCCGCGCTCCGCGGAAAGACCATCGTCAATCTCTTCTTCGAAGCCTCGACCCGCACCAGGATCTCGTTCGAATTCGCCGAGAAACGCCTCTCCGCCGACACGGTCAACGTGGCGACCAGCGGCTCCTCCGTCTCCAAGGGAGAGACCCTGGTCGACACCGCGCGCAACCTGGAGGCGATGCGCATCGACATGGTGGTGATCCGTCACCCCGCCAGCGGTGCCGCGGATTTCCTGGGTCAACGGATTCGCTCCAACGTCATCAACGCCGGGGACGGCCGCCACGAGCATCCCACCCAGGGCCTGCTCGACCTCCTCACCCTGCGGGACCGGTTCGGCCGCATCGCGGGACTCAAGGTGGCGATCTGCGGCGATGTCCTGCACAGCCGGGTGGCCCGGAGCAATATCTGGGGTCTCCTCAAGCTGGGCGCCGAGGTGGCCATCTGCGGCCCCGCCACCCTGATCCCCCGCGAATTCGCGGAGCTGGGGGTACGCATCTTCCCGAGAATCGAAGAGGCCATCGAGTGGGCCGATGCGCTGAACGTGCTGCGACTGCAGCTGGAGCGGATGTCCTCCGGCTTCATCCCCTCGCTCCGGGAATACAACCGGGTCTTCGGAGTCACCCGTGAGCGGCTGGCGAAGGCGGGCAGGGAAGTGGTGATCCTCCATCCCGGCCCGATGAATCGCGGGGTCGAGATCGACAGCGATGTGGCGGACGGGCCCGCCAGCGTCATTCTCTCCCAGGTCACCAACGGTGTGGCGATCCGGATGGCCGTCCTCTATCTCCTCGCGGGGGGCGCGCCCGAATGGCGCACGGCGCCGGCGGACGACCGATGAGCGAGCTGCTGATTCGCGGCGGACGGGTGATCGACCCCTCCCGCGGCACCGACGGCGTCGCCGATCTCTATATCAAGGACGGCCGGATCGAGGCGGTGGGGCGGAACATCGCGCTGGATCCCGGGGTCGAGGTGGTGGACGCCGCCGGAAAGGTCGTGGCGCCCGGGCTGATCGACATTCACGTGCATTTCCGCGAGCCCGGCTTCGAGCACGCCGAAACCATCGCGACCGGCGCGATGTCGGCGGCGGCGGGCGGATTCACCGCGGTCTGCGCCATGCCCAACACCGATCCGGTCACCGACAGCCAGGCGACCGTCGGCTTCGTGCTTCGGCAGTCGATTCGGGCCGGGAAGGCCAGGGTCTACCCGATCGGGGCGGTGTCACTGGGACAAAAGGGCGAGCAGCTCACCGAGTTCGGGGAGATGGTGCAGGCGGGTGCGGTGGCGGTGAGTGACGACGGGAAGCCGGTGGCCACCAGTCACCTGATGCGGACCGCGCTCGAATACGCCCGGACCTTCAACATCCCGGTGGCCGATCACTGCGAGGACATGTCGCTCGCTACCGGCGGCGTGATGCACGAAGGCCTGATCGCCGCGCGCCTCGGCCTCAAGGGAATCCCTTCGGCCGCCGAAGAAATCATGGTGGCCCGGGACATCATCCTGGCGGAGTTGACCGGGGGGCACGTGCACCTCTGTCACATGTCCACCCGCGGCTCGGTCGAGCTGATTCGCTGGGCCAAGTCGAAGGGCCTCAAGGTGACCGCCGAGGCGACTCCGCACCATTTCACGCTGACCCACGAGCGGTGCCTCGGTTACGATACCAACGCCAAGATGAATCCGCCGCTGCGCGAGGCCGCCGACCGCGAGGCGATCCGGCAGGGTCTGCGGGACGGCACCATCGACTGCATCGCGTCCGACCACGCGCCGCACCACTATGACACCAAGGAGCGGGAGTTCGATGATGCCCCGAACGGGATCGTCGGGCTGGAGACCGCCCTGGGATTGGCCCTCCGCGAGCTGGTCGAGCCGGGTCTGCTGTCCCTCCCGGACCTGATCGCCCGGATGAGCACGGTACCGGCACGAATTTTCCACCTTCCGGGCGGTACGCTCGCGATCGGCGCGCCGGCCGACGTTGTAGTGTTCGATGCGACAAGACGATGGGCGGTGCGGCGCGACGATCTGCACTCCAAGAGCACCAACTCCCCATTCCTGGGCGAAACGCTTGTAGGGCAGGCAGATCTGACGATCGTGGGCGGTCGGGTGGTCTTTAATCGATCAGATCGACCAGTTTCTTGACGGTAAGGATGGTTACACGTTTCGCGATTGCGCTTATTCATTACATTAGAACGACTTGGGGTAGTCCGTATCCAGTGATTTGCCGGGGGGCCGCATGAGCGATCAGAAGTCACATAACATTGCCGAAATCGAGAGCCTGCTCGGCTCGCGGCAGCAGCTCACCGGGTGGCTCGATCGCCTCGATGCGACCGGCACCCGGGCGCCCGAATCGGTTCGCACCAAGGTGCGCGCCGACTACCGGGCTCGGCTGGCGCAGGTGGTCACCCAGCTTGGTACCCACGCCGACCTCATCGCCTCGACCCTCGAAGGGCTCAAGGCGCAGGCCCGGGAATTCGGCCAGCTCCGCTCCGAGGAGCTCGAGGTACGGGCCGAGGCCGAGCTCCGGCACTCGGTCGGAGAATACTCCGACGATGAATGGCAGCTGGTCGAGCTGGAGAGCAGCGGCAAAATCGACGGGTTCGATCAGGAGCTCGACCGGCTGACCGGCGAGATCGGCAGGCTCGAAGAGGTCCAGTCTCTGATTCAGCCGACCCATCTCTCCGCGGCGGCTCCCGCCCCCGCGCCGGTCCCGCAGCCGGTCCACGAGCCGGAGTTCATGGTGACCCACGGCGTCGAGACGCCGCCGATGCACGAAGAGCCGATGGAACAGCCGGCGTTGACCCTGGTCAAGGACGAGGCGCCGCCGCTCGCTCCCGCCCCTCGGCCTGAAGCGCCGCGGTTCGTGCCGCGGGGCGGCGCGCCGAAGCCGCGGGAGTCGGGTGGCCACCGCTCGATCCCGTTCCCGCAGTCGCCCGCGCCGGCCCCGGCGCCGGCTCCCCAGCAGACCGACGAGCTGGCGTTTCTTCGCTCGGTGACCCTGGATTCGCCGGCCACCACCCGGCCGGCGCCCAGCCCGGCGCCCACGGCGGTGAGCCCGCTCGACCGCGAAGAGCGGTCCAGCGCGACCGTCGCCAAGACCCTCAAGTGCAGTGAGTGCGGCTCCCTCAATCGGCCGACCGAGTGGTACTGCGAGCGGTGCGGGGCGGAGCTGGCGGCGCTGTAGCAGGAGTCAGGAGTCAGGATTCAGGATTGAGGATTCAGGGATGCACGCAAGAAGCCCCGCGATTCACTCGCGGGGCTTTCGTTTTCCCTGAATCCTCAATCCTGAATCCTCAATCCTGAATCCTCATCTCTACTTCTTGTTCCCGGCCCTCGCGAGCTTGCTCTTGATGCGAGCCGCGGTGTTCGGATGGATCAACCGCTTGCGGCCGGAGCGGTCCACCAGCTTCACGGCCGAGGCGCGGTCTTCCGCGGTGCCGGATCCCTTGACCTTCTTGAGCGCCGAGCGAAGCTCGCTGCGCTGAGCACGATTCCGGGCGGTGTGAGTCTTGGTCTGCCGCATCTGTTTCTTGGCGGATTTGGTTCTCGGCACTGGGTTTTCTTGGGCGAGGGGAGCGAGGCATAAGGCATGGCCGCATGAGCCTGCCGACGAAGCGCTAAGTATAGTCGCGGCAATATCTTGACGCAAGGAGCGAGTTGACGTCCGGCCCGTGATGGAACATCTTTCGGAGATGACCGCCTCGGCCCCACCGACCATCACCCATCCGGACAGCCCGGATGCGGGGGCGGCGCCCGCTTCTCCCGAGGCGGCGGCGATTCTGGGCAGCCTGGGCTTCGTGGTGCGTCTCGAGGCCTTCTCCGGTCCGCTCGACCTGCTGTTGCATCTCCTCCGCGAAGAACAGATCGACATCGCCGACATCCCGATTGCGCGGATCGCGGATCAGTTCCTTCTCGCGATCAAGCATCTCGGTCTCAACCAGGCGGCCGACTATCTGGAAATGGCCAGCCGGCTGGTGCGCCTCAAGGTGCAGATGCTGTTGCCCCGCAATCAGGACGGCGAGGAGTGGGAGGATCCTCGCGCCGAGCTGGTGCGGCGGTTGCTCGAGTATCAGCAGATCCGGGAAATCGCGCACTGGATGGCGGGCGCCGCGGAGCGGCGCGCGCTGCGCTTCGGGCGCGGCTATCTGCCGCCGCCGCCCGAGCTGCCGCCGCCGCCGCTGACGCTCGATCTGCTCGACCTGCTCACCGCGGTGGAGCGGGTGGTCTCCTCGATTCTGCACCCGGTGTTTCACAGCGTGGTGGCCCGGCCGCTCAACGTCGAGGGCGCGTCGCTGCGGGTGCTGTCGCTCCTCGCCGACCGGGAAGAATTCGTGTGGACCGAGGCCCTGGGGCCGCGTCCGTCCATCACCGATGTGCTCTCGCTCCTCCTCGCACTGCTCGAGCTCGCCAAGCGCGGCCAGTGCTTCATGACCCAACCCGCGGTCTTTGCGCCGCTCGTGATCCGCCGTGAATCCTCTCGCTCAGCTGATTGAAGCCGCGCTCTTCGCCGCGGCCCGTCCGGTCACCGCCGAAGAGCTGGTGACCCTCGATCCCGACGCCTCGCTCGACGAGGTGCGCGCCGCGCTCGAGCAGCTCCGGGAACACTATGACTTCGACGGCCACGGCGTGGAGGTGGCCGAGCTGGGCGGAGGGTATCAGATCCTCTCCCGCCCGGCCTTCGCCGCCGCGATCGAGCGGGCCCAGCTGGGCGGACGTCAGCCCCGGCTCACCGCGGCGATGCTGGAGACCCTCGCGGTGATCGCCTACCGGCAGCCGGTGGGCCGCGCCGAGATCGAGGAAATCCGCGGAGTATCCGCCAGCGGGGTGCTGCGCTCGCTGCAGGAGCGGGGGTTGATCGAGGTGACCGGGCGCAGCGAGGGACTGGGCCGTCCGCTGCTGTACGGCACGACTCCCCTCTTCCTCGAGCTGCTGGGCCTGCCGGATCTCTCGAATCTTCCGCGCACCGAAGAGCTCACCATCGCGCTGCAACCCTACAAGGTCGAAACCGCCGGCCCCGACGACGAATCGGCCGCGTACGTCGCGGCGGACGCATGACGCTGATGCGGGTACAGCGCGCCCTGGCGCGCGCCGGGGTCGCGTCCCGCCGTGCCGCCGAGACCCTCATCGAAAACGGGGTCGTGCGGGTCGACGGCGAGGTGGCCACGCTGGGCTCCAAGGTCGACCCGGACACCCAGGTCATCACCGTCAAGGGCAAGCGGGTGTCGCAGAAGCCCAAGAAGTGGATCCTCTTCCACAAGCCGCTCGGGGTGGTGACCACGGCCCAGGATGAGGAAGGCCGCCGCACCGTGTTCGACTTCGTGCCCAAGGGCGAGGGTCTGACCTACGTGGGGCGGCTCGATGTCATGACCACCGGGCTGCTGCTGCTCACCACCGATGGCGAGGCGGTGCAGCGGCTCAGCCATCCCAAGTACCACGTCCCCCGTCGCTATACCGCGCTGGTGCACGGCCGCCCCACCGGGGAGATCGCGGCCGCGGCCAAGGGGCGGGTGGTGGTCGAGGGCCGGCCGGTGGAACCCCTCGCGGTTCGGGTCCGTCCGGGTGTGGAGGGTCGCAGCATCGTGGACGTCACCCTCGCGGAAGGTCGCAAGCACATCGTACGGCGCTGGGCCGAAGCATTGGGGCTCAAGGTGGAGCGGCTGGCGCGCCTCTCCTACGGGCCGATTCGACTGGGCGAGTTGCCGGTCGGAAAATGGCGTGCCCTCACGTCGGCCGAGGAAAAGGCCATCTACCGGGCGATCAAGTAACTCCCGTTTTCACCCCGAGGTCCGTGATGGCGCAGCCTGCTCCCCGATCCGAAGCACCCCTGCCCGAATCGATTCCGCTGCGTCATGTGACCGAGGAGGTCGGGCGCCGTCTGGTCGGACAGACGGTCATGGTGGAGCGCCTGATGATCGGCCTGCTCACCGGGGGCCACGTGCTGCTGGAAGGCGTGCCGGGGCTCGCCAAGACGCTCGCGGTGCGCACCCTGGCCGAGGTGCTGCACGCCACCTTCTCCCGCATCCAGTTCACGCCCGACCTGCTCCCGGCCGACGTGGTCGGCACCATGGTGTTCGATCCCAAGAACCAGGAGTTTTACCCCAAGAAGGGTCCCCTCTTCGCGCACGTGGTGCTCGCGGACGAGATCAACCGCGCGCCGGCCAAGGTGCAGTCCGCGCTGCTGGAGGCGATGCAGGAGCACCAGGTCACCATCGGCGGCACCACCTATCCGCTGCCCGAGCCGTTTCTGGTGCTGGCCACCCAGAATCCGATCGAGCAGGAAGGGACCTATCCGCTGCCCGAGGCCCAGCTGGACCGGTTCCTCTTCAAGGTGCGGGTCGAGTACCCCAGCCGTCTCGAGGAGCGGGAGGTCCTGGTCCGGATGAGCGGAGGCGAGCCCATCCCGGTCAAGCGCGTGCTCGAGCCGGCCGGTATTCTGTCCGCCCGCAAGTCCATCTCGGAAATCCACCTGGACCAGCGGCTGGTGGACTACATCGTGGACCTGGTGCGCGCGACCCGGGAACCGGCGAGTGTCGGGCTGCCGGCGCTGGCTCCGCTCATCGCGTTCGGCGCGTCGCCCCGGGCGTCGATCTCGTTTGCGCAGGCGTCGCGGGCCTACGCCTTTCTGCAGGGCCGCGCCTTCGTGGTTCCCGAAGACATCAAAGTCCTGGCGGCCGATGTGCTGCGGCATCGGCTGGTCCTCACGTTCGAGGCCGAGGCGGAGGACGTCTCCTCGGACGAGGTGATCGCCCAGATTCTCGCCGCGGTGAAGGCGCCCTGAACCGGGAGCGGAAGCGCCCCACGCCGCTCCCGCTCCCCGCTCTCCTATGCCACCAGTCCCCGCCGAACTCCTGAAGCAGGTCAAGGGCATCGCGCTCCGCACCCGCGGCGTGGTGGACTCGCTCTTCTCGGGCGAGTTCCGCAGCGTCTTCCGGGGGCAGGGGATGGAGTTCGCCGAGGTCCGCGCCTACGAGCAGGGCGACGATTTCCGCGCCATCGACTGGAACGTCTCCGCGCGGCTCGGCTCTCCCCACGTGAAGATCTTCACCGAAGAACGCGAGCTGACCCTGCTGCTGATGGTGGACCAGTCGGCCTCGACCCGGGTCGGCACTCCCGCCACCAAGGCGGCCCGCTCGGCGGAAGTCGCGGCGGTGCTGGCGCTGGCGGGCGCGCGGGAGCAGGATCGGGTCGGCGCGCTCCTGTTCAGCGATCAGGTGGAGCACGTGGTGCGGCCGGGCAAGGGACGCCGGCATGCCCTCCGCCTGATCCGGGATCTGCTGGCCTTCGCCAGCGAGCGGCGCGGCACCAATCTGGTGCAGGCGATTCACTACGCCTCGAATGTGCTCGGTCATCGCAGCGTGGTGGTCATCCTGTCCGATTTCCTGGCCGAGGGCTGGGAGAAGGCGTTGCGCGAGCTGGCGGCGCGTCACGAGGTCATCGCAATCACGGTGGACGATCCCCGCGAGCTGGATCCGCCGGGGGCGGGCTGGATCGAGATGGAGGACGCCGAGAACGGGCGCCGCGCGCTGGTGAACACCGGGAGCCGGGCCGCGATTCGCCGCTGGCGCGCCGCCGCGGAGGCTCGCCGGACCCAACGCACCGACCGGCTCCGCAGCGCCGGGGTGCAGCAGATTTCGCTCAACGTGGACAGCGATTACGGACTGGTGCTGCGACGGGCGTTCGGCATGCGCAGGCGCCGGCGGGGCGGCAGGCGCTGATGCTCGCCGGGTTGCTGCTCCTGCTGCAGGCCGGCGTACCCAGCGTCGGCGATACGGTATGGGTCGAGCGCACCATCGCCAATGTCGGAACCGCGGTGCTGCGGCCCCAGCCCTGGTCGCTGGGCCCGCTGGGCCAGCAGCTCGGTCCGGCGCTGGTGCAGCTCCAGACCGGCGGAGCGCTGGTCCGCTACCCGATGGTGTTCTGGTATCCGGGGGAGCATCAGCTCAGCATGCCGGGTCCGGTGCTGGTGCGCCGGGACGGGAGCTCCGATACCCTGGCCGCCGCGCCGGTCAAGGTATTGATCGCGAGCGTGCTGCCCGCCGGCGTGAGTCGCACCAAGCTGGAGCTCCGCTCGGCCCGGGCGCCGCTTCCGCTGGAGTCCCGCACCCTGCTCCCCCTCGGGGTGCTGGTGCTGGTGGTGCTCCTGGCCACCGGGCTGGTCGCGCTGCGCTGGCGGAGACGCGGCCGGCCGCCCGGGCGCCGCGATCCCGCCCCCGTTGCGGTGTCGTTCGCGGCCTTCGAGCAGTGGGCGGTGAACGGGGAGTATCGCGCCGCGCTCCATGAGCTGGCCTGGGTGCTCGCGGAGCGGATGCGGTTGAGCCGGGATCTGGCCCAGACCGCGGAGCTCGAGCGCGTACTGGCGCAGATCGCGTTCAGCAGCTTTGCACCCCGCGCCGAAGCGGAGCTCGCCGCGCTGTATCAGCAGGCGGCGAGGCTGGCCGCCGCATGAGCTTCGCCCGCCCGCTGCTCCTCATTCTGCTGCTGCTGCCGCTGCTCCTGCTGGTGCTGCGCCGTCGGGGCAGCGCCGTCGTCGTGGGTGACGGAGCGCTTCCCGCGGCGGCGGCGGGCCGCTCCTGGCTCACCTGGATTCCCCGGGCGCTGCGGGCGCTGGCGCTGGCGGGCTGGATCCTCGCCGCGGCCGGCCCCCGGCTGCCCGGCGGACCCACCACCGTGCGCAAGGACGGCATCGGGATCGTCATCGCGATCGACGTGTCGAGCAGCATGCTGGCCGAAGACTTCGCGCCCTCCAACCGGCTGGAGGTGGCCAAGCGGCAGGCGGTGGCCTTCATCCGGGGCCGGGACGCCGACCGCATCGGGCTGGTGGCCTTTGCCGGCGAAGCCCTCACCCAGATTCCGGTGACGCTCGACTACGCGGTGCTGGAACAGGCGATCGGCGCGCTTCGGGTGGGCACGCTCGAGGACGGCACCGCGATCGGCAGCGGGCTCGCCACTGCGGTCAATCGGCTGCGGCGGGTGCCGGCGCGCTCCAAGGTGGTGCTGCTGCTGACCGATGGCGTCAACAATCGCGGCGCGATCGATCCGCGCACCGCGGCCGATGCCGCCGCCGCCTTCGGGGTGAAGGTGTACACGGTGGGCGTCGGCACCCAGGGCGAAGCGCGCATTCCCACCGGGCGCGGGCTTTCCGGCTTCCGTTACGAGATGCTGCCGGTGGAAATCGACGAGGATCTGCTCCGTGAAATCGCCTCGAAGACCGGGGGACGCTACTTCCGCGCCACCGACAGCGAATCGTTGAGCCGCATCTTCCAGCAGATCGATCAGCTCGAGCGCACCAAGGTCGAGGCCCGGCAGTACCGCGCGGCGGACGAAACGCCCGCGCCGTTCCTGCTCGCCGGGCTCGGCGCGATGACCGTCGGGCTGCTGCTCGGCTCCACCATCCTGGTCCGTTCCCCGTGAGCATCGACTCGATCCTGCTGCTGGCGCTCGCGCCGGTCATCGCGCTCGTGGCCGCGCTGCTCGCCTGGCGCGCCCGCCGGGCCCGGCTCCGCGCCGCAGAGCTGTGGGCGCCGGAGCAGCAAGTAGCTCGCGGCGGCCGCGGCGGTCCCTGGCTGGTCGGGGCCGCCTGCCTGATCGCCGGGGTGGGCGCGGCCGGTCCGCGCTGGGGCAGCACCGAAACCGAGATGGAGGGGCGGGCGCTCAATCTCGCGATCGGCATCGACATCAGCCGCTCGATGCTCGCCGAGGACGTGG
>Ga0163163_10005558_pt1 | contig 10916 bp, 10 predicted proteins | sample S65metaG_FD_119766 | JGI IMG/M metagenome (GOLD analysis project Ga0163163, IMG submission 119766) | Switchgrass rhizosphere microbial communities from Kellogg Biological Station, Michigan, USA - S6-5 metaG | ecosystem: Host-associated > Plants > Roots > Rhizosphere > Soil | place: USA... | reverse complement strand
TTACGAGACTCACGTGGGAACGGCGTCGATGGCAGACATTGTGGCTGCTTCGAAAGCTGCTACCAGTGGGCAAAACGGAACCTGTGCGACGGAGGAGTTGATGCAGCGAGACCCGAGCCTGGTGCGTCCCTGCGTGCATCACCTTCTGACCGAGGCCCGAAAGCAAAAGGGTGCGCGACAGTGGACCGCGGCGAAGATCAACTTCAAGCGTGCGCAGCAGGTGAACAAAATTCTGGGCAAGAAGCAGGACCCGGCGGTTGCAGCAGAGGTCACAAGGTCGGTTCGAGCCATTGAAGTGGCGCAGGCAGCGCACCGCTAGCCGTCTTCGGCCCAAAGGTTAAGGCTCCGCCGAGGCGGAGCCTTTTTTGTTCTCAGTTTTGCGCTAAAACCTTCTTGCGCGAAGCTCGTCGAGCAATTCCCGTTGAGTGGCAGAGGCCTGATCACCGGTCTTGAGATTCTTGACGGTGTAGCGGTTCTCCTTCACTTCGTTTTCGCCGACGATGATGGCGTAGCAGGCGCCGAGTTTTTCCGCGGTTTCGAAACTTTTCTTTATACGGAAACTTTCTTCTCCAGTATCCACGGTCACGCCTTCGCGGCGGAGTTCGCTCGCGATTTTCAAGGCATGGCGATTCATTCCGGCACCCAGCGGAATGATGTAGGCCGCGAGTTGAGGCAGAGCCGCCTGTTGCTGCGCCTGGAGAGCCAGCACGAGACGATCTTCTCCAATGGCGAAGCCGATTCCTGGAGCGTGCGGTCCGCCGAGTTGTTCGCTGAGTCCATCGTAGCGTCCGCCGCCGAGGACTGCGCTTTGGGCGCCGAGATCGCCATGTGTAAATTCAAAAGTCGTGCGCTGGTAGTAGTCGAGTCCGCGCACCATGCGTTCATTGACCGTGTATTCGATCTGCATGGTGTCGAGAATGGCGCGAACTTCGGCGAAGTGCGCTTTACATTCGGGATCAAGGTATTCGCTTATCTTCGGCAGTTTTTCGATGATCGGCTGATCCTCGGGAACCTTGCAGTCCAACACGCGCAGAGGGTTTGTCTCGGCTCGTCGCTGACAGTCCGCGCACATCTGGTCTTTTACTTCAGCGAGCGCTGCTTTCAGGGCTTCGTTGTAGGCAGGGCGACACTTGGGGCAGCCAACGGAATTCAAGAAAAGCGTGGTGCCTTTGAGTCCGACTGCATCGAGCAGAGTCGTGAGCATCTCGATGACTTCGGCATCGCGCAGTGGAGATTCACTGCCTGCCGAGGTGGGCCCGATGACTTCAGCGCCGATCTGAAAGAACTGGCGGTAGCGTCCCTTCTGCGGACGTTCGCGACGGAATTGCGGTCCGATGTAATAAAGCTTTTGTAGAAGACCCGGACGACCTAGATCGTGTTCGATGTATGCGCGGACGACCCCGGCGGTGTTCTCGGGGCGAAGTGTCAGCGATTGCGTCTTCTCGCTTTGTGCGCGAGCCTTGTCTTCCCAGGTGAACATCTCCTTGGAAACGATGTCGGTCTCTTCGCCGACTCCGCGTGCAAACAGCTCGGTGCTTTCGAATACGGGCGTGCGGATCTCTTTGAAGTTGTAGTTGCGGAAGACGTCGCGAACCTTCGCGTCAACGAAGTTCCACAGATCGGTATCAGGAGGAAGGAGATCGCGAGTGCCGCGGATTGCTTTGATCATTAGTAGTTGCCAGTTCCCAGTTGCCAGTCGCCAGTGAAAAGCTTCCGTACGGGAAGCTGAGACGGTCGCTAACGGTTCTCTTTTATATATTGCTCTTTGTAGCCGAGATAATTGGTGCCGTAGGTCAGGATCGATTTCTTCTCTTCGTCGCTGAGTGCTCGACGAATTTTGCCGGGCGAACCCATGACCAGTGAGCCGTCGGGGATCTCTGTTCCTTCAGTGATGAGCGTACCTGCCGCAACGATGCAATCGGAGCCGACCTTCGCTCCGTTGAGAATGACGGCTCCCATCCCGATCAGGCAGCGATCTCCGATCACACAGCCATGCAACGTGACGGAGTGTCCGACGGTGACCCAATCGCCGAGAATGACGGGCCATTTGTTGAGCATGCCGTGAAGCACCGAGCAATCCTGGATGTTGGAGTTGGCGCCAATGCGAATCTTGTGAACGTCGCCGCGAACGACGGCGCACATCCAGATGGATGCATTTTCGCCGAGCACTACATCACCGATGACCTGCGCCGATTCGTCAACATAACAGGTACCCGGTATGGTCGGCATCACGCCTTTATAAGGTCGAATCATAGATGGCTCCGCCAACGTTGTGGCAAAGATTGAAGATACCAGAGGCGGCAAGGCTTGAAAAATCCAGTGCACGCCGAGGTCGTGACTGCTAACCTTCTCGGTCCTGTTTAGTCCATCATGCAGAAGTTCGTGCGTTGGACCCATCCTTCTGTGAGGAAACCCATGAAGCTTCGTCTTTTGGCTCTACTCGTCCTTTTCGCAAGTTATGCGTGCGTAGCGCAAACTGCACCGGCACATCCTGAAATGGTGGTAAGCACACAGTGGCTTGCCGATCATCTGAACAGTCCAAACGTCGTGGTCCTGCACGTTGCAGAGAAGAAGAGCGACTACGACGCGGGACACATACCCGGTGCCCGCTACCTCGGCTTCGATGACTTCATGGACGTGCATTCGCCCAAAATGTATGAGCTTCCCTCACCGGAGAAGCTGAAGGCCGTCTTCGAGAAACTCGGAGTCTCTGATAACTCTCGCGTTGTGATCTACACGCAAGACTGGTTCCCGTGGGCTTCGCGTGCGTGGTTCACGTTTGAATATCTTGGGCACGGCCAGCAGGCGGCATTGCTCGATGGCGGCTACAAGCAATGGGAGCACGAAAAACGAGCGACGACGAAAGATGAACCCGGAGCGGCGAAGCAGGGATCATTTACGCCGCATCCGAACGCCGAAGACGTTGCGCTGCTTGGCCAGGTGAAGCCGCTGTCGGAAGCGGGCGGCAACGATGGCAAGAATTTTCTAGTCGACGCGCGCAGCGCAAAACGTTATGGCGACGGACATCTTTCGGGAGCGACGAATATTTTCTGGCGCAGCACGGTCGTGAGCGAGGATTCGCCAACGCTGCTGCCTGCCGATCAATTGCGAAAACTGTGGACTGACGCGGGTTTCAAGCCGGGAGAGAAGTCGATCAGCTATTGCGAAGTCGGCATCCAGGCGTCGCATGATTATTTCGTAGCAAAGTATGTTGGGTTCGATGCTGCCATGTATGACGGATCGTTCCACGAGTGGGAAATGCTCGAGAAACTGCCTGCCGTAAAGGGCTCGGCGAAGACAGGTCCCCTGGTTCCTTCCAAGGGCGACATGATGAATCAATGATCCGAATCTTGAGTTCGCTGATGGTGATCGTCGCTTTGATCGGAGGATCCGTGATGGCCGAATCTCCTGAAGTGAAAGTGAATTCGTCGATGCTTGTATCAAGCGAATGGCTGGCGTCGCATCTTCACGATCGCGATCTGGTGATCCTTTGCGTGACAGCAAGTCGCGAGTTTTATGAGCGACATATTCCTGGAGCGAGATACATTCCGCTCGACCGCCTGGTGTCTCAAGGTAAATACCCGAATGCGATTCCTTTGCTGCCGCAGCTCGTTGAACTGTTCGAAGGCGCTGGGATCGATCGGAATTCGCGCATTGTGATCTACGGCGAGAAGCAGGGTATGTATGCGGCGCGTGCATACGTGACGCTCGACTATTTGGGTCTGGCGAATAACGCGGCACTGCTGGATGGGGGAATCGAAAAGTGGCGTGCCGAAAATCGCGAAGAAAACTCGGAGTGGCCCAAGACTAAAGGCACACAGTTGGAAGTGGTGCCGAATACAAAGATTCTCGTCACCTTGAAGGACGTAAAGGACGAGGTGCACGGTGGCAACGCCGCTCTGCTCGATGCTCGGCCTCATGCGGAGTTCACGGGTGAGAAGCGTTCCGAAGATGTGCCGCGTTCTGGGCATATTCCGGGGGCACGAGGCCTTTACTGGCAGGAACTGCTGACGAGTAGGGAGATGCCTACGCTTCGACCTCCAGCCGAGCTCCTGGCGGCATACAGGTCAGCGGGAGCAGTTCCGGGCCGTACAGTAGTGAGCTACTGCCGGACGGGCATGCAGGCGTCGGTGGACTACTTTGTGGCGAAGTATCTTGGCTTTCCGAGCCGCATCTACGTTCCGTCTTTCTACGAGTGGTCGCGCAGTGATGGTGCTGTAGAAAGTACAATCGAGCATACGCAACCAAAGTAACAAAAAGTAACCAGCGTTCGAAGTAAGGCGGCGGAGAGTTAAGTTCTTCGGAAGCAGCGATTTTGCGAGGATCTGGCAAAGCTGATAGTCTATTTGAGTCCTGATTAGGCGGGTTTGGAGGTGTATTGGCTTGGCAGAAATCAGACTGCAGGAGGGCGAATCGTTAGAGAACGCCCTGCGTCGGTTTAAGCGCAAGGTCCAGCAGGAGGACATCATCAAAGAGGTGAAACGTCACTCCTACTACTTGAAGCCCGGCGAAAAGAAGCGCGTAAAAGAGGCGCTGGCTCGCAAGCGTAGTCGTAAAAAGGCTCGCAAAGAGCAAGACTAAGTCTTAGGAAAAACATCGAGGCCGCTGCATAAAATGCAGCGGCCTCTTGTATTTCGGGCCAAAGTGTAGTTTCATGACGGCCCATAGATTGTAGCTGTGAATATAGACAGTAGCCGTTGGCAGTCATACGCAGAGTTTGTAAACCACGTTGATCGCGTGGAGGGCCGAACAAAGTAGTTGGTCACGATAGGAATTCTTTGAAACTACCCTCAGGATTTGTTCCGAGGAATTCTGCATCGGTAGCCGCGGTGTTCATCGTGATCTGGGTACACGGGCTGAAAGGGGCAACACTCCATGGAATTCCAGGACAAGAGTCTGAAGTGCGTAGATTGCGGCGAAGATTTCGTCTTCACAGCGGGCGAACAACTTTTCTTCCACGACAAGCAATTCAAGAACGAACCGAAGCGTTGTAAAACGTGTAAAGGAAAACGCGCGCAGGCACTCGGATTGCCTGCTGCCGGTTACAGTAAAGTCGAAACTCGAGCGATCTGTTCTGGCTGCGAGAAGGAGACTACGGTCCCTTTTAAGCCGACCCAAGGACGCCCGGTATTCTGCCGTGAGTGCTTCCAATCGAAGAAGACCTCGGCAGCAACCGCTTCGTAGTTCGAAGCCATTTTCTTCTGCGGCATTGAGCCGCTCTCGGCACGTGGTACTTACGTGAACGTGCGAGTGTGTTTTCTCCCCTGAACTGCCGTTGCCATAAGGAAAGGCCGCCTTCGAGGCGGCCTTTCTCATTCGGGGGAGATCTTCAGAAAGTTAGCCAGCCTTTTTGGCGACTTCTCTTTTCGTGGTCTTAGGAGCCACTTGCTTGGTGGATCTCATCTTGGCGTCTTGATGCGTGATGAGCAGTGATTCGATCTGACGGAGAAGATCCTGGGTATTGACTGGCTTCACCAACAGTTGCTGCGCGCCACGTGCCTTCCAGTCGGTTCCGAGCGCAGGATAGGCCGTGAGAATCGCAGTCGCCGGGTTGTAGGCTACGGCGCGTGCGGCGCGGATGACGTCATATCCCGCAGTTTCATGCTCCATGCGCATGTCGGTGATGACCATGTCGAATTCGGCGCCATTAAGTTTCTTCTCGGCCTCTTTGGCTGAAGCGGCGGTATCCACTTCGAAACTGTGCATTTCGAGGATGGCTTTAAGTGTGAGCAGGATCGCGAGTTCGTCGTCAACTAAAAGGATGCGGCGTTTCATGCGTTGGGACTCCAGGGGAAGCCGACTACTTTCGTTCAAGTTATGGATGCAACTTTTGCCAGCTGAGTTGTTGCAGGCGGATATTCCTTCAAATAAATCTGACAGGGAACGCCCTGCGGAATGTGCAGTACAGCTGGAGGTTGATCCCTCAAAAGATCGCGAGCGGCACTTATAATAAGCCTGTGAGCAGTTTCTATGTTGAAAATTTTGGCTGCCGGGCGACTCAGGCCGACGGAGCAGCCATTGAGCGTCAGCTAGCCGACAAAGGGCTCGTCCGATCTGACGACGCCTCTGCGGCTGAGGTCGTTGTGCTGAATACCTGCACCGTGACGGCGTCGGCCGATCAGGATGCTCGCGCCACGATCCGGCGGATCCACAGGCAGAATCCAGAGGCACGCATCCTTGTTACTGGATGTTACGCTCAGCGCGCTCCTGACGAGATTGCGGCGCTGCCGGGAGTGTCGCTGGTGGTGGGAAATTCTCACAAGCACCAACTCGCGGAACTGGCAATGCCAATGCGCGATTCGTTTGTTCCGCTGGCGGCGATTGCGGATGCGCAGGGAGCTCCGGCGATGGTCGGAGACATCTTTGCGCATACCGAGTTGTTGGCTGCTCCGGTTTTTGATTCCGATCATGAAAAGACCCGTCCGAATCTGAAGGTGCAGGATGGCTGTAATAATCGCTGTTCGTTCTGCATCATTCCATTCGTGCGAGGGCGCAGCCGCTCGCTGAAACTCGACGAGGTGATTGGAAACGTCGATCGACTGGTTGCGAATGGCTATCGCGAAATCGTTTTGAGTGGAATCAACCTGGGGCGTTGGGGCAGAGAATTCGGCAGCGAAACGCGCTATCGGTTTGTCGACCTGCTGAGACAAATCCTTGATCGGACTTCGGTTGCGAAGTTGAGAATCAGTTCTGTCGAGCCCATGGATTGGTCGGACGATCTGATCTCGTTGGTCGCAAGTTCCGGACGTATCTGCCGTCACGCGCATGTGCCGCTTCAGAGTGGGAGCGACCGGATCTTGCGAAAGATGCATCGCAAGTATCGTCCATGGCACTACGAAGATCGCATCACTAAGATTCGCGCGGCGATGCCTGCGGCGGCGATCGGCGCGGATGTCATGGTCGGTTTTCCGGGCGAAACGGACGAGGATTTCGAGCAGACGCGCGCATTCATCGAGCGGCTTCCATTCACTTATCTGCATGTATTCACCTACTCGTCGCGACCGGGGACGCCGTCGGCAGAGATGGTGGATCAGGTTCCGGTGCATACGGCTCGCGAGCGCAATCGCGTGCTGCGTGAACTGGCGGCAGCTAAGAAGTTGAAATTCCAGCAGCAGTTTGTTGGTAGTCGGCTTGAGGCCATTACGCTAACGCATGAGGCGAACGGTCGCACCGAGGCTCTGACCGACAACTACCAGAAGCTGTGGATCGAGGGCGCGCATGCGCCGAACCAATCCCTGGTGGCCGAGATCACCGGTATCGAAGGTGAAGCACTCGTGGGACATCTTTAGAGTGGAATTCCACAGCTTTTCCGCCTTCTGCTTTGACTTTCTTCCTTCAGTCTCAACAACATTTAGGTTCTACTGAGAACTAGGAACTGAGAACTGCATCATCATGGGCCGCATTCACGTACTCTCCGAACACGTTGCCAACAAGATCGCCGCAGGCGAGGTGGTCGAGCGTCCCGCATCGGTGGTGAAGGAACTGCTGGAGAATGCGCTCGATGCCGGGGCGACGCGCATTCGAGTGAACATCGAAGCTGGCGGCAAAAAACTCATCCAGGTCATCGACAACGGTTGCGGCATGTATCGCGACGATGCCATGTTGGCCTTCGAGCGCCACGCAACGAGTAAACTAAAAAATCCAGAAGATCTCTTGTCGATCGCGACGCTTGGTTTCCGTGGAGAGGCGCTGCCCTCGATCGCGTCGGTGAGCCGCGTCCGCCTGGAGACACGCGCGGCTCAAGAAGATAGCGGCACGGTGATGGAGATCGCCGGCGGAAAGATCCTCGGCATTGAAGAGGCGGGATTGCCCTACGGCACGTCAATGACGATCCGCGATTTGTTCTTCAATATTCCTGCGCGCAAGAAATTTCTGAAAGCAGAAACGACCGAACTGGCGCACATTGCCTCACTGGTTACGCACTACGCACTCGCGCATCCTGACAAGCATTGGGAGCTGCATAACACGACGAACGCGATGCTCGTCGCAGCTCCGGTGGCAAGCTATGGCGACCGTATTTACCAGGTTTTCGGCAAAGATACGCTCGAGCAGCTGATTCCGCTGGCGGCGACTATTCCCCTCGAGCGAATCGGTCTGCCGCAGCCTCCTCCGTGGATCAAGAAAAAGTATGAGGATGAAGAGGCTCCGCAGGAACCTGCTACTGGAGAGTTGCGAGCCCATGGTTTTATCTCGAAGCCAGAAGTGCAGAAGCTGAATCGCAACTCCATCTACATCTTCGTGAATGGACGGCTGATCCGCGACCGTTTGATTTTGCATGCGATTTCAGAGGCGTATCGCAACATCATTCCACCGACTGTTTTCCCCGTCGTGCTTCTGTTTCTGGAGATGCCGTTCGTCGAAGTAGATGTGAATGTCCACCCCTCGAAGACGGAGGTTCGATTCCGTCAGCAATCGTTCATTCATGACTTCGTGCGCGACACAGTTCGCGCCGCGCTGATGAAGGCACGGCCAGCTCCGATGTTCTCGACGGAAATCTTTGCTTCGCCAAAAGCCAGCGCCACTCTGAGTCCTGGCTTGAACCCGGCGGGTGGAGTGCAGCCTGAAGTTGTAGAAGCGGCGAACGGAGAAACGGAAAACAGCTTCTCGGTGTTTGCATTGGTTCCACCTTCCCTGCCGGAGCTGCCGCAGAATCTGCCTTTTACAGATAGCCAATTCATTCAGGGCAATATGGCAGCGAGCGCTGTGCGTCTGCAGACGCAGACATTTGGGTCTCACATTCCGCGGCAAATGCCTGCCGAGCAATTTGTTCCCGAGTCCGATGAGGCGGTGTGTGCGTTGCCACTTGATGGCGACGAAGGAATGATGGATCTATCGCAACTCTCGACGTTGCGTCCTCTAGGACAGATCCGCGACTCGTTCATTCTCGCGATTAATCCGCAAGGTCTCTGGATCATCGATCAGCATGTCGCGCATGAGCGTGTCCTGTTCGAGAAAGTTCTAAAGCAGCGAGCCGAGAAATCCGTCGAAACGCAACGCCTCCTGCTACCGCTGATCCTTGAACTGACTCCAACACAGCAGGCGATCTTCGCCGGCATTCAACAAGAACTGGAGAAGAACGGGTTCGAGGCTGAGCCATTTGGGACGCGCACGATTGCCGTGAAGACTGCTCCGTCTGGTGTTCAGGCAGCCGAAGTCGAACAGATGATGTACGAACTCATCGAACAGGTTGAACAAGAAGAGCAGGCACTCAACATGGAAAAGGTGAGCACGCGCATCGCAGCTTCGATCGCGTGTCATGCCGCCATTAAGGTGAACATGCCCCTGGAGCAGACCAAGATGGAATGGCTGTTACGCGAACTCTCAAAAACTGAGTATCCAATGAGTTGTCCGCATGGCCGCCCGGTCGTGCTGCGTTATTCGGTGAAGGACATTCAGAAAGCGTTCAAGCGCATCTAGTTTCGCGCGCCGCATTCACGGCATTCGGCGAAAATCCCTTCGACAAGGTATCCTAGAAACGTGACTGACCAGGAACTCCATGAAGCACGTCGAGCGAAGTGGCGCCTAGACCAGCGGCCCGTCCGCACGCTTGATGATGCTCGCGAATTTATCGAATCCGTCGGATTTTGCCTGATGTATCCTTTGCGGCCAGCTGTGCCCGTTCCAACATTTATCGGAGCAGCCGTGGGCGCCGACGAAAATCTTCCGACGCCGCAGCACGCGTTTGCCGATCCGCGAACGAAAGATGCGAACGACCTGATGGTCCGGATGCTGCGCCAGAAGTTCGCGTTCGAGGCCAATGTTTTTGGCGAAACCAATTTCCTTGTTTCGGCTTCCGCATTTCCATTTTTCTACGGTTTGGTGGGAGATCGAAATCCGCGACAGGCCATCAAACTCGGGCCACGCGCCGAGTATTCGCCGTTGGCAGCACACACGTTTCAAGTCATCCAGAAGGATGGCCCGATCACGAAGGAACGACTTCGCGAGGCACTCGGCGGAGCTCTTTCGGAAGCAGCGCTTGATCGTGCCTTGAATGAACTGTGGTCTAAGCTGCGCATCACACGAGTGGATTACACGCCCGAAGAAGGCGCATCGTGGGACATCCTGTTCCGCTGGGCTCCTGACCAGGTGCGCGAGGGCATGAACATCTCTGTAGTCGAGGCATTGACTGCGCTGGTGTCGAAATACATCGAGTGCATCGTGGCCTGCGAACAGTCGGACGTTGAAGAATTCTTCAGCAATTTTGTGTCGCGATCGAAGGCTCGCGAAGCCATCAATGCACTGCTGGCTGCGCGCGAACTTCAATACACGCATGTCGGTGGGCGTTCCATGTTGCAGATCACGCAGGCAAGGACTCCGATCGAGCCCCGCGCTCCGCGGGAGATTCCCAAGCGTTCCATCGTGCCTCGGCCAGGCCAGCCAATCGCTCGTCGTCCGGGCCGAAAACCACGTCCGTCGCCGCCGCGCGACCGATCTCCTAAGTCAGAATGAACGAAGTCACGCAAAAGAAAATAGTCATCGCCATCGACGGTCCGGCGGGAGCAGGGAAGAGCACGATCGCCTCTCATCTCGCACGCAAACTCGGTTACATCAACCTCGAGAGCGGAGCCATGTATCGAGCGCTCGGCCTTAAGGCGCTCGAGACGGGCATTGCGGTAGAAGATGGAGTTGCGTTGCTCGCTCTTACCGAATCATCGCGCATCGAACTGATTGCTACGCCATCAGGAAATCGCGTGATGCTGGATGGGCGAGATGTTTCGACTCAGATCCGCGAACGCGATGTGACCGACGCGGCGTCGAGGGTGAGTACGCATCCCCAAGTGCGAACCTGGATGGTCGAGCATCAACGGGCGATGGGTGCCAATGGCGGAGTCATTATGGAAGGCCGTGACATCGGCACCGTGGTGTTTCCAAATGCAGAGGTCAAGATATTTCTCGATGCGGATCAATCAGTGCGT